>Ga0326727_10000108_pt1 | contig 355546 bp, 286 predicted proteins | sample MB2enrmetagenome_FD_207643 | JGI IMG/M metagenome (GOLD analysis project Ga0326727, IMG submission 207643) | Lab enriched peat soil microbial communities from McLean, Ithaca, NY, United States - MB29MY | ecosystem: Environmental > Terrestrial > Soil > Wetlands > Peat | place: USA: New York...
GGCTGACTGTCGTCTTGCTATGCTTCTTCATGCCGGTCTCCTTTTTGCACCTCGAGTGCGTTCCCATTGGGACAGCTTAACGCTGAGCCCGCACGGAGACCGGCCTTCTCATTCCATCTGACGCCGCATGTCCGTCGCACGCATGATAGCGTCGCCCGACGCTATACGTTGTAGCTTCCGGACGAAACCCGCCCGCCGTGCCCGGTCCAGTTGGTGTGGAAGAACTGGCCGCGGGGCTTGTCGATTCGTTCGTAGGTGTGTGCGCCGAAGTAGTCTCGTTGGGCCTGCAACAGATTCGCGGGGAGCCGCGCCGTGCGGAAGCCGTCGAAGAAAGCCAGCGCCGTCGAAAATGCCGGCGTCGGAATCCCGCACTCGACGGCATGAATCACGCCGCGCCGCCACGACTCCTGATACCCATTCAGCGTTCCGCTGAAGAAATCGTCCACCAGCAGATTGGTGAGCCGCGGGTTCTTGTCGTAAGCTTCCTTGATTTTTCCCAGGAAGCGGCTGCGGATGATGCAGCCTCCCCGCCACATCAGCGCGATGCCGCCGAAGTTCAGGTTCCACTTCTCCTCTTTTGCCGCCTCGCGCAGCAGCAGATAGCCCTGCGCGTAAGAGATGATCTTCGAGCAGTACAGCGCGCGGCGGATATCTTCGATGAATTGCGCCCGGTCGTCGATTTTGTGCGGCGCTGGCGGCTTCAGGATTTTCGCCGCAGCCACGCGCTCGTCCTTCATGGCCGACAAGCACCGCGCGTACACCGCCTCGCCGATCAGCGTCAGCGGCATGCCCAGCTCCAGAGAGCTGATGCCGGTCCATTTGCCCGTGCCCTTCTGCCCGGCGGTATCCAGAATCCTGTCCAGCACGGGCTCGCCGTCGTCGTCGCGTTTGCCGAGAATGTCCGCGGTGATCTCGATCAGATAGCTGTCCAGCTCGCCCTTGTTCCACTCCGCGAAAACGTCGTGCAACTCGTCGGTGGAAAGGCTCAGCCCCCTGCGCAGGGCGTCGTAAGCCTCGCAGATGAGCTGCATGTCGCCGTACTCGATACCGTTGTGCACCATCTTTACGTAGTGCCCGGCGCCGTTCTCGCCCACCCAGTCGCAGCACGGCGTGCCGTCGTCCACTTTGGCGGCGATCGCCTGGAAGATCTCCTTCACGTGCGGCCAGGCTTCCGGATTGCCGCCGGGCATAATCGACGGGCCGTGACGAGCGCCTTCTTCACCCCCCGAAACGCCCGTGCCGATGAACAGAATCCCCTTCGCGGCCAGATCGGCGGTGCGGCGGTTGGTATCCGTATAAAGCGAATTGCCGCCGTCGACGATGATGTCGCCTTTTTCCAGGTGCGGCACGATCTGGTCGATCATCTGGTCGACGGTCTCGCCAGCCTTCACCATGAGCATCACGCGCCGCGGTTTCTTCAAAGCGGCGGTGAGCTCCGCAATCGAGTGCGTCCCCACTACCCGCGTGCCGGCCGCTTCATTGGCCAGGAAATCGTCCACCTTCGACGTCGTGCGATTGAACACGGCCACGCGATAGCCGTGGTCGTTCATGTTGAGCACAAGGTTCTGGCCCATGACGGCCAGGCCGATCAGTCCGATATCACAGAGTTGTTCAGGCACACCTTCATTCTAGGTGGCGCGGCTCCAGAGAGCCTGTTAGAAGCGCAGGAACCGCTTGCTGGCGCGCGCGGCTCAGTTTCGTCAGCTCGTCATTGCAGGCAGCAACAGAGCCGCGACCGCGAGGGAGCGGTCCCAGACCGCGCTTTCCAACATCCTCCTACACCTGCGTCTGCGTCAGCTTCGGCGCCAGCAGATGCAGGATGCCGAGTGCCACCAGATACAGGAATCCGAGAACGACGAACACGGGCCCGTAAGCGCTGTGCGAGAACCGCAACCAGTAACCCACCACCGGTGCGATCAACATGCCTCCCACCGCGCCGCCCAGCCCTCCCAGTCCCGCGGCCGATCCCACCGCCGCGCGCGGGAACACGTCGGAAGCCACGGTGAACAGGTTTGACGACCAGCCCTGATGCGCCGCCGTGGCGATGCAAAGCAGGGCGACAGCGAGGGCCAGTCTGCCGTGAGCGAGCGGCAGAAAGACCACCGCGAGCACCGCCACCGCCGCTATGAGCATGGTTGTCTTTCGCGCCCGCGTCACCGTCCAGCCGCGTTTCATAAACGCTCCGGCAAGCCAGCCGCCGCAGATGGACCCGACGCCCGATACCGCGTAGATGATCACCACCGGAGGGCCGAGGTGCGTGAGATCGAGATGGAACTCCTTGTTGAGATAGGCGGGCACCCAGTACAGATAAAACCACCACACCGGATCGGTCAGGAACTTGGCGATCACCAGTCCCCATGTCTGCCGCTTGCCCAGGAGCTTTGCATAGCGAACGCCGCCTTCCGGCGACGCCGCCTCCCGGTCGGATTCAATGAGCGCCAGTTCGGCCTGGGAAAGCCGGCTGTGCTCGCGCGGGCGGCGAAAGACCACCCACCACGTGGCGATCCAGACGAAATCCAGGCAACCGGTCACCACGAACGTCCAGCGCCAGCCGAAATGCCACGCCACGAACGGAGCGATCACCGCCCCAGCCATGGTGCCCACGTTGGTGCCGCTGTTGAAAATTCCGGTGGCCAGCGCGCGTTCGCGCCGCGGGAACCAGTCGGCCACCGCCTTGATCGCCGCCGGGAAGTTCGCGGCCTCTCCGACCCCCAGAGCGAAACGCGCCAGGCTGAATTGCAGAGCGTTGCGAGCCAGCGCGTGGGAGATCGAGGCCAGGCCCCACACCGCCGCGGCCAAAGCGTATCCGACACGCGTACCCAGCCAGTCCACCAGGCGTCCCGAGATCGGCGTCATGATCGCGTACGCGGTCATGAATCCGAACACCACCCAGCCGTAGTCGGATTCACTCCACCCAAGGTCCCTGGCGATCACCGGTTTCAGGAAGCCGAGCACCTGGCGGTCGATATAGCAGACCGTGGTGGCCCAGAAGAGCAATCCGCAGATATACCAGCGGAGATTGCCGACGGACCTGCGAGGTGTTGTTTCTCGTGCAGTCATGGAACGAGGCTTGTTCCAGAATACGCGCATCCGGGCGGTGGGGCAGGCTTGACCACGGCGAAGCCCCATGGGCGGCCTTATCGCCGGATAAGGTGACCACTGCTCCTTCGCTTGTCGTCGAACCCGCGGCCGATTTTCAATCGGCCTTATTTCACGGTTGCGGCCAGCGGATGCTTCGGCTGATAAAGCCCCAACTCGCCTCCGCCAGGCAGCCGTATCTTTGTGATGGATCCCCAGCGCTCTTTGTGGACATCCGAACACTCCACACCCTTCTTCGCCAGCGCCGCAATCACGGCTTTGAGGTCATCACACATCAGATAGAGCTCGTGTCGCCCATTCTCTTCGGCCGGGTGCACCGCGACCTCCGCGGGGGGCAGCGCAAAGATCAGCCACCCATGCCCGGCATCGACGTTGCTGAAGCCGAGAGTGTCGCGAAAGAAGGCGCGATCCGCCTCGGCGTTATTGCTGTAGATGACCACATGCGCACCGATGATCATGGGCAGGATCTTACCACCTCCAGCGGAAGCGAAACAAGCTCCGTGACTTACCTCTTGACTTTCCCCTTTTATTCGCCAATAATGGGCCGAGACACTGGTCATGGCCCTGACTCCCAAACAGAAGCGCCTGCTCGACTTCATTGTCGACTTCACGGATCGCGAAGGGTACGCGCCCAGCTACGCCGAAATGAAGGACGCCCTGCATCTCGCGTCGCTCGCCACTATTCACAAGCACATCGAAGCCCTGGAGGAGCGCAAGTACCTGCGGCGCAGTTTCAACCACAGCCGTTCCATCGACGTCGTCGACTCCTATCTGGAGGAGCGCCGCCGCGAGCGCGCGAAGTCGCCAGCCATCGAGACCGGGCCTGTGCTGCCGCTGCTGGGCCGCATCGCCGCGGGCGCGCCGGTGGAAGCCATCGCCGGCCAGGAGGCCATCGCATTCGCGGATTTCGTCGGTAAAGGCGACACCTTTGCCTTACAGGTGCGCGGCGAATCGATGATCGAGGATCACATCTGCGACGGCGATTACGTGCTCGTCGAGAAAACCGCGGACCCACACAACGGGGACATCGTGGTGGCCCTTGTCGGGGGCACGGAGACAACGCTCAAACGGTTCTTCCGCGAAAGCCCGGACCGCATCCGGCTGCAGCCGGCCAATGCCGCCATGGAACCGATTTACGTCCACCCGTCAGAACTGCAGATTCAGGGCCGCGTTATCTCCGTGCTGCGCAAGTATCGCTAAGACCAACTCCAATAAACGCCGGCACAACGGAGCGGACCGCCGGGTTTACTCGCGTCGCACGGTGGGCGGCTCCGCCCGATGCCGGCTCGCTGGACCAACTCCTTACACTCCTTACACTTCCTGAAGTTGCACGAAACACCGCATGGTAGACTGGCCCTTATGGGCGGCTTCTGGAGCGGCCTGAAGCGGTTTATCCTCTGGGATTACCCGCGAGCCGGCTGGCAGTACGACGTGATGGTGGGAGTCATTCTCCTGTTCATCTTTTTCACGCCGCGCGATTGGTTTCGCGACCAGCCCAAGCCCAGCAGCATTGTGATGCTGCCCACCGTCCATGGACATGGACAGGCCTTCTGGATCGCCCCGGATCTGCTGGGCGGGGTCGCTCCGGCGCAGCGCGGCGCGACGGTCGAAGGCTTGCTCCGGGCGAAATGGCATCGCTCCTACCGGGTTCTGCACGTCGAGCCGGTGTCCGATTCCGAGCAGGAGATTACGTGCTGGCTGGCGTACGTGGCCAACCCGTAGGTTCGTTTCCGAATGAGTTTGTTTCGATCATGGCGGGCGTACGCGACCCTTGCGGCAGCAGTCGGGATTGTTCCCGCGGCGGTGACGCGCGACGAAGTCATGAGCCGCATGGACGCGGCCGGGGCGAAGTTCCGCGATATGTCGGCGCAGGTGAAGCAGGTCAGCTATACCCCAGTCATCAAGGATACGAGCGAGCAGTCCGGCACCGTGCAAATGATGAAGGTTGCACCTGGCGAAATCAAAGGTCTGGTAGAGTTTACCAATCCCGATCATAAATACTATCTGTTTGAGAAAAGGACATTGAAGACCTACACGCCGAACATCGACACGGTGCAGATAATCGATCTCGGCCAGCACGGAGAGGAACTGGACCAGTTTCTTTCCATTGGTTTCGGTACGACGGGAAAGGAACTTGCAAAGAGCTACAAGGTGGAAGTGGCGAGCGATAACACCGTGGCCGGAACCACTCTGGTGCGACTGACGCCGCTTTCGGCGGATGTGAAGAAGTATCTCACGCACATCGATCTGTGGCTCAGCGATCAGAGTTATCCCGTCCAGGAGAAGCTCTGGGAACCGTCCGGCGACACGGTGACCGTGTACTACACGGATGTGCGGATCAACCGGCCAATCCCGGCCGGCAGTTTCAGGCTGCCAGTCAAACCGACGACAAAGACCGAGTACCCGCAAAAGTGAGCACAACGAACCAAAACGCGAAGAAATACGGCCCCGGCCGGCTGGGCTTCCTCGACTGGGCTCGCGGGCTTGCCGTGCTCACCATGCTGAACGGTCACGTCTTCCACTCGTTCACCCGCAACGATCTGCGCAACGACGGCCCGTATGTGCTCACGCAGTTCATCGGCGGGATCGGCCCGGCGATTTTCCTGTTCCTTACCGGGATCACGCTCGCGTTCCTGATCGACCGTCGCGCGCGCACCGGCATGGGGCCCGCGGGCAGATGGCGCGCCGCGCTCGAACGCTCCCTTTACCTATGGATGCTGGCGTTTCTGTTCCGCGCGCAGCTCTGGTTGTTCGGCTACCCGTGGAGCGACTGGCATTATCTGTTCAAGGTTGACGTTCTGAACCTGATGGGCTTCGCCATCGCCATTTTCTCGTTCTCGGCGCTGTTCTCCACGGCCGATCGCGTGAAGATCGGCGCCATTCTGGGCGTCGGCATCGCCGGCCTCAGCCCGCTCGTTTCCCTGATCGACTGGAGCTGGCTCCCGCAGCCCATCAGCGCGTACATCGTTCCCAGCTACGACTATTTCGCCTTCTTCCCGTGGGCCGCTTTCATCGCCTTCGGCCTCAGCATGGGCAGCATTCTGCGGCTGGTGAGCGGCGATCAGTTGAACCGGATCATGCAGTGGGCCACCCTCATTGGCATCGCTCTGATGCTCGCCGGCCAGTATTTCGCACAGGCGCCGTGGACGCTCTATCCGAAGCCGGCGGAGTTCTGGCTGAACGGTCCGTCCATGGTGGCCAGCAAGCTGGGCGTGCTGCTGGTGATCGTGGCCATGGCTTTCCTGTGGAATGAATACGGGCTGCGCGGCAAATGGAGCATCGCGCGGCAGATGGGGACCACCTCGCTGGTTGTTTATTGGGCGCACATCGAGCTGGTCTACGGGCGCACCGCGGCGTTACTGAAGGAATCGCTCAACACCGCGCAATGCGTGCTCTGCGCGGCCATTCTGATCGCCCTGATGCTCGGCTTGTCGCTGCTGCGCACGCACTGGGGCGAAGCAATGCGGCTGCTGCGCGTGCGCTTCCCGCGGCTGGCTCCGTCCTGGACCTCGGTACTCGAGCCGCAGCGCGCGTCCGGCGACTGAGCGCTCCGCGCGCCTACTTCCTCGGGTCGAACTTCACTGCCACCTCGGTATTCACCTGCGCTGGCTTGCCACCCTTGAGCGTCGGCTTGTAACTGAACTGCGACCAGTCCACGCTCTCACAGAGCTGTGCGCCGGTGTCGAGTTCGGCGATCTTTCCTTTTTCGTCGATCTCCACCTTGCAGTTCACCGTGCCACCCTCCGGCGCCCACAGCGGCGCGGGTAGCGACGCGGGACCGCTGATCAGCATTGCGCGCTGCTTGTCCGCCGGCACCGACACTTCCAGAGGCTCTTTCTCGGCCGCGGCGGGCTTTTTCTCTTCCGATGTGACCTCGGTGAGCTTCGTCACCAGGAATACGGGCCGCGCGGGATAGCGCTTCACCTTCTCGCACAAAGCCGTGGAGTCGGCATCCGTCACATCGAAGGCCATTCCCGGCCAGGTCGTGCGGATCACATGATCGCAGCTCGCTTGTAGCGGATAGCCGTTCTTGCCCTGATCGGGATCGCCCATCGCGTCGATGGCCTTCTGCGCGTAGACGCCCTCGGCGATGTACTCTTTTCCAGCCTCAACCGGGGTCGATTTGTTGAAGAACAGGCGGTAGCGGTGCAGGCCGTCGATCAGGTAAACAGAAGGTCCGTCCGCGTTGAGCGCGGTATCGGCGGCGGTTGTTTCGGTCAGAAGCACCTGCGATTCTCCCTGGATCTTGTCCGGCGCGGCCTTCGCGGGCGCCTTGCTGGCCGGACCGCTCGAGCACCCGGTCAGTGCGGCAACGATCGGGACGAGGAGGCAAATAACGTATGCATTGCGGGCCATGCTTCGTGCCCTCGCTTTCTATGGGTGTGTCCTGAAGCTATCACGTGGCGCGCCCGCTGACAACTGGGGTCGGAATCGTCGTGGGGCGGAATTGTCGCATGATCCCGTGGGGTGTTCACGAATCCCTTTGATAGAATGCCCCTGGTCATGCGCATGCTCCCGCTGTTGGTGCTTACTGTCTCCGCCTGGGGCACCACTTACTATGTCGGCGGAGGGGGGAGCGATGCGAACAGCGGCCTGAGCGAAAGCGCCGCTTTCCAAACCATCCAGACGGCCGCGAACAAGACGCTGCCCGGCGACGTGGTCTACGTGATGAATGGCGTGTACACCACCTGCACCGGATGCGTCGTTCTGGACATCACGCGTTCGGGGACTGCGAATGCCTGGATCACCTACCAGGCGTACCCCGGACACCGGCCGCTAATCTCCGCCGGCGCCGCCTGGAACGCTATCCTGATTCATGGCGGAGCGGCGTACGTTGCCATCAAGGGATTTCACCTTCAGGGCAACCTTCCGAACGTGACGCTGGCCCAGTGCACGGCCGAGGCGCTCGAGGCGCTGGCCAACCCGGACCCGGCCTGCAACGGAAACGGCATCACTATCGACGGGAGCCAGGACGGCGCGAACAAGCCGCATCACATTCTGATTTCCGGCAACGAGGTTTACGATTTCCCGGGCGGCGGCATCGGCACCGCGCAGGCCGATTACGTCGTCGTCGAAGACAACTTCGTGCACGAAAACGCCTGGTATTCGCAGTATGGCAACAGCGGCATTTCCCTCTGGGAATCGTGGAACTACGACAACGGGCCGGCGCCGCATAGCATCATCCGGCGCAATCGCGTGTTCGACAACCGCTCGCTGGTCCCCTGGATGGTGACCGGCCAGCTCACCGACGGCGACGGAATCATCATCGACACCTCGCGCAACAACCAGTCCGGCTCCGACAACATCGGCGCGTATCAGGGAGGATTTCTGGTGGAGAACAACCTGTCCGTGAACAACGGCGGGGCCGGACTGCTTACTTACCAGAGCGACAACGTGACTTTCCTGAACAACACCGTGTACGGAAACGGGCTGGTGGTGAAATACGCGGACATTTTCGTAAATCAGTCGGGTTCCGTGAATGTCTGGAACAATGTGGTGGAATCGGCCGCGACCGGAACCGCTGTTAATGTCTACGGCAGCACCAACGTCCAGTTCGATTACAACGTGTATTGGAACGGGCCGGTGAATGGCACGGCGGGCCCGCACGATCTCACGGCCGATCCCCAGTTCAACGTGCCGGGCACCGATCCGTCCAGCTCCGATTTCCACACACTCGAAAGCAGCCCCGCGGCGCGCAGCGGGAACCTGTCAGTGGCGCCGCCGGACGACCTGGAAGGACTCACGCGCCCGCAGCAGCCGGGAACCGTGAACCGCGGCGCTTACGAATCGGCGATCAGCGGCAGCGTCACATTTCCCGCCTCGGGAGTGGTGAACGCGGCCAGCTTATTGGGCGGTGGCGTGTCGCCGGGTGAGGCGGTCATCATTTCCGGCTCGGGCTTTGGGGGCGTCGGCGTCGCCAGGGCGCGCGACGTGAGCGGCGGATACCTGCCAGTGGAAGTGGGGGCCACGCGTGTTTACTTTGACAACATCGCCGCACCGATGATCTCCTCCGTCAACCAGCGGGTGAGCGCCGTGGCGCCGTTCGAGATATCCGCACCGACTACCCAGGTGCAGGTGGAATACGCGGGCCTGCGGAGCCAGCCGGTGGCCGTTCCAGTGACAACGTCCGCGCCGGGCATCTACTGTGTCGCAGGCGGGGCGGGGCGTGCAGCGTCGACCAATGTTCACGCGGATCGACCATTTGCGCACGACAACATGGAGCGTCCCACGCCGCCCGGGGGCTACATCACCTTCTTCATCACCGGTGACGGGGCGACGGCGGCGCCGTGGGCTGACGGTCTGGTGCCCGTTGCGCCCTCGTTCCCCATACCCGCTGCGCCGGTCCTCGTGCAGATTGGCGGAATTCCCAGCGATTGCTCGGGGAATTGGGCGAGACTTGTTTATCCCGGGGTGACGCAGGGGAACGCCTGTGTTCCGGCGGACGCGCCTGCGGGCAATGCGGTCCCGCTGCAGGTAAACGTGGGCAGCGTCCCCGCCCAAAACGGCGTAACGGTGCACATCGGGACTTCAGGGCTGCCGAGAGCCAGGGCCACACCTGCCGATACCCGATAGCACGGGCTCAGCCGCGTAAACGTGGATCGGGGGTTCAGCCCATCTCGGCGATCACATGGTTCTCGGCGGCGAGCTTGTCGGCGGGGAGGAGGGTGCCTTCGAGCGATTCCCCGTTGAGGGTGAGCGTGCGGAGGCCTTTCTCGACGTGGCTCGGGTTGCGGACCTCGACGCTGATCTTCTTGCCGCGAAAGAGGCGATTCACCTTGAAGCCTTTCCACGATGAAGGGATGCACGGGTCGATGCGCAGGCCGTCGTATTCGGGGCGCAGGCCGAGGATGTGCTGGGTGGCGGTGAAGTACGACCAGGCCGCGGAGCCGCTGAGCCAGGGGACGCGGGACGCGCCGAAGCGCGGGCTGTATCGGCTGTGCGTGAACTGGCAGTAGACGTAGGGCTCGATCTGGCGGATTTCGGCGCGGGCGTTCCAGGCGGCGGGCATGGTGGCGCGGAAGTATTGCCAGGCGAGGTCGCCGTGTCCGAGCAGCGTCTCGGCGATGACCGCCCAGCCCGGGGTGTGAGTGAAGATGCTGCCGTTCTCCTTCATGCCGGGGTTGAAGAGCGCGGCGCGCATCACGTTGTAGTCGGTCTCGACGTAGGGCGGGGCGCAGATCATGAGGCCATATTCAGTGGCGAGGCGCTCGCGCACCGACTGCATGGCGCGGGCGGCGCGTCCGGCGTCCGCGTGGCCGCTGAGCACGGCCCAGGATTGCGGGTTGAGGAAGATGCTGCCCTCGTTGTTCTCGTGCGAGCCGAATTTGAAGCCGTCGGCGCGAAAGGCGCGGACGTACCATTCGCCATCCCAGGCGTGGTCGCGCAGGTGCTGGTCGAGGCGGTCGAGGTTGCGCTGCGCCCATTCGGCTTCCTCTTTCACGTTCAGGAGGCGGCTGACTTCGAGATAAACGGCGAGAGCATAGCGGAGCTGGAAGGCGACGAAGACGGACTCGCCCCGCTCGCCGAGGCGGATGCAATCGTTCCAATCGGCGGAAAGGCCGCAGGGAAGGCCGTGCGCACCAGTGCGCTTGAGGTTGAAAAGAATGGCCCGCTTCATGTGGCCGAGGACGGTATCTTCGCCGGAGTCGGCGTAGGGGAGGACCTTTTTGTAGTAAAAGGCGAGGTCGCCGGTTTCCTTCACGTAAGCGGGGATGGCGTTGAAGAGCCAGAGACAATCGTCGGAGCGGTACTCTTCCTCGCTGGGCGGATTCTCCGAGCCGGGGCGATGCGCGAACTGCTTCACCACGGGCATTGCGCCGCCGCTGGAGACCTGGCCGGTGATCATGAACTCGAGACGCTGAACGGCTTCATCGGGGATCGCGTGCATCACGCCGAGCATGTCCTGAACGGTGTCGCGGAAGCCGAGGCCGTCACGTTCGCCGGCATAAATCAGGCTGGCGGCGCGCGACCAGGCGTACGTCATCGCGCAGTTGAAGGGGCCCCACATGTTCAGCGTGGAATTGAACTCGGGGTCGGGGGTTTCGGCGGCGAGCCCGGCGATGCGTCCGTGCCAGTGGGTTTTGAGGCGGGTGAGTTCTTCGGCTACTTTCGAAAGGTCGGCGAATTCGGCCGCGGCGCGGCGGCCCTCTTCAGATGCGCGGCCGACGCCCATGAGAACGAGGAACTCGCGGGTTTCGCCGGGTTCCAGGCGAAGGTGGGTTTCGAGGACGCCGCAACCGTTGTCTCCGGCGGCAAGGGAGTTGGTGCACTGGCCTTGCTCGACCACCACGGGATTCGCGTAGCTTCGATAAGCGCCAAGGAAAGAGGTACGGTCGGTGTCGTAGCCGGCGACGTCGGCGCCCAGCAGCGCGAGAAAGGTGTGCCGGCCCTGATCCTTCTCCTGGAAGTTATCGGGCATGTACGGGATGTTGACGTTGGTGCCGTGATCGATGATGTTATCGTCCGCCGACATCTTCACGATGTGCTGGGAGTACTGAAGGTTGATGAGGTCGTCGAGGGAACTCCAGTTGCCGACATACTCGACATAAGTGAAGGCGCTGAGGCGGCGAGGGTGGTCCCCGGCGTTAGTCAGCCGTACGTGCCAGCATTCGAAATCGCGGCCGAGCGGCACAAAGTACGTGGTTTCGGCGCGGATCCCCGAATACTCCGAGGAAATGATAGTATACGCGCTGCCATGGCGGCATTCCGACTTATAAGCATCGAGCGGCTTGCCCACCGGTTGCCATGAAGCGGACCAGTAATCTCCGGTTTCGTGGTCGTGAAGATAGATGTAGCGACCGGGCTGGTCCATGGGAATCGAGTTGAATCGCAGCCGCGTAAAGCGGCCGACCGCGGCCGACTTATAGAAACTGTAGCCGCCCGCATTATTAGTAATGATGGCTCCGTACTCGGTGCTGCCGAGGTAGTTACTCCAGGACCTGGGCGTGTCCGGGCGGGTAATTACGTATTCTTTGCTGGCGTCGTCGAAGTAGCCGAATTGCATTGGAACTCCCTGGCGGCCTAAAATCCTGCCCCACAGGTCAGGTTATTTCGCTCTTATTAGTGCGAGTTCGGATTGGATTTGTTTCACCTTTGCGTCGCTCAGGCGATAAAAGAACATTCCGCAGCCGCACAGAATGGTGCCCACGGCTGGGGCGATGGCCATGAGGATGCGAATACCGTGCTGGCTTTCGGCGGTCTGCACCACGTTGGCCCGGAAGCCGTAGATCGCCAGCAGGGACGCCGCGAGTGCGCCGCCGATGACCCATCCGAACTTGTTCGACATCCCCGATGCAGAGAAGATCAGACCGGTGGCGCGGCGCCCGGTCTTCCATTCGGAGTAATCGGCGGTGTCGGCGAACATGGCCCACAGCAACGCAGAGGTTGGTCCCGTCAGCATGCAGTAAATGATGTTGCAAACGTAGAGAAGAACAAGCTGATCGGGCCGCACCCAGTAAGAAAGAATCAGGGCGGCCGCCGATAACAGCATGCAGCCAACAAACGCGTACCTGCGGCCGGTGAACGGCGTCACGTATTGAATGAGAAAAGTGCCGGTCAGCGACATAACGGAGCCGACCACCATGAAAGTGGCGGCGGCGGCTTCGCTGTCGAGGTAGTACTTGAAGTAATAGACGATGGCCGCGCCGCGAATGGCCACGAAGCAGACCTGCAGGATGCCGAGAACGCAGAGGATCAGCCAGGGCGTGTTGGCGGCGAGATCGCGAAGGTCGCGGGCGCGGGAAGTCTTCTGCTCGCGCACTGGCTGGACGCGTTCGCGCGTGGACGCAAAGCAGACGAGGAAGAGCGCCATGGCGGCGAGGGCGTAAACGCCGAGCGTCAACTGGTAGCCACGCGCCGCGTTACCGTGGCCGAAGTAATTCACCAGGCGCAGCGTGGAGAACTGAACAATAAGACCAGCGATGAATGCGAGCGTGAAACGCCATGAGGAAAGGCTGGTGCGCTCCTGGGAGTCCGCTGAAATCACCCCCATCAACGCGGAGTAAGGAACGTTGATGGCCGAGTAAACCACCATCATCAGCGAGAGCGTGATGTAGGCGTAAATCAGCTTGCCGGTGGGATCGAGAGCGGGCGTGGTGAAGGTGGCCACGCTGAGGATTCCGAAAGGCACGGACATCCAGAGGAGGTAGGGACGAAACTTGCCCCAGCGCGTCTGCGTGCGGTCGGCGATGGTGCCGATGAAGACGTCGAAGAACATGTCCCAGGTGCGGGTGATCACCAGCATGAGGGCGAGGGCGCCCGCGGCGAGCCCGAAAACGTCGGTATAGAAATTGAGCTGGAAGTAGATGAAGGTCATCCAGATCAGGTTGGAAGCGCCATCGCCGAAGGCGTACCCGATCTTCTCGACAACGGAGAGTCTCTGACTGGATGGGGTCATGGTGGACTGGGAAGCGATACGAGGCGATGCTATCACATGACGGCTGCGCCCGGACGCCGCCGTGAGCCCTTGTGACACTTGCGAAAGTGCCACAATCGACCGCATTCGGGACCCGCTTCCGCGATATCGTGGGGGCATGAAGAACAGGATCGGTCTGTGGCTGGGACTCGCCGCGTTGTCTGGCGCGGTGCTCGCCCAGCCGGCAGGACCGCCGGTGCGCGTAGGCATCTACGACTCGCGGGCGATCGCCGTCGCTTACCTGCGCTCGGACATGCAGCGCCAGTGGATGGCCGGGTTGGTCGCCGAGCGCGACAAGGCGAAGGCCGCGGGCGATGAGAAGCGCGTACGCGAACTGGAAGCCCAGGGCGGAGCACGGCAGAAGCGGTTCCACGAGCAGGGTTTCAGCACCGCGTCAGTGACCAACCTCATGGACCGCATCCGCGACGAGATTCCCGGCGTCGCGCGCGAGGCCGGCGTGGTGCTGGTCGTTTCCAAATGGGAAGTGATGTATAAGGACCCGGCCATCGAATACGTGGACGTCACCCTGCCGCTGGTGCGGAAGTTCACCACCGATCCGCGGGCGTTGAAGACGGTCGAGGAGCTAATGACGCAGCCACCCATTCCGCTGGACGAGTTCGCCGACGAAGACGCGCGGCATTAGCGATCAAGGCAAAGCGCGAAAACCAAAGGCGCACGTCAACCCTGACGCTCCGCTCCCGGGGCATCGGCCAACCGGGGCGATTCACACTCACTAAATTAAGTAGAGGATGGGAACTTCGTTCGTCTTCTACGATCCGACCGGGCGGCGCTGGAGCCGGTTCCGGCGGGTGATCGGCGTGGCTGGCGTGGTGATGGCGGTGTTGCTGGTGGTGCTCGGGCTGAGCATCTTCAGCAACGCGCAATTGCCGCCGCTGGGTTTGCCGCAGGTGCAGCACCTGACCAGCTTCGCCGAGGTCCCGGCGATTATCCGCGGGGAGAAGCCCGCGCACAACGTTCCCTGGCGCGATCCGGCGCACGCGACCATCAAGTACGTGCGCAACGGCGGTAACCCGGTAATGCACCTGCATACCGTGGCGCCGCCGCACGCCGGCCAGCCGCTGGTGTTCGGCTTCTACGTGAACTGGGACGAAGCGAGCCTTGCGTCGCTGCGGCTGCACCTCACGCAACTGACGCACCTGATTCCGGAATGGTTCGCGCTGGAGAACGGCAAGGGCGACGTGACCGACAACACCGATGACACCGTGGCGAAGATCGCGGCCGACGCGCATCTGCCGGTGATTGCCGAGATCAACAACTATCACGACGACGGATGGCAGGCGGCCGATCTGCACCGCGCGCTGACGGACGCCGACGCCCGGGACAACCTCATCGACAACATCTACAGCAATCTCGTGGAGCATAAATTCGCAGGCGTCTGCGTGGACTTCGAGGAGCTGCGGCAGGGGGACCGCGCCGCGCTGGTGCGCTTCATGGAGGAACTTCGGGCGAAGCTGAAGCCCGCGGGGTTAATGCTGACGCAGGCCGTCCCCGTGGACGACGACAACTACGATCTGCGGCGGCTGGCGGAGATCGACGATTACCTGATCCCGATGGTTTACGACGAGCACTACCAATCGAGCCCGCCGGGGCCAGTGGCGTCGGAGGATTGGTTTTATGGGCAACTCGGAACGCTACAGAGAATAGTGCCGCGCAACAGGACGGTGATCGGGCTCGGCGCTTACGGTTACGACTGGGTCATCGGCGGCGAGGGTGGCGTCGAGAAGAAGTTCAGCGAGACGATATCGGCGGCGGAGGACAACAAGGCGCGGATCGCGTGGGACGGGGACGAGGAGAATCCGGTCCTCCGCTACGGCGATGCCGAGGGCCGGCACGAGGTGTGGTTCCTGGATGCGGCGACGGCGCTGAATCAGATTACCGACGCAGGCGAGGCCGGGTTCGCGGGCGTGGCCGTGTGGCGGCTGGGCGCGGAAGACCCGGGTCTCTGGACGATTCTGCAGGAGAAGAAATGGCCGGACGACACGTTCGATCCGTGGCCGCTGTTCCGGCTGACGTCGGCGGCGTCGCCGAATCGGTTTGGCGATGGCGAAGTGCTGCGGGTGACCGATACGCCGCACGATGGCGCGCGCAACGTCTGGCTGGACAAGGACACGGACAATTTCGTGGAGCAGTACCAATCGTACCCGTCGTATTACACGATCGAACGCAGCGGCGCGGCGAATCCGAAGTGGATCAGCCTCACGTTTGACGACGGGCCGGACCCGAATTACACACCGCGGATTCTCGACATTCTGAGTGCGAAGCATGTGCCGGCGACGTTCTTCGTCGTGGGGGTGAACGCCGAGGAGAACGTGCCGCTGATCCAGCGCGAGTACCGCGAAGGGCACACCATCGGCAACCACACCTACGATCACCCGAACATCGCGAAGCTGTCGCCCGAGCATGTGCGGCTGGAGCTGAGCACCACGCTGCGGATCATCGAGCGCGAACTGGGGCACGGAACGATCCTTTTCCGCCCGCCGTACAACGCGGACAGCGAGCCGACGACGCCGGATGAGATCGTGCCCATCGTGGAAGCGCAGCAGCAGGGCTATGTGACCATCGCCGAGAGCATCGATCCGCGCGACTGGGAGCACGGCCGCACGGTGGACGGGATCATCGACGAAGTGGTGAACGAGCTGGAGGAGAACGCGGCCGAGGACGAGAGCAATCACCTGATCCTTCTGCACGATGCCGGGGGCGACCGCACGGCGACCGTCGCGGCGCTGCCCCGGCTGATCGACACGTTGCGGGACAAAGGATATCGGTTCGTTGCGCTGGAAGACATCATGGGGCGGACGCGCGCGCAGGTGATGCCGGTCCCGTCGGCGGAAGAGATGCGGATGGCGCGGATCGAAGGCAGCGCGCTCATCACCAAAGGCAATTTCAAAAAGGCGGTTGGCCTGTTGTTTCTGATCGCGATTTATCTGACGGCGTTGCGATCGCTGGTGTATGGCGCGCTGGCGGTGGCGCAGAAGCTGCAGGCGCGGCGGCGCACGTTCGATGCAGCTTTTCATCCGCCGGTGTCGGTAATCATCGCCGCGTATAACGAAGAGAAGGTAATTGAGAGAACCGTGCGATCGGTGCTGGAGAACGGCTACGACGATCTGGAAGTCGTGGTGGTGGACGATGGCTCGAGGGACCGCACGCTTTCGGTGCTGCATGAGAGGTTCGGCAACGACGAGCGGGTGACGATTCTGACCCAGGCGAACGCCGGGAAGTCGGCGGCGCTGAATCGAGCGATCGCGCAGGCGCGGAACAACATTCTGATTGCGCTCGACGCGGATACGATCTTTCGGCAGGGGACGATTGGGAAGCTGGCGCGGCACTTTGTGGACCCACAGGTGGGAGCGGTTTCGGGGAATGCGCGGGTGGGCAACCGGCACACGCTGATCACGCGGTTTCAGGCGCTGGAATACATCATGGGGTTCAACCTCGACCGGCGCGCGCTCGATCTGCTGAACGCGATCACGGTGGTTCCGGGCGCGGCGGGGGCGTGGCGAAAAGATCTGATTGTCGAGCTGGGCGGATTCGGGAACGACACGCTGGCAGAGGACACCGACCTGACGCTTTCGATCCGGCGGCTGGGATCCGAGATTCGCTACGAGGAAGCGGCGATCGCGTGGACGGAAGCGCCGGAGACCACGCGCGGGCTGGCGCGGCAGCGATTCCGCTGGGCGTTCGGCACGCTTCAGGCGGTGTGGAAGCATCGCGACGCCACGTTCAATCCGGGTTACGGATATCTGGGCATGGTGGCGCTGCCGAGCATCTGGATTTTTCAGGTATTGTTAGCCGCGCTCTCGCCGTTCGCGGAGATTGCGATGCTGATTGCAGTCTACGCGGGGAACTGGCGCATTGTCCTCCTGTATTATCTCGGGCTGTTTCTGCTGGAGTTGGCGACCGCGCTGCTGGCGTACCTTCTGGAGGGGACGGCGGCGTGGGATGTGGCGCTGCTGTTCATGCAGCGGATCTATTATCGGCAGTTGATGTACTACGTGCTGGGGAAATCGATTCTGTATGCGCTGCGCGGCCGGCTGGTGGGCTGGGGCAAGCTGGAGCGGACGGCGACGGTGCGGCCGTGAGATCCTGACGGGATGGCGTTTGAGCTTCAGCCGACCTTGCGGGGAGAGCTTCTGGAGTTACGGCCGCTGCGGCCGGAGGATTTTGAGGAACTCTATGCGGTGGCGAGCGATCCGTTGATCTGGGAGCAGCATCCCATCCGCGACCGGTACAAGGAAGAGGTGTTCCGCGAGTATTTTCGTACCGGGCTGGAATCGGGCGGAGCGTTCGTCGTCGTGGATCGGAAGGATGGGCGGATGATCGGCTCCTCGCGGTTCTACGGCTACGACGAAGCGGCGAGCGAGATCGAGATCGGCTGGACGTTTCTGGCGCGGTCGCACTGGGGCGGCGCTCACAACCGCGAGATGAAGTCGCTTATGCTGGGGCACGCGTTCCGGTTCGTGGACAACGTGATCTTTCTGGTGGGGCCGCAGAACCTGCGCTCGCAGAAGGCCATGGAGAAGATTGGCGGGGTGCGGGTGGAAAGGCGGACGGACGCGCGGAGCCGGGAGAACATCGTCTTCCGAATCACAAGACCGCGGAACTAATCCGCCAGATCACGCGTACTGCTGAGCATGAGATCTCTGCGCAACTTTCTTGTCTTCGCGGCGCTGGCTTTCGGCGCCGTTACTCTGATGGCCGATACCAAACCGGACTTGTCCGGGACGTGGAAACTGAACGTAGATAAATCCGACCTCGGCGGCGCGCCCATAACCGAACTCACGGTGACGGTGGAACACAAGGACCCTTCGTTCAGACTCACGGCTAAGGGCGTCGCCGGAGGACAGGACTTCGAGGAAACGGAATCGTTCACCACCGATGGGAAGCCAAGCGAGGATTCGCATGGCGGGACCGTCAAGTGTCATTGGGATGGCGCGACGCTGGTGATTGAAGGCACCGCTCCGGACGGGAATGGAGGCGACTCTTCACGCATTGTGCTGTCTGCCGACGGGAAGACACTGACTCGCGACGCGGTGCAGAAAAGCGACCAAGGCGAGCAGAAGCGCCACGAGATCTACGAGAAGCAATAGCGCACGACGGCGGTGTGGCCGTGAGAGAGCGCCCTATCGGACTGGCCAGCGATCCCTGACCTGTTTCCAGCCAATCACGGTCACGTGGCTGTCGGCGACGAGATGGCGAAACTCGGGGCTGGTCACAAGATCGAAATCGCGCTGTCGCCAGGCGCTGGCGTAGGCCCCGTCCGCGCCCATGACGGCCTGCGCCTCGGCGTTGTCGTATGAGAGATGGACCACAATTTCGGTAAGACCGGGCTTGGCGGACTGAACCGCACGCGCGTAGTACTCCTTCCAGTTCTCTTTCTTCGTGGCCGGCGGCGCCATGAAGTACTGGTCCACCAGAACGTCCGTGTCCTTCAGGGCAGCGCGCATGGTTGCGGATGCGAGCACCAGCCGTGGAGCGAAAAAGGGTATGCCGTATTCGCGCGCGAGCTTGACGTAGGCCACGAAGAACGCCGGATTCAGCAGCGTGCACGCCATGTGCGCGTCAAGGTGTGTGGGGTGGATGCCCATGGCGAGCGTGCGATCGATCTGAGCGCGCAGTTCGGCTTCCACGGCGGCAGGTGTGGCGCGGCGGCTGACCTGTTGCACCTCTGGCCAGAGGTATCCGTCGGAAGCCGCCAGCCCGCCCAGGTCTCCGCGCGCGACAGGGCCCCAGCGGTAGTTCTTCCATTCGGAGGTGAGGGTGAGGTGGATGCCGAAGTCGGCATCGGGATGCTGCTTCGCGTAAGCTGCCGCTTCGGCGAGCCACGGGCACGGCGCCATGATGCTGGCCGAGCTGACGGCGCCCTGCTCAAGGGCGTCGAATGTGGCCTGGTTCGCGGCGTGGGTGACGGCGAGGTCGTCGGCGTGGATGATGAGAAGTTTCGTTCCGGCGGGATAGCCGAGTTGTTCGAGGGTGCTGCGGGCCGGGGGCGTCTGCGCAACGGCGAGGCCACAGGCAAGGAGAACCGCCAGTTTCCTCATGAGGGTTTCCACAAGCAGAATAACGTGGAACAAATCGGCTGTGTTCCGCGCTTCGGGCAAGCGGAGTGGCTGCGTGGGTTTGTCAGCGAACCGCCGGTCGAGTTCATTCCCGCGGCGGAGCCGTTCTGGAGCCCCGACAAGCCGGTCAGCGGATTGCATACGTGACACAGTAGTGACACGTATGGCTTACTCCTTTCGCGGCGCGTGTGCGCGGTTGGCGACACTGTGCGCCGGTTTCACGGCCCTCGCTCCTGGCGCCGATCCCGCATTGACCATTTACAACCAGAACTTCGCGGTCGTTCGCGAAACAGTGCCGCTGGACCTGAAAGCCGGCGACAACAACGCGCATTATTCCGGCGTCACCGAGCAGGTGGAACCGGATTCGGTGATTCTTCGCGACCCTGCCGGAAAGCACACTGTGCAGGTGATCGAACAGAACTATCGAAACGATCCACTTTCACCCGACATTCTGCTGCATCTGTTCGAGGGCAAGACGATCGAGTTCAGGCTCCCCAACGGCAGCACGGTTGCGGGAAAAGTGGTGCGGAGCGGCTACGTTCCACGATCCGCCAATCAGGGGTACGCGCAGCAGCGGCAGCCGATCATCGAAGTCGGCGGCAAACTACAGTTCATGCTGCCAGGAACGCCAATTTACCCGGACCTCGGGGAGGACACGATTCTCGAGCCCACGCTCGACTGGATTCTGCGCTCAAGCCAGGAGGCGCGGTTTGACGCCGAGCTGAGCTACATCTCGGGAGGCCTGACCTGGAGCAGCGACTACAACGTGGTCGCGCCGGAAACGGGGGATACGCTCGATCTGATCGGCTGGGTGACGCTCGACAACGAGAGCGGGAAGCAATTCGAAAACGCGCACATCAAGCTGATGGCCGGAGACGTAAACAAGGTGCAGCCGACTACCGCGTATTTTCGCTCTGGGCAAGCCGGCGCCATGGGGGCAAACGCGGCCATCTCGACGGGTCCGACCGAAAAGGCCTTCGAGGATTACCACCTTTACACACTGCCGCGGCCCACCTCCCTGCGAGATCGCGAGACGAAACAGGTGGAGTTCCTGCGCGCCTCCGGCATTCAGTCCAAACGGCTGTACGTTTATGATGGCGCCACGCTCGACACGCAGTATGGAAATCAGGATATACGACAGGTTCAGCTATATGGCACGCGCTCCAATCCCCACGTGTGGATCATGCGCGAGTTCGCCAATAGCGAGGCCAACCATCTGGGGGTGCCGCTGCCCAGGGGGCGCGTGCGCTTCTATCGGCGCGATCAGGATGGTCAGGTGGAGTTCACCGGCGAGAACGAGATCGATCACACATCCAAAGACGAGACCGTGCGCGTGTACACCGGCAACGCGTTCGACATCACCGGCGAACGGCGGCAGACACACTTTCAATCGCAGTACGTTCAGCCGGGAGGGTGGCTTGATGAATCGTTCGAGATCAAACTGCGCAACCACAAGAAAGAGGCCGCAACGGTGCGGGTGGTGGAACATCTTTATCGCTGGTCGACGTGGGTAATCACGCAGGAAACGGCGCCGCATCGGCAGGCCGATAGCCGAACCATCGAGTACGAAGTGACGCTGCAGCCGGACGAAGAAAAGACAGTCACCTACACGGCGCACTACACGTGGTAACTGTCGGTTAGCCTGAAGGAATGGGCAGGATTCGCGTTCTTTCGGACGCGGTGGCGAACAAGATCGCGGCCGGCGAGGTGGTGGAGCGGCCTGCCTCCGTCGTCAAGGAGCTGCTGGAGAACTCGCTGGACGCGGGCGCTACCGAGCTGCGCATCGACGTGGAAGCCGGCGGGCGGCAACTCATCCGCGTGGCCGACAACGGCAGTGGGATGTTGCGCGACGACGCGTTGCTGGCCTTCGAACGCCACGCCACCAGCAAGCTGAGCGACGTGAAGGATCTGCTGGCCATCGCCACGCTGGGGTTTCGCGGCGAGGCGCTGCCGTCGATCGCCTCCGTATCGCGGCTGGTGCTGGAGACGCGCGCCGATGGCGAGACAACGGGTACGCGCGTGGAGATCGCCGGCGGCAAGCTGCTCAAGGTGGATGAGTTCACCACGCCGCGCGGCACCACCATCACGGTTCGCGACCTGTTCTTCAATGTGCCGGCGCGGAAAAAGTTTCTGCGCTCGGAACAGACCGAGCTGGCGCACATCGCATCGCTGGTTACGCACTACAGCCTGGCGCATCCCGACAAGGCGTTCGAGCTGCGCAACGGGCCCCATGCGCTGCTGGAGGTCGCTCCCGTGGAGACGCTGCGCGAGCGGGTGTATCAGGTGTTCGGCGGGCAGGTGCTGGACGACCTGATCGATCTGAGTGCGGTGGAAAAGGAACTGAGCGTGATGGAGGGGGACGAGCCCTCGTCGCGCGTTTTCCTGCTGCGCGGGTTCGTCTCGGGTCCGCAGGTGCAGAAGCTGAACCGGAACTCGATCTTTCTGTTCGTGAACGGCCGGCTGATTCGCGACAAGCTGCTGTTGCACGCGCTGTCGTCGGCGTATCACAACCTGATGCCCCCGGCGTGTTATCCGTTCGCGCTCCTCTTCCTCGATTGCGATTGCGAAGAGGTGGACGTGAATGTGCATCCTTCGAAAACCGAGGTGCGGTTCCGCCATGGAACGGTCGTGCACGACTTCGTTCGCGACTCGATTCGCGAGCGGCTGGTGACGGTGCGGCCGGCGGCCAGTTTATCGCCGGCGCGCGCGGCTCAGCCGGGGGCGGATCTGCCGTTCTCCGATTTCACGCAGCGCATCGAGAATCAGCAGTTCGAACCGGTGCCCGATCCGCTGGCGCCGATGGAGCGCGTGGAGGATTTGCCGGTGTTTACGCTGGAGCCTGCCGCGCGGCCGGAGCAGCGCTTCGATTTTCACGAGGAAGAAGCGCCGAGTGCGAGCCGGCTTTCCGTGCCCGAGACGCATGGAGGACTGCCGGCCGGCGTGGACTACAGCGAGGTTCCGCAGAGTCTGGCGACATTGCCCGAGTTGCGCCCGCTGGGCCAGATTCACGACAGCTTCATCGTGGCCGCGGGGCGGGATGGGCTGTGGATCGTCGATCAGCACGTGGCGCACGAGCGCATCCTGTTCGAGAAGGTGCTGGCGCAGCAGGCGCGCGGCCGCGTGGAGACACAGCAATTGCTGATGCCGATTCTGATTGAGCTGACCGCGGCGCAACAGATTGAGTACGCGCGCATTGCGGACGAGCTGGCGCGCACGGGATTCGAGACCGAGCCGTTTGGTACGCGGACTATCGCGGTGAAAGCGGCGCCGGCCGATGTGGGCGTGGGCGACGTGGAGAAGATCATTCAGGAGATCCTGGAGATTGCGGAGACCGAGCTGCGGAAGGCGTCGGTGAGCGACCTGCGGCGCGGGATGGCGGCGTCGATTGCGTGCCGGGCGGCGATCAAGGTGAACATGCGGCTCGATCAAACCAAGATGCAGTGGCTGCTGAAGGCGCTCTCGGAGACGCAGTATCCGATGAGCTGCCCGCACGGCCGGCCGATCGCGCTGCGCTACTCGACGCGGGAGATTCTGCGGAGCTTCCACCGGATCTGAGCGCGGGTGTATTCCTCGCCGAACAGGGGGGTATGGACGTTACGGCTGGCAGAAGTGTAGTCTTGAGGGTGAGGCGGGTAAGAAACCGGCCCTTGTGAAGGGGCCGGTCAGGCTTAGCTTCAGAACCAACGGATCCGAAGCCTCGCTTCTAACGTGCCGAGAAATCTTAGCACGAGCTTGAGCACAGCAGTGAGGAACATTGTTCTCACCTCCTTCTGTTCCGTGATGTATGGAAGCCCGGGCCGAATTCCCGGGCTTTCCCTTTGGAACCCGCGGATCGTTCCTCCAGAAACCCACTTTCCACACGCCCGTTAACGGAAACTGCGCTCGCTCAATCAGTGGGAGTAATCCGGGGAACTCTCAGTCTTTAGGGCCAAGGGCTTGACAGCCCCTGACCGCTGGGCGCATACTCTAACCATCGATAGTCTATGGATGGAAAGACAATGGAAGCTCCTGAACTGCTCCCCGGCACCCTCGACATGCTGGTCCTGAAGACGCTCACCCGTGGCCCAAATCACGGCTACGGCATCGCCCAGCACATTCGGCGGGTTTCGCGCGAGGCATTGCGGATCGGCGAGGGATCGCTCTATCCCGCCTTGCAGCGTTTGCTCCTTAAGGAATGGGTGTCGGCCCAGTGGGATATGACCGAGACCAATCGCAAGGCTCGCTTCTACCGGATCACCGCGGTGGGCCGGAGGCAGCTCGCTTCCGAGGTGAAGAGCTTCAACTTCATGGTTGCGGCGATCGGCCACGTGATGGAGAGCTCATGAAACTCTGGAATCGTGTGCGTCGCTGGCGCGGCCGCCGAGCCGCCGAGAGCGAGCTGGCCGAGGAAATCCGCCTGCACCGCCAGATGCTGGAGGAGAAGTTCATTGCGGAAGGCATGTCGCGCGATGAAGCGCGCACCGTGGCGGCGCGGGAATTCGGCAATACGACGGCGTTCGTCGAAGAAAGCCGCGAGCAGTGGAATTTGCAGTGGCTCGCCGGCGCGGTCAAGGATCTGCGATTCGCGTGGCGTCTGGCTCGACGGCAGCCGCTGCTGTCGGCCGCGGCAATACTGACCATCGCATTTGGAGTGGGCGCAAACACGGCCATCGTCAGCGTGCTGGAGACTGTGCTGCTGAACCCCGTGGGACTGCGCGACGCGAATCGACTCGTAGTGGCGCGGGTGCGCATCGACAAGATTCAGTTTCGCCACGTGCAGGCGTCGGCGGTGGAGTTCCGCGAGATTCAGGGGATGACCGACGCGTTCTCCGCCGTCGCCGCCGAGGAGGGCCACTACTGGACCGCTCAGGTGGGCGGCGAGCCCGTGCGTCTGATTGGCCGATCCGTGAGTCCCGATTACTTCCGCGTGTTCGGAGTGAATCCGGAGCTGGGGCGCTTCTTTACGCCGGAGGATCGGGAAAGTGTGGTGCTATCGCACAGCTATTGGGTGGCGCAGTTCGGCGGCGATCACTCGGTGATCGGCCGCGCGCTGATCCTCGATGGCAGGGCGTATCGCATTGTCGGCGTGGCGCCGGCCGATTTCCGCTTTCCTCCCGCTGCGCGGATCTGGACTTCGCTCTACCTGGACCCCGGCCGCTTTCGCCGCGGCTACAACATGAACCTGTGGGTGTTCGCGCGGCTGCGGAATGGAGTGAGCGTCGCGCGCGCCGCGGATCGCGTGAACCGCTACATTGGCGGCCTCGACATGAAGGCCGAAGGCTATGAGGGCTTCGGGTATGGCGTGGAGGTGGATCCGATTTCCGATTTTGTGGTGGGCGATCTCCGCCGGCCGTTGTGGATCCTGTGGGCTGCGGCTTTGGTAGTGCTGCTCACCGGCTGCGCGAATGTTGCGGGACTGCTTCTGACACGGGCAGCCGGCCGGCGCCGGGAGATGGCAATACGCATTTCCATCGGCGCCTCACGCTTGCGCATCGTGCGGCAATTGCTGGTGGAAAGCCTGCTCCTCGGCGCATTGGGCGGCCTGGCCGGGTTACTGCTCGCGGACGTTGGCGTGAAACTCATAACGCGACTGCCGCTCGAAAGCCAGTGGCTGAATCTGGTGAAGCTGGACGCGAGAATACTGGCCTACGGATTTGTACTCGCCCTGGTGAGCGGGCTGTTCTTCGGCCTCGCGCCGGCTCTGCAGTTGCTCCGCGAGAGCCAGGCCTCCGCGCTGGTTCGGAGCCGCCCACGCTGGTTCCAGGACGTGTTTGTGGCTGCCGAAGTCGCCGGCGCCTTCGCGCTGGTGGCGACCACGGCACTGCTGCTGCGCAGTCTTTGGGCGGTAGAGAGCGTTCGCCCGGGCTTCGATGCTTCGAACCTGACCACGGCGTTTGTGCTGAAGCCGAATAACGACCCGGGTTTTCCGGATCGCCTGCGGGCCGCGCTCGAAGCCAGTCCCGCTGTCGAATCTGCGGCTCTGGCCAAGCCGACCCCGTTCGCGGGCGCCGAACTCACCAGCACCTTCAACATCCGCTACCGCGAGCACCGGGCCGGCGATCCCGAATGGCACGGCGAAGCCTATATGGTTACGCCGGAGTACCTGCATACGATGCGCATTCCGCTGCTCCACGGGCGCAACCTGGCCGACAGCGACACGGCGAACGCACCGCTGGTGTGTCTGATCGACGCGAAGCTGGCGCAGACTTTCTTTCCGAACGAGGATCCGATCGGCAAGGAAATCGAGATGTACAGGGACTGGGCGCGCATTGTGGGGGTTGTCGGCACAGTCCGCGGCAGCACGCTGGAAGAAGGCTCACGGCCGATCGTCTATTACTCGCTGGCGCAGACGCCCTTCTTCCCGGATATCGGCATCGTGGTCCGCTCGCGAGTACCGGCCGGCCCGGTGATTCGCGAGGCGGTTCGTCACGCCAACGCCTCGGTGGCGGTCTACGACATGGCATCCATGGAAGAGCGCATAGCGGAATCGCTGGGGCTGCGGCGGGTACTGGCGTGGCTGCTCGCGATCTTCGGCGGAATCTCGCTGCTGCTGGCGGTAGTGGGGATCTACGCCGTGGTCGCGCACATCGTTGGCGAGCGCACCACGGAGATCGGCATCCGCATGGCGCTGGGCGCAAAGCCTCGGCAGATCCTCGCGAGCTTCGCCGGGCAGGGACTCCGCGCAGGGGCCGTCGGGCTGGCCTGCGGGTACCTTGCGGCGGCATGGGCGCAACGCTGGATCGCATCGATGCTGTATCAGATTCGGCCGTTCGATGCGGCGACGTTCGTCTCGGCCGGCGTCGGCGTGCTGATGCTGCTGCTGGCTGCGGTCTGGTGGCCCGCCCGCCGCGCCTCGCGCATCGATCCGCAGCAGGCGCTCCACTACGAGTAGCTGCCGCTGCGCCGCAGTGCGCATCCTGATATGATGCCGGTTTCGAGGCCATTCCATTCCGGGTGGTGGCCCGCCTGTAGATTTCATATCCCAACAGCAAGGAGATACTTTGGAAAAATACGCGCGTTTTCTGGGTCTGGACATTAGCACAACGGCGGTGACGATGGGTGTCCGGGACGCTCAGGGCGATGAGGACCTCGCGGCCGTCCCGATGCGAGGATCGACCACCTGGCAGGGCCAGCCCGCCGTTGAGCCGGCTACTCTGCCTGGGATGCTGGCGGAGGCACTGGACTCCCTGCGGGAGAAGGGCTGGCGCTTCACTCAGCCAGGCGACCTGTGCGCCTCGGTGCGGCAGCACGACATGGTGCTGCTGGACGAGGGCGGGGAGGTTCTCATCCCGTTTATCACGTGGCAATGCAACGCAGCCACGGCCGAAGTGGAGGAACTGCGCCGGGCGGGCGTGGAAGCGAGCGTCGGCCGCATCGAGCCGCGCTTCATCCTGCCCAAGCTCAAGTGGGCGCTGCGGGTGGAACCGGGGCTGGCCGCGAAGGTCCGGCGCGCCATGACCACGGGCGACTACATGGCTCTGCAACTGACCGGCGTCGGGCGCCTGAGCACGTCGGACGCGCTGAGCAACGGTTTGCTGGACCAGAAGACGAAGGCATTGGCGAGCCAGGCGATCACGACGGCCGGACTCGATCCCGCGTGGTTCCCGGCGCCGATTGAGAGCGGCACGCCGGTGGGGAAGGTGGCTGCGGCGAAAGCGGGTCAGGCCTGGCAGAAAGCGGCCGCGACGCTCGAGGGCTGGACGGTGCGGGCGGGACTGGGCGACAACCACGCCGGCGGCGTTGGGTCGGGCCTGGCGGACCGCGAAACCGTGGTGCTGTCGCTCGGCAGCAGCGGGACGGTGATTCGCCGCTGCCGCCCCGATGCGCGGCTCAAAGGGAATGCCGCGCGGTTCGAGTATTTCGAGGACAGCCTGCTGCTGATGATGCTGGCCGATTGCGCCGTGTGGTACGACCGGTTCGTGCGCGCGTACAACAGCGAGGGTCTGAGTTACGCCGAGCTCAACCGGCTGGCGCTCGAGGCCCGGCCGGCGGACCTGCTCTTCGTGGGCCAGACCCGGACGGCGCAGGGTTGGAGCGAGGTCTATCCCGCGGGCTGGGCGAACCTGCCACTGGGCGGCAAAGTACTGTCCACCCAGGCTTCCATCGCGGTGCACATGCTGCGGCTGGTGAAGGACATGCTGGGCGAGGTCCTCGGCGCGGATGCTTCGCCTATTGGGCGGTTCGTGATCACCGGCGGTCTCTCGCGCTCGGCGTTGATTCAATCGGTGCTGCAGACGGGTCTCCGCAAGCTGGTGGCGGATTGCCGCGTGCTGGTGAGCAGCCGGACGGGACCGCTGGCCAACAAGGGCGCCGTCCTGGGCGCGCTGTTCACGGCGATGGTGGGGACGCCGGGATATCCGGACCTCTCGGCGGTGGCGGAGCAGCTCGGCGCGCTGCACGAAGTCCAGGGGTCCGCGATGGACGCGGCCCTCGGGCGGAGCGTCGAGGAGTTCGTAAGCCGGGGGGGCTGACCGCTGTTGGTGCGTCAGGGACAGATCCCGACACGCCCCGGATAAATGTGAGCGGCTCCGACAGTTTAGTCTAATCGACGATGGCGAAGGTCTGGCGATGATGTGCTGCGCGGTTTCCAGACGACGGCAGGTGACAGCAGATGAGGGGACATGGCGCAAAATTCAGCCGCAAGATGGAGCAGGCTGTTGCCGCGTTGCTCACACAACGGAATCTGGAAGAGGCTGCCCGCTCAGTAGGGATTGGAGCGGCAACCCTTCTCCGCTGGCAGAAGCTGCCGGAGTTTCAGACGGCGTACCGGCAGGCCCGGCGGGACGCTTACTCCCAGTCCACCGCCCGGCTCCAGCAAGGAACCTCGACCGCTGCCACGACCTTGTTGAAGACGATGATCGGACCGGGCACCTGGGTTCGCTGACTTTCAGCGCCTCCGGGAGCGCGGTCGCCGTGCTTGGTCTGCGCTTCAACGGCACCGCGTTCACTTCGATTCCAGCGGTTCAGTACTGACCGGTCGGGCGGGCTCCCAGCCCGCCCTTCAACCGCGTTTTCTGGCGCTCGCCCTGGAGTTTTGGATTGTTCCCAAGGGGCTGTTCGAAGGAAACCTCGTCGTCAATCAGCATCCAATGCTAATTGGCGGTGGGCACTATGAGGTTTACAACATGATCGATGTCTCCGGCGCCCTGATCGGAACTGCGAGTTTCAACAAGAGTGGCGCTGGAACCGCAATCCGGGTAGCCACCGATAATGGCGGATATCGTTCCAGCTTCGAGCCCGCAACACGGCACTTTCCGATAAGTTTCGTGGCCGAGCGGGGACCAGGCGTTTCAGCGAGTGCTCAGGACAGTGGGCAGCTGTCTGAAACCGGACCCTTCCTCTCGCCTGACCATGGAATAGAACTCGCAATTCACGCAGTTGGCAGCCTTCTGAGCGAATGTTCCCTGCACCTTTCCACCACAGAGTGTGCCGGCAATCGCCCAGCAAACCCGGCCGCCATTCCTTCCGTCGTTGCATTGGCCCACCGAAGCCGTTGCAGCAGGGCACACACCGAGATCGGGGACTTTTGCTCCTCCCGGTTGCCGGCCACATCGTTTAACATCCCAGCAGTTCGCTTTTGAGGACATAACTTAACTAATCCGAGCCTCTTCAAAAGAACAATCGACCAGCCTTTCGGGGATCTATAGCCGTCGAGGATAGAAGATCACCACGACGATGAATCGCAACGGAACCTCCGTGTTGCGTTTTGCCACGCTCCGGTGTTTCTGAACCCGGGTAGCTTCCGTTATTGGCTCATAACACTGGCGATTTCCGACATGCCTGAGGGCGCGCTTCGGAAGCCCCGATTGACTACCTCGCCTGGCAGAGAGGATGACGGAGATTGAACCAGCCACGCAGAACTGTGGCGGAGCTGATGCCGCTTCGGTGAACCGGCCAGCAGTCCTGCGCGGGCGCAGCGAGAGTGTTCGATCTATATTGAGACTTGAGCAGTGTCTCATCCAGCCATCCGCCAGCAAACCGCTGGTTGATTGCTATCGCTGTAATGTCCAGCGCCGTTATGGAGGTGTTGGACACCTCGGTCGTAAACGTAAGCCTGCCGCACATTGCCGGGAGTCTCTCCGCGACGGTTGACGAAGCCACCTGGGTCCTCACCTCGTATCTCGTGGCCAATGCCGTTGTCCTGCCGATCACGGGATGGCTCGCGAACTTCATCGGCCGTAAGCGGCTGCTGCTGATCGTGGTGAGCGGATTCACTCTGTCGAGTGTCTGCTGCGGCCTGGCCCCAAACCTGCCCCTGCTGATTATCTTCCGCGTCCTGCAGGGCACGACAGGTGGCGGATTGCAGCCGCTTTCCCAGGCAGTGCTGCTGGAGGAATTTCCCGGAGAGGAGCGAGGCAAGGCGATGGCCTTCTGGTCGCTGGGGATCGTCGCCGCCCCGATTCTGGGGCCGACGCTGGGTGGCTGGCTCACCGACACGTATTCCTGGCGCTGGGTGTTTTACATTAACGTGCCGATCGGGTTGACCAGCCTGCTCATGATCTCGCTGTTTCTATTCGATCCACCGTACATCCGCCGGAGGGCCGGGGGCGTCGATTTCTGGGGCCTCGGCATGCTGGCGGTAGGCATGGGAGCGTTTCAGATCATGCTGGACAAAGGCCAGGAAGACGATTGGCTGGGCTCTCGTTTCATCGTCACACTGGCCGTGATCGCCGGGGTAATGTTGCCGGCGTTTGTGATTCGGGAGATCTGGGTCGATCAGCCCATCGTCCGTTTTCGGCTGTTCCGATACCGCAGCTTTGCCTCCGGCATCGGCCTCGTGACCGTCCTGGGATTTGTCCTTTACGGCAGTCTGGTGCTTTTGCCGCTGTTCATGCAAACGCTGCTCGGCTGGACCGCCGTGACCGCGGGGATCTGGACCAGCCCGCGGGGCGTGGCAACGGCGTTCTGCCTGCCGCTGGTCGGCTATCTTCTGGGCAAAGGGCTGGATGCCCGGAAGATGGTGGTATTCGGATTCGTCGTGGCCAGCATGGCATTCTTCGGTTACTCCCACATGAACCTGCAATCGGGGACGTGGGACATTCTCATGCACCAAATCAATCAGGGCCTGGGGATGGCATTCGTTTTTGTACCCTTGACCACCCTGACCATGGATCCGATACCGCAGGCCGAGATCGGCTTTGCGACAAGCCTGTATAGCGTCATGCGGAACATCGGCTCCAGCGTAGGGGTGTCGTTTATCACGACTTTTGTGGCGCGGCGCTCCCAGTTTCATCAATCGGTTCTCGCCGCGCATCTTACACCCGGGTCATTGCCAGTAGAACAGTTTCTGGGGCAGGCCAGTCGGCTGTTTTTTCATGGCGGAAGCGACCCGAGCACGGCCGGCTTACAAAGCCTGGCACTTCTGTACGCAACCCTGCAACAGCAGGCACAGCTTCTGAGTTTTGTGGAAGCGTTCCGCATCATGGGCTTCATGTTCCTCGGGATTGTGCCGCTGGTTCTTCTGATGCGTAGAGCGCGACGGGGGCAGCCAGTCGCATGAGCGAGCGGGGCGGCGGAGTGCGCTGCCCGACACACGGCCCCCGGGGGGAGCGCGCCTGCCGTCGAGATGGATAACTTCCGATAATGCAGAATAACGCTATTCCGACGGTGGCGCTTTGTGCGCTCGATAGTTCTGCCGGCGCCAGCCAGACCATGGGTCAAATGCACGGGGAGCATTACCGCCCCTGGGAGAGAAGAGCGGTGCGTCCCGCACCGAAACAGCCGACATCAACCCATGACAGGGCAGCATTGTTGATGACCGATGCTGCCACCTCACCGACAGCCAGGCTCGTCGTCACCCCGAAACCACCAAGACCGGAAACGTGAAACAGACCGTAGGTGCACGGGTCCCAACCGATCACCGGACGTCGATCCGGTGCGAACGTTCGAAGACAGGCCCAGCTGCGGCGCAGGGTCACTGCCGACAATCCCGGAGCATGCCGCAGTAGCTTGTCCGCCAGAAGGTCGGTGACATCGGAATCGACGGAGGGAATCCCCGGTGGGTGCTCGCTTTCATCACAGGGACACATGAGCAGGCCCGCTCCTTCGGTTCTCACGTAGTACCCGGCGTCCAGATCCCACACCAACGGAGCATCGCGCGGAATAATGCCCAGTGGGCCGCCGAAGAACAAATGCCGACGGTAGCATTTCAACGGCAGCGGCGTCGCGCGGCCCAGGCGCCCGCTCCAGGCACCCGTCGCATCGATAACTATACGGGCTCGAATCTCGCCGCGCGATGTCCGGACCCCACGCACGACAGCACCCTCCATAACAAAGGATTCAACGACACAGTTGGTTACCGTATCGAAGCCGCCCTCGCGGGCTTTCCGCATCAGGTCCGCGAGCAACGCGTGGATGTCCACCACTCCATCTGTTGGGCAGAAAATGGCAAAGTCGAACTCGAACATGCAGAGAAAGGGAAAGCGCTTCCTCGCCTCGTCCACCGGCAGGAGTTCAGCAGGAATATCATGCGCGGCAAGTTGTGAAATCCATTGCCTCCCTCGGACAGGATCATGCTCATGCCCAAGGTACAAGCCACCAGTCTGGCGGAGTACCGGACGGCCGTTCACGAACCGGGCGCGCAGCCGACGAACACCCTCCACCGTCAGCCTGCCGAGGACGAGGTCAGACTCCAGTTGCCGCGCCATGGCCGCGTTCCGGCCGGATGCATGGCTCCCCGCCAGGGCCTCCCGCTCCAGAACAAGGCCATCCCTCATGCCAGATCGGGCCAGCGCGGCAGCAGTCGACGCGCCCGCGAAGCCAGCCCCAATCACGACCACATCCACGGCGGATGGAAACGTCCGAAACGGTCTGCTGAATCCCTGAACCCCGAAGACTTCGCCGCCCGACGACATAAGAGACCAGTGTAGTGAGAACTCCGCTACACCGCTGGAACTCAGCCACCGCCAGCCGCTGGCGAAGATCCCCGACCGCGCGACAGACTGGGTGGGAGGCTACCGATATCCCCCGTTAACGCCGCCACGCCGCCAAGCGCCATTCTCTCCTTTCGGCAGGATACCGACCAGCAATCTGACCCTCATCATCGCGCTCCGGTAAGGCACGTTCTCGGAAATAAGACAGTGCTCGATCTTCTTCCTTTCAGGAGACCGGCGAACTGTGCCCGATAACGTGATCCGTCTCGCCACATCCGTTCCCAGCACGTTGCTCGCGAGCAGCGCGTTTAAGCGCTGCCGTGTGGAACAGGTGCACGTGAGAGAACCACCTGAGTCAAAAGGCCCACCATGCTCGGCGAACGCGCACTTTCAGGACGCATCCCTATGACAAAGCAGGCGCATCCTGGTCTTTTCAGGATCGTTGCATGATCTGCCGGTTGGACGCCGGATTGCACTCTTCCCGCACATGCATCTGACTGCGATTGATCGGGTGGCTCTCCGAGTGGCAGCCGCTCTGGTGCTGTGGCCGATTGCTTTCGCCCAAAGCACGTCCTCGCCTTCTCAAACGGCGGGAGCCAGTGACCAGGCGTCGCCAGGTTTAGACGGCAAATGGCTCACCACGCTCACTTGCCCACCGAAGGGGAGTACGGAGGGCTACACGTGGCAGTTTTCCAGCGTCATCCAAAACAGCAGCTTTCGCGGTGAGCACGGCACGGCGGGGGACCCCGGCTACCTGCTGCTCGAAGGCAAAGTCGCGGCGGACGGCAGCGCCAAACTGGCCGCGACCGGCATAGTCGCTTCCAGAAAATACTCTCGCGGAGTCTTCGCCCACAAGGGCGAGCAGTACAACTACGACGTCAAGGCTCAATTCGAAAAAACGAAGGGGACGGGGATGAGGAGCGAAGGCCTCGGCATTGTAGGTCGCCCCTGCACTTTCGACTTTGTGAAACAAACGGAGCCTTAGCCAATTTTCTGACCTGGGCAGCTTTGCGTCTGGCACACAACCCAGGCATAAAGCTGCGAGAACGAACTGACTACCGTTAATGCCCCATATCAGGCGTCATGTCACTGCCGCCACGCCCGAACAATCCTCGCCTGAACGGCGCGTTCAACAGCCTGCCCAGGATTCCTGATCAATCAGCTTCTTGCTCCATTAGCTCGATCCAACAGCGAAGATGGAAGTCTGCCCTCTCCCCATCCGAAGTCCGCGGGTAAAGAAACGTAGCGCGGGACCCAACACAGACCAGGACTAGTGCGCCCCCGAGCCGTAGTAATTCGGAAAAGCCGGACGCCGCAGCGTCGGCGGCGGGTTCTTCTTCAGCTCTTCCAGCACCACTTCCACCGCCTTCTCCAGTTGCGGATCGTGGCCTTTTCGAACCAGCGCCGGGTCCTGCTCCACCTCGATATCGGGCGCCACGCCAATGTTCTCCACTTCCCAGGCGCCCGTCAGCGGGTTGTAAATGCCCGAACTGGGCGCGGCCACGTAACCGCCATCCATGAGCGGGGGCGCGCCGTTCATCCCCACCAGGCCGCCCCACGTGCGCGTTCCAATCAGCTTGCCCACGCCGGCGCGTCTGAAGTACCAGGGCATGGCGTCGCCGCCCGAGCCCGCCCGCTCGTTGATGATCATCACCTTCGGCCCGAAAATCCCCTGTGGCTGCACCAGCGGCTCTCCCACCCGGTTGGACGCGGCGCTGAGCGGCTTGCGGTTGAGGATCTCCGCGATGTCGGTGGCCAGCAGGCCGCCGCCGTTGAAGCGCTCGTCCACAATCGCGGCCTCCTTTCCGATCTGCGCGTAGAAGTAGCGGTTGAACGCGGTCAGCCCTCCGTTCGCGGTGTCCGGCATGTAGATGTAGGCCACCTTCCCGCCGCTCATCTCATCCACCTTGCGCCGGTTCTCCTCGATCCACGCCAGGTTCCGCAGCCGGCCCTCGTCGGCCACGGGAACCACGGTCACGTCGCGCGCGCCGGCCCCGTTTGCATCCGCGCCGACCCGCAGCACCACGGATTTGTCGGCCAGCTCTTCGAAGAAGCTGTAGAGGTTGGCCGGTGGCCGCACCTCGCGGCCGTTCACAGCCAGCAGATACTCGCCCGCCTTCACGTTCACCCCCGGCTGGGTGAGCGGCGCGCGCAGCGGCGGATTCCAGTTCTCCCCGTTATACACGCGCGTGAAGCGATACCGGCCGTTGGCAACCTCATAGTCGGCCCCCAGCAATCCCGTCTGCACGTGTTTAACTTCCGGCGTATCGCCGCCACCCGTTCCCATGTGGCTGACCGTCATGTTGCCCAGCATTTCCTGAAACAGGTAGGTGAGGTCGTTTCGGGAAGCGATGTTGCGCAAGTACGGCTCGTACTTCTTCTCCGCCTCCTTCAGATCGAGGCCGTGGATATTGCGGTCGTAGAACCAGTCGCGTTCGATCCGCCACACCTCGTGGTACATCTGCTTCCATTCCGCCACCGGATCCACCCGCACTTCGATGCCGCTCGTCTTAAGCGCACCCTGGCTGTCGGTGGGGGGCGCGGCGGGGGCGCCACCACCACCCGGCCCTTTCGCCATCGGCCGCAATTCCGCGATGATCCAGTTCTCTCCCTGGCGGTACAGCGCCTTCTCGCCGCCATACGACATCTGGAAACTGCTCACGCCGCTCAGCGGCGCGTCGCTCTTGCGGGCCTTGAGGTCGTACCGGTGGACGGTCATCCCCGGAGGGCCTTCCGGTGGGCCGTCCCCGGACCGCTCCTCCACTTCCAGCGCGAGCAGCGTTCCAGCCTTCCCCACCTGCAGCGCCGTGTAGCGCCGCGCCGGCATGGGCACGGAGAGGATGCGCTGGTCGATCCCGTCGAGGTCGATCTTCACGTCTTTGACTTCCCCGGCGCCGGGTTTCGCCTTCGCGGATTCGGCAGGCTTCGCTTCTTTCGCCGGCGCTGCGCCCTTCACGGGTTCGGCCGGTTTTGTTTCACTCGCCGGCGCTGCGCCAGATGCCGTATCGGGTTTGCCGGGCTCGGCGGATTTCTTCTCCTCCGCCCCCGTCTCCTCGTCGCTCTCGGGTGCGAATGGCGAGGGCTGCGTCTTGTCCAGAACCACCAGGTAAATCGAACTGGTCGCGGTGCGCGCTATCGCGTGAATATCAAGTCCCAGGCTTTCACCGGAGTTCGTGCTCGCCGTGAAGTACAGATACTTGCCGTCCTTGTCGAATACGGGGTGCGCGGCATCGCTCATGCCGTCGGTCACCTGAGTGGATTTCGCGTCCGTCAGCGAATAGAGATGGATGGCGCTCAGGTCGTTCGGCAGCACCTTCGAGTACGCCAGCCATTTGCTGTCCGGCGACCAGGCCCCCGCGATGTCGCCGCTACGCATCTGGTAGGTGTCCTGTGCCACCTCCACCTGCTTCTTAGTCTCCAGGTCCACGTACCAAAGCCGCTGGAAGCTGTCTGTCAGGGCCATCTTCCTGCTGTCCGGGGAAAACCGCGGCGATCGGTAGAAGCCTGGCTTCAGATCGATCCTGGTCACTTCGCCCGCGCCGCTCTGCGGCCGGATGTGCAGCGCGTATTCGCCCGACTCGTCCGAAAGGTACGCGATGCTCTTGCCGTCCGGCGACCACTGCGGGTCTCGTTCCATCACCCCCGGCGTGTTGGTCAGGTTGCGCGCATCGCCCTTCTCCGCCGGCACGCTGATGATTTCCCCGCGTGCCTCAAACACCGCGCGCGCCCCGCTCGGCGACACCGCCGCGGCGTCCAGATGCTTCCCCACGTTGACGAACCTGGCGCGCAGTTCCGCGAAATCGCCGGCCACGCGAATCGGAACGGGCTTCGTCCGGCCGGACTTCAGGTCATAGAGAAAAATCCCGCCGAACTGCTCGTAGACGATCGCATCCGGCCCCAGCGAGGCGGACTTCAGATCCAGCCCATGGTTCGCAATCGCCTCGCGCACGGCTTTGGTCTTCGTGTCGTAGTAGAAGAGCGTCACCGGCCCATTGCGGTCCGACAGAAAGTAGACGCGGTCGCCGGCCCACATGGGGTTGAAGTCGTTGGAATTCGTGCGCGGTACGCTGGTCACGGCGCTGTCGGAGAGGCGCGCCAGCCAGATGCGCGAGGTCGTGCCGCCGCGATATCTCTTCCACATCCCAAACACCCTCGCGATCGGCTCGTAGGCGATGGACTGCCCGTCGGCAGACATCGAGGCCGCATATCCCGTGGGCAGCGGCAGCTTCTCTTCCACCCCTCCATCGGCCGGAACGCTGAACATCTCGAGGAAACGCGAGTATGCGGTTCGCGACGAGCTGAAGATGACCCGCTTGCCGTCCGGAGTCCACCCCAGGACGCGATCGGCCGCCGGGTGCCAGGTCAGTCTCCTGGGCACGCCAGCCGCGGCGGGGATGACGAAAACGTCCACATTGCCGTCGTACTCGCCGGTGAAGGCGATGCGCGTGCCGTCAGGCGAAAACGCGGGGTCGGTTTCGGTGCCCATTCCGCTGGTCAGGCGCACCGCGTCGCCGCCCTCGCGCGGCACGCTCCACAGGTCGCCCGCATACACGAACACGATATGGGTTTTGCTCAGCGCTGGCTTCTGCAGCAGCAGCGGCTCATCCGCGGCGCCGATGGCCGCCAGGGCAAAGAACGCGAGTAGCAAACGCATGGATCCTCGTTCCTTTTCGATCAATTCAGCTTACACGAAGAGCTGCGTGGGGCAGACGGGAGCGGATCGCCGGAAGCGGCAACGTGGCACGGACCCTGGTCTGGGCGAAACAGGCGCGGTTATTCATCAGAACCTGACGAAAGAGCGGGAGACCTACGGGAGCGGAACGGACGTTAGAACGGTTCCGTTGGTGCGCATCTTGCTACCGACATTCCCTGATATCGGGCTCTGCGCCTCGACGGCATGCCTGGAGTAAACACGTCGCGACCGCGACCGAGTGGGGCGTCAGAGGGTGCTGGGCAGAGATTGTTAACCGTGTCGCCGACCGGAACCCGGATTTCGATAGGCCCGTGCGAAGGAAGCGAGCGAGGGCCCGTAACTTCCGCGGGCGGCCCCCGAATGGCTCGATGTCGCGGCCCTTCGATTGACGAAAAACGTTCGCACTACCCGGGACATTGAGGTGTCGATGTTTACGAGCATCCTGATCAGTTCGTGCGGGAACTCGCCCACCGCTTCAAGGCTCGTCCAGGCTTCGACCAGCGCGGTCTCGGCAGACTCCACCGCTGTTATTGCATGATCGGTCCGGCCGCGGAGCATGCTGGCCTCGGCTAAACCAACCATATCTGAAGCGAGATTAAGAGCGTTCCGAACAAGCTTTTCCGTGGGTTCATCCAACATCGCATCGCACCGTACGACGGCCAGGAGGGGACACTGTCACAATGCTCGGATCGAATTCCCGGACCGTTGTGCGGGAAGGGATTCCTCGCGTCCCCCGGAACGTAAATGCAACGCGGCGAGTATGTCCGCCGATTGCGAGCCGGGCAACAGTACTTTCGGATTGGAGCCGCTATTACCTTGTCGCGAAAGCGGCCCTCCCATCGGCATAAAAGGGGCCAGGAAGGCAATAATGCGTTGCTTCTGGCTGTTCTCCAGCACCGCTGCGGCTCCCGGCCGCTCCTTCTCGCAGAGCGCCCGTTCGAGTCCTCCCTCCCGGTAACGATGCCCGATCTTCCGAATCGCCTGCGCCGTCAACGGAACCATGCCCGCGATCCGCGGCGCGCTGACTCCTTCGGCCAGTCGCAAAAGAGCAACCGCCCGCAGCACGACCCGCACCTGCTGCACGCCGCCACTCAACATCCTCCGCAGTTCCTTCCCGTCTTTGCTTGTCACCTCGATTCGCAGGGCCGGGCGTGCCATACCTTGAGCGCCAAAACATTCCCGTTGTGAATTGTTTTATGAGAAAATCTTCAGGCGGTCAAAGACCTGGCAAGGCGCTGAAAAAGGCCAAGGTACCTGCGATTCGGACCACAGACTAAGTCTGTGCCATCTGTTATCAGTGACCTGGCAGCACATGGTGGCACAGGCTTCAGCCGGTGAAAGCCTTTTTCAGCGACCTGGGTGTTCTTGACATCGGTAGTACACTTGGCCATGGAACAGCTTGAAATCACCGTCGCGGAGGGGAAGAACGGCGGGCGTATTCTGCGGTTGCGAGGTCCGCTCGAACTTCGTACCATCGCCGGTTTCCAGACCATCGCTCGGGAGGAAGGTTGGTCGTCCCTTATTGTTGACCTCAGTAACGTCCCCTATCTGGATTCGGCAGGGCTGGGTTCGATTCTGGGTCTGTTCGTGTCGGCTCAACGGAAACGGACTGGCTTTGCTGTCGCCGGCGCGTCGTCGGATCGAGTCCGAATTCTGTTTCAAGTGACGCACCTTGGGGATTTCCTGCCGACACACGCAACCGTGGCCGATGCGGAGGCGTCCCTGGCAAGAGCGGCCGTGGCCTGAGCGGGTGGCGGTCGTCTGAGCGAGAGACCCGCATCAGGTCACAATCGATGGGGTGCGCCCGTTGTCGATCGGCGGTTTGGCGACTACTCGTCCATGCGTTACGCTCTCCCGCAGGGTCCTGAGCCCTGGAGAGAGGCAGCGCCCAGCGGAGCGTTCCATGCAGCTTGCAAAATCAACATTGATGGCCGCCGCTTCATCGCATCGTCTAACGTTAGCGGACGCCTCCAACTCGGTACTTCGTGGAACCGATCGTCAATGACCATGCATCAACTGCCGGCATGGTCCCGCTGGGCGCACATGCGCCCAGAGCTTCCATCACGCCGACGACGGAGACCGAGGCTCCAACTGTCAGCAGGGGCGTCAGAGTCGCGTTTGCGAAACCGATGGCTACGAATACCTTAGGGCCAGACGTGGGTGTAAACACGAAGCCATCGATCGTGCCGTTCTCGGGATTGTAATTGAGTTGTGTAATGGCGCCGGCTGTGAGCGGGTATGGCGAGGGCTTTGGGAAGGTCGCGGCTGGGGGGGGGTAAGTGATAGTCCCGTTGGTAAAACTGGTGACGTTTACGGTTTGAAAGCCTGAAGCGAACGTCCGGGCCAGGCCACTGTACGTGACGCTCTCCCCCACGGTACCAAGGGTGCCAATGCCGCCGCAAACCGGCTTGGAGAAAGTGAGAAGGACGTTGGTGCCGACCAGAAAACCGTTGACCGCCCCTCCGCCTTCATCGTAGTTCACCTGTGTGATCGTAGCGGTTACGGGTCCGACAGGCGTCGGCGGCGTGTAGTCGTCGTCATGTGCCATCGCCGTGACGCCGCTGCCAATGAGAAGCGTGAAAAGGGCTGCTGCATTGAAGAACCTACCGTATTTCATATCACTCTCCTTCCTGTAAGCGCGAGTCTAATCGCTCGTTGACGCTCTACAAAAGAGTGCCCCAAGGGTCAATAGTTTCTTCCTGGTTAAGAACAAGAGTGACGACTGGTGGACGTGGCCCATCCAGCGCCCGCACCGGTGGCGCCTCCGCCTGCCACGATCATGTCCCACCGGCCGACATGCCCTTGCAGCCGACACCACATCTCAGCCCGATTCATTGGCTTGCGACGGCCATTCTACAGCTCCTCGGGGAACCGGCATATTCCGCCAACCAGAACTGCGGCTTCAGACAGGCTGAATCCGTCACGCTGCCATACTCTGTCCGACCGATGGCTGCCGATATCCCCACTTAACGCGGAAGCGCTAACACTACAGGAGCCGGGCCGCCGGTGGTGAACTGGAGCGGACCTGCGGCCAGTATGACGACTGACTGGTGCGCCTGGGATTTCGGGTTCCCTCGCTATAATCAAGTGACACTCCGTGAATCAAAAGCCCGCCCGCGTTGTCGCCATCTATCCGGGTTCGTTCGATCCCATCACTTACGGTCATCTCGATCTGATTGATCGCGCTTCCAAACTGGCGGACCGCCTGATTGTTGCGGTTCTGCAGAACTCCGAGAAGCAGCCTCTGTTTTCGGTGGAGGAACGAATGGAGATGCTGCGCGAAGTCGTCGCGCCTTATCCGAACGCCGAGGTCGATTCGTTCCAGGGGCTGTTGGTGGATTACGCCAGGCAGCGCAGCGCGCATCTGGTGGTGCGCGGCATTCGGGCGATTTCCGACTATGAATTCGAGCTGCAGATGGCGCTCATGAACCGCCGGCTGTGGCCCGAACTGGAGACCGTATTCCTGATGGCGAATGAAGCGCACTCCTTCGTCAGCTCGCGTCTGGTGAAGGACCTGTTTCGTCTGGGCGGCGAGATCTCTGGGTTTGTTCCGCCCAACGTCGAGCGGCGGCTGAAGGAACGCATTGCAGTGAAGGAGGCCTGAACGGATCATGCAGGCAGCGACAACGGCGCAAAGCGCGCTCGCCGACCGGATTTCGCGCATCAGCGAGTCGTCCACGATGAAAGTGGCCGCCGAGGCCGACCGTCTGCGGCGCGAAGGAGTGGATGTTGTCGATTTCGGCGCGGGCGAGCCGGATTTCCCCACGCCGGAGAACATCAAGGCCGCCGCTGTCCGCGCGCTGGAAGCGAACTTCACGAAATACACCGCCGCCAGCGGCACGCCTGAGCTGAGGAAGGCCATCTGCGAGCGGCACCGCATCGATTACGGCACCGGCTATGCCCCGAGCGAGTGCATCGTCACCGTGGGCGGCAAGCACGCCATCTTCAACGTCACGCAGGCGCTGCTGAACGAGGGCGATGAGGTCATCGTTCCGGTGCCGTACTGGGTGACGTACCGGGACGTCGTGAATTATGCCGGTGGCCGTTGCGTTTTCGTTCACGCGGATGAAGCCGGCGGCTTCACTTTCACCGCCGCGGACATCGAGCCGCGCATCGCGGATCGCACGAAGCTGCTCATTATCAACTCGCCCTCGAATCCCAGCGGCGGTGTGCTCAGCCGGCCGGAGTTCGAGCGCATCTACGAACTGGCCGCCAGCCGCGGTATCTGGCTGCTGACCGACGAATGCTACTGCCGCTTTCTCTACGATCGAGCGGACAAGCCGTTCTCCATCGCCTCGCTGCCGGGCGCGAAGGAGCGCGTGATCGTGGCCGGATCCCTGTCGAAAACGTATGCGATGACCGGCTGGCGCATCGGGTTCGCTCTCGCGCCCGCGCCGCTGATCGCGGCCATGGGGAAACTGCAGAGCCACAGCACGTCGAATCCCACGTCGATCGCGCAAAAAGCGGCCATCGAGGCGGTCGGCGGGCCTCAGGATTCGGTGGATATCATGCTTGCGGAGTACCGCCGGCGTCGCGATTTCGTGGTGGAACGCCTGCGGGCGATTCCGGGCGTGCGCATCGCCGCGCCGCGAGGCGCGTTCTACGCATACCCGAACGTCTCGGTGGCGTTCCGCAAAGGCATTTCGTCCTCGCTTCAGTTCTCCGAGCGACTGCTCGCGGAAGCGCATGTCGCGGTGGTGCCGGGTGAAGCGTTCGGGACCGCCGAACACATTCGGATTTCCTACGCCACCTCGATGGAAGAGCTGCGCCGCGGACTGGAGCGCATCGATTCCTTCGTGAGGCAATATTCGGCATCGTGATGCGCGCCTTCGTTCTGCTGCTATCGCTGCCTGTATGCGCGGCCGTCGTCTCCGACGTCCGGTACAAGATCTCCGCCGGCGATCTGACCAGCGCCGACGCGATCGCGGACGAATTCTGCCGAACCAGTGGGCCAACCCCGGAATGCGCGGACGCCATCGCGTGGTTGGCGCGCGGTGCGTTCTACATGAAGGATTACCCGGCGGCGGCTCGCTATCTGGCGAAAACGAAAAGCCTGACCGATCAGCTTCTGAAGCAATCTCACGCCGGCGACGACGCCTTTCTCACCGCGGCCATCGGAGCGCAGATCGAAGTGCAGGCGCGGATGCTCGCCGCGCAGGGCAAACGGGATGAGGCGATCGCGTTTCTTCGATCAGAGTTGCCGAAGTGGCCCGCCTACGCGCTGCATGCGCGAATCCAGAAGAATCTCAATCTGCTCACCCTTGTCGGCCAGCCGGCGCCGCATCTCGATCCGGACGATCCTGGCCATGTCGTGCTGCTGTTCCTGTGGGGCCACTGGTGCAGCGATTGCAGCGGCCAGGCGCCGATTCTGGCGCGCATCCACAAACGCTATCCGTCGGTCACGATTCGCGCCATTACGCGGCGCATCGGCTACGCCAGGGATATAGAGAATCCCACTCCCGCCCAGGAAGATGCCGACCGGCAGCGCGTCTGGAAGGAGACCTACACCGGGCTTGAAGACGTCGCGCACCCGGTGGACGAAGCGGCCACGCTCGACTACGGCGCCAGCTCGACCCCAACCTTCGTGCTGATCGATCGGCGGGGCATTGTCCGCTTCTACAAGCCGTATCGGCTGAGCGAAGAGGCGCTGGCGCGCGAGATTGAACGAGTCGAGAAAGTTCGCTAACTTCCGGTCACCACCGTGGTGAGGCGGCCGACGATCTCTTTCAGTCCCTGGGTTTGGGCGCTCAGTTCCTCGGCCGCCGAGGCGCTCTCTTCGGCTTGCGCGGCCGTGTGCTGGGTCAACTGATTCATCTGCCCGATGGCCTCGGCAATCTGGGCGATGCCGCGCGCCTGCTCCTCGGACGCCACCCGAATCTGGTCCGTCTCCACTTTCACGGCGCCCGCGATCCTGTTGTTGGCCTCCATGGCCGTGAGCACGCCATCCAGTTTTGCTTTGCTCTCGCGGGATTTCGACAGCGCCTCCTCGATGAGCCCGGCAGTGTCCCGGGCGGCGGTAGCCGAGCGATGCGCGAGATTGCGAACTTCGTCGGCGACGACCGCGAAGCCCATGCCGGCTTCTCCGGCCCGCGCCGCCTCGACAGCGGCGTTCAGCGCCAGAATGTTGGTCTGAAACGCAATCTCGTCGATCATGCGGATGACCTTAGCGACTTTTTCGTTGGAGGCGCTCATCTCGGTCAATGCCGCGGCCAGTTCCTGATGAGAGGTGTTCACCGCGTTCACGATGGGAATCGCTTCGTTCATGAGCCCGGCGACCTTTTGCGAGCGCTCATTGTTTTGCCGGGTGATCGCGGCGATTTCCTCGGATGAGGCGGATGTCTCCTCAATGGAAGCGGCCTGCTGGGAGGCTCCCCCGGCGAGCGCCTGACTGGACGAGGAGATCTGCGACGAGGCGGCGAAGAACTGCTGCACGGAGTTTTCGATTTCGCCGACGGCTTCGCGGAGCAGCCGCGAAATCCTGCCCGCCAGAAAGGAAACGGCAACCACCGTGCCGCCGAGCATCAGACAACCGAACAGCGATAACCAGAACTGGATGGTTCGCGCACCTGCGAGCAACTCCGCGGTTGGAACAGTCGCGACAATGGTCCAGGGCCTGCTCTGCGCACGTCGAAAGTACGCACCTTTCGCGATCCCGTTGTATTCGTAATGGATCGACCCCTCCGGCCGGCTGAGCATTTCGCGGCCGAAATCATAGCGACTCACATTGAGGCTCATGATCTTTGACGCGTCCGCATGAGCCAGAACAATCCCCGAGGCGTCGAACATGTAGAGGTATCCGGTATCCCGGATGCGATACCTGCTCACGAAACTGTCGGAGAAACTGGCCAGTTCGATGGGCGTGCCCAGTATTCCCACAACCTGGTTTCCAGCCCTGATCGGAGCCGTGAGCAGAGCCACGGGCCGGCCCGTCGCCGGCGACTTGCTCACCTCTCCAAACCACGGTTCGCCCTGCCGCGCATGCTCGGCGTTGGCGCGAAAGGCATCCAGGGACATGAGATCGACGCCCACCGATTTGCCGCCGATGGAATCCAGGAAAAGTCGTCCGTTAGCGTCGGCAAGAAAGACATTCTCGTAGAAGGGCGAACGGCCCTGAATGCGATCCAGAGTTTTCTGCGCGTCTTCGAGCTCATGGTCGACGCACGCGTCCACCAGCGGCTGCAGCTCGCTGAGATTGACCGCGTCCCGTTCGCGAGCCTCCACCCACAGGTCCAGTTCTCCGGCGGTCTTGGCAACCACCGCTTTCATTTCCTCGTCGGCCAGCTTTTCCATGGCGTGCGAGGAGACCGTGTACACGCCGATCATCAGCACCACACTGAACATCACGACCGCCGCCGAGGTCCACACGATGAAGCGGCTGCGCAGGGAGAGTCTTCGTCTCATGCTTCCAACCTTTCGCTGCACTTATCGGCGGGGGCGGGCCCCATCTTGAGCGCAATGTGTCAGCCGATTCCGAGCTCGTCGACTCTCTCCAGTGGCGTGCCGCAGCGGCGGCAGATGAGGGAAGCGCAGTCGCCGCACATCAGCGGGTCGGTAACGGGCGTGTCGCACCGGGGACAGTAATATTCGATAACTTCCGGCTCGCTCATGCGCTGCGCTCGTTACACTAAAAGTAACACCGGTTCGTGATGGGCCTCCGGACGCCGATCTTCATTTCGCTCGCTTTCCTGCTGCTGGCTTCGTGCAATTCGGACACGCATCCTCGCCGGCCCGCGCTGGGCGAGGCGTTCATAGGGCCAATCACGATACACATTCGCACGGAGCTCAATCCCAAATCGCCGGTGGTGGCCACGCTCGCGCATGGCGACCGTGTGGAGGTGCTGGAGCAGAGACGAATCTTCGTGCGCGTGCGCACCGCCGATGGCCACGAGGGATGGACGGAAGCCCGCCAGCTAATGACAAAGGAACAGATGTCCGAGTTGCGTGGGCTTGCCGAAGAGGCGCTTGCGCTGCCCTCCCAGGGCGCTGCCACCTCCTATGAGCCGGTCAACGTGCACACCGCGCCCGACCGCAACAGTCCCTCCTTCTTCCAGTTCCGCGAGGGTACCAAGGTCGATGTTCTGGCGCACAAGGTGACCCCCCGGCTTCCGCGCTCCAGCGTGCCGGCGACGAGGCTCATTCCGCCGAGGCCGAAGCCCGCAAAGAGAGCGGCGAGCGACGACAGCGACGGACGACGGCGATTGCGCCCTCCGCCCGCGCCCGCGCCGGGACTCCCCTCGAATTGGCGGGAACTTTCCGAAACAGACGAGACGGATCTCGGTCCGCCGATACCCGCGCCCGCGGCGACGCCGCCACCACTGGAAGACTGGAGTCTGGTGCGCACTCCGGACGGCGCCGCCGGTTGGGTGCTCACGCGCTTGCTGGTCATGTCCATCCCGGACGAGGTGGCGCAATATTCGGAAGGAAATCGCATCGCCGCGTACTTCCCCATGAACGAGGTGCGCGACGGCGACAAGGTAAAGTACGACTGGCTGTGGGCCACGCAGTCGAAGACCGAGGTGCCTTACGACTTCGACAGCTTCCGCTATTTCGTCTACAACCCCAGACACCACCGTTACGAAACCGGGTACATTCAGCACAACGTGGTCGGCCACTATCCGATAACCGTGAAACCCGGCACGCCGCCCAGGTTCAGCATGATTCTCGAAGACGCCGCGGGGAAGCTCTATCGCTACAACTTCGTTCTGCAGGGGTATCACATGAGGCTGGAGAAGAAGGAGCCCTGGACAGAGCCCGCTCTCGGCGCGATTTCGGCGACGCCACGGATTGAGGCGCAGACAGCCGAGGCGCCCCCCGCCAGGCCCGGTCTGCTGGATCGCATTCGGCACTGGTTTCGGAAATAGCGGCCGCCGCATCGCTTCATTTCACCCAGATCGCCGACGCTTCGGCGGGAAGCGCGTCGGCACGCGGCGGCTAAAGGCCGGGCCGCGCGCGCCGAGGTATCGCTCCGAACCATGTGCAGAATCATGTTTCAATACGCCCCGCAGGCCCCGAATTAAACACTGGAGACGGTGCGAGACCGTCTGGTCCAGCATTGACAGACATATGTTGAGAACGTGGATCTACGAACCAGAAGGTCGTGTTGGAATCACCCCGGGGGCGCCACCCATGGTTCAAGCCCTCTCATCCGCACCGCTTACAGCCGCCTACCGGAGCAGAGAGGCCGTCGTCCGGCACGGCCGAGACGCCCCGCAGGGGGGCCTGACATCCGTAACAACCACGGTCGCCACTGCCTGCGGCGGAAGCGTGACTACGCCGTTGGCCGGCAACGGGCCCAGCAACGCAAAACGCTCGCTGGTTCCGCTGAAGGTCGAGCGATACACCGCCGTCGTTATGAATTGCGGTTGCGCCGGTCTCTCGACAGTGCGTGGAGACGAATCAAGTGTAGCCCCGCCCTGGCTCCCGCGCGGCCCGTACGGCGGCAGCACCAGCGCCGGGCTGAGTGTGTCGGTATTCGATGTGTTAATCAGCACAAACACGAGCTGGTGCTCCGGCGCGCTGTAATAGGCCGTCGCACGCAACTCGTCCAGTCCGGTCATCGAAGCGATCCGCTGGAAGCCCGGCTGCACGAACCGCGAGAAGTGCTGAAGCGCGTAGTAATAGTCGTTGATGTGATAGCCGTTGGGATACTGCCATGACGACGGAGAATTGAACGGGTTATCGATGTACACAAGCTGATTCGTATCGGGCCAGAAATAGCTCCAGTAGAGGTACGCGCTGGCCTCCTCGGTGGCCATGGCGTCATGAATCAACCAGGCCGTGTCCATCGCGGTGCTCTGGTCCGAACTGTGATCGAATTCCGTTTCCCACAGCGTCTTGCCCGGCGCGGCGCCGGAAAGCTGCAACATGGCCGCATTGAAGCTGTCGGGCGCGCCGGAATCGCCGCCGTGGTAGAGGTGATGAGCCACGGCACCCAATTCGCCCAGTTCGTCGGTATCCAACGCGGAAAGATAATTCTCCGGGTCGTTGTAGCCAATGCCGACCACCTCCGGCCCCACCATCGCCGGCGGATTCGGCATTGTCTGCAGCGTCGTGTAAACCGCATCCAGCGCCTGTTTGTACCCGGCGTAGATGCCCCCCGCCTCTTCCGTCGGATCGAACCGGCACGCGGCGTAGCCAGGCGGATACGGCGTAAAATCGGGCTCGTTCTGCAAGCTGATGTAGTCTGGCGTCACGCCAAGACTGGCGTAAGCGTTCAGCGAATCGAACCAGTATTGCGCGAATCCCGCGTAGTCATAACCGCCACCGTTCACCTTGGCGAGCGTGCATCCCGCTTCGGGTTGCGTGTTATCGCAGCTCACCTGGCCGCTCGCCTTCAGCGACCCCGGCGGCGACCATGAGGTCATCAGCACGGTCATCGGCGAGCCGCGATATTGGTTAGCCTTCGCCACTACCTCCGCGGTATCGGGGTCGAAGGGAGAATTCTGGTTCTGCCCGTAGATGTTCTGCACCCTGAGAATGCTGGCGCCCAGCGTTTCCCGCCCGAACAGGAGCGCGTAGATCTGCTCCTTGTTGGGGTGCGCCGTAAGCCAGTTTGTGTAGAACGCGTCGGCCGCGCCGAAGCCGGCGATTTTCTGACGCGGATTCGCGAAATCGACTTCCACCTGCGGCGTCGCGTCGGGAGTCGAGGCGAGCGTGAAGGCCGTCGCATTACCCGCCGAGGCGTTGGCGATCACGGTGCTCCCGCTGACCTCCACGTACCCCGACGTCGAGCGGGCGACGAGATTCACGTTCGATCCAGCCGGGCTCGTCTGGAACTGTTCCGCGACCGACGTGTCGTTCGCCAGGACCGTGAGCGCTCCCGTCGCTGCGTCCGTTCTCACGTAGCCGATCCCATTCACTCGCAGATAGAAGTAGCCGTTGCCGGCATAGAGCCGCTCGAACGTCTGAGCGTTCGCGGCTTTGGTGGTCACCGTGAGCGCATCGTCGTCGCCGATCGTGAGGTAGTTCTGTCCCGCGGCTAACGTAATTGTGTCGGCCCGCAGCCCCACAACAGCGAGCACTGGCACCAACCATTTTCTCAACGCCATCCCTCTATTTTGCATTCACGCGCTCGCCGATTCGCAAGGACCCATTCCGCTGTTGGTGATCGTGTATAATCCCTCCTTTTGAATGCGGATTACTCGAAGAGCGGTTCTGTACGGCTTGACCTCATCGCTCTTCGCGCAGGGAATGGCCACACGCAACGTCCGCCCGCAGGCGCGCGGAAAGAGTTCGGGCCTTCCGTTTGACGCGAAGTTCACCGACGTCGCGCAGCAGGCCGGACTCACTGCGCCCAGCATCTACGGCAACGTCGAGACCAAGAGCTACATCATCGAGGCGGTTGGTTGCGGTATCGCTTTCTACGACTACGATCGCGACGGCTGGCTGGACATTCTGGTTCTGGGCGGGACTCGCCTCGGCGGCGCGCCTCCGGGCGCGGGCAATCGGCTGTACAAAAACAATCGAGACGGGACCTTCACCGATGTGACGGCGAAGTCGGGCCTGGCACGCCCCGGCTGGGTGGCCGGCGTGGCCATTGGCGACTACAATAACGACGGCCTCGACGATCTTTTCCTCACCTATTGGGACAAGAACGTGCTCTTCCGCAACAACGGCGACGGCACGTTCACCGACGTCACCCGCGAGGCCGGACTCATTCTGCCTGGCCCGCAGTGGAGCACCGGCTGCACCTTTGTCGATTACGATCGCGACGGCCATCTCGATCTTTTCCTGAGCACCTACGTCGATCTGGATACCGGCCTCAAAATGCCGACCGGCTGCAACTGGAAGGGCATCACCGTGCACTGCGGCCCGCGCGGGCTTCCCATGGGCCGATGCTATCTGTTCCACAACGATGGCCACGGACGGTTCACCGACGTCAGCCAGCATGCCGGCGTGGATCAGGCGAGAGTCTACGGCCTGACCGCGGTTTCAGCGGACTTCGATAACGACGGCTGGCCGGACATCTACGTGGCCTGCGACTCCACGCCGAGTCTGTACTACCGAAACCAGCACGACGGAACGTTCGCCGAGGAAGGCCTGGAGCGCGGCGTGGCCCTGAGCGAAGACGGCGCGGAACAGGCGGGCATGGGGGTGGGCGTGGGAGATTACAAGCTCGACAGCACCCTCGGGATCGTGAAGACGCACTTCGCCGAGGACACTCTGGTGCTCTACGACAACGACGGCAAAGCCGATTTCAGCGACGTTACGCTTCGCTCCGGGCTGGGCGTGGAGACGCGCTATGTCTGCTGGGGAACCGGCATCGTCGATCTCGACAGCGACGGACTTCCCGATCTGTTCATCGTCACCGGCCAGGTTTACCCGGAGCTGGAGAAAAAAGTGGCATCGCTTGCCTACAGGACGCCGCGCGTGGTGTTCCGCAATCTGGGCAGCGGCAAATTCGAAGAGCTGACCGACGAGGCAGGCCCGGCAATCGCGATACCGCACGCCAGCCGCGGGTGCGCCTTCGGCGACTTCGATAACGACGGCGATCTGGACATTGTGATCATGAACATGAACGAGCCGCCGTCGCTGCTGCGCAACGACAACACCGGCCGGAATCACTGGCTCAAGGTTCAGGTGGAGACCACCACCTCCAACCGCAGCGGCTTCGGCACGCGCGTCACGGCGCGCTACGGCGGGCGCGTCCAGGCGCAGGAGCTGATGAGCCAGTCGAGTTTTCTTTCCGTGAGCGACAAGCGCCTGCATTTCGGGCTGGGTCCGGAAACGTCGGCAAGCCTGGAGGTCCGCTGGCCGAGTGGAGCAACGCAGAAGTTTCCGAACGTGCCGGCCAATCACCTGGTGACGATTCGTGAAGGGACCGGAATCGTCGCCACGCGCAAGCCCCCGTTTACGGCCTGAGCGACAACCGCTTCCTTCGGGCGCGGCTCGGTCATGCGGCCAGCACCGGAACAGAGCCGCGACCACAGGGAGCGGTCTAATTGATCGTTGCCGCCTTGGCTCCCGCTTCCGCCAGTCCTTGTCGTGCTTCCGGCGCGTTCGGCCGTAGTTTCACGGCTTCGTTGAAGTATCGCCGCGCCTCGGAGTATTTCGCGGCGGCGATACTCTCCTGGCCCAGCGTCAGCGCGGTCCCGTAAAGCAGGTCCGCCGTACGGGTATCGGAGGGATCCAGTTCATGGGCGTGCTGCAGAACCGGCCAGGCTCCCCGAATCTCGCCCAGCCGCAACAGGACCGCCCCGTACAGCGAGTTCAACTGGAAGATGTCCGGCCATCGTTCGACGGCTTTGCCGAGATGTTCACGCGCTTCCGCGTAGCGCTTCAGCTCGTAATACGTGAACGCGAGGTTGTACTGCATCTGCGGCGATTGCGGCTCCAGTTCGGCCGCCCGCTCGAAGGGCGGCAGCGCCGCTTCCAGATCGCCGTGCTGGCCATAGATGGTTCCGAGCGCGGTGAGTTTGAGCGCGTTGTTCGCGTCGTAGAGGCGTCCGCATACGGTGTGCGCCTCATCCCTTGGCCCCTCCTCCAGCTTTTGAGCGCATTCATGCCGGAGCAATGCCTCGTCGGCCTCCGTTCGCCGAATCATGGCCGAGCGGGCGAACGCCTGCTTCGCATCCGCCTCCCGCCCCTCTTTGCGATAAACCGTCGCGAGCTGGTACGGTATCGCGCTGTCTTCCGGATTCGCCTGTTCAGCGCGCACCAGCCACTTCTCCGCATTCGGCAGATCGCCCTGCTTCAGGTACGCAAAGCCGAGATGGTAGGCCGTGTCGGGAAACGGCGGTCGGGCCGCAGCTTCGTTCAGATTGCGGATGGCGCTCGCAAAGTTCTCGTCCAGCAGATCGAGCCGCCCGAGATAGTAGGCGACTGCGGGACTGCTCCCCGCCTCGCGGCGCACGACCTCAAATTCCTTGCGCGCCTCCGTGGTTTGCTTGCTCTCGAACAGCGCGACAGCGAGAGGGAACCGCGCCCGCATCACCAGCGCCGGATCGATTTTCAATGCCGCGCGAAACTCGGCGGCCGCTTCGTCGTAGCGTTCCTGCTTCAGCGCCTGATAGCCTCTCCCGAGGTGGGTTTCCGAGCTGTCCTGCGCGGTTGCCGCGATGCCCGCGACTACGAGCGCGAGCATTGCCGGCAATGCGATCCTAGTAGGTTCCACTCGCAACATGAGCCGTGCATTCGACTCCCGCCGGCGCAGTTTCCTGATTCGTGGCTGCCAGGCGGCCTCGGCCCTTCTGCTCCCGCGGACGAACGCGCAGAACGTGCCGCTGGTGGACGCCGAGTTTCATCTCCATCCTCACTATCGCGCGGAGACGCCGCTCGAAGCCGCACTGGCGAAGATCAGGCCCGGCTCCGACGAGTTCATCTCCGAACGATATCACGATCAAATCGCCGCGATTCTGACGGCGTGGAGCGAGGAACTGCTGCGTTCGCCCGCCGGCGTGAGCGGCATCGAACGCGCGCTGTCGCCCGGATTTCAGGGCATCGCGCTCGGCTCGCCGGAATCGCGGGTTGTTCGACCGGGGCCGGCGCTGGAAGTTCGGCGCGTCACCTTTCCTGCGGCGGCCTCTCTCGCACGTGAGGCCTTCATCGGGCAATTGCGCACCTTGCTTGGCGGCTTTTCGAAAATCCTCACCGCCGAACTTCAGATCACCGGCATCGAGGTGCAGGCTGGCGAGGTGCGAACGCGCGTGCGTTACGAGATCGTCGGCGAGGGCGCGGGCTACCATCGCGAGCAACGCGTAGGTTCATGGGACCTGACCTGGGAGTCGGCGCAGCCTGACAGCTTCCGTCTGATTCGCTGGCAGGCCGACGAAGAAACGCGCAGCCGATCGGCGAAGCCCTGGTTTGAAGACATCGCCTCGCGCGCATTCGGCGGAAACCCTTCGTGGTCCGCGCAATTCGGCCGCGGCGTTGACGACTGGCGCACCATTCTCGACGGCGCTTCCGGCATCGACATCTACGGCCACAACGGCGTCTCCGCTGGCGACATCGACGGCGACGGCTTCGACGATCTCTACGTCTGCCAGCCCGCGGGCCTGCCGAACCGCCTCTACCGCAATCGCGGCGACGGCGCGTTCGAGGACATCACCGAGAGTTCCGGCGTCGGCCTTCTCGATCACACCGCCTGCGCGCTGTTCGCGGATTTCAGCCACAACGGCCGCCAGGATCTGGTGGTGGTTCGCACCACCGGTCCGCTGCTGTTTCTGAACGAGGGCGGCGGCCGGTTTCGCCTCAGGCCCGATGCGTTTGAGTTCGCGAATCCGCCGCAGGGGACCTTCACGGGCGCGGCGGCCGCCGACTACGACCGCGATGGCTGGCTGGACATCTATTTCAGCCTTTACACGTACTATCAGGGCACCGATCAGTATCGATATCCGACGCCTTATTACGACGCCGAGAACGGCCCGCCAAATTTCCTGATGCGCAATAACCGCGACGGGACGTTTCGCGACGTGACGAAGCAGACCGGCCTCGACCGCAACAACACGCGCTACAGTTTCGCCTGCGCCTGGGGCGACTACAACCGCGATGGCTGGCCCGATCTTTACGTCGTGAACGATTTCGGGCGCAAGAACCTCTACCGAAATAATGGCGACGGAACGTTCACCGACGTGGCCGCCGAAGCCGGCGTGGAAGACACCGGCGCGGGCATGAGCGGCGCCTGGTTCGATTACGACAACGACGGCGCCGACGATCTCTACGTCGCCAATATGTGGACCGCCGCGGGCGTGCGCATTTCCGCGCAGCAGAACTTCCAGCCCGGAGCCCCCGAGTCGGTTCGCGCGCTTTATCGCCAGCACTCCATGGGGAACGCGCTGTTTCACAATCGCGGCAATGGCGCGTTTGAAGACGCCACCATGATGACCGGCACGGGCAACGGCCGCTGGGCGTGGTCGAGCGACGCCTGGGATTTCGATCACGACGGTTTCGCCGACCTCTACATCGTCAACGGCTTTCTTTCCGAGCCAGTGCGCGAAGACCTGAACAGTTACTTCTGGCGGCAGGTGGTGGCAAGATCACCAAACGTGGCGCAGCCGTCCCAGCTTTACGAACAGGGGTGGAACGTCATCAACGAGCTGATCCGCGCCGACCACTCGTGGAGCGGCTACGAACGCAACGTGGTCTACGCGAACAATCGCGACGGCACGTTCTCCGACGTGTCCGGCGCGGTGGATCTCGACTTCATCGAAGACGGCCGTTCGTTCGCTCTGGCCGATTTCGATCGCGACGGGCGCCAGGAGATGGTCCTCAAGAGCCGCACCGCTCCGCAGATGCGCCTGCTGAAGAACGTTGCCGAAGACCTGCCTCCGGCGATTGCCTTTCGTCTTCGCGGGGTGCGCAGCAATCCCGATGCGGTGGGAGCGGAGATCACGGTGGAGACCGGATGGGGACGGCAGACTCGAACACTGCGAGCCGGGTCGGCCTTCCTCTGCCAGCACAGCAAGGATTTGTTCTTTGGTTTGGGCGATGCGAAGGGGCCTGCCCGCGCCTCGATTCGCTGGCCGAGCGGCCTGCTGCAGGAGCTTCGTGACTTGCCCGCGAATCACCTCGTGTTCGTGGAGGAAGGCCACGCGCCCGCTCGCCTGGAGCCGTTCGCCAGGCAGCCGACGCACCGTCCACCAGCGCCGCCCGCAACCGGGCCCCTTCCGGCCACCATCGAGACCTGGCTGCTCGCGCCCGTTCCCGCCCCGGATTTCTGGACGCTCTCGGCAATGCGCGGCAAGCCGCTGCTGCTGTGTTTCGGAACCGCGAGCACAGCCTGGCCGGCGGTTCCGGGTCTCGCGCGGTTGTGTGTCAGTTTCAACGGTGGCGCGGGGGGCGCGCTGCAGGGGGCCGACGATGTCGCGGGCGTCTACAATCTTCTTTACCGCTACGTCTTCGACCGGCACCGCGATCTCACGCTGCCCACGTCGTTCCTGATCGATAGCAATGGCGACATCGTCAAGGTCTATCAGGGTCCGGTCGATGCAAAGCAAGTCGAAAACGACGCCCGGCGAATTCCTCAAACCATCAGCGAACGCATCGCCCTCGCTCTGCCGTTCAAGGGCAACGCCGAGACGTACGCGTTCGGCAGGAATCACCTGGCGCTCGGCTCGGTCTTCTTCCAGCACGGCTACTACGATCAGGCCGGGGCGTTTTTTCGCTTTGCTCTCGAGGACGATCCCTCAAGCGCCGAAGCTCACTACGGCATCGGCAGCGTGTATCTGAAGCAGGAGCAGACCGCCGAGGCGCGCGCCAGTTTCGAACAGGTCCTGAAGCTCACTCCCGGCTATCCCGACACCGAGCCGAACGCGCGCAATAATCTCGGACTCATCGCCGCGCGCGAGGGCCGCACCGACGAGGCGATCCGCTATTTCGAGGAAGCGATTCGGTTGAGCCCCGATTACTGGATCGCTCTCGAAAACCTCGGCAACGCCTACCGGCAGCAGCGGCGCTGGATGGACGCAAGGGCGACGTTGGAGAAAGCGGTCGCCGCCCGCCCCGACGACCCCGAGGCGAACTACAGCCTGGCCATGGTCTACGCGCAGATGGACGACACCGCGCGCGCCTATGAATACCTGCAAAAGGCCCTGTCGCTGCGACCCGTCTACCCCGAAGCCCTCAATAACCTCGGCGTGCTCGACCTTCGGAACCGGCGCCGCGATGAAGCCGTCGCCCGATTTCAGGAGTGTGTTCGCGTCGCGCCCACGTTCGATCAGGCTTACCTGAACCTCGCGCGCGTTTATGCAATCGAAGGCGATCGCGAGAAGGCACGCGCCGTGCTGCTCGATCTGCTGAAGCAGCATCCCGGTCACCCGCAGGGTCAACAGGCGCTCGATCAGTTGCGCTGAGTGTGCGTGCTCGTCAGCTCATTTCGAATGTCCATCCAGAGCTGGTAGTAGTGCCACTCGGGCGCCGCGTCCGGTTCTTCGATGTGATCGGGACGGAGAATGAGATTGCCGGTCGCAAGCAAAACCTCGCGCACGCGGGGATTCTGTTCCAGCTTGGCGTGCATCACCGTGACAATGAGCCGATAGTGCTCGCCCTTCGTCGTCTTCGAGTGGTACGGCATGCGATGGCCTTCGAAGGTCACCCAGTCGATGCCCATCTTCCGCATGTTTTCCTCGGCCGCCTGCCCCGCGCTTTTGGCCTGAAACGCGACCATCTGGGCGACCTCCGCGCGCGAATGTCGCCACGTGACGCCCGGCGCCTTCGCGCGAGGATCGGCCGGGCCCTCGGGGTACAGCAGCATGTACCAGAATCCTTCCACGCTGGCGTAGCGCACGCCGCGATACGTGAACGGCGTCGCAGCGAAGTTGGAGAGCAGGCCGAGTTCGTTGCGTTTGGAGAGAATCACCTCGCCCGGACCGGCGGCCTGCGGCAGAACCTCCCACCACGCCTTCTCGGTTTCCGGCACCGGCGTCCACCAGTGCGCGGGATAGGGTCCGCGATCCTGCGCGCAGGACGCGGCTGTCGCGGCCAACAGAAGAATAGCCACTCCGCGTGTCATCGGAAGAGACGAGCATAGCACCGCGCCAGCGATAATGGGCTCACGTGCGCCTGCCGAAAGTCGAACTGCATCTCCACCTCGATTGCTCGTTGAGCTACAGCGCCGTCTCTCGCCTCGATCCCTCCGTCACGCGCGAGGAATTCGAGTCGGAGTTTATCGGGCCGCGGCAGTGCACGAGTCTCGCGGATTTCCTCACTCGCGCTCCGCGCGGATTTCAGCTCATGCAAAGCGAGGGTGCCCTTCGCCTCGCCACCGAGGACGTTTTCGAGCAGCTCGCGGCGGATCACGTGGTCTACGCCGAACTTCGGTTTGCGCCCTTGCTGCATATCAACAATGGCCTGACGGCTGAAGCCGTGATTGCCGCGGTGGACCGCGCCGCGGAAGATTGCATCCGCGCCACCGGAACCGAGGCCCGCCTGATCCTCTGCACGCTGCGTCACTTCAACCACGAACAGAGTCTGCTCACAGCACAACTGGTCGAACGCTTCCGCGGCAGCCGCGTGGCCGGGCTCGACATCGCGGGCGACGAAGCGGGCTTCCCTCTCGACGCCCACGTCGCGGCGTTTCGATTCGCCATCGACCATGGGCTGCACCGCACCGCTCATGCCGGTGAGGCGGCCGGTCCGGCCAGCGTATGGGAGACTCTGCACGCGCTCGAACCTACCCGTATCGGGCACGGCGTACGCAGCGTCGAAGATCCCACGCTGGTCGGGCACCTGAAGACGAAGCGAATTCATCTCGAAGTGTGCCCCAGCAGCAACGTGCAGACGCGCGCCAGCACTGCCTGGCCCGATCATCCGGTGGACGATCTCTATCGCGCCGGCGTCTCCCTGGGTATCAATACCGACACCCGAACCATCACCAACGTCACCCTCGAACATGAGTATGCGGCGCTCCGCGATCATTTCGGCTGGACCGATGCCGATTTCCTTGCCTGCAATCGAGCAGCCCTGGATGCGGCCTTCATCGACGGGTCCGCCAGAACCCGGCTTGTCTCCCGGCTCCTCGCAGGCCAATAATTGAGGTCGCATGCCCCGTCCCATCATCATCGATACCGATCCTTCGCCCGACGATGCCGTCGCGTTTCTGGTAGCTCTCGCGTCGCCCGAAGAGCTGGAAGTCCTCGCCATCACAGCGGTGGCCGGAAATGTCCCGGTGCATCTGACCTCGAAGAACGCCCTCAAGGCTCTCGAGCTGGCTTGCCGAACCGGCACGCCCGTCTATGCGGGAGCGACCGCGCCCCTGCTCCGGCCGCTGGTTACCGCCGAGGAAGTGCACGGCCGAACCGGTTTCGATGGCTACGACTTGCCGGAGCCGTCCACTCCGCTGGCGCCGGGATTCGCGCCCGACGCGATCGTCGATCTGGTGATGAGCCGGCCGCGCGGCGAGGTCACGTTGTGCTGTCTCGCTCCGCTCACCAACATCGCGCTCGCCCTTGCGAAGGAGCCTCGCCTCGCCGGTCACCTGCGCGAGATCGTCATCATGGGCGGCGCGTTCTCTGAAGGCGGGAACATTACGCCGGCCGCGGAGTTCAACATCTATGTGGATCCGGAAGCCGCGGCGCGCGTGCTCTCTTGCGGGGCCCGCATTGTCATGATTCCCCTCGATTGCACCCATCGGGCGCTGACCACCACTCCTCGACTGGAGCGTCTGCGCGGCGTGGGCACTCCGCTGGCCGAAGCCTTCTACCATCTGCTGAAGTTCAACAAGCTTTTCGACGAGCGCAAGTACGGATGGGAGGGCGGACCGCTCCACGATGCGACCGTCACCGCGTACCTGCTGGCGCCGGAAATCTTCCAGGGCCGAAGAGTTAATATCGAGGTCGAGTGTTCCAGCGCGCTGACTCGCGGCATGACGGTGGTGGACTGGTGGGGCGTGACCGGCAAGGCGCCCAATGTCCTCTTCCTGCGCGATATCGACGCCGACGCCTATTTCGAGCTGGTCATCACTCGTCTGGCTCGGCTATGAGCCGGCTCGCTTTGCTCCTGTGCGCGGCAATGGCTATCGTGCCGGGCGCTCCCGCTGACACCGCGGAATTGCGGGGCATGGTTCGCGATGCTCAGGGCCACGCGCTCGCCGCAACGAGCGTTGATCTCAGGTCCGCCGGTCCGGCCCTCACCGCGCAAACCGATGCTTCGGGCAACTACCATTTCCGCGACCTGGCCGCCGGCAGTTACACGCTCCGCTCGGGCGACACGGAAATCGGTCCGTTCACGCTTTCGCCTGGCGAGAACAGGAAGCTCGACCTGACCCTCGGCACAGCCCAGCCGCAGTTTTTCGACAAGCCCACGTTCATCGTCGCCGGCGTCACCGATCCCTCGCTTCGCGGAGGTCACGGTTCAGATCCAGTCTTCCGCTCCACCGAGGCGCTCAGCAAAGCCACCGATTCTCTGCGCACCGCACCGCCCGCGGCGGTCCCGGTCACTCCGGACGCCCTCCGTGCCGCCATCGCGCGCGAGCCCCAGCGGGCCGACCTCCATCACGCGCTCGCGGATGCGCAGGAGAGCACCGGCAATTCGCTCGAAGCCGCCCGCGAGTTTCAGCGCGCGGCCGAGCTGGAGAGCAGCGAGGCCTACCTATTCGACTGGGGCGCCGATCTGCTGAAGCATCGCGCCGCCGAGCAGGCGGGTGAGATCTTCGCCCGTGCCAACCGCCTCTACCCGCGCTCCACGCGCGTGCTGCTTGGTCTCGCCGCGTCGCTTTACTCCCGCGGTCTTTACGATGAGGCCGCGCCGCGCTTCTTCGAAGCCGCCGATCTCGATCCCGAGGACACGGTGCCCTACCTGTTCCTCGGCCGGCTGCCCGCCGGAACAATCACCGATTCCGATGGGTACCTCCAGCGCATCTCGCGATTCGCCACGCTTCAGCCCGCCAACGCCCTCGCCAACTACTACTACGCCCTCTGCCTGTGGAGGCGAGGCAAGGGCGCCGATGCGCAACCGCTGCTCGAAAAAGCCGTCCGGATCGATCCGCGGCTCGCCCCCGCCTGGCTGCAACTTGGCAACATCCTGGCCGATGGGGAACACTACCCGGACGCCGTCTCCGCGTATCGGAAAGCGGCGGCAGCCGATCCCTCGCTCGAAGAGGCGCACTACCGCCTCGCGCAATTGTGGAAGAAAATGGACGAGCCGGCGAAGGCGCGCGAGGAAATCGCTCTCTACCGGCAATCCTCGCAGGAAGCCGCCCGGAAATCGGAGCGCGAGCGCTCCGAAATCCAGGAATTCGTGTTCTCGCTGCGCGGTGAGAAATAGCGGCTGACCGCTCCCTTTGGTCGCGGCTCGGCAACGTCGCTTCCCGAGCCGCGACTGCGAGAGAGCGGTTTAGAACGCCAGCTTCAAAGCGAACTGCACCAGCCGCGGATTGTTCACGGTCGTGTTGATCACCCCGAACGTCGCCGGAGAATTGAGATCCGTGCCCGGCAAGCCGAATTGCGCGTGATTGAACAGGTTGAAAAATTCCGCCCGGAAGTCCAGATGCATGTTCTCGCGGAACACGAAGTGCTTGATGGCCGAGAAATCCGTATTCACGAAATCCGGACCTGAAAGCGGAGTCCGCGATGCGTTCCCCAATTCGCCGGCCGGCGGTTGCACGAAGCACGCGGTATTGAAGAACTCACTGAGGCTCGAACTGCCCGACGTCGGGTTGCACACCTGATTCGGGCGCATCAGGCTGTTCCCGTTGTTCTCGAAATTCACTCCCGACGAGTTGTTGCTGTCCACGATGAAAACCGGGAACCCGGAAGTGGCCTTCTCGATCACCGTCAGCTCCCAGTTTCCGAGAACGGCGTTCACCCCGGGATTCCACCCGCTTCCGAATCGCCGGCCCTTGCCGAACGGCAGATCGTACACCACGCTGGCCGTGAACTCCTGATTCAGGTTGATCTGTGAAAGCGCCCAGTCGAGCTGTTGCCATCCGGGCAGCGGATAATAGGTCGCCCCGAGCGGCGTGCCCAGACCGTCCGTAAAGCCGTTGTCGTAGGCGCGCGCGTATGTGTATCCAACCAGAGCATAAACTCCGTACTTCGAACTCTTCGTCTCGGCCTTGATCTGCAGCGAATTGTAATGCGCCTGGCCGGTGTCGGTCTGATTCTCGATCGTCGAGTAGGCGAACGCGGGATAGGGCACTCCGAAAGCGGCGCCACCAGGACCGCAGCCCAGCGTGTAGCCGGCCACCGTGCCGCATGCGCTCGGCGAAGTCACATTGATGTTGTTGCCGTCCACCAGGATGTGATCCGAGCGCGAACCCGCGTATCCCGCCGTCACCACAATATTGCCAGGGATCTGGCGCTCGACGTTGACGTTAAACTGCTGCACCTGTCCCTGCTTGAAGTTCGTGTCCTGCGACAGAAGCGTTCCGGTGAAGCTCGCGGGGTTCGGCGGGGACGTGAAGATGGGGAATCCCTGCGACACGCTCTGCGCCGACGGAGTCAACCCGGAGACCGTGGCGCAGGCCGCTGTCGCGAAGGTGCAGGAACCTCCAAACCCGAAGTAATCGGATTCAGCGTAGTACGGCGGGTTCTGCCAAAGCCCCTGACCGCCCTGATTCCAGGAGGAGTCGTGGAAGATCGCGTAGCCGCCACGAATCACCGTCTTTTCGTCGCTGAACGGTTTCCACGCAACTCCGATGCGTGGCTCCAGCGCCGTCCAGTCCATCTGAATTCCCGCTGCCGAACCGGCGTTCTGACCGGCGATCAGGAACTGCCCGGTGGCCGGATCGAAGTTCGCCATTCGGTTGTGCGCCTCCGTAACCGGCGTCACCATGGCCCACGCCAGACCGAGATTCAGGGTCAGGTTCTTGCTCACGCGCCAGTTGTCTTCAACGTAGGGGCGGTACAGCTTCCATCGGCGGCCGGTAAGATCGCCGTTGAACGTCTGGTCGTGGATGGCCAGACTCGGCAGGCCGGTCAGCAGGTCCGCTTCCGCGTCGCCCGTCCAAAGGCCCGTGAAAATCCAGTAGCCGTCCTGGAATCCTTCCGCCAGAACGTTCATCTGGTTCGCGCGGATGGAGCCGCCAATGCGAATATCGTGACTTCCGCGCACCATGTCGAAGGAATCGGCAATGGTGAAGACATTCGTTCCGCCCTGGAAGGGCGTGTAGCCGCGATCGCCGAGCGACCAGTAGCCGCCATCGAGCTGGATCGACGTGAGGCCGCAACTTTCGCCGCCTAGATTGGCGCCCGGAATACCGAGCTTCTCCGATTCGCAGCTCCCCGATCCCTGCGATGTGATGTAGTCGAAAATCCGATTGTAGCCGGCGCTGAACTGATTCAGCGTCGTGGGCGAGAAGACGTGGGTTTCGGAAACGGCCACGTTGCGGCCGTGATTGATGATGCCCTGATTGCTGGCAAACGGCGCCGCCTCGGCGAAACCCGGCGCGCCGCCGGGCACGTACGACGTGGCCTGATCGTAACTGAAGCGCGCGAACAGCGAATCCTTGTCCGTCAGGTTGTCGTCCAGCCGGGTATCGAACTTGCCTTCGTTCAGGCTTCTCACCGGCTCGTTGACGTAGTTGTAGCCCAGCGCGGGATTGTCCGCGTTGGGCAGCGGATAAAAATTGATGAGCTGTTGTGAAATCGGATTGATCAGACCCGCGGGGATCTTGTTGCAGGCTGTTACCCCCAGCGGCTGCGTCCCGTTGGGCGCCACGGGCATGGGATTGCCGTTGGCGTCGCACTGGTACCCGACGTACACCGGGTTCCCGTTCACAACCTGAGTGGCGTTGGGATTGATCAGGCTGATGGTGTTCGGCTGGCCGAACGCATTGTCGGTGAAATCGCCGTTGCGCATGGCCTCGGTGGGCACCAGGCCGGTGAACGGGATCCCGTGCCGCTGGTACTTCTGCTCCGTATCGGCGAAGAAGAATAACTTGTCCTTGCGAATGGGGCCGCCAACGGAGGCGCCGAACTGGTTGAGATTGAATTTCTCGGTTGAGGTGGCGAAGACACTGCGGGCGTCAAGATCCGTGTTGCGGAAAAACTCGAACACGGTTCCGTGAATCTGATTGCTCCCCGATTTCGTGGTGACCAGCACCGTCGGGCCCGCCCGCGTCCCCCACTCCGCCGAGTAATTGTACGTGAGCACCTTGAATTCCTGAATCGCGTCGATGGAGGGCAGAATGGCGATGCCACCGGCGGTCAGCTCGTTGTTGTCATTGCCATCCAGCAGCCAGTCGGTGCTGCTGGCTCGCGATCCGCCCACCGAGAGCGAATACGAGCCGCGCGCCGAAACCTCGCTGCTGGGTCCGCCGTTGAAAAAGCTGTTCGGGTTGGTTTCCTGGGTCACGCCCGGCGTCAACGTCGCCAGTTGCACGAAATCGCGGCCGTTCAGCGGGAGGTCGGTCACCTGCTGGGATGTGATCACCTGCCCCAGCGTCGCATCCGACGTTTGTACGGCCACGGGCGCCGAGGTCACCTCAACGCTCTGCTGCACCGCCGCGGGCGCCAGTTTGAAGTCCAGCTCGCGATGCTCGTCTACCTGCAGCTTGATATCCGACGATTCGGCGGTCTGAAACCCCTGCAGTTCCACCTGCACCTTGTAGGTGGCGACCCCGAGCAGCGGCACGAGGTACTCGCCTCGGTCATCTGTGATGGACGACCGGGACGCGCCCGTGCTGGGCGCGCTGACCGTCACTCTTGCTCCGGCAACGGGCGCTCCGGTCGTGTCGGTTACCGTTCCCGATATGCTTCCCGTCGCCTGGCCGAAGATAAGCGGACTGGCGACGAGCGTAAGCAGACAAACGATGCCAATGTGAGGCAATCTGTTGCGCATTTGACCCCTCCCGGTGTGACCGATTTCATCAGAGACGGCGCCCCTGAACGGCTTGCGACCGAACCCCACCTGGTTCGATCCTTCAATTCCGCCAGCGACATAGAGAGCGGATGAATAAAGTAGTCTTTCCCTTTTTCATCCGTTTGTCAAGGACAAACGCGAAGCTCCGCCCATGCCACCAGCAGGCCGTGTTCATGCTATATTGCTTAAACATATGTGGGTCCCGAGGGTCGGTCCCCTCGGGAAGGACCTGGTTGCCCGCCCTCTTAGTTCCTGTCCGTGATGAGCCCTGAGGTGGGGCATGAGAACCGCAAGCGATTCGCGACCTCCGGAGTTCCTGCTGAACAATCGTCCGGTGTCCGTCCAGGGGACGGAAATCCACACGACCCTCCTCGATTTCATTCGCGAACACGGCCTGACCGGAGCCAAAGAAGGTTGTGCCGAGGGCGAATGCGGCGCCTGCACCGTAGTCCTGGTGGCAAATCGCGAGGGTGGCAGCGAGTATCGGGCCGTCAATAGCTGCCTCATGCTGGCGCCCATGGCCGCAGGACAGGAAATCTACACGGTCGAAGCTCTGGCCGGAGACGGCAAACTCGCCGAGGCTCAGCAGGCGATGGCCGCGGCCGGCGGGTCGCAGTGCGGATACTGCACGCCAGGGTTCGTCATGAGCATGTTCGCGGAACAGTACCGGCCGGGGCGCTCGGGGCCGTGCGATCCGCATGAGCTGGGTGGGAACCTGTGCCGCTGCACGGGCTACCGGCCAATTCGGGACGCCGCGTTGTCATTGGGCCCTGCTCCGGCGGGGAGCTTTCGCGACCGTTTGTCGCGGCCGGCGCCGACACTGGATGCCGTCGAATACGAAGCCGAGGGCGCCAGATTCTCGCGCCCGACGAGCATCGATGCGTGCCTGTCCATTCTTGCCGCCGAACCCGACACGCGGCTGATTTCGGGTGGCACGGACCTCGTCGTCGAGTCGAATCTGCGTTTCCGCCGCTGGCCGCATTTGGTCAGCGTGGAAGCCATCCCGGAGTTGCGCCGGTTTTCGGACACCGATCAGGCCGTCACCGTCGGCGGCGCGATGCCGTTGAGTGAGATCGCCGCGCACTGGCACGATGCGCCGGGAGTTTTTCATGAGTGGCTGCGGCTGTTCGCCTCTCCGCCGCTTCGCCATCGCGCCACTCTGGGCGGCAATCTGGCCACGGCGTCACCGATCGGCGATTCCGCCCCCCTGCTGCTGGCTCTCGACGCTTCGGTTCATGTGGTGAGCCGGCAACGCCGCCGCACCATTCCGCTCAATGCCTTCTTCACCGGCTACCGCCGAACGGTGCTGGCGCACGACGAGATCATCGCCGCCATCGAGATTCCTAAACCGTTTCCCGAGTTTGTCCGTTTCTACAAAGTCGCGAAGCGCCGCATGGACGACATCAGCACGGTGGCCGCGGCCATGGCCATGGATTGGGACCGCTCCGGCAGGATCGCCCTCGCGCGGTTTGCATTCGGTGGAGTAGCGGCGGTTCCTCTGCGGGCAATGGCGGCGGAGGAAGTGGTCCTCGGCCGCCGCTGGAACGACGCCGCAGTGGAACGCGTCCAGGCCGTTCTGGAGCGCACGCTTCACCCCATCGGCGATCATCGCGGCTCGGCCGATTACCGGCTTGCGGTGGCGAAGAGCCTGGTCGCAAAGTTTCTCTGGGAATCGCGGGAGGCGGCGGCATGAGGATCGCCGGACAGCCTGTCCCGCACGAGAGCGCCCGCGAGCATGTCACCGGCGCGGCCCTGTACACCGACGATCTGCTGCTGCGCTTCCCTCGGCTCCTCCACGCCTGGCCGGTGCTCGCGCCTCACGCTCACGCGCTGGTGAAATCGATGGACGTCGCGCCGGCTCTCGCCGAACCCGGCGTGGCCACAGTCCTGACCGCTGCCGATGTTCCCGGCGGAGGCGATTCAGGATGCAATCATCACGATGAGCCGCTCTTCCCCACGGAAGTGCTTTACCATAACCAGCCGGTCGCCTGGGTGCTGGGCGAAACTCTGGAGGCGGCGAAGCGAGGGGCCAGCCGCGTTGCCGCCGAGTATGAACCGCTGCCGGCGATCCTCACCATTGACGACGCCATCGCCGCCGCTAGCTTTCACTCGGCTCCGCTGCGGCTCGCCCGCGGCGACACCTCGGTGATTGAATCCAGCCCTCTGCACTTCGAGGGTGAGCTGCGCATCGGCGGGCAGGAGCATTTCTACCTTGAGACCCAGTGCGCCATCGCCTGGCTGGATGAAACCGGCGGCGTCGTGGCGCATTCGTCCACACAGCATCCCTCCGAAACGCAGGAGGTGATCGCGCGCGTGCTGGCGCTGCCGAAGAATCGGGTGACCGTGGAGTGCCTGCGCATGGGCGGCGCATTCGGCGGAAAGGAAGTGCAGGCCAACGCGTGGGCGGCCGTCGCGGCGCTGGGAGCGTGGAAGACTCGCCGGCCGGTCCGCGTGCGGCTCACGCGGGCGCTCGATTTCGCGCTCACCGGAAAACGCCATCCATTTCTGGCGCGTTATGCTGCCGGCTTTACTGAAGACGGCCGGCTCACCGGCGTGCGCATCTCGTTGTTCTCCGATGGCGGCTGGAGCCTCGATCTTTCCGAGCCCGTGATGGGCCGCGCGCTTTTTCACTGCGACAACGCGTACTTCCTGCCTGCGGCGGAGCTGACAGGCCGGGTCTGCCGCACGCACAAGACATCGCAGACCGCTTTCCGCGGCTTTGGCGGGCCGCAGGGCATGCTGGTGATCGAAGAGATCCTGGATCAGGCCGCCCGCCGTCTGGATCTCCCGCCGGAAACCGTGCGCGAGCGCAATTTCTATCGCGAGGGCGACACCACGCACTATGGACAGACGGTGAAGGATGCCGGGCGCATCGGGACCATCTGGCAACGGCTGAAGGAATCGAGCGCATACGCCGAGCGCCGCGGCGAAATCAACCGCTGGAACGAAGCCCATCCCCATCACAAACGCGGGCTGGCCATCACCCCCGTGAAATTCGGAATCTCCTTCACCGCCACATTCTTCAATCAGGCCGGTGCGCTCGTGCTGGTCTACCGCGACGGCAGCGTGCAGGTGAACCACGGTGGCGCGGAAATGGGCCAGGGGCTGCATACCAAGATCCGCCAGATTGCGGCCGAGGCTCTGGGAGTCCCGCTCGAGACGGTGCGCGTCATGTCCACACGCACAGACAAGATTCCGAACACTTCGGCGAGCGCCGCCTCCGCGAGCACCGATCTCAACGGCGCGGCCGTGGCCGATGCCTGTTCGCAAATCCACGCCCGTCTCTGCGAAGTCGCTGCGCCACTCCTCGGCTGCGATGTTTCAGCGGTACGGTTTTCGGACGGCAGGGTCCACGCCGATGGAGCCGAGTGCCCCGCCATCTCCTTCGCGGCTGCCTGCGAGGCCGCGTACCGGCAGCGCGTTCCGCTCTTCACGCAAGGTTACTACCGAACGCCCGGAATCCACTACAATCCTTCCACCGGCCGCGGCGAGCCGTTCCACTATTTCGCCTTCGCCGCCGCCGTGTCCGAAGTGGAGATCGACGGCTTCACGGGCGATTACCGGCTGCTGCGCACCGACATCCTCGAAGATGTCGGCGATTCCGTTTCGCCGCTTATCGATCGCGGCCAGATCGAGGGCGGCTTCATTCAGGGTGTCGGCTGGCTCACCGTGGAGGAACTCGTCTGGGACGCGCAGGGCCGCCTCGCCACCGCCGGCGCGTCCACTTACAAGCTGCCCTCGTGGACCGAAATGCCCGGCGTCTTCCACGTCGATTTCCTGGAACGCGCCACCGAGCCGGGCGTCGTCTACGGAAGCAAAGCCGTCGGCGAGCCGCCCCTGATGCTGGCCATCTCGGTTCGCGGGGCGATTCGCGACGCGATTGCCGCGTTTGGCGAAGGTGGACCTGTGTCGCTCGAAAGCCCCGCCACGCCGGAGCGCGTCTTCTTTGCCGTGCAGCGCGCTCGCGCCGAGCGGGACTCGCGCGTGGCTGCGGTGGGCCGCCAGTGAGTTCGACGTCTCGGGGCGAACTTCTCCGCGCGCCCCTGTTTCACACGCCGCGGAATCCATTTCGAGAGAGCTATGCACTGGAGTCCTGGCCCGATGGCGGCCTGTTGATTAGCGACGGCCGTGTGGCCGGCTGCGGCGACTACGCCGAGCTGTGCGACGCGAATCCCGACGTCCCCGTGACCGACCTGCGCGGCGGGTTTTTGCTTCCCGGCTTCATCGACACGCACATTCACTTCCCGCAACTGCGGGTGCTTGGTGGCCTGGGCCGCTCTCTGCTCGACTGGCTCGAACACGGCGCGCTGCCCGAAGAGGCGCGCATGGCCGATGTGTCCCATGCCTGTCGCATCGCCCGCGGTTTCGTCCACGCGCTCGCTTCGCATGGCACCACCACCGCCCTCGTATTTGGCGCTCACTTCGCGCCGGCCACCGCGTCCCTCTTCGAGGCGGCGGACACGGCCGGGTTGCGCATCGTCGCCGGCCAGGTCCTGTCCGACCGGCTGCTGCGCCCCGAGCTGCATCAGACACCGGAGCGCGCCTGGCGCGAGAGCACTTCGCTCATCGAGCGTTTCCACGGCCGCGGCCGTTTGCTTTACGCGGTCACGCCGCGCTTCGCGTTCTCCGCATCGGAAGCGATTCTCGAAGTCTGCCAGACGCTGCTCCGCGAGCACCCCGGAGTCCGCTTCCAAACGCACCTCAATGAGGATCGCCGGGAAATCGCCGAAGTGGCGCACCTCTTCCCCTGGGCTTCCGACTATCTCGCCGTCTACGAACGTTTCGGGCTCTGTCGAGAAAACGCGGTGATGGCGCACAACGTTCATCCCACCAATTCCGAACTCGAGCGGCTGGCGGCCTCCGGCGCGGCGGTGGCGTTTTGTCCCTGCAGCAATGCGGCGCTCGGCAGCGGCCTGTTTCCGCTGCGTCGTCACGTGAACGCCGGCGTGCGCTGCGCGCTGGGAACCGATGTCGGAGGCGGCACCGGCTTCGGATTACCCAAGGAAGGTCTGCAGGCGTACCTGCTGCAGCGTATCGCTCCCGATGGAATGCTGCTCACCGCCGGCCATCTGCTGTATCTGGCGACTCACGCCGGCGCCGAGGCGCTCGGCCTGAGTGACCAGACCGGAGATTTTCACGCGGGCAAATCGGCCGACTTCGTCTATCTTCGCCCTCCCGCGAACAGCCCGCTCGCCGCGGTGCTGGAACGCGCCGAGGATCCCGAGCGCATGCTCGCCGCGATCTTCACGCTCGCCGGGGCCGAGAGCGTGCGCGAAGTGCGCGTCGGCGGTGAGACCGTTTACCGCAATGGCGCGGAGGAGCGGTGACCATTGCCGAGCTGAACTCTCTGGACTGTCCCGCATTCGTGGAGGCGATCGGCTGGGTGTTCGAGCACTCGCCCTGGGTGGCGGAGCGAGCATGGATTGACCGGCCATTTGCGGATCTGCCTGCTCTTCACGCGGCCATGATTGAGCAGGTGGAGCGGGCTACCGATGCCGAGCGGTTGGCGCTGTTGCGCGCGCATCCCGACCTCGGCGCGCGTGCGCGAATGAGCGACGCGTCCACCGGGGAACAGGCGCGAGCGGGTTTGGACAGCCTGACGAATGACGAGTACGAGCGGCTGCGTGCGCTCACTGCCGCTTACCGCGACCGCTTCGGGTTCCCGTTTCTGTTGGCCGTAAAGGGCAGGGCAAAGGACGAGATTTTTCGCGCGCTCCAGGCGAGAATGGAATCTTTGCGCGACGAGGAGTACCGGGAGGCGCTGGATCAGGTCTATCGCATCGCGGGATTTCGGTTGGAGAGCATCATCCCGTAACGACAAATGCGACAGTTTGCCAGCGGCCACAAACGCAACTACTACGGTAAAGGCGACGTCATCGCCTATCGCCTGAATCGCGACGGACGGCCTCCGGCGGTTTTCGGCGCGAACTTCACGATGCTCGTCTACGGCGACGCTTTCTGGCCCACTTACACCACCGGCGACAACACCGGCCTCGTCGCCACCGATTCGATGAAGAACTTCATCCAGCGCGAGATGCTCAATTACGAGGGAGCCGATCTGGAGAATTGCTGCCACTTCCTCGCGTCGAAGTTCCTGGACACGTACCCGCAGGTGGAAGGCGTTCAACTCTCCGCGCTGGAAATTCCCTATGGGGCGCTGCCCGGCAGCAACGTAGCCTTCACGCCCGCCGGACCCGAGCGAGCGACCGCCCACCTCGAGCTGAATCGCGGCGGCATCGTCGAACTTGTCTCCGGCGTGCAGGGCTTCAAGCTTCTGCGCCTCGGAGGCAGCGCGTTTCAGGGATTCGTTCGCGACCAGTACACCACGCTCCCGGACATCGCCAACCGGCCCCTGCACATGTGGCTCGATCTGGAATGGTCTTACATGGAGACCGAGGCCGGCTTCAACGGCGGCGCGGTCACCGCAGCGGTGCGGCGCATCGTACACGACGTCTTCAACGGTTTTGAATCCGGAAGCATCCAGCAGGTCATCTATCAAATCGGCACGAAAATGCTTGCGGACATCCCCACCATCGCCGAAGTGCATCTGGAAGCGAACAACCGCACCTGGGACACCGTGGTGGAGCGCGGCGAGGAAGCCGGCGTCTACACCGATGCCCGCCCGCCGTTCGGATGTCTCGGACTGCGGCTGAAGAGATAACATGGCTCGCCTCTCCACCCACGTGCTCGACACCTCCCGCGGCGCGCCCGTGGAAGGCCTCGTCATCGATCTTCATGCCTGCGTCGAAGGGCAGCGCCGGCATTTGAAAGCGGATGCGACCGATGCGAATGGCCGGCTTCTGCTGGCCGACGAGTTGCCTCCCGGCGTCTATGAGCTCACATTTCACGCGGGCGACTATTTTCGCGCTGCCGGCGTTGCCCTCGCCGGCCCGCCGTTCCTGGATGAGGTGGTGGTCCGCTTCGGCGTGGCCGACCCATCCGGCAACTATCACGTGCCACTGCTGCTGAGTCCGTACGGATACAGCACCTACCGGGGTTCGTGATGGAAGTCATCGACCGCTGCCGTATTCTCGCGGAATTCACCGAGGAACCAAGGTTCACCACCCGCACGTTCCTATCGGAGCCGATGCACGCCGTACATGCCCAATTGCGCGAATGGATGGAACGCGCCGGCATGAGTGTGGCCGTCGATCCCGCGGGCAACATTCGAGGCAGCTATCCTTCCGCGCGGCCATCCGCGCCGCGACTGCTCATCGGCTCGCATCTCGACACTGTCCCTCGCGCGGGCGCATTTGATGGGGTGCTCGGTGTCGTGCTGGGAATCGCGCTGGTCGAACGCCTGGGCGGACGCCGGCTCCCGTTTGCTCTTGACGTGATCGGCTTTTCCGACGAAGAGGGCGTGCGCTTCGGCGTGCCCTTCATCGGCAGCCGCGCGCTGATTGGCGACATCGACGCGCCGCTGCTCGCGACGATCCATGACGCGATTGCCGAGTTCGGCCTCGATTCTGACCGAATCGCCGAAGCCCAGGTGAACGGCGACTTCCTGGGCTACCTCGAATTCCACATCGAACAGGGGCCGGTGCTCGATTCGCTCGGCCTTCCGCTCGGCGTGGTGGAATCGATCTCCGGACAAACGCGCGCGAGCGTCGTATTCGAGGGAACAGCCAATCATTCCGGTACCACACCGATGAGTCATCGGCGCGATGCACTGGCCGGCGCGGCGGAGTGGATCTCGGCGGTGGAGTCGGAAGCGCGCACCGTTGAAGGCGCGGTGGCGACGGTCGGCCGGCTCGATCTCTCTCCGGGGGCCGCCAACGTCATTCCCGGCACTGCGACGTGCACGCTGGATGTCCGTCATCCCAGAGATGAAGTGCGTGAGCGACTATTCGCGCTCCTTCTGCAATCCGCCGAGCACATCGCCGCTCGCCGCTGCCTTCGCGTTTCATCCGAACAGCGTCTCGATGAACCCACCGTTGAAATGGACCCTGCGCTCGTCCGGTTGCTCGAACGAGCCGTCGCCGGGTCGGGGCATCCCGTTCACCGGCTCTCCAGCGGAGCGGGTCACGACGCCATGATTCTCGCCCGCCGTATGCCCGCGGCCATGTTGTTCCTGCGCAGCCCCGGCGGCATCAGCCACCATCCCGACGAAACGGTTCTGCCCGAAGATGTTTCGGCCGCTCTCGACGCCGGCCTGCGATTCCTCGAAGAACTGGAGCGCGTCAATGGCTGACACGGTCGTACGCGGCGGCACGCTGGTAACCGAGGGTCTGCCCCAAGCCGACGTCGCCATCGAAGATGGCAGGATCGCGGCAATTGGCCCGGACCTCCCCGGCGCCCCCGAAGAGATCGACGCGCGCGGGCTGCACGTGTTCCCCGGCCTGGCCGACGTCCACGTTCACTTCAACGAACCGGGCCGCACGGAATGGGAAGGCGCTGCCACCGGAAGCCGGGCGCTCGCCGCCGGCGGGGGCACGCTCTTCTTCGACATGCCGCTGAACTCGACGCCCTGCACCGTCAGCGCCGCGGCCTTCAACCGGAAGCGCGCCATGCTGGCCGAATCCTCCATCACCGATTTCGCGCTGTGGGGCGGCCTGATTCCCGGCGCAATCGGGTACATGGCGGAAATGGCCGAGCGCGGCGTCGTCGGCTTCAAGGCGTTCCTGTGCGATTCCGGCCTCCCCGAATTTCCCCGCGCCGACGACCTGACTCTCTTCGAGGGCCTGCGCGAAGCGGCCCGGCTCGGTCTGCCGGTCGCGGTGCATGCGGAGAGCCAGGAACTCACCGCGGGCCTGGCCCAACGGCTGACCGGAAACGATGTGCGGGACTTCCTCACCTCGCGCCCGGTAGTCGCGGAGCTGGAGGCCATCCAGCGCGCCACTCTCTTCGCCCGCGCCGCCGGCGCGAAGCTGCATATCGTTCACGTCAGCTCAGGGCGAGGTGTCGCGCTTGCGGCCGAAGCCCGCGCGCGCGGCACGGATGTCTCCATCGAAACCTGCCCCCATTACCTCTTCTTCACCGAAGACGACGTGGAGCGCCTGGGCACCGTCGCAAAGTGCGCGCCTCCGCTGCGCGAAGCAGCGGAACAGGATGCGCTGTGGGCGCACGTGCTGAGACGCACCGTGGACGTCGTCGCGTCGGACCATTCGCCCGCGCCGCCGGAAATGAAGACCGGCGATTTCGCGCGCGCGTGGGGCGGCATCGCCGGCGTGCAGTCTACCCTCGCAGTGTTGATTGATCGCGGCTATCATTGCCGCCGCTTGCCGCTGGAACATATCGCCGCTCTGCTCTCGACTACGCCCGCCCGCCGCTTCGGCATTGCGTCGAAAGGCGCGCTCTCCGTGGGCGCCGACGCCGACCTCGCTCTCGTGGACATCTCGCGCTCGGCCGAACTGCAGCCGCATCGTCTGAAGCAACGCCACCCGCTGAGCCCTTACCTCGGCCATTCCCTGCGCGGCTGCGTCGAACGCACCATCCGCCGAGGTGAGACCATCTTTCTCGCCGGTGAAATTACCGCGCAAACCAAAGGCCGGCTGGTGAGGCCTTCCTGAGATCGCTATGCACCAATTGGGACAAACTCGCAGTGCGCTCCGCCCCGATCACCTCCTGCAGACGCCCGACACGTTCGTCCGAACGGCATGGCCGGGACTGCGCAGGGGCGTCGTCATCGTCCACGTTTCTCCCGCTGCGGGCGCGCGTTTCACCGAGTACACTGCGGAGCTCGAAGAACGCGGCTCGCTGGCGCCCACCGGGGAGCAGAGGTTCGTTTTCGTCCTCGATGGCCAGGCGGAAATCGACGGCGTGTGCCTGACGCCGGGCGGGTATGTGTATCTCCCGCCCGGACACGCCACGAGTGTGAGCGCTCGAACCCCCGCGCGCGCAGTCATTATCGAGAAGCCCTGGTCATGGCCATCCATCCCGCCGCCCGCGTTCTTCACCGGACACGAGAGCAACATCGCCGCAACACCGTTCGCCGGTGATGACGCGCTCATGGTTTGTTCGCTCCTGCCGGACGATCCCTCCTTCGACTTCGCCGTCAACACCATGACGTACCTTCCTGGCGCGGCGCTGCCCATGGTGGAGGTTCATGTAATGGAACATGGCCTGTTGATGCTCGAAGGCGGCGGCATCTATCGGCTCGGCGACGGCTGGTATCAGGCGATCGCGGGCGACTTCATCTGGATGGCGCCGTTCTGTCCGCAGTGGTTCGGCGCGCTCGGCAAGACACCGGCGAAATACCTCATCTACAAAAACTGGCAGCGCGGGCTGCTCGAATGAAACTTGAAATCGATCGGGAACGCGTCGTCGCGGAACTGGACACCCTCGGCGCCATCTCGGCCGAAGCACCGCCTGTGGTCACGCGCGCAGTTTTCACCGAAGCCGACCTCCGCGCCCGCGATTTCGTGAAGCGCCTTTGCCGCGATGCCGGGCTGGCGATTCGCGAGGACGCCGTCGGGAACACGTTCGCGCGCTGGGCCGGCGAGAATACGGACTCGCCTCCGGTGGGCACCGGCTCCCACATCGACGCCATCCCCAACGCCGGCCGCTTCGACGGCACCGTAGGCGTGCTCGGCGGACTGGAAGCCATTCGTGCGCTGCAACGCGCCGGCTATCGTCCAAAGCGCTCCATCGAACTGGTGATCTTCACCTCCGAAGAGCCCACTCGCTTCGGCATCGGCTGCGTGGGCAGCCGTCTGCTTTCCGGCCTTCTGGATCCGGCCACTGCAGCTCAGTTCCGCGATCGCGACGGTCTCTCGCTCGACGAGGCCCGCGCCGCGGCGGGCTTCACCGGCTCGCTCTCATCGGTACGCCTGCCGCGGAGCCACTTCTCGGCATTCGTGGAACTGCACATCGAGCAGGGCCCGCTCCTCGAACAGCACGGCGTTCCGCTCGGTATCGTCACCGCCATTGCCGCGCCCGCCAGCCTGAAGATTTCCATTGAAGGCGAAGGCGGTCACGCCGGCGCTGTGCTCATGCCCGACCGGCACGATGCCTTTCTCGCCGCCGCCGAAATCGCGCTGGCAGTGGAAGCCGCCGCCCGCTCCACCGGCTCCATCGATACCGTCGCCACGGTGGGCGTCTGCGAAGTCTTCCCCGGCGCGGTCAACAGCGTTCCCAGCCGCGCGCGGATCGAGGTGGATGTTCGCGATATCGACGAAGCCCGGCGAGATTCGGTCCTGCTTAACATCGAATCGGCATGCGACGAAATTGCCCACCGCCGCGGCGTTCGCATCAGCAGCGAGCTGGTCAACGCCGACCCACCCGCGCAATGCGCCCCTCCCGTCGTTCAGGCGCTTGCCGAATCCTGCGAGGCCCACGGAATCGGCCATGAGAAGATGATCAGCCGCGCCTATCACGATTCGCTGTTCATGTCACACATCGCCCCCACCGCGATGCTGTTCATCCCCTGTCGCGGCGGTGTCAGCCATAGGCCCGATGAGTACGCCTCGCCCGAGGCAATCGCCACCGGCGCCCTGATTCTTGCGGATGCGCTGGCGCGCCTGGCATCGCAATGATCCTGAGCTTATGGAAGCAGGACCTCACTCGCGTCCCCGATTCCGTCTGGGCGCAAACGGATATCGAGGAACTGATCCTCGCCGAGAACAGGCTATCCGAAATCCCGGAGGAGATTGGCAACCTGCGCAATCTCCGCACCCTCGATCTCGGGCACAACCAGCTCTCGACGGTTCCCGAAACCATCGGCCGCTTCGATAACCTCTCCGGCTTCCTCTACCTGCACGACAATCGACTCAGCGCTCTGCCTTCGTCCATGGCCGCGCTAACGAAGCTCCGCTACCTCAACATCAGCGAAAACGCCTTCGAGGAGCTGCCCGATTGCGTCGCTGCGATGGCCAGCCTGATCGAACTGCGCGCCTCCGATAATCAAATGACCGCGCTCCCCGATTCAATCGTCCGCCTGGCCTCCCTGCGCGAGTTGCACCTGCGCAATAACCGGCTGACGACGGTCCCCGAGTCCATCGGCCAGTTGCAGGACCTCCGCCTGATCGATCTTCGCGGCAATCCTCTGCGGCATCTCCCCGTTGCCATTGCCACGCTTCCTCGTCTTTACAAGCTCGATCTACGCTGGGTCGCGACGCTTGACCCACCGTCGTGGCTGGCCGATCTGGAGGCAAGGGGATGCGCGGTCTACTGGACTGCCGTCAGATAACGACTGAAGAACGCCAGCGTCTGCAGCGCGAGTTGGCGGCGCGCATCGGGCGTCGAAAACGTGTGCCCATCCTCAACCTTGACCAGCGTAGCCGGCACACCTGCCGCCTGCAGCTTCTCGAGGAGCTCCTGGGCCTGCGACATGGGCACGTTTTCGTCCTGCGTGCCGTGGACAATCAGAAACGGCGCGTCCCCCTGTGCCACCTGGAGTGCGGGCGATGCTCCCCGCCAGACCTCGGGCTTCTGCGAATAAGCCACTCCCAGAAAGTGCGCAAGGAATGCGTCTCCATCGGAATCGTGATCCCTGGTGAAATCGGTTGGCCCGCTCACGTCCACCACCGCCTGCACTCGGCTCGAGAACTTCGCCAGCGCCGGATCGGAATTGTCCCGCGTGTCCTCCATCCCCAGCAGCGCCGCCAGTTGCCCGCCCGCCGAGTGTCCGAAAGCGCCGATGCGATCGGGATTCACGCCATAGCGGGACGCGTTCGCCCGCACCCAGCGAACCGCACGTTGAACGTCGTCGAGCTGGGCGGGCCAGCGGTTCTGCCCGTCGTGATAGAGACGGTAGTCCACCGCGAAAGCAACGATTCCGTGGCGAGAGAGAAACTGTCCCATGCCCCGCATGGTGCTCTTGTCCAGGCTGCTCCATGTGCCGCCATGGATGAGCACCACGGCCGCACGATTGCCGCCACCCGCCGCCGGCTCGAAGACGTCAAGGTGCAACTCGGCGCCGGTCACCGTCGCATAGACGACGTTTTCATCCACCCTGGTCGAAGGCGCGCTGGGCTGCTGACCGTACACCACCGCCGCAAGCACAGCGGCCACCAGCAAGACAATCCCTTTCCGCATTGGCCTATAATAGCGGGATCGCTGGAGGGAGGTGTGCGATCGCCCGCAACGTTCGCTGTTCTCTGATCCAGGCCGCCAATGCTGCGCCACCGGGAGCTTCGCTCGAAGCGACGAAGAAGGCCATGATCGACAAGCACGTCGGCTACATCAGGCAGGCTGCCGACGCCGGCGCGCAGATCGTCTGTCTTCAGGAGATCTTCTTCGGGCCATATTTCTGCGCCGAACAGACCACGCGCTGGTACGATCTCACCGAGCCCATCCCGGACGGCCCCACCATTCGCCTCATGCGCGATCTCGCCCGCCAGCTTCACGTCGCGCTGATCGTGCCCATCTACGAAGTCGAGCAGGAAGGCCTCTATTACAACACCGCCGCCGTGATCCACAACGACGGCACGTATCTGGGCAAGTACCGCAAGACGCACATCCCGCACGTCGCGCCCGGCTTCTGGGAGAAGTTTTATTTCCGCCCCGGGAATCTCGGCTATCCGGTCTTCGATCTTGGCTTCGCGAAGATCGGCGTTTACATCTGCTACGACCGCCACTTTCCCGAAGGCGCCCGAGCGCTGGGCCTCAACGGCGCGGAGATCGTGTTTAATCCGTCCGCCACGGTTGCCGGACTCAGCGAATATCTGTGGAAGCTCGAACAGCCCGCGCACGCCGTGGCCAACGGCTATTTCGTCGGCGCGATAAACCGCGTGGGCGTCGAAGCTCCGTGGAACATCGGCGAGTTCTATGGCTCCAGCTATTTCTGCGATCCGCGCGGGCAGATCATCGCGCAAGCTTCCCGCGATCGCGACGAAGTCCTCACCGCCGACCTGGATCTGGCCATGATCGCCGAGGTCCGCAAAACGTGGCAGTTCTTCCGCGACCGCCGGCCCGACATGTACGAATCCCTTGTGAAGGCATAGCCATGACCAAAGACGAAATCATCCTCGCGCACAAAGAGTTCATTTTCCCCGCGGTGTTTCACTATTTCCGCGAGCCGCTGGTAATGGCTCGCGCGAAGGATCAGTACGTCTGGGACGTCGACGGCAATCAGTATCTCGATTTCTTCGGCGGCATCGTCACTGTAAGCGTCGGCCATTGCAACGCGGAGGTGAATGCGAAGGTGCATCGCCAGCTCGACACGCTGCAGCACGTCTCCACCGTTTTCGCCAACGAACCGCAGGCCGCGCTGGCGAAAAAAGTCGCGTCCATCACGCCCGGCGGCGCGCTCACCAAATCGTTCTTCACCAACAGCGGCACCGAGGCCAACGAAACCGCTATCCTCACCGCGCGCTGTTACACCGGCAGCACCGACATTGTCGCCCTGCGCCACTCTTATCACGGGCGCAGCGCCGCCGCCATGACGCTCACCGGTCAGGGCGCGTGGCGTCTCGGTCCGACGCAGGCCGGCGTGGTGCACGCGCACAACGCCTACTGTTATCGCTGCCCGTTCGGCCTCACTTATCCGAGCTGCGAAGTGAAATGCGCGCAGGACATGGAGGAGCTGATTCGGACCACCACCAGCGGCCGCATCGCCGGCTTCATCGCCGAACCCATTCAGGGCGTCGGCGGATTCATCACTCCGCCGAAGGAGTACTTCCAGATTGTCGAGAAGATCGTGCGCTCGCACGGCGGCATGTTCATCAGCGATGAAGTGCAGACCGGCTGGGGCCGCACCGGCGGCAAGTGGTTCGGCATCGAGCAGTGGGGCGTCACGCCCGACATCATCACCAGCGCCAAAGGCCTGGCCAACGGCAGCCCCATCGGCCTCACCGTGGCCCGCCCCGAAGTCGCCGATTCGTTCAAGGGCCTCACCATTTCCACCTTCGGCGGCAACCCCGTCACCACCACGCAGGCCAAGGCGGTGATCGACTTTATCGAGGAGCACAACCTGCGCGCGAATTGCGCGGAAACCGGCGCCTATCTTCGCGGGCGGATGGAAGAACTGAAGGACAAACACGAGATCATCGGCGACGTGCGCGGCATGGGTCTCCTGCAGGCCATGGAGCTGGTGGAGGACCGCAAGTCGAAAGCGCCCGCCGTGAAGCAGACCGCCATGCTCATGGAAGCGGCGCGCGAGAACCGAATACTCATCGGCAAGGGCGGCATGTTCGGCAACGTGATTCGCCTTTCGCCGCCCATGAACATCGGGCGCAGCGATGTGGACCAGTTTATCGAGCAGCTCGACCGCAGCCTGGCGTCGGTCGGCGCGGCGGTCGCCGTATGAGCGATCTCCCGGTCGCGCGCAATCTCGAACAGTTTCCCGATCTGCATCCGCCCCTCGACGCCCAGTCGGCAGTGATCGAGGCCAACCGCTGCCTGTTCTGCTTCGATGCACCCTGCACCGCGGCCTGCCCCACGCATATCGACGTCCCCCGCTTCATCAAGAAGATCGCCAGCGGTAATCTGCGCGGCTCCGCGCTGACCATTCTCGATGCGAACATTCTGGGCCTGAGTTGTTCCCGCGTCTGCCCGGTCGATGTCCTCTGCCAGGGCGCATGCGTGATGCACAAACACAACCAGATGCCCATCGAGATCGGCCGCCTGCAGCGATACGCGATGGAGACGTTCCACGATCGGGGCGCTGCGTTTCCGCCAGCCTGGATCGGCGCGCGAGAGACCGGGCGAAGCGTTGCCTGTATCGGCGGCGGTCCGGCATCGCTGGCCTGCGCCGCCGAACTGCGCCGCCACGGATTTCGTGTCACCATCTTCGACGACCGCGCTCTCCCCGGCGGCCTCAATACCTACGGCGTCGCCGAGTACAAGCTGCGGCCATCCGACAGCCTGCGCGAGGTGGAGTTCGTTCGCTCACTGGGAGTGGAGTTCCGGCAAGCCGAGGTCGGAACCGACGTCACGCTCGACCAGATCGAGGGCGAGTACGACATCGTCTTCATCGGCGTCGGCCTGGGCGCCATGGAGAAGCTCGGCATCCCCGGCGAAGACCGGCCCGGCGTGATCGACGCGCTGCACTTCATCGAGCGATATAAGACATCGGAGAACTTCACCGTGAGCGGACGCGTGGTGGTCATCGGCGGCGGCAATACCGCCATGGACGCCGCCACCGCCGCCCGGCGCCTCGGCGCGAGCGAAGTGCACATGGTCTACCGGCGCGGCGAAAAACAGATGCCCGCCTTCAGCTTCGAATATGCGCACGCCAAAGAAGAGGGCGTCCGGTTTCATTGGTTCGCCCAGCCGGCGGAGATTCTCGAAGGCGCCGTCCGATTCGTCGAAACGCGGCTCAGCGAGCCCGATGCGCATGGCCGCCGCGACGCCGTGCCCGTGGAAGGCTCGTATTTCGAACTGCCCTGCGATCTGGTCATCCCCGCACTGGGCCAGTCGCGCTTCTTCGCCGATCTCTGCGAATCTCGCGGTATTCGCCTCAGCCGACGATCCGTCGTGGTGGACCGTTCCACCGGCCGCACCGCGAACCCGCGTTATTACGCCGGCGGCGATTGCGTCAATGGCGGCCGCGAAGTGGTGGACGCGGTGGCCGACGGCAAGCGCGCCGCACAGGCCATCGCCAGCGCATTCGCCGCGCAACAGGAGGCCAACCATGGCTGACCTCACCACCGTCTTCGCCGGCCGCATCCATTCGCCCAACCCGTTCTGGCTCGCGTCCGGCCCGCCCACCAACTGCGGCGATCAGGTGATGCGCGCGTTCGACGCCGGTTGGGGCGGCGCGGTATGGAAGACCATCGGCGAGCCCATCGTCAACGTCTCCTCGCGCTACTCCTCGGTCGATTGGAACGGCCAGCGCATGATGGGCCTGAACAACATCGAGCTCATTTCCGACCGCCCCATCGAAACCAACCTGCGCGAAATAGCCGAAGTGAAGAAGCGCTACCCGCGCCACGCCGTGATCGCTTCGCTCATGGTGGAATCGAAGCGCGAGGTTTGGCACGACATGGTCCGCCGCTCCGAGGATGCCGGGTCCGACGGCCTCGAGCTGAACTTCGGCTGTCCCCACGGCATGAGCGAGCGCGGCATGGGCAGCGCCGTCGGCCAGGTCCCCGACTATGCGTGCATGATCACCGAGTGGGTGAAGGAGGTGGCGCGCACGCCCGTGCTGGTGAAGCTCACGCCCAACATCACCGATATTCGCGCGGTTGCGCGCGCGGCAAAGCGCGGCGGCGCGGACGGCCTCTCGGCCATCAACACAATTAACTCGATTACCGGAATCGATCTCGACACCTTCACGCCGCGCCCCAATGTCGGCGGGCTTTCCGCCCATGGCGGCTATTGCGGGCCCGCCGTGAAACCCATCGCCCTGCATCTGGTCCAGCAGATCGCGTCCGATCCCGAAGTCGGCCTTCCCATCGCCGGCATTGGCGGCGTCAGCGGCTGGCGCGAAGCCGTCGAGTTCATCCTCCTTGGCTGCACCGCCGTCCAGGTGTGCACCGCGGCCATGCACTATGGCTTCCGAATCGTCGAGGACATGGCCGACGGCCTCAGCCAGTGGATGGACCAGAAAGGCTTCGGCGCCATCGCCGATTTCCGCGGCCTCTCGCTCCCGCGCGTCACCGACTGGAAGCACCTCGATCTCAACTATCAGATCGTGGCGCGCATCAACCCGGACAAGTGCATCGGGTGTGATCTCTGTTACGTCGCCTGCCAGGACGGCGCGCACCAGTGCATCCACCTCGACGGCCGCCAGTCGAACGGCGCGATCACCACCACGCACATCGCGGCGCTCGATGGTCCCGCCCCACCTCCGCCCGTTCGCGTCCCCCGCATCGACGAAGCCGAATGCGTCGGTTGCAATCTCTGTTCGCTGGTCTGCCCGGTGGAAGGCTGCATTACGATGGAGCAGATCAATACCGGCCGCCCCCACGAATCCTGGGCCGAGCGGACAGCCGCAGCGGGGTGACGGATCGCGCCTTCAGGAGTGCAATGACCATGCGCGCTAGTGTCACACTGACCGCGATTCTTCTAAGCGCGCTGCCGATCTGCGCGCAAAACGCGGCCGGCGACACAACTGATTCGACCTGGAAAAAACTCGACTTCCTGATGGGCAAGTGGACCGGCAGCGCCGGCGCGACGGACACGCCGCAAGGAGCGGGGCACGGAGGCTTCTCCTTCGAAGCGGAATTGAACGGGAAAATCGTCGTCCGCCGCAATCTGGCCGATTACGGCGCCGGCGTGCACCATGAGGATCTGATGGTGATCTATATGGATGGCTCGCCAGCCACGCCGCGCGCCATCTATTTCGACACCGAAGGCCACGTGATCCGCTACAACCTGACTTTCCCCGCTCCCGGCCGCGTCGCTTTTGAGTCGGACGGCACGCAGCCGGGTCCGCGCTACCGGCTCACTTATTTGCTGGACGGAAGCGCGCTGAATGGGAAATTCGAAGTGGCTCCGCCCGGCGGCGACTACAAGACCTACCTGAGCTGGACCTCAAAGAGAGAGTGATTCCAGCCTCCGCTGAATTCGTGCCGAGCGTTGCCTCAATGGCGCAGCCGATCAGTGAACGCGGGGCTCGCGTCGCACGGTACCATATGGGAAGGAAGTCAAATGATCCCCCCAAACGGGCATAACGACGGCGATGGCAGGCTTGATCGCATCGAGCGTCTGCTTGCCGAGTCGATTGTCCGCAATGAGGCGGCACACGAAGAGTTCGAGCGAGAACACAAGCGGCTGTTGACCGCGCAGGTGCTGTTTCAGGAAAACCTCGCCGCATTTCAGGCCGACATGAATATCAAAATGGCCGAGACTACCGACAAGCTGAACGCGCTGATCGATCTCGTGAACCGGCACGTAAGCGAGTCAGGCCACGGCCGGTCCGCCTGATCGCTGAGCTGGACAGCGAAGCGGGACTAAACCGAAGAACTTCGGACTAAGGAGCGTCCCTCGCGCCCTCGTCGTCAAACCTTCGCGGCAGCCGCCGAACTCGCCGACAGCGCGTTGTAGTAGCCGCCTCCCGGCGAGATCGTGTGGGCGGCGGCGAACGAGGAGAAGTTCTCGTCCCAGATGTCCTCGCCGAATTCCTTCACCACGTCCCAGACCTGGGATTCGATAGGCTCGTCCGGAGTGATTGTCTGCTTGTCCGCTTCAATGAACAACTCGCTGCCCACCGCAACGTAATTCCAGTTCTCCGCGCTCTTGAAGAGGTTGGCCAGATCCTGCCCAACGTCCGGAATCAAGGCGAGTAAGGCAACGACGAGGTCGATAAACAATGTGGCCGGCGGCAGCAGAGGAACGATGTCCTGATAGTTCTCGTAGCGCACCTGATTGGGAATCACCGCCTGGTATCCGGTCTGAAATCCCGCGTTTCCCGGCTTCGGCGATGCGAAGGTGACCACCTGCTTGATTGGCAAATGGTAGGTCTGGCTGAGAATGTATGCCGCAATGGAAGCCATGGCGCCACCGAGACTGTGTCCGGTCACGAAGATTGGCGTGTTTGGACCTGGATTCAGGTTCTGGACTGCGGCGGCGATGCCGGCCATGATCGACATGGTGGCGTCGTAGAATCCGCTGTGGACCATTCCGGGCACGTTCGGCGCGGCCTTCGGCTCGGCAAAGAAGTCCTGAAGCCAGTCGAGCAGGCTCGCCGCGCTTTGTAACGACGGCGGCAACGTTCCGCGGAATGCCACGATGATTCCGTCGGCATTCTGTCCGACAAGACACGCATTGATGAGGTCAGTGCCGGCGCAAATCGGCTTTGGCGGATTGCTGTAATTCACCACGGGGCTGAAGACCGTATCCGGCGTATAGGCACATCCATACGGTGCTATATCGTACGCACAGCCGCATGCGGACAGCAGGCGGAAATTCAGGCTACTGGCAACGGCAGGTGTCATGACTGGCACCCTCCTTTCCGAATTTATTCCCGAAGGAACCGGATGAGTTTAGCACATTTACGCTAAGTCGGCGTGGGAAGTTAGTTGCAAAACGGTGAGAATTGTCTGGCCTGATCCGCCCGCCCATGCCCTTGCCCATTCCTCCTCCCCGCCGTGCGAAACTATCTGGATCGGCCTGCATGGGCCGTCGAGCCTATGCCCACTACGCTCATCCGCAACGGTAGCGTCGTCACCGCCCGCGACACCACCCCCGCCGACGTCCTCATCGAGGGCGCCCATATCAAGGAAGTCCGCCCGGGCATCGCCCCGCCCCCCGGCGCCACCGTCATTGACGCCACCGGCATGTACGCGATCCCCGGCGGCATCGACGCCCACACCCACCTCGACATGCCTTTCGGCGGCACCACTTCGGCCGACGATTTCGAGACCGGAACACGCGCGGCCGCATTCGGCGGCACCACCACCATCGTCGATTTCGCCATTCAGGCGCGCGGCACGCGCATGCGCGAAGCCCTGGACACCTGGTGGAGAAAGGCCGAGGGCCGCGCCTGCGTCGATTACGGCCTGCACATGATCGTCACCGACCTCGGCAACGCCGGCCTCGAAGACATGGACGACATGGTGCGCGAGGGCGTGGCCAGCTTCAAGCTCTTCATGGCCTATCCGAACGTCCTCATGGTGGACGACGCCACCATCTTCAAGGCCCTCTCCCAGACCGCGAGAAACGGCGCGCTCATCTGCATGCACGCCGAAAACGGCAGCGTCATCGACGTCATCATCGCCCGCGCGCTCGCCGAAGGGAAGACCGCGCCCATCTATCACGCGCTCACTCGCCCGCCGCGCGCCGAAGCCGAAGCGGTCCACCGCGCTATCGCCATGGCCGAAATCGCCGGCGCGCCGGTCTACATCGTGCACCTCTCCTGCGAAGACGCGCTGAACGAAGTCCGCGAGGCGCGCGACCGCGGCGTGCCCGCCTTCGCCGAAACCTGCCCCCAGTACCTGTTGCTTTCCATCGAAGAGCTCGAGCGCCCCAATTTCGAGGGCGCGAAATACGTCTTCACCCCGCCGCTCCGCCCCAAAGAGCACCAGCCGAAACTCTGGGACGGCCTGAAGCACGATCATCTTCAGGTGGTCTCCACCGACCATTGCCCCTTCTGCTTCAAAGACCAGAAGATCCTCGGCAAGGACGATTTCACGAAGATTCCCAACGGCGGCCCTGGCATCGAGAACCGCCTTCAGCTCATCTACCATCACGGCGTGAATCGGGGCCAGCTTTCGCTCAACCGGTTCGTGGAACTTACCTCCACCGCGCCCGCGCGCATCTTCGGCATGTATCCGCGCAAAGGCGAGATCGCGCCTGGCAGCGACGCCGACCTCGTCATCTGGGACCCCAACGCGGAGCACCTCATCAGCGCGCAGACGCATCATATGCGCGTGGATTACTCCATGTTCGAAGGCTTCCGTGTCCGCGGCAACGCCCGTACTGTGCTTTCGCGCGGCGAAGTGATCGTCGATCGGGGCGAGTTCCTCGGCACGCCCGGCCGTGGCGAATATCTGCGCCGTGCCGCTCGCGGAGGCGCATGGCAATGACGCCCGAACGCGACCCCCATCTCTACAATCCCGATCTCGCCCCCATCCCCCAGGAACGCCGCTCGTGGGGCGTCTACAACTACGCCTCGCTGTGGGTCGCCATGTCCGTCTGCATCCCGACGTACATGCTGGCCTCCGGGCTGATCGCCGGCGGCATGAGCTGGTGGCAGGCCATTATCACCATCCTGCTGGGCAACCTGATCGTGCTGGTCCCCATGCTGCTGAACGCGCACGCCGGCACGAAATACGGAATTCCTTTCCCCGTGTTCGTCCGCGCTTCGTTTGGCGTGCGTGGCGCTAACGTCCCCGCAGTCCTGCGCGCGCTGGTCGCCTGCGGCTGGTTCGGCATCCAGACGTGGATCGGCGGCCAGGCCATCTACACCATGCTGAAGATTCTATGGCCCGGCGCGGCCACGCTTCCCGGAGGCGTCTGGATATGCTTCTTCGCGTTCTGGGCGCTGAACATCGTGGTCATCTGGCGCGGCATCGAGACCATCAAATTCCTCGAAAGCATCGGAGCGCCGTTCATGCTGGGCATCGGTCTGCTGTTGCTCTGGTGGATCACCGCAAAAGCCGGCGGCCTGGGCCCCGTGCTCGGCTCGCCCAGCAAATTTCAAAGCCCCGCGGAGTTCGTCCGCTTCTTCATTCCCTCGCTCACGGCCATGGTGGGCTTCTGGGCCACGGTCGCGCTGAACATTCCCGATTTCACCCGCTACGCAAAATCGCAGAAAGCGCAGATCACCGGCCAGGCGCTCGGCCTGCCCACCGCCATGACCCTCTACGCTTTCATTGGCGTGGCCGTCACCTCGGCCTCGGCGGTCATCTTCGGCGCGCCCATCTGGGATCCCGTGCAGCTTCTCGCCCGCTTCAACCATCCGCTGGTGGCCTTCATCGCCCTGATTGCCTTGCTGGTGGCCACGCTCAACACCAACGTCGCCGCCAACGTGGTCTCGCCCTCGAACGATTTCTCGAACCTCAACCCGCGGCTCATCTCCTTCCGCACCGGCGGCCTCATCACCGGCGTTATCGGCGTGCTCATGATGCCATGGAAGCTGCTGAGCGATTTCAGCTCCTACATTTTCGGCTGGCTGGTCGGCTACTCCGGCCTCCTCGGCCCCATCGCCGGCGTGATGATCGCCGATTATTTCCTCGTCCGCCGCGCGCAGTTGCGGCTCGACGATCTCTACCGCCGAGGCGGCATCTACGAATACGATGGCGGCTTCAACTGGAAGGCCATCGGCGCGCTGGGAGCGGGCGTTGCCGTGGCTCTGCTCGGTCTGTTCGTCCCGCCGCTGCGCCTGCTCTACGACTACGCCTGGTTCGTCGGCTTCGGCGTATCCGGCGCGATTTACACCATGCTCATGCAACGCGACCTCATCGTGAAGAACGCCCGCGCCGCCGCGGAGCCTGAATGGGAGGCAGAATCATGATCGCTACGGCGTCCAAAGTCGAGACCGTCTCGTTTTACATCGATGGCGTGTGGGAATCGCCCGCGGGCCGCGTCACCGAGGAAGTAACCAATCCCGCCACCGGTGAGGTGCTCGCTCACGTTCCTTACGCCTCCGCAGCCGATGTCGATCGCGCCGTGCAAGCGGCCCACGCTGCATACCTGAAGTGGCGCGACGTGCCGGTGGTCGATCGCGTTCAGGTGCTCTACCGCTACAAGTCGCTGCTCGAACAACACGCCGCCGAAATCGCCGCCACGCTCACCCGCGAAAACGGCAAGACCGCCGACGATTCGAAAGCCGAAGTCCGCCGCATGATCCAGATGGTGGAGGTCGCCTGCGGGATGCCCAGCCTCATGATGGGCGATTCGCTCAACGACGTCGCCGCCGGCATCGACTGCAAAACCATCCGCCAGCCCATCGGCGTCTGCGCCGGCATCACGCCCTTCAACTTCCCGGCGATGGTGCCCCTGTGGATGCATCCCTTCGCCGTCGCCTGCGGCAACACGTTCGTCCTGAAGCCATCCGAGAAGGTCCCGCTCACTCCCACGCTCGCCGTCAGCCTGCTGCATGAGTCCGGCCTGCCTCCGGGAGTTTTGAATCTGCTCCACGGAGGCCCCGAAGCCGTGGATGCGCTGCTGCGCCATCCGCTCGTGAAAGCCGTCTCCTTCGTCGGCTCCACGCCCGTCGCGCGCCACATCTACCAAACAGCGGCGGCCCACGGCAAACGTGTGCAGGCGCTCGGCGGCGCGAAGAATCACCTGGTCGTCATGCCCGATGCCGACATGCCGAAAACCGTCGAGGCGATCATCGGCTCGGCCTTCGGCGCGGCCGGCGAACGTTGTCTCGCGGGCAGCGTGCTGGTCCCCGTGGGCGACGCCGCCGGTCCGCTGCTCGATCTGCTCGTCAAACGCACAAAATCGCTGGTCGTCGGCGATGGCGCGCAGCCAGGCATCGAGATGGGTCCGCTGGTCACCTCCGATCACGCAAAGCGCGTCGAGGGCTACGTCGAAAAAGGAGTGGCCGAGGGCGCCACGCCTCTCGTCGATGGCCGCGAACGCAAACCCGCGAATGGCGGATTCTTCCTCGGTCCCACCATCTTCGACAACGTAACTCCCGAGATGATCATCGGCCGCGAAGAAATCTTCGGCCCCGTTCTCTCTGTCATGCGCGTCAGAACGCTGGACGAAGCCATCGAACTGGTGAACCGTTCGCCCTTCGGCAACGCCACCTCCATCTTCACCAGCAGCGGCAAAGCGGCACGCGAGTATTCATCGCGCTGCGAAGCGGGCATGGTGGGCGTCAATGTCGGCGTCGCCGCGCCCATGGCCTTCTTCCCCTTCGCCGGCTGGAAAAACTCCTTCTTCGGCGACCTGCACGCGCACGGCAAGGATGCCGTCGCCTTCTACACCGAGCAGAAAGTCATCATGAGCCGCTGGTTCTGAGCTGAGGCCGCGATACAATCGCTCTGAATTGACCATCGCGAACGCTCTCACATCTCACCGTCTGAAGTTGTGTGTCTGGTTCCCGTGGCTCGGCCTGGTGGCCGCCTGGGCCGCAAGGTACTTCCGGTGGGAAGTCGATTATTTCAGCAGCCCCGGCCCTATCTTCCGCACGCTGCTGCTCGGTGCTTTGCCGTTTCTCATCGCCGCCGGGCCCCTCTATGCGTGGCTGCGCAACGAGCGCCTGCGCCGATACGAGTTCCCCGCCCTGGCCGCGCTTTGCATCGTGTTCGCCCTGATTTATCAGCCCCTCGCCACTCTGTTCGTTGTCCTGCTCTTCTTCGCCTGTCTCGCCGCCGGCCTCCGCTTCGCGCGCGGCGTGCGAGTCGTCCTCGCCACACCCATCGAGATCGTGACTCTGGGATTCGCGTTCGGCTGCGCGCTCCTGATCCCCCTCCTTTTCATTCTCGGTCTGTTGCATCTCTATTACGCGCCGCTGTTCCTGTTCCTGCTGGTTGCTTCAATTGGCGTCTTCTGGCGCGACGCCCTCGCCGGCATCGGAGCGCTCCGGGCGATTCTCGCCACCCCGGCTCCCCAACATCGGCTCGCCGGCATCGCCTTCGTGTTTGCCGTCATCACGGCGGTCGTTGCCCTTGCCGTGGCTCTCTCCCCGAGCATCGCTTTCGATCCTCTCACGGACCACCTCGCCGACGCCCGCTACTACGCCGCTCAACATGCGCTCGAAGCGCTGCCCACTCAACCAAACAGCTACTATCCGCAGGCTTGCGAGACCATCATGGCCATGGCCTGGTCGATCGGCGGCCAGCCGGCGGCGCAGCTCATCCCGCCACTGTTCTTCGTCCTCTCGCTCTTCGTGGTCTTCCTGATCGCCCGTTCCTGCGGCCTGAACGGCGCGACGGCATTCACGGGCATCGTCGTCGCCGCCATGATGCCATTTGCTCACTGGACCGGCGCCAACGCCAAAGACGACTACGCCATGGTGTTTTTCGAAGCCGCCGCGCTGCTGGTCTTCATTCGCTGGCTGGAAACGCGGAACCGCGCGTGGATTTTTCCCGGCGCGCTCCTGCTCGGCTCCAGCTTCGCCGTGAAACACATTGCCCTGTTCGGCGCCGTCCCACTGATCTGCTTCTTCCTGTATGCCTGCCGGCGGATTCGCCCGGCTCTGGTGTTCTGCGCGATACTGGCTGCCTCGGCTCTCTACTGGCATGCCAGAACCACTTACCTCACCGGAAATCCCGTTTATCCAGCGTCGCTCCGCCAAAGCGTGAGCCGCCGTCCGCCCAGACATCCAGGCCACGGCCGTCTCGCGCGATTCGTGCCTCGCTGGCGTGGTCCGATCAGAAAATCTCTTGCCTTCGAGTCTCCTTTGCCCAATCCAGCCGGGATCGCCCTGCTTGCGTTTTTGCCCTTCGCTATCCTTCTGCGCGGACCGCGACTGCCCTCCCGGCGTGCCTGCCTCGTTTTCTGCGGCGTTTACCTGGCATATTGGCTGGCCATAGTTCCCATGGTGCGCTACGCAATCCTGCCACTCGGCCTGGCGGTCGTACTCCTTGTTGGGAAAGCCATGGCGTTCTTCGATCGGCCGGAAAGCGGCCGTCTTGCGCGCGTTTCCATCGCCGGTTCGCTTGTGGGCGTCCTTCTGTTCGCCCTGCTCGGAATTGCCATTATCGAAATCAACGCGCCGATGCTGGCATTGTTCGCTCGCCGCATCGGTCCCCAGCAGTATCTCGATCAGGCGCTTCACAGCCACCGCTCCCTCACATGGCTGGCCGCGGCTCATCCGCAGGCGATCATCTGCGGGAACAACTGCGCGCGCGCTTACGCGCCCGATCCCGCGAAGCTCTACTGTTCGTTATCCGTGGAACGGGCCATGTCGCCAACCCCGGGGTGTCAATACATGGTCCTTCCGAACGAGCGCAAACCTGGCCGTGACGCGGCGCAGGTCTTCAGCGACCCGTTCTTTACCGTCTGGCGACTCCGCTGAGCCGCTGCTCTCCTCAGATCAGAACGAGTACCGAGCCGAGAGCTGCAGCAATCTCGACGACGTCGTGGTGGCCGTGATCTGCCCCGCCGTGCCCAGCAACGCTCCGCTGCTGTTGTAAAGCGCGGTCCCCGATGGCACCTGGAAATTCGGATGGTTGGCCACGTTGAAGCCTTCCGCGCGAATGCGCAGCGCTCGCCGTTCCGCCTTCAGGAACTCGCGCTGCAGCGCGAGACTGACGATCACCAGCCCGGGACCCGTCAACACGTTCCGCCCCAGATCGCCCAGATACCCCGCTGGCGGCAGTGAGAACGCCAGCGGGTTGAAATACCGCGCCGGATTCCCGGTGATGATCGGCCCGTTGATGGCCGCCAGGTTCGGCCGCTGCCCCTGATCGCCCGATCCCAGCAGGCCCGCGTTGTCGAAGCCCACCACCGGATTGAACGGGTTGCCCGATTGCGCCTGCATCAATCCATCCAGCGCCCAGCCGCCCAGCAGAACGTTCGCGGCGCGCGAGCGCGTGCCCGGAAGGTCCCACAGGAAGTTGGCGGCGAAAACCAGCCGGCAGTCGAAATCGGACGAGCCCGTGTTGTCGGCGAAGTTATACATGGTGGGCACCTTCTCGTTGAGGTACGACTCCTCGTGAATGGCTATGGAATCGTCGTCGATCGCGTGCGACCACGCGAACTTGCCCTGTACGTGCAGCCGGCGTCCGATCGTCGCTCGCGCGTCCGCGTTCAGGCTGTTGTAGTGCGAATCGAAGTCGGTCTCCCTCATGCCGATGCCCGAAAACGCCGGATTGATGGGGCCCAGGGCCGCGTTGAAGTAGATCTGGCCATCCGGCAGAAACTGCGGAATCGTGGTGTCGATATTGTTGATGTCGCCCACCAGATGCAGCCCTCGCGAGCCCGAGTATCCCACCTCCGCCACCACGCCGTGTCCCAGATCGCGCTCGATCAACGCCTGATACTGGAGCACGTACGGTTGTGACGGCCAATAGGAGAGACCGTCCACCGAGGGCGGGGGTGGAGCCGCGCCCTCAATCGCCGAAAGCGCGTTCGGGAACGGCGCTTTGCTGATGTTGTACCGCTCGTAGAACGGCGGCATGAACATTCCCGACACCGTCAGCTCCCGCGTCCCCAGCAGATCGTAGAAGATTCCCGAGCCCACGCGCACCGCCGTGCGCCCGTCGCCGAACGGATCCCAGGCGATGGAGGCGCGCGGAGCGAAATTCAGCTTCGAGGGGTTGATCCACAATGGCCCTCCCACGGTCACCTGCTTATCCGTCAGAGGGTTGCGCAGCGAAGCCTCCAGGCCGTTGCGCTCCACCGGCGTGGTCGCCGTTTCGTAACGAACCCCCACCCCCACGGTCAGCCGGCGCGTGATGCGCCAGTTGTCCTGGACGAAAGCGGAAAACTGGTTGAAGCTCCAGTGCCGCAGCGTGCCCGAGGCCGGCGCCATTATGCTCAGGCGGCTGGGGATCCCTTCCAGGAAGTTCTGCAGCGAGGTGAACTGGTAATATCCGTTTCGGTCCAGGTCGCCCGCCTCTCCCAGCAGGATTCGATCGTAGCTGGTTCCCAGAGAAAGCGAATGCGCGCCGGCGATCTTTTCGAGCGAATAGCTCGTCTGGCCATCGACGGTGTTGAAATGCCGCGGCCCGGTGCGCGCCGGGGTGCCGCCGAAATCGCTCAGCCCCACCACCTGAATGGCTCCCATCCGGTCTCCCGGGACAAACGCGAGGCTGTTCGAAGAGGGAGGCGCAAACGCGCCCTGGCTGTTGTAGATCTGGCTGAAGGCTACGCGGATGTCGTGGATCGTCGTGGGCGATTGCACGTACTGCGCGGTGGTCTGCACCAGGTTGTAGTGCGAGTTGTTGTCGAAACTCCAGAAATGGAAGGGATCGCCCGTATTCGAGTACGCGGTATCGCCGGTATAGCGCATGCCGAAGTGCAGCCGGTCCGTTGCCAGATAGTCCACCTTCCCGACCGCGTAGTTTTCGCTCGTGTTCGTCGGCTGGCTGCCAATGAATTCGCCAATCCCCCCGCCGAGATCGGGCCCGTTCGGCAGCGGATACAGCGCGAGATAGGGAACCACCGCCGGGTTGACGGGCACCTGCTTCGTCACCCCGTTCGTCGTCAGCATCCCCTGCCGGGCCGCCGCGTCCGGCGTGGTCAGAATCTGCGTTTCGTCGGCGGCGCTGCGAATCCCTTCATAGTCGGCGAGGAAGAACAACTTGTTGTGCACAATCGGCCCGTCGAAAAGGCCGCCGAACTGGTTCAGGCGCAGCGCCGGGATTTTGCCCGCCGGATCGAAATAGTTCTTCGCGTCGAACGCGCTGTTGCGCAGGTACTCCCACCCGCTGCCGTGGAAATCGTTGGCGCCCGATTTGGACACTGCCGTGAGAATGCCCCCGTCGGTCCGGCCGTATTCGGCGCTGAATGGACTGGCCACCATGCGCAGCTCGTCGATCGTGTCGATGCCCAGCAGGTTTCCCGCCGCGCTGGCCGGCGCTGAACCGGTGGCATCGTCAATGTAGATTCCATCGAGGCGGAACGCGTTCTCGCTGGGCCGATTCCCGTTCACCGAGATGTGCAGCCCGAGGCCGGCATCGATAGCCTGAGTCGCGCTGGCGGGCACCGTGACGTTGGGCTGCTGCGCCGCGAGATCGAAAAGATCCCGCCCGTTCAGCGGCAATGAGGACAATTGCTGCTCGTCGATGCTGCTGCCCCACGCGGTTGCCGCGGTGTCCACTTTGCTCGTCTCCGCCCGCACCTCGACCGATTGCCGGGCCGTGCCGATCTTCAGCGCGACATCCGCGCGCACCGTACGCCCGGCCGTTAGGTCCAGAGCTTCCGTTTGCGCCGGCTCGAAACCGCTGGCCGTCACCTCCAGCCGGTAGCGCCCGGGCGCGAGATCGGCCGCCGCGTACCATCCCTGCTGGTCTGTCACGAGCCGCCGTTCCGCGCCGGTGTTGATTTCGAAGGCGCGGATCTGCGCGCCGGTTACGGCGCGTCCGGACGGATCGGTCACCGTGCCGTCGAAGGCGCCGGTAAGCTGCGCATGAGCGCCCACCGGCAGCAACAGGCAGGCCGCCGCGGCCCAATACAAATGGCCGGGTACGGTTGCGGGAAAAGCGCACAGGACGCGGCGGCGTCCTCCCTGAAAACAGGAAACCGGACGCCGGCCGCTTCCGTTGCGCGCGGTTTCATGGAAAGTCGAAGGCATCGCTCAGGCCATCCTTTGCATGGTCTCCAGAAAACGCGTGTCCACCAGGCTCGGCGCGCGGATCGGTTCTTTCAGAAATCCGTGGCTCACTGCCCAGTCCAGGTACTTCTGCATGTCGCCGAAATGAATCCGCCCATCGGGCTCGAACGAACCTCGGCAGCCGGCGCGCACCTGCCGGGGGTCCAGATCGTTGTTCTTCGCGTACTCATCCATGAAGGCCGGCGTTTTGCCGTGCAGGAAATCCTGCGCGCCGCGGAAATAGGCGAGCAGGAACCGGGCTCCGGTGCTCACGTCGCCGTCCAGCAGCCGGGCCCCGTAGACGATAAACGAGTATTGGAAATTGGGAAGAACATCCGCCAGGCTGGGCCCGGGCGCAATTCCCAGCGGCTTCAACATGGGATTCATATCGGTGGATGTCGTCACGAACGCGTCCACGCCGCCCGCACGCAGGGCGGCCAACCGCTCGCTGGATCCCATGGGCTCGATGGTCACGTCGGCGCGCGTCATGCCCGCGCGCTCCAAAAGCTGATCGATGCAGAACCACCCGAACGGAGAGGCCGACGAAATCGCGATCCGGCGATGACGAAGCGCCTGCAGATCGCGAATCCCCGCGGGAAAATCCTTACTGCGCACGAAAATCTTCCCATGCAGCGGACAGGAAGGCGAGGCCATCTCGCGCCCGGCCACGATGCGCAGGCGGGCTCCGCTGGACACCGCGTTCGCCAGGCCGCCGCTCAGCCCGATAAAACCCACGTCGACCTTGCCGCCCGCCAGCAAGGGAAGCGACTGCATCCCCGGGAGCTCTTTCATGAGTTCCAGGTCGAAGCCGGCATCTTTGAAATATCCGGCTTCGTATCCCGTGTAGAACGGGCTCATGGTCAGCAGACGTGAAAGCGACACGCGCAATGACATTCGCTTCGCCGTCTCCCGCTGTCGCGAACAGGAGACCAGCGCCGCGGCCGGAGCGAGCGCGGACACCAGCAGCGTCCTACGATGCATGTGCATGGGGCGCCTCCAGTCCCATCACATGGAGCGACAGAACCTTGCCGCTTCGCGTCAGGCAGGGTTCCTCGCGGATCACGGCGAAACCCGAGGAGTGCTTCCACAAGCGCGCCGCCAGCGTCCCGCCATAACACCTGCGCAGCTCGCTGAGGAAGAAGTCGTGAATCTCGCTGGTTGGGGCCGTCGCCGCGCGCGGACTCACTCGCAACAACAGCTCCGTCTGCCGCTCGCCCTCGCGCTCGACGAGCTGATAATCTCCGGGGGCGCCTCCGAAACGCCGCGGAAGCGCAGTTTCGAGTATCCGGACGACGTCGGAGCCCACCAGAGTGACGCCCTGTCCGGTGAGTTTGCCGTAGCTGAAGATATTCCGAATCTGCGTGGTCATGCCAGCGGCGGAGTATGCGCACTGACAGGTCGCCGGCTCGACGACCCCGCTGTCGTCCATCTCCGCATTAATGAGGAAACGCGGCGCGAACGGCAGCAGGTTGGTAAACAGAAGCGAATTCACGTCCACGCCGGAAAGCGGAGCCAGGCGAACTCGCGAGACCACCGCTACCGCGTCGCGGTACACGTGCACCGAGTTGCCCGTTTTCATTTGCCGGCAGGCCGAGCCAATCGCGCTCACTTCGGTGATCCCGTATCCCGGATACACTTCACAACCGGCGTCTTCGATGGTCCGGCGCTTGGCCTCGGTCAGGGCCTCGCCGGCCACGAAAAAGATCGTCCCCGAGATGTCCACATTCGCTTCCCGGCTGGCCGCGGCCACGCGCACCGCGGAGCTCACGTAAGCGCGCACCGCGCAGGCGCCGCCCCGACGCCTGCGTTCGGCGATCCATCTCGCCACCGGCCGAAAGTCGTTGTCCGGAAGGCTTTGTGGCCACGGGATGGGCTGACCCAGCGCCCGCCCCATAGCCACGAGAAAGTGTGTGAGCACGCGATAATGACCCGCGCCGCGCATATCGCCCTGCACCGCGAACCAGCGTTCGACACGCTGTCCGGCGCGCACGCGGCGAATGGAGTTTCCCAGGCCGATGGTGGAAGGCAGGGTTGGCAGAACCAGCACTCGCGCGCGCTCGTTCAGGCCGAACTCGCGTGTCTGCAGGCAATCGTAGGCGTCTCTATAGCGCTGCAGCTCGAGGCTTTTGCGCGTCCGCGTTCCCGGGCTTCGGCTTCCGCCGCTCATCGTCTCGATGTAGCTTCGGCCAACCGGATTCAGCAGCGCGCTCGGAGAAAAAGGAATGTGCCGGCCGGCGCGCACCAGCGGCGTCTTGCCCTTGAATTCGTCGTGAGTGAGATAAACTCCTTCCGCGGCCAGCCGCGAGAGAGTCGTTTCCAGTCCGCAGCGTTGCACCGATTCAGTCAGGTCGCCTTCAGCGCAGCCGGCAAGGCGGAACAACTCGTAGTACGGATTGCGCGGATTCGTGAACACCCGCCGGGAGGCGATCTCCAGAAACGACGATTCGCGCCTTGCAATCTGCCGTTCCAGGAGGTCGGTGCCGTCGCGAAAGGGGCTGCGAAGAAGCCGGAACAGCCCCGTCGAAATATGGGCATAATAAGCGACTTCGCGAATCATGCCGTTTGTTCCTTCCACGGCGTCATGTGCCGCTCGAGCTCCCGGAAAAGCCACTGGAAGAGCAGCCCCAGCGCGCCAGCCAGCGCGATGCTCACGTAGAGTTTCTCGATGGCGAACGTCTGCCACGCGTTCCAGATCATGCTGCCCAGACCGTCGTCGCAGTTGAGCAGCTCCACCGAGATGGTCAGCACGAGCGCGCGGCTGAAGGCGAGCCGCAGGGCGGTGAAGGCTTGCGGAAGGCACGCGGGCAGGTAGACTTTGCGGATCACGGCCAGCGGTCCGGCTCCGTAGTTCACGGCCATGTCCACGAAGTCCCGGTTGACGGCGCGAACCGCGTCGGCGATCTGAATCATTATCAGCAACGCGGTTCCCATGGCCACCAGCAGAACGCGCGCCGTATTGTTGACTCCCACCAGCAGCATCACCATGGGAAGAAGCGTGAGCCGGGGAGTGGAATACAGGAAGGAGATCAACGGTTCCGATGCTCTTCTCAGCGTGGCCGAGAGGGTGAGGACGGCAGAAGCGGCAACGCCGCAAATCACGCCAAGACCGAAGCCGGTCGCGGTGCGCTCGAGGGTGTACATCACCTGCCGGCCGATTTCACCGCTCAGAGTGAGCCTGCCGAAGGTCCCGAGCAGAGTGGATGGCGCGGGAAAAAACAGCGGATCGAGGACGCGCAGCCCCGACATTGCCTCCCAGCAGGCGAGAAGAAGCGCGGTAAGCCACGCGCTTCCGGCAAAGCGGAGCGCCTTCGTCATGACGTGACGGAGTAGCGGGAGAGTTCCGCCAGCAGCCCGAGGGAAGCGAGGATGCGGCGTTTCAGCTCGTAGGCTTCCTCATCGGGCTCGCAAAGGAACCCGCGCGGGCGCTCCATGCCGACGCGATATTCGGCCAGTACCGTACCCGGCGACGAGCTGAGGACCACGATGCGGTCGCTGAGTATCAGCGCCTCATCGACGTCGTGCGTCACAAACACCACGGTCTTCCGCGCGGATTCCCAGAGTTCCACCAACTCCTGTTGAGCGCGCATTCTGGTCTGGCGGTCGAGAGCCGCGAATGGCTCATCCATCAACAGCAGCGGGGCTTCGCTGACAAAGGCGCGGACTACCGCAACCCTTTGTTTCATGCCGGTGGAGAGCTGGCGGGGATAATCTCTCTCTCGTCCGGCCAGCCCCAGGCGTTCCAGCATTCGCGAGGCGCGGCGTTCCCGCTCGGCTTTCCCCACCCCACGCATCTCCAGACCAAACGCGGCGTTCTCCATTACGTTCATCCAGGGAAACAGGCTGTTTTCCTGAAACACCAGCGCGGTTCGGGAGTTCCGCCCATCCTGCTCGAAGAATTGGAAGCTGCCGGCGGTGGGTTCCAGCAACCCGGCGAGAATGTGAAGGAGCGTCGTCTTGCCGCAGCCGCTCGGTCCAATCACCGAGACGAATTCGCCATGACGAACCTCGAAGTCGAGCCCCCTGAGGGCGCAGATCGACTTGCCGGTCCGGGACCGGTAAGTCAGACCGAGTGCATCGCATCTGAGTGAGCGAGCCGACATGTGCGGCAATTGTTGTATTGTACACACTTTGTGCGATCCGGTGCCCTCACTTTATCAGGGGCCCCGGTCGGTCCCAACAACTCACCTTATGGGGCGACCGGTACCGGAGAAGGCGCCGGCGGAGATGAGCCAGAGCACTTAGTGTGCGACTATATTAGAACCAAGGGCGCCGGAGTGAGCTTCTATCGCAAGTACGAACTGGAACGGCTGGTTCAGAAAGCCGAGCCCAAGACATTCCGGGCTCGCGAAGTGAGCACGGGGCAGGCAGTTTACCTGCACATGCTGGGTGGCCTGGACGCGGCGTCGCGCAGGCCCCTGCTGGACAAGGCGCTGGCGTTGCTGGCTGCGCACAACCCAGCCATCCTGGATGTGGACGACAGCCAGTTCGCTCCGTATGTGGTGACCGGCATCATCGAGGACTTCGCGGGACTGCCGGCCTGGCTGGAACGGATTCCAGGCGGCGCGCCGGCGGCTTCGCCTCGTGCCAGTGCGCCGCTATCGCCGGATGCGGTAGCGACCAGGACTATGGAGATGCCGGCGTTTTCGTCCAAAGGGGCTCCGCCGGCTCCCGCGGCATCATCGGGGGCCGAGCCAGGGGAGTTTACAAAGATGTTTGGTGGGGCCGGACTGAAGCCGGCTGCTCCACCGCCTCCCGCGCGGACCTCGGTCTCGGTTTCCCCCGGGGCGCAGCCATCGGCGGCTTCACCACAGCCTTCCCGAATGCAACCAGCGGCCCCACCGATGCCGTCGGCAGCGTCGGGAGGGAGCGAGTTTTCGCGAGTTTTCGGAAGCGCGAATGCACCCGCCGCCGCGCCCGTCAACTCGGGGCCTGGCGAATTCACGCGCATGTTCGGCGCGCCGCCGCCCGCGCCGTCGGACAATCCAGCGGGATTCTCCCCCACGCCGCCGCCACAACCGCTACCGGAAGCGCCCCTGCCGTGGGAGCCACGAGCCGTCGCACCGAGTTACCCACTCGTGGAGACGCCCGCCGCCGCAAGTTATCCACTGGTGGAGACGCCGGACACGCAAAAGAAGGTGGCAACAAGGCCACCCTTGCCCGTTGCACCGACGCCCCCGCCGGTGGCTCAGCAGCCCGCGCCTCGGCCTTCCGCTTACGAGGGCTCGGCGTCGATGTGGAATAGTCCGCCGCCCGCCGACTCGGGACCCGGGGAGTTCACGCGCTTCTTCGGTTCGCCGATGGCGGCGAGTTCGCTTCCGATCGAGGAGATCGAGCGGGGACGGATGCCCGAAGCGCACGCGCCGGCGGACAAGCCGTTCGACGGTCCGGGAGAGTTCACCAGATTCTTCGGATCGAGCAAGCCCGGCGATAACCCACCGCCAGCACAGACACCCGCGCAATTCGCGACATTTTCGGGCCGCGCTACCGGCCTGTTCAACGCTCCGATGGCCGGGGCGCAGCCAGCTCCTCCGATTGCGCCGGCCCAGGGCCCGAGCGAATTCACACGGCAGATGAATCGCGGAGACCTGCTTCCCCCGGAGCCGGTCGCCTACGTTCCGGGAAATGCCGGAAAGCCCGGGCGCGGGGCGCTGATTGCCGTGATCGTCGCCATCGTAGTGGTTCTGGTTCTGCTCGGCGTGACGCTGATCCTCATGTTCCGCCACTGAATCGCATGGAAGCGGCCGCCGGGAATGATTCGACTGTGCCCTCTCGAGTCGGCAGGTATGAGTGCAAGAAAGACCTCGGCGGCAACATGGCCGATGTCTATCTCGCCTGGGACGCCGTGGCCGCCCGGCCGGTTGTGGTCAAGCTCCTTCGTCCGGCGGATGCCGCCGATGAAACCAAACGGCAACGTTTTCTCTCCGAAGCGCGTCTGGCATGCCGTTGTTCCCACACCAACGTCATCGTCACGTACGACGTCGGCGAGCATGAGGGCCGGCCATACATCGCGATGGAGTGGCTGGATGGCGAGCCGCTGCGCAATATCGTTCATCGCGGTGGATTCGGCGATCCCGCGGAGGCTTATGCGATTGCGTTGCAGGCGGCACGGGCGCTGCAATACCTTCACCAGCGCGGAATCATCCATCGCGACGTGAAGCCCGCGAACGTGCAGGTGGCGCCCGATGGACACGTGAAGCTGCTGGACTTCGGCGTGGCGCGGAGGGACGATTCCTCTCTCACGCAGGCGGGGCAGATTCTGGGGACGCTGGCCTACATGGGACCGGAGCAGATGCTGGGAGAGAAACCGACCAAATCTCTCGATATTTACAGCTTCGGCGTGCTGCTGTTCGAGATGCTGACCCTGCGGATGCCGTATCGGGCGGAGACGCAGCAGGAGATCGCCGCGGCGATTCTTTACAACCCGCCGGATCTTGAACCGTTGCGCGAGCGGGGTGTTGCCGAGCCGATCATCGGCATGATTCAACGCTGCCTCGAAAAGGACCCGGCGAAGAGGTACCCGGATTTCCAGCCGATCATCGACATTCTAGGGCCGTTCGCGCGCGCCGAAGCCGCCAGCGAACCGGTTGCGCCAACGGCGAAGGCAATCATCGCGGACAAGCCGGGGGTCCCCGAGCGCCGCGGCTCGGGGTGGAAATGGATTCTGCTGGCGGCCAGCGCCGCGGTTATTGTCCTGGGCGGCGTCATTGCGGTTCTGCTGTGGTCTCATCGCGCCAGGGCTCTCGAGCGGGTGATCCTCACTCCCACCGGGGACATGGTGCTGGTTCCCGGCGGTGAGGCGAAGCTCGGGGCGAATGGCGCGTCCGTCAGGTTTGTTCCGTCTTTCTACATCGATCGCACCGAAGTCGCCAATCGCGACTATCGCCGCTTCTGCCGCGAAACAAGGCGACCGGAACCTTTGGGACTGACCGGGGCCGCTGCCGACCTTCCCGTGGTAAACGTCAGCCTCGCCGACGCAAAGGCGTTCGCCGCCTGGGCGCACAAGAGACTGCCGACAGGTATGGAATGGGAGAAAGCGGCGCGCGGCGCCAATGGGCAGAAATTCCCCTGGGGCGATGAGTTCCGCATGGATGCGGCGAACGTGTTGCCGGCGCCGGGAATGCCCGGTCACCCGATGCCCGTGGCCTCGCACGCCCGGTTTGCCAGCCCCTGCGGCGCGCTGAACATGGTGGGAAACGTCTGGGAATTGGTGGACACCCCCGTTCCAGCGCCTCCGCCGGACCACTTCGCCGATTTCCCGAATCTGAGTCCGCCGCCTTCGGCCAGCGAGCCCTGGGTGGAGATTCGCGGGGGCAGCTACGCGTATCACCCGGAGGCCGGCGACCAGGCTGGGCTGGTTTCGGACTACGCGCGGTTTCCGGCGCGCGGGCACGAAAACGACGTCGGTTTTCGCTGCGCCCTCGATGCCGATAAGGCAGCAGGCATCGCGCACCACTGACGGCAGCGCGGGGGCTGATGGCCTCCTTGCGCAGGGCGTTTGATTCCAGGTATCATCGTTCGACTGAGCGGGTTCGACCGACTGGCTCGACTAACTCACTCACCCCGGCACGGGGGCCAGTGGCGAATCGCTCGCGGAGGAGAACCGAGATGCGACCGGCCATTGCGATGGTGCTTGTTGTTTTTGTTTTCTGGGGCGCCAGTCCGGGCGCGGCCAACGCGCAGGAACCCGGGGCCGCACCGCGGATGGCCGCGGTTTCGAGGAATGCCGAAGCGGTGGCCGCACAACCGATGCAGGCGCCTGTTCTCGGGTTCGTGAGTCTCGCGCCGGCGGGGACGAGTGGGAGACGCGTTCACGCCGGATCGGAGCCGGTCTATTCCGGGGCCCGCCTGCGGCTGAACGCCATCGTGGGTGTCCCGGGATCGGCGGCCTTGAGCGGTCCGCTGGCAATTCCCGCCAATGTCGCCTCAATCCACTTTGCGCCGGGCCAGGAGTACGCCATCGTGGAAATGGAGCCAGGAGAGTCGGTGGCGCTGGCGCAATTCGCGGGCACTCAGATGCTGCCACCGGCGGCGCTGCCAACCGGCCTCATGGCCCCGGACCTGATTTCCTTCAGCCCGAGCGCGTCCGCCGCCGTGCTGTTTTCGGCCGCGCAGCCGCGGGTTGCCGTGTTGACCGGGTTGCCTGGTACGCCACAATTGGCGCGGCAGATGGAAGGCTCCGCATTGCCGGCGGACATTAGCGAACTGGCCATCGCCGACGACGGCGCCACGATAATCGCCGGTACATCCGATGGCCGCGTCCTGCTGCTTGCCGGCGACGGGTCGCAGAGGTTGTTGTACAGCGCAGGGGAGCTCGGCGGGATTGCTTTCGTGCCCGGGTCGAGCGATGCGGTGGTGTTCGATCGCCAGGGCGGCAGAGCCATGCTGATCGCGAACGCCGCAACGGCGCCCGCGATGCGCCCGCTGGCGGAGGGCCTTTCAGCACCGCAGACAGGCGCATCCATGCTGCAGGTGGATACGCGGGCCGTGGTGGTTTCGGCAACCGGGGCAAGCGACGTATGGCGAATCGATCTGCAGACCCAGCAGGTGCAGGATATTCACCTTTCGTCCGCCCTGACGATGATGCAGCCGTTGCGAGCCGCGGGCCGATACCTGCTTTCCGCTCAGCCCGGCCAGCCGGCATGGGTGCTGGATACCAGCGGCGAGACAAGCGGGGTGTTTTTCGTACCGCGGCAAACCGCCGCGGCGAGGATGATCCGTTAGGAGGAACACGATGTCACGAAACAAGATTGTTCTCCTGGCCGCGCTCGTTGCGATCCTCCTTCTCCCGGTTCTGGCTGCAGCTCAGACCACCACCTTCACGCTGACCTTTGAAGGTCTGCAGGACAACGAAGCGATTCTCAACTACTACAACGGCGGGCTCGGCGGCAGCGGCAGCGGCCCAGGACCGAACTACGGCGTCGTGTTTGGCTCAGGTGCGCTGGCGATCATCTCCATCCTGGACGGCGGCAGCGGCAACGTTCAGTACAACCCAAGCGGCGACACGGTGGCCTACTTCCTGCAAGGTGGCGGCCTGATCATGAACGTGCCGGCCGGATTCAGCACGGGCTTTTCGTTCTACTACGCGGCCGCGCAACAATCGGGATCGGTAACGGTGTATGACGGCCCGAATGGCACCGGTAATGTCCTGGCCACAGTAACGCTGCCGGTCACCGGCACGGACTGCATGGGCAGCACCGAACCGTACAGTTGCTGGAGCCCAATTGGAGTTTCGTTCAAGGGCGTGGCAATGTCGGTGAACTTCGCGGGAGCCGACAACGGCATCGCATTCGACAACATCACGATTGGCAGCCAGAAGCCGAACGCAGGCGTGATCGTCAACACGGCTTCACTGCCTGCGGGGCAGGAAGGCGTAGCGTATAGCGCGACGGTGACGGCGTCCGGCGGTGTACCGCCATATCACTGGTCGGCCACGGGGCTGCCGCAGGGGCTGAGTATCGATCCGTCGAGCGGCATCATCAGTGGCACGCCGCAGCAGACCGGCACGTTTTCGGTGACGGTGAGCGCGACCGACAGCGATGTGGCGGCCGCTCCGCAGACGGGGACGAATACGTATCAACTGATGATTTCCGGCCCGGCGAAGCCGGTGTTGTCGTCGCTGGCGCCCAACACGGCGGCGGCGGGCTCGGGCGATCTGACCATGCAGGTGAACGGAACCGGGTTCCTCACACAGTCGGTGGTGCAATGGACACCGGCGGGCGGCAGCACATCCAGCCTGACGACGAAGATCCAGAGTCCGACGCAGTTGACGGCCACGGTGCCTGCCGCGTTGCTGGCCAGTGCCGGAACCGCGGCGGTGACGGTGGCGAATGGTTCGGATCTGATTTCGGCGCCGCTCACCTTCACCATCACTCCGCCTCCCGCGCCGACGCTGACCGCGCTCTCGCCCAACACGGCGGTGGCGGGCGGTTCGAGCGCTCTGACGTTGCAGGTGACCGGCACGAACTTCAACAGCGCTTCTGTTGTGCAGTGGACGCCGGCGGGCGGCAGCACATCCAGCCTGACGACGAAGATCCAGAGTCCGACGCAGTTGACGGCCACGGTGCCCGCGGCGCTGCTGGCAAATGCCGGAACGGCGGCGGTGACGGTGGCGAATGGTTCGGATCTGATTTCGGCGCCGCTCACTTTCACCATCACTCCGCCTCCCGCGCCGACGCTGACCGCGCTGTCGCCCAACACGGCGGTGGCGGGCGGTTCGAGCGCTCTGACGTTGCAGGTGACCGGCACGAACTTCAACAGCGCTTCTGTTGTGGAGTGGACGCCGGCGGGCGGCTCGGAGACGAACCTGGCCACAACGTTCCAGAGCGCCACATCACTGCAGGCGACGGTTCCGGCCACGCTGCTGGCGACGCCGGGCACTGCATCGGTGATGGTGGCCAATTCCGCGTCGCTGGTTTCCGGTCCGATGTCGTTCACCATCACGGCTCCGGCAGTTCCCGCGGGCCTGGCGCTGGCCATTCCGACGCCGGGCGTGCTGCCCACCGACCAGCCATCCATCACCGTGACGCTGAGTTCACCGGCACTGGCCAACTACACCGGGACAGTGGTGCTGAGCTTCACGCCGGCCGCGAATGTATCCGGCTGGCCGGCGAATCAAACGAACGCGCAGGTGGTTTTCGCCGGGGGCACCAATACGGCGAATTTCACCATTGCGCAGGGAGCGACGACGGGCACGCTTCCCAACAACGGCATGTTCCAGCAGGGCACGGTGGCGGGCACCATCACGGCCAGCATTACCAGCGTGAACGGCAACGCGCTGCCGGCTTCCTCGCAGCCCACGGCGACGCAAACGGTGGAGGCGCTGGCTCCGGTGATCACGACTGGTTCGGTGAAGATCACAAATCTGACGACCACCGGCCTGACGGTGGAACTGGACGCGTATTCGACCACGCGGGATCTTTCCAATGCGACGTTCACCTTCCAGGCGGCGTCCGGGGCGACGCTGAGCGGGACCTCGCAAAATGTGAGCCTGAGCAGCGCCGCGACAAGCTGGTTCTCCGCGAGCGGGGGTCTGGCGGCCGGCGGCAGCTTCCACCTTTCGGTGCCGTTCACCTATAACGGCGATCCAAACGCGCTCAGCGGAGTTTCTGTGACGCTGACGAACTCGGTGGGAACCTCGGCGGCGGCGACGGGAACGAACTAGGCGCGCAAGACCGCTTGCTCGCGCGCGGCTCGGAATCGGGCCTTGTGTATGTGAGCGCTCTTACTGCGGCGGGCCGAGGGTGACCGTTCCGGGGCCGCCGATGGTGCCGCTGGGGGCCTTCGTTCCCCCGCCTTTGGATCCATAGTAAGCGCCCAGTCCACCGGCGACTGCCGCTCCAGCGGCAACCGCTATGGTGAGCAGCAGGTGGGAATGGGCCGCGGCGACGCCCGCCGCGCTGGATGCGGCAGCGGCGCCGGCCAGCGCATTCGTCTGAGAGATGGAAGTGGTTGCGGTGTGTCCCTGGTACGAAGCGTGAACGGTGATCTTGAAGTCCCCGGCAACACTGTTGGGATGCAGAACGGCCGACGCGCGGCCGGAGGCATCGGTGGTCACCTGGATGAGCTGACCGCCATTCACAAATGTGCCGCTCGGCCCGGTGCTCGGCAGCGTGAACGTCACCAGCACGCCCGCGAGCGGCGTCTTGTTGCGGTCGTGAACCTCGACCACGGGCTTGGTGGCAATACCCTTTTTGATGTTGTTGATGCCGCCCTCGCCTTCGACGATCACAATGGTGAGATCGTCGGAAGAGGCGCCGCCGGAGGGTTGATCCTGAGCGTAGGTGGGTTGCCAACCGGTGGCGAGGCCGATCAGCAGCATGCCCCAGCAAAGCGACCGAGTGAGTGGTGAATCTGTTTTCATGACCGCAACCGTATGACGTGCCATCGTAGCCAAATCCGCGCAAATTCGCAAGCGCCTTCTCGTTTTCGACCCGCCGCGGTTTGTGGCATACTTGTTCCCATGCGCGACACCCGCGGCGTGTCGCCCTTCCGCGGAGGAGACCGCATGACGTTCCGCTTTCCGATGGCCACATCAGTGTTGTTGGTGTGTCTCGGGTGCGCTCGGGTAGCGGCGCAGCAGCAGGATGCGGGACAACTTACGCCCCGCGAGATGTATTATCACCGTGACGAAGCCGCGCAGGCCACGCCGGCGGCGGCGGCGCAGACTCCCCCCACGAAACCGGCGAAGGCGAAGCATCGCGCCTCAAAGCCGCAGGCGACAACCGCTGTCGCCGATTCCAGCAGCACCCAGCCCTCTCCACCGCCACAGCCCGCACCATCGGGCGCCGCTCACACGGTAGCTGTTGCGAGTCCTGCCCCGGCGGGGCCGGAAAAAACCGGTATCCGGTACAGCCTGGTGATGATAACCGCCAACGGTCCGCGCGATGCCTCCGACGACGAGGTCTTTCACTCGGGCGATTGCGTGCAGTTGAAGGTTGAATCCAACAAGTCCGGGTTTCTGTACGTGCTGCACCACGGGCCGGACGGCAACTGGCAGCCGCTGATGCCTTCGCCGAAGATGCCCGACGAGGACAACCGGATCAATGCGTTTAAGACGATGCAGATTCCCGTGAAGTACTGCTTCCAGTTCGACAACAAGCCGGGGATCGAGACGCTGTTCGTGGCGGTGGCGGACAGCCCGGACGCAATGCCCGATCTTCATCGCGCCATTGCCGCCATGAATCGGAGCGGATCCGGCGGAGCGGCAAGCGGACCAACCATGCTGGCGCTGAATCATCAGGTAGACGCGCTGCGCGGGCGCGGCATGGACATCATGCAGGTGCAGAAGGTGGTGGAGAAACCGCGGGACGCGCCGGACGCCGACGGCGCGCACGCCGTATACATCGTGAACACGTCGGATGTGAAGAACGATCATGTGGTGGCGGAAGTCAGGCTGCGGCATGAATGAGCGGATTTTCGCTGCGGCGCTCGCGCTGGTGGCGTCGTGCGCGCCGGGCGAAGAAGCGGCTCACTCCACTTCGCTCGACATCGTGGTGGAGCGCAAGGAAGCGTCGGGTTGGCAAAGCGTGGATCCGCATTATGTCTTCGCCAGCCAGGACAGGATTCGATTCGTTTTCCGGTCGGGTGTTCCCGGTTATCTGTACGTGCTGAATCGGGCGCCGTCGGGCGCGAGCGAGTGGATCTTTCCGGCCGGCAATACGTACGCGGATAATCAGGTGGCAACCGGGCAGACTTACGCCATTCCCGCCGACGGGGCGTTCGTTATCTCGGGACCGCCGGGATTTGAGACAACGGTGTGGATTCTCAGCCCAAAGCCGCTGCCAACGGCGACGGCGAAGGCGCTGAGCGCGGAGGATAAGAGCGCCGGGAGCGGCGAGGACCATCTGATCCCGCGTTGCCGGGATACGTTTCTGATCCCACGCGGTCCCTGCACGGACGATCGCGCGGGGGCGACGCCGTTCCGCTTCCCCGCGCAAACGGATTCGCTGGTTGCGCGGGAACTGAGCTTCGCCAAAGACGGCGACAACACGCGAATCACGCCTCGGGACGATTCCGCGGGAAACCCGATCGTGTACGAGTTTCGCATCGCGCACAGGTGAGAAGCCCGATGTCGCGGCCATTGCTTTGTCTTCTGCTGACCACCGCCGCGCTGGCGCAGTCGCCGCAACAACAGCAGCAGCTTCCGGGTCGCGGCATGACCATCGCCTCGGTTCCGGAGAAGACGCCGGGCGCTCCGCCGCCGACCTCCGGACCAGTGTCCATCCCGCGAGGATACGCGCTCATCGTGGGCGTGGCGAAGTTCGAAAAGCTCGACCCGCGGGATTTTCTGAATTATTCCGAATCCGACGCGCAGTCGGTGGAGCGCGTGGTGATCGCGCGCGAAGGCGGGAATATCGCGCCGGAGAACGTGCACACGCTCATCGGTCCGCGGGCGACGCTGGCCAATTTCCGGCATGAGCTGGAACAATGGCTGCCCAGCGTGGCGCATCCGCGGGATCGCGTGATCGTGTACGTCGCGAGTCACGCGTTTGTGGACGCCAAGGGCCACGGCTACCTCGCGCTCTACGACATCGATCCGCGCCATCCGGTGGAGACCGGCTATCCGATGGAGCGGCTCGGCAACGTGCTGGCCAATCAGGTGAAGGCGCGCTGGAAAGCGCTGTTCACGGACACGTGCCATTCGGCGAAGGTCACCGACTACACCACGGACAAAGCGGTGAACGACGCTTATGGGAAGCTGCAGGGGTTCCTGACGCTGGCGGCCAGCCACGAGCAGGAGCGCAGCTATGAGGACCCGGAGCTGAAGGCCGGCATCTTCACTTACTATCTGGTGCAGGGATGGCAGGGCGCGGCGGACACCAGTCCGCGGGACGGCGTGATCAGCGCGTTCGAGCTGACGGAATATGTGCGGCGCAACGTGCGCGACCACGCATGGCGGAAGCACGCCATGCAGACGCCGCAGGACCACGGCGATTATTCTCCCGACATGCTGCTGGGCTTTGTGCCTTCGCACGCGGCGGCGACAGCAAAGCTGGCGAATCCCACGGGCACGCTGCACGTGATCTCCAACATGGACAACGTGGAGGTCTGGGTGGACGGCGATTTCCGCGGGAAGCTCGACAAGGGCGCATCGGCCTCGTATCCGGGTTTGACGGCGGGCAAGCACGTGGTGCAGGGGGTGCGCACGGGCTACGATCCCGATACCCAGGAAGTGATGATCGATCCCGGGCAGGACACCACCGTCAATATCCGCATCAAATTCCCGCGCCGGACGAGCAAGGCTTCCGAGAACCTGTTCAACGACGGACTGCGGCACTTCATCAAGCATCACGGGTCGCTGCTGGCGGGAGGGCAAACGCAGACCGAGGCCGACCTGAAAGAGGCCCGGAAGGATTTCGCGGCCGCGCTGACGGAAGACCCGAAAAACAGCCAGGCGGCGTATTATCTCGCGCTTTCCGATCAGGCGCTGGGCGACACTGACGCAGCGGTGAAACACTGCCGCCAGGCCATCGAGATCGACCCGGCTTACACCGAGGCGCGCGTCCAGTACGGAGAGTTGCTGGTGGAAGCGGGCGACAACCAGCAGGCAGTGACGGAGCTGCTGGAAGCGGCGCGCCGCGACCCCAACAACGGGCTGATCTACTCGCGCCTGGCGTGGGTATATTCATTAACGAATCGATACGATGAGGCGCTGCGAAACGCCAACAGGGCCGTGCAGCTTGCGCCCAGCTCCGCGGAAGCGCATCTGGTGCGCGGCGACGCGTTGCGCCTGAGCGGGAAATTCGACGCGGCGCGGGACGATTACCGCGCGGTGATCGACATGAGCATAGGCAATTCCGGGTTACGCCTGGCAGCCTGGGCGATGCTGCCGTTCGTCTCGCGGAAGAGCGCGGGCCAGCGCCTGTTGTACAACGACCAGCGCAATTCCGCGTTCTTCGGGATGTGCGAATGCGAGGAGCGGCTGGGCAACGTCGAGCGGGCGCTGGGGTACTGCCAGCAGGCGCTGCGTTACGAGCCCGACGATTTGTACACGCTATACCTGCTGGGCACCGTGGAGATGAAGCTGTTTAACGGGTCGGTGAGTACCGATCGCGCGACCGCGCGGACGCACCTGGTTTCGGCGGAGAAGTATTTGTCGCGGGTGATCGACATCAATCCCGATCACGAATACTCGGCGCAGGCGAAGGCCTACGTGGCGGCGATCAAGGTGCGGCTGGCGCGTCTGGGCGAATAGGTAATGGGACGCGCGCCGTCAGCCGCGTCTCTGCGGTGTCGGGCGAAAGCGCGGCTTACGCCGCGCGTCCCACTGCGAATAGTCGCGCCGGTCAACGGACAGCCGCGCAGTTCTTCGGAAGCCGGTCGGCAAGGTCGCTCGGAAACGCCGCGCCGGCGATCGTCGAAAGCGAGTGCCGATCTTCGCCGGTGCTGGCGCGCCAGCCGGTGAAGGAGAGATTCTGGCTGCCGACGACGAAGCTGGATGCACCTTTCGGGATGACCCACACATTCCAGTCCGACGCCAGGCTTTCGAGGAACCACGGCCAGTCCGGCGTGCTCAGCGACGGCTGATTCGAGTTGACGGCCTGCAGAGTGTCACCGCACACGGTCCAGTTCTCGGCCCGGACATCCATGACCTCGCCTGTCTCCCAGTTGGTCACGTTCCGGTCGGTGTCGCCGGTGATCAAAAGCTGTCCCTGGCTGTTGCCGCAGATGACATTGCGCGTCAGCAGCACATTCGCGCTGACCGAGCCGGCCACACCCGCGCCGGACGAAGCGCCGCACATTCGGCTGCCGGTCAGCAAGAGCGGCCCCTGGTTCGCTTCGAAAAAGATTCCATCGCGCAGATTGTTCTCGAAGCGGCTCGATTCGATGGCTACGTTGACGTCGTCGGTATCAAGCCATAGGCCGCGGGCCTGGTTGTTCAGCGAAGTGTAGCCGCGGAACAGTCCGTTGTGGATCAGCTCGAATTTGCTGCCCGCAACATCCCAGCCGGTGAACCCGCCCATTGCGCCGCGCCAGTTGTTGGCGGAGGTCTGGGAGGAATCCACCAGCAGCCGCAGGATCTGGTAGCCGCTCATGCCGGAGCCGCCGTTGTTGTTGGCGTGCACGTTGCTGATGTTTACGTCCTGCGAAGTGGTCACGTCCATGCCGTCCCAGTTGTTCCACACGAAAGTGCAGTTCTGAACGAGCACCTTCGCGGAGTTGTTGATGAGGACCGCTCCATTGGGGAGCGGCGTGTTGGCGTATTGGAACGTGATGCCGCGCACCACCACGTTCGTTCTGCCCTGCACCTGCAGCAGCGGCGACCGGACGGCAACCTGGACGGTTGCGGAGTTCAGATCGGCGGCTGGACTCACCATCACGGTGATGGTCTCGGCCGATTCGGAGACAAGGAATGTCCCGGCGGTCAGATTCCGCGGCGACAGCACCTGAGTCAGGGACCAGCCATTCACGATAACCATCTCGCGGCGGGTCACGATCGGCTCCAGCACGACGTTTCCCTCCCAACCGGGTGGATAGGGCGCGTTGCCCCACTGATACGGCCAGGCGTGAGTCCACATGCCGGCGCTGCCCTGCCGTTGCCAGCCGGTCCACGGGTCGGCGCCGGAGACGATTGGGTTCCCGTCGCCCTCGATCACCAACGGCGCCACCACGCTGGCGGCCGCGGGCGAAAGGGCTAATGCTTCCCGGTACACTCCCGCGTGAATCTCCACTTTGGCGCCTATGCCCCGATGCACCAGCTGGTCGGCGGATTGCAGCGCCGCGGCGATGGTGCGGAAGGGAAGCGCGGCGGTTCCGGGATTGTTGTCGGACGCGGATGGGTTGTTCTGATCCACGTCGACGACGACGCCGACAAGGTTCTCATCGACGCCGAGCACCGTGAAGGCGCGCGTTCGGGAAGTCGCGCCCTGCGCGTGGACCGAGGCGCCTCCGCCACACGCGCAGGCGGGAAGCAGTGCGATGGCCACCACAGCGCCATGGAGGAGTGAAACGAATTCAGGCTTGTAGTGCAACTGCATACTTCATTTTCGTGCGAGCCGATAAAGCGGCGAGCACGCCGGAATTGGTGAGATATTGAGCGTCGCGTTCACGCGAGACGGCATCGAGAATGCGGTCGAACACGGGCCAGAGCCCCTGATTTTCGATCTCCCAGGAATGGCCCCAGATATGGAGGATGCCGCCGCGGCGGCGAATCTCGGAGAGCATCCGTCCGGCCAGAGCCGCCGGATCGGAAACGCGGCCAAAACGCGCGATCCAGGCGAACAAGCCGGATAAGTTTCCCTCTCGCAGCGCGTGACGCGCGAGGATCGCGCGGGAGTGCGGGTACAGTTGCATGCTGACCGGCATGGCCAGCGGACGGAACGAGAGATCGTTGCGGAAGGCGAGGGTGGTGCGCGCGAGCGTGTAACCGGCGGCCCGCACAAGCTCGGCGAGACCCGGCCGCAGCTTGCCCTCGGGATAGCAGAACGAAGTCACCGGCTCGCCGAGGATGTTCTCGAGGGCGTCGCGGCTATCGCGCAGTTCCCGAAAGGCGGCGTCGTCGCCAACTTCGGATAGTCGTGGATGGGAGACGGTGTGCGAGCCGACTTCCATCCCCATCGCCCGGAGCTGGCGCAACTGGGACACGGACATGCGCGGCACGGCGGCATATCGGACAGGCACATAGAACGTGCCGGTCATGGCGCGCGCCGCCAGACGCTCGGCGACGCGCAGGTCGAGCGGATGACCGTCGTCCCAGCTCGTGGTCACCAGCATCGGCGGGCCGCCATTATGCGCGCGAGGATCCATAGTAAATCCGCACCATCCTGCGCAGCGGTTTGCGAAGCCTCAGTCCGTTCAGTACCCATGCGGCCGCCCGCCAGGAGCAATCCAGCGCGGTGTGCGCTAGCACCAGCGCGGCGTTCCGCAGGGAGGGCCGGAAATAGTAGATGTCGGCACAGCGAACGTACCCGGTGGCGAACACTTCCTTGTAGTCGAACTCGCCGCGGCCGAGATCGAAGCAGCGAAACTCATGCGACGCGAAATTGTGTTCCAGTGTCAACAGAAAAAGAACATGCCCGGGCGTGAGCGCGCGGTAATCGGGATCGTACCCCTGACGCTCTCCGGTGAGCAGGTCCTGCCAGACGCTGCAGTACTGGAAAGAGACAGGCTTTTCCCCGTGAAACAGGATGTAACCGCGCACTTCGTCGTTTTGCGCTCTTTCGCGAAGTTGCTCGACGAATTCCTCCCCGTCCGGCATGCCCGCGTCGCAAAGCTTTTCCTGATACGTTTTGTGCGAAATCTCGCGCGCGAGACGGTGAAACTCGGCCATTTCGCCCGGACGCTTGTATTCGCGCCAGTCGATCCGGCCTCCGCAATGGCGGGCCCAGCGCCGGACCATCCGCTGGAGCTTATTCCGGCGCGCGTGGGAATATCGCGCGAGGTAATCCTCGAACGTTCCTTCGAGGCTGATCTGAAAGCGGCGGTACTGCGATGCCGAATAGCGGATCGAGCCGCGGTGGAAACTGATGCGAGGAATGTGCTTGACGATCGGGTGGGAATTGATAAGATCGGCGCGGATATCACGGCTCGCGGGCGCGGGTTTCTGCGGCCGGCTGTCCGGGTCGGCGGGCAAATCGAGCGGCGTCCCCGTGTAGACGGCGGCGCGGAAATACACGGGGAACAGCATCAGGCCGCCCAGGGCGAATTTCATTCGCACGGTGCGCTCGGTCCAGTTGGGGGTGGCGGTAATGCACTCTGTGATCATGCGGTTTCGTGCCTCATTGGGAAAATAAGGAGGCCCGTGCGCTCGAGGAGCCACAGGCCGACGAAAAGCGGATTGAACACGACGTAGCGTCTCCACAACCGCGCCGGTTCCATGCCCAGGCGGAACAACCATTCGAGTCCGGCGTTCTGCATCCAGCAGGGCGCCTGAGGGACGCAGCCCGCGTGAAAGTCGAAAGCCGCGCCCACGCCGAGCATCACCACGCCCGGCAGCAGATCGCGATGTTCGTACATCCAGCGCTCCTGCTTCGGCATCCCCGTGCCGACGAACACGACGTCGGCGCCGCTGGCGCGAATGTCGCGAACCGAGGCTTCATCCTCTTCCCTGGTGAGCGGCCGAAATGGCGGAGCATGCATGCCCGCGATCCGCAGCGCGGGAAATCGCCGGAGCAGCGCGCGGCGCAACCGCGGCAGTGTTTCCGCGCGGCCGCCGTAAAGGTAAATCCGATGGCCCAGTCTGGCGCACTGTTCGCAGAGCGCCATCATCAGGTCCGGCCCGTAGACCCGGGATTGCGCGGGCATTCCCAGAGATCTCAGCGCCCAGACCAGAGGCATCCCATCCGGCGTGCCGACATCGGCGGAGTTCAGCACCGCCGCGAGACGCCGGTCGAAGCGGGCGGTCATCACCGAGTGCACGTTGAGGATCACGGCGTAGCGCGCGGCCTTGCCCGCGTCCATCCGTTTCTGACGCACCCAGCCGTCGCAGAGTTCGAGAACCTGATGGTAGCTGGTGGGGCTGACTCCCGTTCCCAGCACGGAAACCTTGCGCGGCGGCGTTTCCCGCGGGGCGGCATGGAACGCGTCGCGATAGATGCCGATGAGTCGATCGAGGTTGCGCTCGGGCGTGAACCGATTCAGGTAGATCGCGCGCGCGTTCGCGCCCATGCGATCCACTGCGCGATCGCTGACGATGCAGGCCTCCACGGCGGACGCCAGTTCGCGCTCGCTGCCCGGCGCCACACGATAGCCGTTCACGGCGTGTTCCACCAGTTCGCGCTGGCCGCCGAGATCGCTGACAATGGCGGGCCGGCCGAACGCGAATGCTTCCACCGCGCTCATGCCGAATGTTTCGCCGGTCATGGAGGGAACCACCACCACGCGAGATCCCGCCAGCAGCGCGCACATGTCTTCGCGCGAAAGTGCGCCGGCGAACTCGATGGGCTGATCGGGCCGCTCGCAGGATTGCGCCAGTTTCCGCAGCGCCGCGCTTTCCGGACCGTCGCCGGCGATCACCAGCCGATATCCGGGACGTGCGACGAGCGCCCAGGCCCGGAGCAGCGTCTCGACGCCCTTCTCCGCGGACAGCCGCCCGGAAAAAACAACCGTTGTCGAGGCCGAGGGCTTTCGCGCGATCCCGCCGGGGTTTTCCGTGAAATTCGGCTTCACGTGCAAGCGCGCCGCATCGAAACCCGCCTCGATGAAACGGGCGCGCGCAAACTCGCTGGGGACGATGAAGGCGTCCACGCTGCTTTCCCAGATGCCGTGACGGCGGGTCTTCGCGATCATGCGCGCCGGGGCGACCGAGGCAATGCGCGAATCGTGGTAGCAACCGCGCAAAACTCCGCGCCACGGAAAACGGCCGACGCAGTCCTGGCAGGGCTGGCCATCGCGAAGGAGCAACGCATTGACGCAGAGAAGGCGGTAGTTGTGCAGCGATTGCACAACCACGGCTCCGCTTTCTCGCGCCGCCTGGTGCACGGCGGGCGTCAGCTTCATCCAGAAATTGTGGACGTGCACCACGTGCGGCCGGAAGCTCGCGCACAGCGCGCGCGTTTGTTCGAGCATGCGCCGCGACCACGCGGAATCGAGCAGCAGACGCGCGTTGCCGAGGATGGGAAACGGGCCTTCGCTCTCATTCGAGACTTCGTGCTCCAGTACGTTGGCGCCCGCGGCGCGCAGCAAAGCGGCCTCGGCCGCGACGGCGGCGTCTTCACCCCCGGCATAGCGATAGCGATTATGGAGGATCAGGACGCGCATCGCGACGCCTCCGAAAAGTCGGATTCGTCCAGCGTGTTTCCCACGGCCGCCCCGCCGATGGCGAAGAACGACACCGTCACCGCGTCGATGGGACCGACGATTCCCACCTCAAACAGCGTGCCGATGAGCTGCCACAGCATCACGCTGAGCGCGAGGATGGCCATCCGGTTCCGCGAGCGAATCGCCGAGCCGATCAGGGGAACAATGAGGGAAGCCAGCCCCCACAGGAACAGCGCGAGCCCGATTGCGCCGGTTCCGGTCAGCACGTGCAGGTAGACGTCGTGCGCCGTTTGCACCTGCTCTTTTCCCCAGACGAAGACCCTTCCGGAATCGGACATGCTGTAGTAGCCGTGCCCGAACAGCGGCGCTTCTCTCGCGGAATTCAGGGCGATGGCCCAGACTTCGTCGCGGCCGCTGGCGGTCATCAGGTCTTCTCGCGTCTGCCCGCGCAGGAAATATGCCGCCGCTTTCCGATCCAGGTTCTCGAGCGCGCCAATGTACGGCATAAGCGCGAACAGGCCGCCGCAGGCGATCAGAAGAAGCAGCGCGCTCGTGCGCCGGCCGAACAGAATGAGGAGAACGCTGGCCACGACGAGAGTAGCCATGATGCCGGTTCGGCTGCGCGCGACGTAGATGGCGGTCGCGCAGACCAGAACGCCGGGGATGAGCAGCCGGCGCGACCACGTCCAGCCCATCAGTATTCGCGATGCCAGCAGGATGACCAGCGCGACCCCGGCCAACGCCGCAAGCGAATTCGGGTGCATATAGCCAATGGGTCTGGCGCCCGCAAGAATCGCCGGCGAGTCCATGGCCATCACGAATGCGCAGGCGGCCGCCATAACCAGAAAGAATCCGAGGCAGAGCCGCTCCAGCTTTCGGCCGGAATCGACCACGATTGCCGCGCAGACGCCGAGCGCGGTCAGCATCGCCACCTCGAGGGCATGCCCGAAAGACATTACACGCAGCGGCGACCAAAGAACGGTGGTCACCGTCCACAGCGCAAAAAGGCCCATGGGTAGAAAGCGGCCAAGAACCGCCGTGGCGCGGCGGTGGAAGTTCAGCCGAAGCGCCAGCAGCGCAAGGAGAACAAGGGCCCCTCCGCGCAGTGCAACCTTGACCAGGGCGATGGCGTCGACTCCGCTGGCGTCGTCCGCGCCCGCCCGGCCAGGCGCGGTAAATCCAGTCAGAGCAAGAGCGAGGCAGGCGCAAAGAAAGACGGGGAAAGCCCCGCCGGTGCGAGTCTCCGTACTCCGCGGGAATGGGATTGCTTGAACGCAGCTCACCGGCGCACCTCGATTGCCACGGCCGATGCGGCGCTTCGCGTCCGCCGCGCCAGAACATCGTTGTAGATGGCGAGGATCTGCTCGCCTTTCTGCTCCCAGCAAAGGTGCTCGCGCACGCGCCTGCGCGCTCCCTCGGACATGCGCCGGCGCAGCGGTGCGTTTGCCGCCAGAGTCTGCATGGCGAAAGCGAGATCGCGGACCGCCTGTTCGGGATTCTCCGCGGGAATCCTGATGCCGCACTCCGGCGTAACCTGCAGCGCCGGTCCTCCCAGATCCAGGCAGATGACGGGTCGTCCGGCGGCCATCGCCTCCGCGCAGACGCATGCGCCCGAATCGTGGAGGCTGGGATGCACCAGGACGTCGCACTCGGAGAGCAATTGAAAAACCTCGGCGCGGGTGACGCCGCCGGTGAAGCGAACCCCGGACTCCACGCCGAGTTCATTCGCCAACGCCTGCAACCGGGCGCGGGCGGGGCCGTCGCCGATCAGCCACAACTCCGCATCGGGAGCCGTCTGGCGCAAACGGGCGAGCGCGCGAATGGCCAGCGCGAAACCCTTCCAGTGCAGCAACAGCCCGACGCCGGCCATGCGAAACGAACCGCCGTCGCGCAGAGGCATCCGGCAAAGAGCGGCGATCTCCTCGCGTGGAATACCCACCGCCGTCAGAACGCGGACGTCTTTCGCGCCGATCTGCCGAAGACGCGCGGCCGTCTCCGTCGTGGTAGCCAAAGCGACAGCGGCACGGCGGGCGGCGCGGCGCACGAAAGGATCGCACCTGCCGACCGCCTGCACCGCGGCGCGCAGAAGTTCGCTCAAACGTTCTCCCAGCGCGAACGCGCCGTACATCGAAGGGGGAGTGGCTTCGCCTCCTCCAACCGGCCCCCACACCATTGGCGCCGGCAGACCGGGAAAGAAGCTGGGCAGCCAATAGGTCGCAAAGGTTGCGTGATGGACGATGTCGAATCCGATTTCCCGATGAAGCCGCCGCGCAAGGCGCCAGGCGCCGATTTGCCAGAGATAGTAGTAGAGGTAGACTCCCCGCTTGCCCTCTTTCCAGAAGCGCGCCCAGTTCGCCAGATCGAAGTATGCGAACCGCGGATTTTCCGCCGGCGACTGCGCTTTTGAGTAAACGCCGGCACAACGGAGCGAACCGCCGGCTTTACTCGGCTCGTACTGTGGGCGGCTCCGCCCTGTGCCGGCTAGCTCGGATTCGATCACGCTCCGGTTGTTCGCGCGCGTGATGACCCACACGTCGCAGTGCCTCGCCATCTGCTGCACCAGATTCCAGCCGACACCAGGCTCGGATCCCCTTTGCGGCTCGCAGGCATAGGCGGAGATCAGCACGCGCGGACGGCGGCCGCTCATGAGCATTCTCCCGTCCGGTTCAGCGTCAGGAGGAGAACGGACGCGAGCGCCCGCCGCGCGGCGAGATCCTTCCCCGCGGCGCGGTGGCCGTGCAGCATCGCGTTAGCGGCGAGAGTCTCCGCAGACCATGCGGCAAGCAGGGGCAGATAGGATTCTTCCGCGCACCCCGTCCGATTCAGATAACGCTGAATGGTGGTTCGGGTCTCGCCGGACATGAGCGCGCGAAAAATGCGCGACCCATCGTGATGACGAAGTTCCACCTCCGTCGAAACCACAAAACAGAACAGATCGGCGGCGGGCAGGCCCGGCCCGGCGTCTTCCCAATCGTAGATGAGCAAGCGCCCGTTGGATTCCCGGATATTCCAGGGCGCGAAGTCGCCGTGCGTGAAGAACGTTGGAGTGCCGGCGAGACGCGGCCGGACGAAGTCGCGAGCTCGATTCATCAGGCTGGCGTACCAGGGGAAATCCGCCCTGCGCATCGCGTCTTCCGCCATCCGCAGCCGCTCTGGCAGCGGCGCAGCGCTGCGGCCGCATTCGACGTGCGCCAATTCCGTCAGGAACTCGAGATGCCGCCCGTCGAGCCGCGGCGCTGGCGATCTCCCGCAATCCGCCGCTTTCAGGATCACGATGGGAGAGCCGCCGATCGATGTCAGGCCGAGCAGGCGCGGGACGATTGCCGTGTTGAACGTGCGCCCGGCCAGAAGCCGGAGCGTATCGGCTTCATTGCGAACCAGAGCGTTCGTCACGCGGTTGCAGCCCTGCTTTGCGTATGCGAGCACTTCCCCGGCGGCGGACATCACCTGAAACGTCGGCTTCCGGCGGGGTCCCGCGGTGCCGGGGGCGATGGCCACCAGTGCCCTCTCGTCTCCGGTGACTTCCCGCAGGCACTGCTCGAGGCCGGCCGTGGGAAGCAACACGCGATCGCGCAGAAGCAGTTGCCCCACCCCGGCGCGCAGACCGGCGCGCATTGCCGTTCGCGCCAGATGCGCCGAAGCACGCTGGGTACTGTAGAGGGAAAGCGCCTGCGCCGCCACCTTGCGCGGAGTGGCCGGTATCAACACCCGCATGCCGCCCCGCGACGGCACGGGTATGAAGGCGCGCACCGCCGGCCCGGAGCTTCCGAGCACCGTTTCGCGCAGCCATGCCACCGTGTCGCGGGCGGGAACGCGTTCGGCGTGCCGCCGGGACAAGGCATCGAGCGCCAGTTGACGCACGCGTCCGGCGATTTCTTCGGCGCCCGCGTCGACGCGAATCGCGGCATGCACCACCCCCAGCTCGCTCAGGCGGCGCCACTCGGCCTGCTGTTGCTCCATCTCGAAAGCCGCGAGTTCCTGCTTGCGCTGCAGAATGCGCTGGGGGTCGTCTTCGAGCAGTATGACCAGGTCCGGCTTTGGCGTGATCCTCCAGAGCAGCTTCGTGCCGGCTGTCGAAGAGAGAGCGAAGCGGACCGGGTCCACCTGCATGTCCAGGGCGCAGCGATCGTAGACAATCAACGCGGTTTCGGGACAGCGAATCCAATCCTTCCAGAAGGACCCAACCAGATAGTCGATAAGGTACCAGGCGAGGCGCAGCAGGCGGAAGCGGCCGGGGGTGCGGCGTGGGCGGTGGTCCGCCAGCGTCCTTTGACCGCTGGCGAGATCGCGGAGGTTGGGCAGCAGCCCGGGACGCCATTGGCGCACCGCCACGGCAAGCCAGGGCAGATCGTGCCGCAGCGACTCCCGCAGAAGCTCGATCACGGTGGACTTGCCAACTCCGTCGGGCCCCACCAGCGCGATGCGCGTGATCCCTTTGCGGTGCACCAGGCGTGGGACGGCCGGCGTGGGAACGACACGCGGAGTTTCGGCGATTGCGCTCATGCCAGGGTCGCCTCCGCGGTTCGCAACGCCTCCGCGCTGCCGTGCAGCACGCGATGCCGGCGCACAAGAAGCGCCAGCACCTGGCGAGCGACCGAATCCGGATCGGCATGGCGATCGACGTGAATCTCGGCGTCTTCCGCCGGCGTCCAGCGGATCAGCATGCCGCCGCGCTCCAGAAGTGGGTGCTCGTCCGGACTCACGCGGGCCGCGCTCGTCTCGCGCCATTCATACACGATTCGCCGGCGCGAGAGCGTGTCGAGGACCTGCACGAAGAGTTTGCGTTGCTCCGGCGACTCGGCCGACACGTTCACCACCCTGCCGCACTGCCGGACGTGAAACCGCAGACGGTTTTCGGCGCGACGGACCAGCGCGCACCGGATGGTTGCCACAGGCCGCTTCAGAAGCGCTCGCAAAACAAAGTGCATACGCGCCCAGCGCACACGGCGCAGGAAGCCACGCTTGTCGCCCCGGCACAGGCTCCTTACCGCGGCCGCCGCAAACGGAGAGAAATACCGCTTCAAGACTCCGGCAAGTTCTTCCGGCCGCTGCCGCGCAAACTCGCAGAGTTGAGCCGAGTACCGGTCCAGCTTGGCCGGGCTCCCGCCGGAGCGCATCTCCGCCGCGATCTGCACCATGCGGTACATGTTTTCCTTCGCCGGAGCGAGGTGGAATAAGCCGCGGCGGGCGTCGAAGCAGCGATCTTCCAGCATTTGCGCTTCGTCCAGCAGCGGAAGCCCGCACACGATGTCCGCGTGGAACGCCTCCACCTGCAGGTATTCCAGCGGCTCGACGCGATAAAACCGGAAAACCTCGTGGCGATGGTGCACCGCCGGAGACTGTGCGTAGTGGTCGCACTCGGTCAGCGCATCCCAGCCGCAGTCTTCGGCAACGCGCATCAGGATCGAGCGAAAACGATCCAGTTCGTCGTGACCAACCGCGAGGTCGAGATCGGTCAGCCGCCGGCCGCCCAGATCGAGACTGGGGAGTTGCTCGTAATTACGCAGGATCGCCCAGTGCAGGCCCGCCTCGGTGAGTTGTCGAAATAGTTCGCTGACCGTGTTCATGCCCGTTTCCCTTATCCGAAGATCTGCGCTTTGAGGCGTGGCAGCGCGTATTCCGGCTGCAGCAGTACGGCCAGCAGAATGTCCCGCGCGGAGATCACCGGGTGCGCGGCGACGTAATGCTGCGCGGATTGCCGGTAAAGCCGTTTGGCGCGCATCTTGCGCCAGCGGTTCAGACGGAGCCACCAGGGCGCGGAGCGGCGTTCTTCCAGAAAACTCTCCCACGATGGTTCCGGCCGCCGCTCGCGCCGGGCGATCATGCAGTCGCGCGCCCACAGGCTTTTCAGACGGGTATGTTCGTATTGGCTGGCGCTCATGGCGGTGTTATGAATGCGATATTCCATGAGCGTTTCGCGCTGCACGAGAATCGAATGCGCGTCGCTGATTCGGCACCAGAGGTCGATATCGCTGGGTGGATCGAACTCACTGCGATACCCGCCCACCGCGGCGAGTACTTCACGGCGCACGAGGGCCCCAGGGTGGAGAATGCCGATGGCCAGGTTGCGCTCGCGCAGATAGCGAAATTGCTCGCGCGTGACTGCGTCGCTGACGGTGCGCCCGGTTCGCCGTCCGGCGGCGTCGATGTACCAGGCAAGACAACTGGTGGCGTGGACGTCGGGATTCTCCCGGACGAAGGCAAGTTGCCGCTCCAGCCGCGTGGACAGGGCCACATCGTCGGCGTCCATGCGCGCCACCCATTCGCCCCGGCATTCCGCCAGCCCGCGATTCAGCGCTTCGCTTTGTCCGAGGTTGCGGTCGTTACGCAGAAGCACGATTCGCGGATCGCCGGCGGCGGCCTCTTCGAGACGCTCACGGCTTCCGTCCGCGCTCGCATCGTCCACGATCACGAATTCAAAATCCGCGAACGTCTGGCCGAGTATGCTGGCCACCGCAGCTTCGAGATACGGCAGGCCGTCTTTCACAGCCATGAGCACCGAGATTCCCGGCCGCGCGCCTGTCACGCCGTTTCTCCTTTCGTGTCCCGATGCGCCGATCTCCAGAAACACCAGAGCACCCACACCAGCGCGGCGGAGGAAATGTGCAGTCCCGCCAGCGCGCCGGCAACGCCGAATCGCATGGCCAGGGGAATGCCGACGATGGCGGCCACGATGGCTGAGCCGACGTACGCCCGGAACACGCGATCCGGTCGTTCGATGGCGCGCAGCGCGTTGCTCAGCACCGTGCTGAAGCAGGCGCTCACCGGCAGCAGCGCGGCCAGCGCGAAGGGAAGGCCGCGGTATTCCGAGTAGCGCCCGCCGTAAACGATCTGGAAGGCCTGATCGCGGAAAACCCAGAGGACAAACATGTACAGCAGACAGCCGGCGCTGAAGACCGCCAGATAAAAGGCGATGGTGCGGTTCATCGCGGCCCGGCCGCCTTTGCGCTGGTCGCGCACCAGGGCCGGCAGCAGCAGCAGGCTGAGAGCGGATATGGACTGCAGAACGGGCATGGCGAAATTGGTCAGGACGCGCAGGGCCGCCGCCCCGCCCAGACCCAGCCACGCCGGCAGAATCGCGTAGTAAATCTGTCCCGGAAACCACGCCAGCGCCGCCGACGCCAGAGCCCAGCGCCCGTAGCGCCAGTGTTCGCGCACGGCCTCGCGAAAGCTCGGACCGGGCGAATCCGCGCGGGTCGAGTGAAAGAAAACCGCGAGCAGCAGGACGCTGGTCACCAGACTCGCGACGCCCATCCCGATCAGCGTGGACAGCGCCGTCAGCAGGCCGGCGGCTTTCAGAATGGCCACGCTGCCGGTGAGGGCCGCGAAATACACCGCGCTTCCCACGACGCTGCGCTTCGGGTCCGCCACCACGTAGAACACGCGACGCACCAGCCAGTAGAGGAGAATCATTCCTCCGCCCGCGGCGACGCCGAGCAATGCGCGGCCCGCCTCGGCGGAGAAGTTGCGCGCGAGCACCAGCCCAGCCGCGGCCAGCAGCAGACTGATGGGAACGATCGCCGCGCCATGCATGCGCAGCAGCGTCTTCAGGTACGGCGCGAGAGCGCCATCATAGCGGCCGGCGCCGAAGATGACCATCGGCTCGATGATCACCGCCATGTACGCGCTGAGGGCCAGCAAAAACACCGCGTACGCGAGCGAGTAGGCGCCGTAGCTTTCCGTGCTGAGCCATCGCGCCAGAAGGATGTTGACGGCGAAATTCGCGCCGGAGAACAGCGCCTGGTCGGTGACCGTAAGACAGGCCTTGCCCGCGAAGGCGCGCACACGCGCGAAAGCCGGGGCCGCCCCCCAGCGCGGCGCCAGGGCCGCCTGCTCCGGGATTACCAGCTCGCGCACGGCGGACATCAATAGGCTCCTCGTCCGGTCACGACGACCAGCGGCGTCTCCAGCAGAATTCGCAGATCGAGCATGAGCGACCACTCGCGGATGTAGTCGATGTCGAGCTCGATCATCTTTTCGAACGGCACGTCGCTGCGCCCGCGGATCTGCCACAACCCGGTGATGCCCGGCAGCACGCGCGAGCGTTGTTCGGACCAGACCGTGAACTCGCTGCTCTGGCCGTCGGGATCGAGGTCCTCGGCGGGAAGGGGCCGCGGCCCCACCAGGCTCATCTCGCCGCGCAGCACGTTGAGCAATTGCGGCAATTCGTCCAGACTGTATTTGCGCAGAACGCGCCCCAGCGGGGTGATGCGCGGGTCGTCCTTGATCTTGAACAAGTGGCCCCGGTGGCCGTTCGCCCTCTTCAGCTCGTCGCGTCCGACGCCGTTCACGCGCATGGACCGGAATTTCAGGAACGTGAAGTAGCGTCCGCCCCGTCCCACGCGCGGCGACCGGTACAGAACCGGGCCCGGGGAGGTCAGCCGGATCAGCACGGCGATCAGCAGCATCAGCGGAGCGAGCAGAAGAAGCGTGATGGACGCCGCGAGTGCGTCAAAGACGCGCTTGATCCGCTCCTGCCGGCGCGTGAACGCCACCGGCGTCAGTTCCAGCAGGGGCAGTCCGTAGCGCTCGGCGAATTCCACGCGCACCGCCGTCTGCGGGATATCCAGCGTGCGGCTCAGCACCACGCCCATGCGCTTGCTGATGACGCCGCACTGCGCGACCTCCTCGTCGGTGGCGCAGCCGTTCACGACAATGATGCGGTCCAGTTGCTTGCGGTTGATCACCTCGGCGAGGCGGCGTGTGGTACCGAGCAGAGGAATCGAAGAGGCTCGCACCGGGACCGGCCCCAGGGCCTGGACGGCAACGGTTCCGCCCACTCCGGCCGCGGCGGCCAGCGCGGCGCGCTCCGGCAGAATCACGCCCGCCAGCGAAACGCCAAAACCCGAGTTGCGCCGCACGCATTCGATCGCCTCGCGCAGATGGCGGCCGGTTCCCACCATGGCGATGCGCTCCGGCGAAGGCCAGAAATCGTCGATCAGGCGAACTGCGAAGACGGTGCAATAGCGCGCGAACAACAGAAACACGAAGTTCACCGGAATCGAAACGAGGACGTAGGAGCGCGGGAATCCGGCTCCGAACCCGCGCAGGAAAAAAGTGACCACCACATAGAGCGCCGATGCGAGAAAAGTCGTCTCGAACAGGCGGGCGAAATCCTCGCCGACTCGCGCGCGCCGGGGAGGCCGGTAGAACGCCATCCAGACGCTGACCGCCACCCACAGCAGGAGAATCGCGGAAACCGGCGGAGCGGAGGCCAACAACTCGTCCTCACGAAAACGGTGCGTGGCGAGCGGATTCAGCAGAAGACGCATCTGCACGGAGCCGTACCACGCCACGGTCAGCGCCGCCGCGTCGAACGCGAACTCCACAATCCGTTTCGTCAGCTTCCGTCTGCGCACGGTTCCCTCAACAATCCTGTTTCCGGGTCATCGCGACCCTCCGCCGTACGCGTAGCGGTAAGCCGAATAGGCCTGGTCATAACCGTACGGGGCGTACTTCGGATTCCAGTCGTTCAGCACGGAACCGAGCACCGGAATGCCGTCCTCCTGAAGCCGCCTGAGCGTGGCCGCGGCGACGTCGCGCGAGGTTTTGCCGGAGCGGAACACCAGAATCACGCCGTCGGAGAGACCGCCCAGAATTCGCGCGTCGGACAATTCCAGCGCCGGTGGGCTGTCCATCAGCACCGCGTGAAACTCCAGCCGGAACCGCAGCAACAACTCCTGCAGCCGTTCCTGATAGCGCAGGCTGGAAATGTTCACCGCGCCCGATCCGCTGGTCAGAACAAACAGCCCTTCCACGGCGGTGGCCTGGAACAGCTCGTTGAACAAATAGTCTTCGATGGGCCGCTCGTCTTCCAGAACATTAGCCAGGCCAAATGTGTTGTCCAGATGGAACGCCTTGTGAAGCTGCGGCCGGCGCAGGTCGCCATCCACCAGCAGCACGCGCCGGTTCGTGTTCGCCAGGGCGATGCCCAGGTTCGTGGTCATGGTGGTTTTGCCTTCGTGCGCCGACGGACTGGAAATCACGAAGACACGCAACTGCCTGCCGCGTTTGCCGGCGAACCAGAGCGACGCAACCGTCGAGCGGAACGACTCGGCCAGGATGGACGCGTCGTCTCCCCAGTCGGCCAGGCGAACGGGCTGCCGCCGCACCCATCTCCACGTGCCGTATCGGGGATGTCCCGTGGCCCGCGCTTCCAGAACTACCGGGCGTGGGGGGTTCAGCGGCACCTTGCGCTCCAGCCTGCTGGAGGGAATTGCGCCCAGCTCGACAAGGTTCAGGTGGCGCGCCGAGTCGCCGGGGTTGCGTAGGCGGCGGTCGGTCTGATCGCGAATCAGCGCCAGTGCGGTGGAAAGGAACAGGCCGGCGAGAAGCCCCGCGCCCGCGTTCCACACCGGCTTCGGCCTCACCGGATGCCGGGGAACCCGCGCCGCGCTGACGATGCGAATGTTGCTGGAACGGATGGTGGAGACGATGCCCGCCTCTTTCACCTTCTGGAGCATCGCGTCGTAAAGAGAACGGTTGGTTTCCAGTTCGCGCTTCAGCGTTTCGTACTGAATCGACTTGGCGGCCTGATCGGAAACCAGAGCGGCCTGGCCCTCGTAGTTGGCGTGGATCAGATCTTCCCGGCGTTTGGCGGCCTGATAATCGTTGCGAATCTGCTCCAGAACGGTGGCGCGCTGGCGCTGGATGATCGTTTCCAGTTGCGCGATCTGGGCGCGCACGTTTTTCAACTTGAAGTATCCCGGCGTGAAGGTGGCGGCGAGCTCGGCTTCCTGCCGTTTGAGTTCGGTCAGGCGAGTCTGGGCGTCGTGCAACGCGCCCTGCTCCACCAGATCGGGGAGCGACTCCAGCGGCGCGGCGGCGGCGATCTCATATTTCGATTGCTTCAGCGCGCGGTCGGCCTGCGCGCGAGAGAGCTCTTCCTGGATCTGGCGGAACTTCTCTTCGGCGGCGGTGTCCCCCTTGTCGTCGTTGAGAATCAGTCCGGCGGTGCGCGCGAAATTCTGCAGGGCGGTGGCGGAGCGGGCCAGATTCGCTTTCAGGTCGGCCATCGGTCCGGCCAGCCACTGAGCGGTCTTCTGCGCCGCTTCCCAGCGCGCGTCGAGATTCTGTTCGATCGATTCGTTGGCCAGAGCGTTGACGAAATCGGCCGCGAACCGCGGGTCGGCCGAGTCGAACTCGATGTCCACCAGATGGCTTTGCGGCGTGTTGGCGACAGTGAGGTTCTCACGGATCCGCGCGATGGCCTCGTCGGCGGTGATGGGGCGCGACTCCATCGAGTGCCTGAAACCGAGCCGCGCCGCCCACTCGCCAAAGCGCGTGGCAGGTCCCAGAGCCGCCGGCCGGGCGAGCGCGCCGGTCCTGGTGGCAACTCGTTCCAGCAGCGCCTCGTCTTTCAGGACGCGGGTCTCCGTTTCCACCCAGGAATCCGCGTTGCCGTCGCCGGCGGTGGGATCGAGATCCTTCGCGTTCAGGAAATTGTCGTTCGCGTTCTGGACTTCTACGGTAGCTTTGGCGCGGTAAACCGGCTTCATCGGAACGGTGATGAGAAAACCGAGCGCGGCGGCGGCCGCGGCAACGCCGAGGATGAGCCCGGCGTTGCGCCGCAGAATGCGCACATAATCGAGCAGCCCGCCGGATTCCGGCAACGGAGTCAGCACGGCCGGGCCGGAGAGAGGCGCGGCCGGCGCGTAAAACGGCCGAATCTCCACCGGCCGGCGCGGCATCAGGTCCAGGCTGGAACGCTCGCTGGGGTTCTCCAATTCTCCTCCTACAGCCTCCACGCAACTGCGATTGCCGCCTGCAGCGCCGCATCCAGAGCCTTCGCGCCGGCTTTCTTCGGGCCGTTGGTGGGGACGAAAAGAATGTCGTCGGCCTGAAGGTTCGTCTCGCTGCCGTGGCCTTCCAGAAGCTTGCGCAGATCCACGGCGATTTCCTGGCGTTGCGTCCCGCCGTTCAGCGGACGCAGGATTTTTGCGCGCTGCGGCGCGGCCGTGCCGGTGAGTCCGCCCGCCAGCGACAGCGCCTGCAGGACGGAGTACTGTTCGCGGTCGCTGAGCGGATAGCTGCCCGGCTTGGCCACCTCGCCGATCACGAAGACTACGTGCGCCCGTGGAACCGTGATCACGTCGTTGGGCCGAACCGCGATGTTCAGTTGCGGCGCGCGCGCTTCCATGAGCGGCTGCAGGTCGATGGTTGCGGTACTTAACCCGGTGGCCGCGTCCAGCTTTTCTCCGGGCACGCCGATGGGTCCCCATTCCTTCCGCCGGGCGATGTTCACCACGCTGCCGCTGTCGCTGCGCAAACCGCCGGCCATGGAGAGCATTTCGAGCAGAGTCTTCTGCCCGCGCAATTGCAGAACTCCCGGCGTGTTGACCGCGCCGACCACCGATACGGGCTGGCTGTGGAACTCCTCCACCGTGACCGTAATCTCGGGGGCCTGAATGATGGCCTTGTAGCGCGCGACCAATGCATCGCGCAGGGTATCCACGGTTTCGCCGGCGGCCTTTATGCGGCCGATCCAGGGCAACTCCGCGAAACCGTTGAGGTCCACGCGAACGGGCTTGTCGGCCAGCTCCGGCGCCTGCGCGATGTTGACGGCGATCACGTCGTCGGCGCCCAGCACGTAATCGGAGGCCCCGGCTGGAGCCATCGGGGCCGTCTGGCCGAATGCATTCGCGAGTAATAGCAGTATCAGAAGCGTCGCCACAGCAGCCGCCAATCCCTCCGGAGGCGTTCCGTGACTGGAGTTTAGGGCCTTATATGCGTCTGCAACAATCTGCCGGACGTACCGGACCAGTGACCAAAACCCCGGCGCAGTTCCGGTACTTCCCGTGTGGTACCCCTGAAATCCCGGAACCACCCGGTACCGAAGTTCGTAAATGCTCAGGGAGGTTCCGGCACTATGTCGTTCCTGTCGGCTGATCTTCGTCAGGCGGCTCGCGCGCTGCTTCGGGATCGCGGATACACGGCCGTTGCGCTGCTCACGCTCGCGTTCGGTATCGCGGTGAACACCATCATTTTTTCAGTGGTGGATTCCGTGCTGCTGCGGCCGCTGAGCTATCGCGATCCCGGGCGCCTGATGGTGATCAACGAAGTTGTACCGGAGGTGGTGCAGGCGTACCCGCGGTTCCCGGCAAACGCACGGCATTTCTTCGAGTGGCGGGACCGGTGTTCCTCCTTCGAGCGTTTCACCCTTATCGAACCGCAGACGTTCGTGCTGACTCGCGCCGGGGAACCGGAGCAACTGCACGGGGCGAACGTTTCCGCCAATCTGCTTGCCATGCTGGGCGTCGAGCCGCAGCTTGGCCGCGGTTTTCTGGCCGAGGAAGAGCAGCCCGGACACGAGCATGAAGTGATTATCAGCGACGGCCTGTGGACCCGGCGCTTCCACCGCGATCCCTCACTGGTGGGCCGGACGATTACGCTGGACGGCTCCCAGTGGACGGTGGTGGGCATCCTGCCCGCGAACTTTCACTTCCCGAAAAGCGACGGCAGCCAGATTGTCAACTTCCCACGCAAGGCGGACGTGTTTCGTCCCGCCGCCTTCAAACGGGACGATATTGACTGGTTGGGTGAGTTCAACTATGTCGTAATCGGGCGTCTCCGCCCCGGCGTTTCCCAACAGCGCGCGCTCGCGGAAATGAACGTGGTGCAGGCGAACATCGCGACACACTTCCCGGAGAAGATGCACCTGCGCGCGATGATGACGCCGCTGCAGGAAGAGGTGACCGGGACGGCGCGCAAGGGCCTGGTGATGCTGTTCGCCGCAGTCGCCGCGGTGTTGCTGATCGTCTGTGTGAATCTGGCGAATCTCAGCCTGGCGCGGGCCGCCGGGCGAGGCCGCGATCTGGCCATCCGAACGGCGCTGGGAGCGGGACGCGCGCAACTGATTCGCTATATTCTCGGCGAGAGCCTGATGGTGGGAATTGCCGGCGGCGCCGCGGGCATCGCGCTGGCGTGGGCCGGATTGCGCGCGGTATTGCGCTTTGCGCCGCTCGACCTGCCTCGTCTGGACGAGATTCACCTGGATGTTCGGGCACTGCTTTTCGCGTTCGCGCTTTCGATTCTCACCGGCCTTCTCTTCGGGATTCTTCCGGCGTGGAGGGCCTCGGCGGCCGACCCGCAACTTGCTTTGCGCGGCAGCTCGCGCAATGCCACCGAAGGCGTTCGCGGCCTTTTCACACGAGACATTCTGTTGGGCTTCGAATCGGCGCTCGGCGCCGTCCTGCTGATCGTGGCGGGGTTGCTCATCGGCAGCTTCGTTCGCCTGCTGAATATCGATCAGGGATTCAATGCCGACCGTCTCATCGCCGTCGAGGTTGACCTGCCGCAGAACGGCTACGGCGAACCCGCGAAACGCGACGTCTACTATCGCAACCTGCTCGCGAAGATGCAGGCGTTGCCTGGCGTCGGCTCCGCCGGCCTGGTGTCGCGCTTGCCGCTGGAGGGCGAAGACTGGGTGGACGCGATGCAGCGCGAGGGTGAGCACAAGCCCATGGCCGAACTGCCCATGACCAACATGCGCTTCTGCAGCCCGGATTATTTCCGCACCATGGGAATTGCCCTCGTGGCCGGCGAGCCATTCCGCGAAAGCGACCGGAACCGCCACGTGGCGATCGTTTCCGAACTGGCCGCGCGCCGCGTGTGGCCGAGGGAGAATCCAATCGGGAAGAGGTTCACGCGTGGCGATCCCGATGAGCCGCCCTTCGAAGTGATTGGACTCGTCCGGGACGTTCGCCCCGGCGCCGGTAAAGAGCCCGTCGTTACGGCGTACTTCCCTTACTGGTATCGCAATCGATTGTCGATGACGGTGGTGGCGCGGACATCCGGCGATCCCCGGTCGCTCGCGCCGGCCATCCGCTCCGCGGTGTGGAGCATCGATCCCGACACGGTGGTTGGCGAGATTCAAACCATGCGAAATGTCGTGTCCACATCGGTGGGGCAGCGGCGATTTCAGGTGATGCTCATCGCCGGCTTTGCCGCTTCGGCGTTGCTGCTGGCCTGCATCGGAATTTACGGCGTGGTGTCGTGGTCGGTGGCGCGGCGCAGGAATGAGATTGGAGTCCGCATGGCGCTCGGGGCCACCAGCGGCAACGTGCGCCGCATGCTGGTGCTACAGGGACTGCGGCCCGTAATCGCGGGCCTCATTCTGGGCATCGCGGCGGCACTGGCATCCGGCCGCCTCCTGAACAGTCTGCTGTTCGGCGTGAGCGCCCGCGATCCGTGGACAACTTGCGGCGTCGCTGTCACGCTGGCCGGCGTTGCCGCATTGGCCTGTTACCTGCCTGCCCGTCGTACTACGCTGAACGATCCTCTGGAAGCTTTGCGCTATGAATGACGGCCGCATGAACCGAAATTAACGGTCACACGCGCAACTCCTTCCCGGCTTCTGGTTTTCTCAGGGCGTAAGAAGGAGGAAAGATGGGAAAGCTAATCGGAGGTTCCCTGATGGCGCTGGCGCTGGCGGGGATGGCGCTCGCGCAGGTGAATGTCCGGCGCGAGAACCAACAGGATCGCATTGCCAACGGCGTGTCGAGCGGGCAGTTGACCGCGGGCGAGACGGCAACCCTGGAAAACAAGGAAGGCTACATCAATCACGAGGTCGCGACCGATCGCGCGGCCAACGGCGGCACGCTCACCGGCGGCGAAAAGGCGCAGATCAACAACCAGCAAAACCGGCTGAGCAATCAGATCTACACCGACAAGCACAACGCCGCGACGCAGCACTACGGCAACAACGAGGTGGATGCCCGCCGCGAGAACCAGCAGGATCGCATCGCGCAAGGCATTCGCTCGGGCCGGCTGAACGCGGGGCAGACCGCGCGTCTGGAGAACCACGAAGCGGCCATCAATCACGAGGTCCACACCGACCGCGCCGCCAACGGCGGGAAGCTCACTCCGGCCGAGCACGCTCAGGTGAACCGGCAGCTCAATCGGCAGAGCGGCCGGATCTACCGGGCCAAACACTAAGCCGACGCCCCTATCGCCCCTCGCGCCCGTGGCAGTCTCGGAGGAGCTGACACGGGCATTTTTGTTGTAGCCACTCGCTTCGAAACGGACGCCTGGATGACGCCGCGCTCACCGCATGTCCGAATTGGGCGGTATGCGGCGACGTGGAGTCGGAAGCGCACAAACACAGGTTTTTGAAACGCGCTACGCCTGTTGCTCGCCGTGACGGCCAAACAGCGGTAATTCCCTCACTTGGGCCGGGTTCCGGTTAGCCCATGGCCGCCGCCGGGCCAAGCCCATGCGCCCTTGAATGAGTTGCCGTCCTCGCACTCTCCCTTGAAACAGTTCTCGGACCCCTTCTTCGGGAACCAAATCGTAAATGTCCTGCGGTCCAGCTCGTAGACGTAATCGAGCGTCAGCCCATCGAAGAAGCTGTGGAAGCGTGTCCAGACCTCCTCGCCTGGCTTTTCACCGGCGCGAGCAGGTGCCCAATCATTTCGCTACCTTTTGATCGCCCGCCCGAAGGCCTTAAGATCTACGTGCTCGATCAGGAAGAACCCACCTTCAGCTCACTCGCAACGCAAAGCAGAAATCGGCTCCACGCGCAGCGCTCTTACCGCCGGGACAAGTGTGGCCAGCACGGCGATCGCTCCAAATACAGTCACCACTCCCACAAGGGCAGCCGGGTCGGCGGTACTCAATCCGGGCACCAGAAACATGGCCAGAGGACGAGTAGCGAATGCGGAAATGGCCAGGCCGATCGCGAGACCGATCGCGGTCAATCCGAAACTGTGGCGGCAGACCAGGCGCAGCACCGCGGTCGAGCCGGCGCCGAGCGCCATACGAACGCCGATTTCGCGCGTGCGCCGGGAGACTGAATAGAGCAAAGCTCCATACAGGCCGATGGCGGCCAGCACTAACCCCAGCACTCCCATCGCGCCCAGCATGGCGGCGCCAACCTGGCTGGGAAGCAGGGCCAGTCCCATCGAGCGGATCAGGGGCTTTGTCTCCACCGCCGCGCTGGCATCCAGGCGCCCGAGCAGGTCCGCGACCGGCTTCACCAGGGCCGCGGGCGAGCCGGACGCACGAACGATGAAATTCAGCGCGACCGGCTCGTCGTTCGCCAGATACGGAATGTAGAGAGCCGGGTGCGGCTTTTCACCGAGAGTGAAATACCGGCTGTCCCTGACAACACCGACGATGCGGATGGGTCCCCAGGTGGTAACTGTATGGCCCACCGGGTCCCGGGCGCCGAAGATCATGCGCGCAAACGACTCGTTCACGATGGCGACCGCGGGAGCACCCGCGCGGTCGTCAGCGGTGAATTCGCGCCCACGCAGAAGTGGAATGCCGATCGCGCGGAAGTAGTCCGGACCCACATCATTGCATTCATAGGTGACGGACATGGAGGCCGCAGAAAGATCGGTCCGCAGATTCGTCGCCTCCTTGCAATTGTCGTTCAAAGGCACGCGACGGGTCACCGCTGCCGCCTCGACGCCGGGCAGGCTGCGCAGACGATGAAGCGCCTCCTCGACCAGCGACCTCTGCCGCGACTGGTCCTTGTAGTCTTCGGGCACCAGGCGCATCGCGGCCCAAATCGTGTGCTTCGTGTCGAAGCCCGGGTTCATCGAGACAGCACGCCGCAGATTATGCAGGAACAGGAACCCTGTGGCCAGCAGGACGGTGGAAACGGCAATCTGGCCGGCAATCAGCGCGCCGCGAAGCCCCCAGGTCCGTTCCGCCCGCTGCTCGCGCTTCAAAATGACATTCACGTCCCTGCGGACAGCGCGAAGGGCCGGCATCAATCCGCTCAGCAGCGCGCTCCCGAGGACCAGACCAATCGAATACCACAGCAGCCGCCCGTCGGGTTTGATCACGAGTTGAATGGGGACGGGAAGCGGCAGCGTCAGATTGCCGATGAGCCGTCCGCAGATCGCATCGATCAGCAGTCCCGCGGCCGCCCCCAGCAGCGACAGGAGGAGACTTTCCGCCAGAAGATGCCGAACGACGCGCCCGCGGCTCGCCCCCAGCGACAACCGAACCGCCAGTTCGTGCGACCGGGCGGACGCCCGCGCCAGCAGCAGGCCCGCCACGTTGGTGCAAGCCACCAGCAACACCAGTGCAACAACGATCAGGAGCATACCGAAGAAGGCGATCACGGGCCCGGCCTGCTCGCTGGCCAGAATGTCCATGCCGGCCACTCCGGCAACGTGCGTCTCACTGTTATCCCGCTTCCATCCTTGAATTGGGCCCTGAAGTGGGTGAATGCGATCCAGCTCCCGAAGCACCACTCGCAGACGCTCCCGTGCAGCCGGAATGCCCATGCCACCCGGCAGCCGCGCATAGAACTGCACATACTCGTCGTCGCGCAGCACCGGAACGTAGATATCGGGCGAGAAACCGTATCCCACGATGTTCCGGTGATCGGCGGGAAGCACGCCCACAACCGTGTACGGCTTGCCGTCGAGCACCACATGGCGGCCGGCAATGCCGGCATCCCGTCCGAATCGCCCGCTCCAGAAACGATACGACAGCACCACGGTGTTCGTCTCGCCCGGTTCGATGCCCCGTCCCAGCTCAAACGGCGCACCCAGCGTGACAAAGTAGTCGTCGGTGACGCTTGCCGCGTGGAGCCGCAGACTTTCGTCGCCGTTGCGCCAGTTTACGTCCTTTTCGGGATTCGTTCCCGCGGTGCTCTCGAAGATTCGTGCGTTTCGCAGGAATTTGTAGTCCGCAACCGTGGACGAGCTGTTGCCGCCCGCCTGCAGGGAAATCAGCGACCCGGGATCCCTCGCCGAAGGCACGCTGAGGAGAAAGCTGGTGGTGACGCTGAAGATGGTGGAATCCGCGCCAATGCCCAGCGCCAGACAGGAAATGGCGGCAAGCGCGAACCCTGGGTTACGCCGCAGGGCGCGCTGAGCGTAGGCGAGATCGGCGAGCAGATCCTCGAACCAGCGAAACTCCCACGAGCAGCGTGCGTCTTCGGCGATTCGCGGCCCGCTGCCAAACTCCCGCTTCGCGCGGTGCAGCGCGACGTCCCGCGGAACGCCGCTCTGAACCAGTTCGTCAACGCGGGATTCCATGTGGAACTGCATTTCTTCGGTGAGCTCCGCGTGGAATCGCGAGCGGCGCCCCAGACTGAAAAGGCGGCGCCACATCTCGCCTGGATATGACATGAGAATCCTCCTCAGGCCGTCTTCATCACCATTTGAATGGCCCGCACCAGTTTGTTGAATTCGCCCGCTTCACTGGCCAGTTGTTTTCGCCCGTCGTTGGTGAGCCGGTAGAATCGCGCCCGGCGGCCGGTATCCGACGTGCCCCATTCCGCCTTCAGCCAGCCCTTCACCAGCATCCGGTTCAGCGCCGGATACAGAGAGCCTTCTTCCACTTCGAGAGCCTCGGCGGAGCATTGCCGAATTCGCCGGGCGATCCCGTAGCCATGCATCGGCCCGCCGGCCAGAGTTCTGAGAATGAGCATGTACAGCGTGCCCGGGAGCAGTTGCGGTGAGTCGTCGGCCATATCCTGTTCCCGATTATGCATAGTCAGGACAGGGTACGCAACCCGAACGACCCAAGTTCCGCAAAAATCAGGCGGTCAGTCTCGCGGTCGCCAGTCGAACGATCGTTTCGAAGTGCGCGGTCTGCGGGAACAGATCCACCAGAATCATTTCGCCAATCCGATAACCGGCCGCGAGGAGCGGCCTGAGGTCCCGCGCCAGCGTCGGCGGATCGCACGAAACCACAGTCAAACGCGGCGAACGAATCCGAATCAACTCCCCTACCGCCAGCTTGCCCAGACCCGCGCGCGGCGGATCGGCAACGACGAGATCCGGCGCCTCGGTCACCGTCATCAGGTGCGCCTCGGCGGTTTCGTTGTGCGTGGCGAGATTCAGGATTTCGGAAGCGCCCGCGTTGTGTTCCAGATCCCGAAAAGCGCTGGGAGAAGCTTCCACCGCAATCACTCGCTCGAAGCGGCGGGCCAGCGGCAGTGTGAAGAGCCCTGCACCGGCATAGAGATCCATGGCCTCGGAGCCGCCGCTCCCGGCCATCACCAGATCGACAAGCCGATCCACCAGGAACCGGTTGACCTGAAAGAACGTGTCGCGGCTCACGCGAAAGCCGCCATATTGAATTGGCGCGTTCGTGCCGAGCTTGCGCAGCAGAGTCACGAACGGCCGGGGCGCGCGATCCTGCAGCCGCCACTGGACCTCACGCTCGTTGGTGAACAACTCCAGCGTCGCCTCGAACGGACGCATCCCGGGCAGTTCGCGCGCCAGGACGGCGATCGAGTCGTTCAGCTTCGGGGAGGAAATGGGGCAACGGTCGATAGGCACCAGCGCATGCGCGCCCGCCTGAAAGTACCCAATCGCGCCCCCGGAAATGTGCAGTTGCACGCGATTACGATACTCCCACGGGTCGCCCGCAATGAGCGCGACATCGCCGGAGTAGTCGATCCCGCCGGTGCGCCGCAATACCTCCAGCAGAATCGCGCGTTTTTGTTCGAGCTGATACTCATACTCGGCGTGCTGATAATGGCACCCGCCGCAGCGCAGAAAGTAAGGGCAGCGCGGCTCGGTCCGCCGGGGCGCCCGCGACAGCACTTCAATCGGGCGTCCGCGCAGCAGATCGTTCTTGGCGCGGGACACTTCGGCGCGAACCGTCTCGCCCGGCAGCACAAAGGGCGTGAGCACAACCTGGCCGTTTTCGCGGGCCAGTCCGTCGCCCCCGTAAACGAGCTTCTCGATGCTGAGTTCCACTTCGCTCAAAGCCAGCCCCGCATCCAGTACACCAGCAGGCCCGCATACTCCCGCAGCGCGCTTTTCGAGTCTGTCAGATGCTCCGGCTGCGGCACCAGGGAAAACAGCAGTGAAGGCTTGCCCCAGCCAGTCATGTAGTTGCAGGGCGCGGGGATCACTTCAAGGCCGGCATGGCGAAACAGAGCGGCGGCGCGTGGCATGTGCGAGGCAGAGGTAACCAGCAGAATGCGATGCACGCCGCGCCCAGCGAGCGTGCGCCCGGTGAGTTCCGCGTTTTCGTGCGTGTTGCGCGAGGCGTCTTCGGCGACGATCGCCGCCGCGGGGACACCCAGGCTCTCCAACATCCGTGCGGTGCCGATCGCCTCCGGTTCGGCTCCGCCATCCAGAAATTCGACGTTTCCGCCGCTGATGAAGATGACCGGAGCTTTTCCCGCGCGATAAAGCGCCACTGCCTCGCGAACCCGGTCTCCCGCGCCGCTCAGCTCGGCGTCTTTGTGGAGGCCGGCGGCCGGGTCCACGCCGCCACCGAGTATGACGATCATCTCCGACTGCGGAACGCGCGGGACCTCCACATCCGCGTAACGGCTCTCCAGAGGCCGGAGCAGCAGACCCGACCCCCAGGTTGTGCTGAGCACATAGAGCGTAAGCACACTCGCCGCGAACATCGCCCCGGCAAGACGTGGCCAGCGCTTTCGCGTGAACCACGCGAGCATCAACAGTACGAGATTCCCGCCGGGCGGAAAGACCAGCGGCGGAAGCAGCTTGCTAAAGAATAGGAACATGTTCGAGAATCGCGGCGATGAGACCGTCGATGGTGAACTCGGCCGCTTCCACCGTAGGCTCGATGTGGTGAGATCGCAGGGTTGCGGAGGTCACCGGCCCGATGGAGGCGATTCGCACGCCGGCAAGCGTGCTCGCGCCGGCGATCGCGACGAAGTTGTTCACCGTGGACGAGCTGGTGAAGGTGATCCAGTCCGGCTGGCGCGCGGATGAGAACAGCGCTTTGACGCGCTCGGCTGCACCGGCGGGCGGCACGTTGCGATAGGCTTCCACGACATCGACCGCCGCGCCGAGGCGCGCCAGTTCAACCGGGATCAGATCGCGGGCGACTGCGGCACGCGGCAGCAGAATCCGCCGGCCGTTGAGATCCTGCCCGGCGAAGGTGGCCACCAGCGACTCCGCCACATATTTCTCCGGCATCAGGTCCACCTTCAGATGCAGCTCCTCGATGGCCCGCCGAGTGGTCGGCCCGATGGCGCAGATGCGCGCGCGCAGCGAGCGAAGGTCGTGGGGCGAGCGGTCCAGCCGATCCAGAAAGAACCGCACCCCGTTAGCGCTGGTGAAGATCAGCCAGTCGTATTCAGCGAGCCGCGCGATGGCGGCGTCCAGCGGCGCGGGGTCGGCAGGCGGTTCAATTGAAATCACCGGCAGTTCCATCACCTCGGCGCCAAGAGATTCCAGACGCTCCCTCATCTCGCCCGCCTGGCTTTGCGCTCGCGTGACCACGATGCGTGCGCCAAACAGGGGCAGCCGCTCAAACCAGTTCAGTTTTTCGCGCAGCCGCACCACTTCGCCGATGAGGATGGTGGCGGGCGGCTTCATCCCCGCGCGCTCGATCCGGCCGGCCAGATCGCCCAGCGTGCCGACGATGCACTGCTGATGGGGACGAGTGGCCCAGCGCACCGCCATGGCCGGCGTTTCCGGCGAACGGCCGCGGGAGACGATCTCGCGCGCGATCTCGCGAACATGGGTCAGCCCCATGAAAACCACCAGCGTATCCGCCGCGCCCACTTTGTCCCAGTCGATATGCGCGACCTCGTGGCCGGTGACAAACGTCACAACGGAAGTGTGCTCGCGATGCGTGAGCGGCACGCCCGCGTACGCGGCGATGCCGAGCGCTGCGGTGACTCCGGGCGCCACTTCGAACGAAATGCCCGCGTCCGCCAGCGCTTCCGCTTCCTCTCCGCCGCGCCCAAAGATGTAAGGGTCGCCACCTTTCAACCGGACCACGGTCAGCCCGCGGCGGGCGCGTTCAATCATGGCCGAGCAGATCTCTTGCTGCGAGAGCGCGTGCTCCGCTCGCTTCTTGCCGACATACAGGCGCTCGGCGCTCGCCGGTGCGAATTCCAGAAGCGCCTCGTTGGCGAGATGGTCGTAGAGAACGGCGTCGGCGAGACCGAGTACGCGGCGGCCCTTCAGGGTGAGCAACTCAGGATCGCCCGGGCCGGCGCCGACAATATAAACTCGGCCGCGGTCACTCATGCGCCGAACCGTCATACACGGCTTCTAGAATTTCTCGACCGCCTGCCCGGAGCAGATCGTCTCCGAGAGCTTCGCCAATCGACTGAGCGGCGTTCACGGGCCCCTGCGCGGCGAGGCGCACAGTGGCGTCGCCCTCCGGCGCAACCACAATGGCGTCGATCCGCAGCACGCCTCCGTCGATCCGTGCATGAGCGCCGATGGGCACCTGGCAGCCGCCGCCCAGCCGGGCTAACACCGCTCTCTCCGCGGTGACGGCTGCGCGCGTTTCGGTGTGATCGAGCCGGCGGCAAATCTCGTGCGCCTCGCCGTCAGTCCGGGTTTCCACAGCGAGTGCGCCCTGACCGACCGCGGGGCACATCACCTCCGGATCCAGCACCTCGGCGATACGCTGTTCGAGGGCCAGCCGCCGCAGCCCCGCCGCGGCCAGAACAATGGCGTCGAAGCGCTGCTCTTCCACTTTGCGTAATCGTGTGTCTACGTTTCCACGAATGCTCTCAATGACGAGATCGGGCCGCAGCGCGCGAAGTTGCGCGGAACGCCGCAGAGAACTGGTGCCCACCTTCGCACCCTGAGGAAGTTCGTCCAGCCGCATGCCGACCATGGCATCGCGAGGGTCTTCCCTTTCCGGAACGGCGGCAATGGTCAGCCCGAACGGGACATCCGTCGGCATGTCCTTCATGCTGTGCACGGCGACGTCGATGTCGCCGCGCAACAGCGCTTCCTCGATCTCCTTCGTAAACAGGCCCTTCGTCCCGACCTTCGCCAGCGGCACGTCGGTGATGCGATCTCCCGTTGTGTGGATGATCTCGATGCGCGATTCGTGGCCGAGGGCCGCCAGCCGGGCCTGAATCCAGCGCGCCTGCCACAGCGCGAGCTGCGACCCGCGGGAGCCGATGGTCAGCATCTGAGGCGCTCCATAAAGCAGGGCAGGTTTTCAATCTGTCCCGATGGGCCTGCGGCCCACGAAAAATGATGAAAACCGGCGTGGGGCAGCCTTGACCACGGGCGGAGCCGTATGGGCGGCCTTATCGCCGGATAAGGCGACCACTGCTCCTTCGCTTGTTGTCGAGGCTGCGGCGGTCTCTCAGACCGCCCCGTCGAGCGCGCGGGGAAAGGCGGGCTGGGAGCCCGCCGCAGGCAGAGTGCCTGCCCCACCAGACCGGGTTTTCGACTGTGCGGCGGGTTTCCAACCCGCCCACGGCCGATTGAAAATCGGCCGCAGGATGTAATCCTGCCCCACGCGGCCACGGCCTCAGTCCCCAAACCGGAACACCTTCCGTATGATGCCCGCCATGTGCGCGCCTTCCGGGTGCGCGGCGGTGCGGCGAAGCTCGGAAATCGGCCCGTGCGCAATCTTGTTGATGATGGCCCGGGTCAGCGCTTCCACCGCCTCTTCCTGCTCCGCCGTCAGCGCGCCCAGCCGCCCGCGCATGCGGCTCAGCTCGGCCAGACGAACGCGCTCGAGCTGTTCCTGCAACCCGACAATGGTGGGCACGACGTCGCGCGTCTTCAGGCGCGCGATCATCTGCTCCACCTCTTCTTCGATGATCAGCTCCGCCTGGCTCGCGATCTCCTTGCGATGCTGCAGATTGTCGGCCACCACACGCTGCAGGTCGTCGATATCGTAAAGGAAAACGTTGTCCAGCTCGTTTACCGCCGGCTCGATATTCCGCGGCACGGCAATGTCGATGACGAACACCGGGCGGTTCTTCCGCGCCTCGATCACCTTCTTCATCTGCTCCTTCAGCAGAATGTAGTGAGGCGCGCCGCTGGAAGCGATGACGATGTCCACCCGCGGCAGCGCAGCGACAAAGCTGGTGTGGGGGACCACTTCGCCGCCGAATAGCTGCGCCATCTCCCGGGCCCGCTCCTCGGTGCGATTGGTCACCAGGATCTTCGACACGCCGCAGCGATGGAGATGGCGGGCGGCCGCTTCCGACATTTTCCCGGCGCCCACCACCATCACGGTCTTGTCGCGAAGCTGGCCGAAGATTTCGCGCGCCAGCTCCACGGCGGCGAAGCTCACCGATACCGCGCTGGATCCGATATCCGTTTCGGTGCGCACCCGCTTAGCCACGTTAAAGGCGCGCATCAGCAGCCCGTCGAGAAATCCGCTCACCGCGCCTTCCGCCCGCGCCACCTCCCAGGCCGCCTTGAGCTGCCCGAGGATCTGCGGCTCGCCCACCACCATCGAGTCGAGGCTGGAGGCTACGCGAAACAGATGATGAATCGCCGCGCGGTCGTCGAAGCGGTACAGGTACGGCCGGATCCACTCGCGCGAAACGCTGCGGACGTCAGCAAGAAATTCATCCACGTCGTCCGTGGCGTCGTCCGCGCAGGCCACCGCAATCTCCACGCGGTTGCAGGTGGAGAGAATCATGCCCTCCAGCATTCCCGGGCGCTGTTTGAGGGCGTGCAGGGCTTCCGGCAGCGCCGCGGCGTCGAAGGCCAGCCGCTCGCGCACCTCCACCGGCGCGGTCGTGTGGTTCAGCCCTGTGATTGAGAACTTCATCTGGAAAATGCGGACCGCAGGCCCACGTGCGCCGCCCATGTCAGCGCGGAACAGCACAGTACCGCGATAGCCATCACCGCGGCCTTGCGGCCCCGCCATCCCGCCGTAGTGCGCATGAAGACCATGATGAGGTAGAACAGCCACGTCAGCAGGGCAATGCCGATGCGCGGATAAGCGAACCACTGCGAACCGGTCTCGATAAACGCCCATGTGGTGGCCGCGATCACCCCCAGCGTGATGAACAGGAACCCAAAGTTCATTGAATGCGTGATCAGGCTGTCCAGCGTGGCCAATGGCGGAAGCCGGTCGAAGAACGAGCCCGGCCGCTTGCGCTTGAGCTGCCGCTCCTGGATCAGATAGAAGATGGACGCCACCGCGGTGATCAGCAGGCCCGCATAGCCGAGCAGGATCATCAGCACGTGCACAAACAGCCAGGCGTCGCGCACGCGTTGATCGCTCCACGTGGCCACCGGGGCCTCCATGGAGCCGATCATGGTGAGGAGAAACACTACGGGGAAAATGAACACGCTCAGGCTGTTGAACTTGTATCGCCAGTCCACAAAAAGAAAAGCGAGGGCCATCAGCAGCGCGCACACCGACGAGGTTTCCAGAAAGTTGCTGACCGGCAGGTGCCCCAGCGCGCGCGTGGTTTCCACCACCGAAACCACGTGCAGCACGACGCCGGTGTAGAACGCGCCCACGGCGACACGAAACAAACGCGTCTTCCGCAGGCTGATGACGAGAATGGCGTGGATCAGGCCGACTGAGTAGCAAACCGCGGCCACCCGCAGCCAGAAGACGCCCATGTCGTGCATTGTCTTAAGTATAGAGGCTGCACCGGCGCGTGCGGCCATGTTTGGAGGGACGATAGCGACGCGACAGTCGTTCCGGCCGGGTGTATCCGTCGTGCAGCGCTGCGCTCAGAAACCGCACAGGCACAAGCGGGCCGCTGGTGAATTCGCTAAGTCTGTGTGCCTTCTTCGGCTGAGCACGAACTCTGATATGCTTCCTGAAGACTACGAGAACCTTCCAAAGGGGGCGCTCGTGACGAGACTGGAAACGGCGCTCTGGGAGAAGTGGATAGCCCGATTTGGGCGCGCCAAAGTTCGGGAACTTTCCCAGGAGCTTGATTCAGGCAGGTCGGTAGGAGAAAGATCGAAGGCGCTAGTTCGAGCCAGCAACAGCGACAGACTGCAAGAGTTGCTGCTTGAGGGCTTCAGAGGTTTTTTCCATCAAGCCGTGTATATCCGTAGAATCGCCGCGTCGGAAGGGTGCGCTGAAGATCTCAAGAAACTCGAACCCTTGAAACCGCAAGAGCCTGTGCTCTTAGATAGGCTCGAACAAATTTCCGGCAATGAGATGCGCGGGTTGCTGACGGTCATTCAGAATATGGAGTTCCTTCCGACTGAAGAGGGGCCACCGATTTCGTGTAAGGTCCCTTTTCCGGTGGTCATCACCCATCGGGATGAGATACTCACAGTCCAAGTGCTCATCATGCAGAGCACCGTTGAAACATGGGGAGAAATACTCGGACAGGACCTGCGTCGTATATTGACGTTCGTAAAGACAGATGCAATTCATGATCAGACTCTGATGTTCTTGTTGGGGGCCAAGATTGCTACCGGCAAGTACGTGAACTTCTCTACGCCTGCTATAAGGCTCTTCAAACGAAGCGCCGTGAACACCTACTCAGGAACGATGGAGGTAGGCTCGGTCGGGCAATCGCGATACGATACTGTCGGTGGCAGGGGGAAGAAGCCTCTGCGGGAGTCTATGCCAGAGGAATTCCAGAAACTGATTCAGGCGAGGCGAGTAGTTCGCGCAGAAGTTGAGCTGACAGATACCCATCTTGGTCTCGCGGCCAGGTCCAAGATGATTCTGTTCCCAACGACCGGGAAAATAGCTTTTAGGTCAAATCTGGGAGGAAAGGACCCTGATGACTTCATTCAAGCGATGGCTGGAACATAGGGTCTGGCCATGGATAGCGCGGCGCTGCTTTCGCCTGCAGGAGATTGAGCGGTCCATCGGGACGACAGAAGAACGTTATCTTGATACTGAATCGTGGTCTGGCATCCAAGGGGTTTCTTTCGATGAGGCCGAGCGACAACTTCTGCAAGGCGTCAAAACAGGAAGGCTTCAGCAGTGTTTTCTCTATGAGTGGGCAGACAGCCCAGTGCGATTTATTGTCCCTCCCGAATGGGTGGGAAGAACTATCACACTCGCGGAGATCGGCTATATCGGTGAAGATGATTCCCGCGTGATCGAGATTTCTCAATTCCGTGTGAGGCCGATTTTCGTGGCTGCGGAGGCCGAGTGACCCATAATGGCCCTCAAGCGCCCCAAGCCGATTACTGATGTGCCCTCCGTTCATGACGCGGCTCTAGAGTTGGCAGCGGACGTTGCGCGTGGTGAGTTGACAAAGTTCAGATTCAAGCTGGGCGGATGCTTCGTGATCCTCTCCGTGCTCGTATGGCTGGCCGGCGACCTTAACGAGATCGGCGCGCATTTCAGACCCGGCTTTCCAAGCCACGCTTGGACGGCCGCAAAGGCATTGTTTTTTACGGGCTTGGCCTTTGCTGGCAAGGAAATAATCGAAGGCGTAATCAATGGTGTAAGGTTGTCGCTCCGCAAGGGCGATGCAAGCAGCAAATAGGTCACGCTGCCTCCGCCAGTTCGGGCACGGGCCAGACGCAGTCAGCGATTTGGCATATGAAGCAAGCAGGAAAGCAAGCATATGCACGTTACTTGCTTGATCCTTGCTCGGCATGCGTGCTACTATGCTTGCATGGCCGAAAAACAATCCTTGGGCGGGAAGGCCCGAGCCAAGAAACTGAGCAGACAGCGCCGGTCTGAAATAGCAAGACAGGCGGCTGCCAAACGGTGGCAAAAGGAACCGGGAGACGTTCCCGAGGTAATCTGCGGATCGTCGGATCAGCCACTTAGGATCGGTGATATAGAGATACCCTGCTACGTTCTGGACGATGAACGGCGTGTGATTGTCCAACGTGGCATGATCACCGCCCTTGACATGTCCCAAGGAACCGCCGGACGGGGCGACGGTGATCGTTTGGGCAGATTCCTGTCGACGAAGTCCATTAGTCCTTTTGTTGCCAATGACCTGCGCGATGTAATCACCAATCCGATTAAGTTTAAGGTCGGGGGGAACATCGCTTACGGCTATGAGGCGACACTCCTCGCGGATATCTGCGACTCCGTCCTTCAAGCGCGTCGTAGCGAGGGAGGTCTGAATTACCAGCAGGACCATATCGCAAAGAGGTGCGAGATACTACTCCTTGGCTTCGCCAAGACCGGCATTGTTGCCCTCGTGGACGAGGCGACAGGTTATCAGTATGTCCGCCAGCGTGATGCGCTGGAGCAGCTTCTCGAAGAATACCTGTCAGAGGATCTTCGTCGATGGGTCAGGACCTTCCCTGCGGCATACTTCAAAGAAATGTGCAGGCTGCGGAAGGTCGCCTACAGGCCGGACATGAAACTCCCACAGTACTTTGGGCACCTGACTAACGACGTGGTATACCGCCGGTTGCATCCCCGCGTTCTTGAAGAGCTGCGGGAGCGCACAGGCAGAAGCGACAGCGGACATCGCCCGAATAAGCTTTTCCAGTGGCTTAGCGAGGATGCAGGGCATCCGAAGTTACTCCAACACTTGGGAACGGTTATCGGTCTCATGAAGATCTCTGGTACCTACGACGAGTTTCATAAATTCCTTGATCGAGCTGCACCAGTTCCGTCCGATTTGCCTTTGCTTAGGGATCTTGAACCTGGGGATGTTCTTCAGATGACGGACGGGGAGACTGGAGCGTGACTCATTGGCGGCCTGCCCTCCCGAGGCCGCCACCAGACGAACCACACAGATTCAGCGCACCGCCGGAATGAGACTCCGCCGGTTGCGCCGGCACTAAGTCATTTCATGTTCCCCGGCGTGGACCATCTGGTCGCGTTCTGCCTCGTCCCGCTGGCCCTGTTCATTGTTTTCAATGGGCTGGACGACCTGGTGATCGATGCGGCGCTGGCCTGGAACTGGTACCGGAAACGGCCGGAACAACTGCCCGTTACGCCGCTGGCGGAAAAACGAATCGCCATACTGGTCCCACTCTGGAAGGAAGCCGGCGTAATTGGCGGCATGATCCGCCACAATATCTCGGCGATACGATACAGCTCCTATGATTTCTTCATCGGAGCCTACCCGAACGACCCCGCGACGCTGGCGGCCATCCGCGAGCTGGAAGATCGCTTCTCTAACGTCCACCTGGCCACGTGTCCGCACGACGGCCCCACCTCCAAGGCCGACTGTCTCAACTGGATTTACCAGCGTGTGCTCCTGTACGAGGAAGAGCGCGACGCGCGGTTCGACATCTTCGTGACGCACGACGCCGAGGACCTGATTCATCCCGAGGCTTTGGGCCACCTGAACCGCTACTGCGGCGAATACGGAATGGTGCAGGCGCCGGTGCTTCCACTGGCCACGCCGGCGCGCGACATCGTGCACGGCATCTATTGCGACGAGTTCGCCGAATATCAGACGCGCGACATTCCCTCCCGCCAGATCCTGGGCAGCTTTCTGCCCTCGAACGGCGTGGGTGCTGGCTTCGCGCGCGCGGCCCTCCAACGCCTGGCCGAAAGCAGCGGTAATCGCATCTTCGAGCCGGAGTGCCTCACCGAGGACTACGAAAATGGCCTGCGCCTGCATCGGCTGGGTATCCGGCAGAAGTTCCTTCCGCTGGCCGGCGGGCACAACCCAGTGGCCACGCGCGAGTATTTCCCGCGGACGCGCCGCGGGGCTATACGCCAGCGCACGCGCTGGATCACCGGCATTTGCCTGCAAAGCCAGGAGCGCAACGGGTGGCATGGGCGACTCCGCGATATCTACTGGCTTTGGCGCGACCGCAAGGGACTGCTCAGCAACCCGGTGAGCGTCCTCGCCAACGCCTGCTTCGTGTGGGGAATCTTCAGTTGGGCAGCGGCCCGCCTGACCGGCGGAACCTGGGAGCTCGGACGCAGCTCGCCGCACTCCATTCTGCTTCCGGCCGTCGCGCTGCTGGCGCTGTACCGCATGGGCATCCGCATGCGCTGCACTTCACGACACTACGGCTGGCGGTTCACCTCGCTGGTTCCGATTCGCACCATCTGCGCAAACTACATCAATGCGGTGGCCACGTTCTCCGCGCTATGGCGTTACGCGCGCTCCCGGCTGCGCTGCGAGCCGTTGGTGTGGCTGAAGACGGAGCATGCTTACCCCTCGCGCCTCGCGCTGCTCGCGCATAAACGCCGCCTTTCGGAGATCCTGATTGGCTCCGCATATCTTGCGGAGGAGGAAGTAGCCAGCGCGCTGGCGACGTGCGGGAGCGAGGAACGCCTCGGCGAATTCCTGGTGCGCGCGGGACTGCTCGGCGAGGAGACCTGGTGCGAGGTGCTCAGCCTGCAACAGGGTTTGCCGGCCATCCACATTGCGCCGCGCGAGGTGGAACGCCGCGCCGTACGCACATTGCCTCGGGCGGTTGCCGGCGACCTTCATGTGCTTCCGTTTCGGCTGGTGGATGGCGCTCTGTTCGTGGCCACTGCCCAGGCGCCGGGCGAAGAAGTGGCCGCCGCGCTGCAACGGTTCACGCGGCTGCGCGTGATGTTCCATCTGACCACCGCCACCAATTTCCGGCAGCTCGAGCACGCGTTCGGCCCGGCCAACGATTCACGATAATCTGAAGAGAATGCCTGACCGGTTGACCGCTCGCTCGAAAGCCGGCGGCTGCGCTTCCAAGCTGAGTCCCAAAATCGTCGATCAGGTGCTGGCGCGCATTCCGCGCCAGATCGACGAGAACGTGCTGGTGGGTTTCGATACCGCCGACGACGCCGGCGTCTACCGCATCGCACCCGGCCTCGCTCTGGTCCAGACCATCGATTTCTTCACCCCGGTGGTGGACGACCCGTTCTCGTTCGGCGCCATCGCCGCCGCCAACGCCCTCAGCGACGTCTACGCCATGGGCGGACGGCCGCTGAGTTCGCTTTCGGTCCTGTGCTGGCCGGCGCAGGGCGACATCGACGAACTGGAGTGCATTCTTCAGGGCGGAGCGGCGGTGATGAAGGAAGCCGGCTGCGTGATCCTCGGCGGACACAGCGTCAACGACCCGGAGATCAAGTTCGGCTACGCGGTCACGGGCACCATTTCACCCGAGCGCATCCTGACCAACGCCGGCGCCCGGCCGGGCGATGTCCTCCTGTTCACCAAGCGAATTGGCACCGGCGTAATCACCACGGCCCTCAAGCGCGGCACCGCACGCGAGGAGCACGTTGCCGCCGCCGTGGAACAAATGCGCACGCTCAACAACGCCGCCTGCGAAGCCATGCTGCGCTTCGATACGCACGGCTGCACCGATGTGACCGGCTTCGGCCTGCTGGGCCATGCACGCGAGATGGCGCTGGCCAGCAATGTGACGCTGGAGATCGAACATGCCGCCATCCCGCTGTTGCCCGGCGCTCGCGAATACGCGCTGGCGGGCGCCATTTCCGGCGGCCTCGTGAACAACCGCGAATTCGTCTGCTCCTGCGTGGAGGGCGACGTTTCCGACGATCTGCTGTTCGACCCGCAGACCTCGGGCGGCCTGCTCATTGCCATCGCCGAATCCGACGCCGTGGCGCTCGCCCGCGATTATCCGCCCGCCGTGCCCATCGGCCGCGTGCTGGCCAGAGGAGCGAAACCGTTACGCGTGATATGAGCAACCCGCTGATCGTCGCTCTGGACTTCGAATCGGCCGCGCACGCCCGTGCGCTCGTGGAAGAACTCGGCGACAACGTCGATTTCTACAAAGTCGGAATGGAGCTGTACGCCGCCGGGGGGATGCCCTTCGTGCAGGAATTGCTTGCCGCGGGCAGGCAGGTTTTTCTCGACCTGAAGATCTACGATATCCCCGAAACCGTGAAGCGCGCGGTGGCCCGGGTGGCCGAGAACCCGGTACGATTCCTCACCGTTCACGGCAGCAGCGCCATCATGAAAGCGGCCGTGGAAGGCCGTTCCGGCGCGCCGCTGCAACTGCTCGCGGTGACCGTGCTCACCAGCTTCGACCAAAGCGACCTCGCCGACCTTGGTTATCCCTGCGAAGTGGCCTCGCTGGTGGATCTTCGCGTGCGCAAGGCCGTGGCGGCGGGAATCGACGGGATCGTCTGTTCTCCGTTGGACGCGGCTCGCGTGCGCCAGATCGCCGGGCCCGATAAAGTCCTGGTCACGCCGGGAGTGCGCTCGCGCTCCGCCGAGGCCGGCGATCAGAAGCGCGTGGCCACGCCGGTGGAGGCCATTCGCGCCGGCGCGAACTACCTGGTGATCGGCCGTCAGGTGACCCGAGCGGCCAATCCGCGCGAGGAAGTGCGACGCATTCAATCCGAGATACAGCGCCCCTGACCGGCGTTTGTTTCCTACAAAAGGCCTGTAGATTCTCGTAACTTTGCCGAAATAATCATTGACGCCGGACAAGTCGGCGGTCGTCATAGCGATCGCACTGAACCGGCTCGGAAGGCGAAGTTGTATGCGGTGCGTGATCGTGCTTGTCGCGTCGGTGCTGTTGGCCACGGGATTGAATGCCCAGTGGGAAGATCGGGGGCGTTCTTCCCTGCGGGGATCGCAGCAACCGCTGGACGGCAGCGTCGTGCAGGGCAAGGTGTCCACCCACGGCGCCGACGCCACCGGTTTCCGAGTGCTGCTCATGGATCAATCCAACAACGTGCCCGCCTCAACCGACGTTGCGGTGAACGGCGCGTTCACTTTCTCCGGGGTACGGCGGGGCTACTACATGCTCCGGCTGGTGGATGGCGCGGGAAGATCGGTTTGCGAGAGGACATTATCGGTTAGCGACATGGTGGAAAGCGTGGAGCTCACGGTCCCCGCGAATCACGGCTCTGGCTCCCCGGGAGCCGAGACGATTTCTGTCGCCGAATTGCAGCACAAACCGCCGAAGGAGGCCCTCAAGGAAGTCGACAAGGGCGATTCGGCGGTGCGCGCGAAGAAGTTCGACAAAGCTATCGCCCACTTCGAGCGCGCTTTGGAAATCGATCCCGAATTCGCGGCAGTCCGGCAGGCGTTAGCCAACCTCTATCTGCGGAAACGCGACGATCAGCATGCGGTGACGCATCTGGAAGCGCTGTTGAAACAGCGGATGACGTCCGTGTGGGCCTGGGCAAACCTCAGCGCGGTCCTGTTTCGGCTTGGCCGGATGCCGGAAGCGGAGGCAGCGGCCCGGAGGACGCTGGCGCTGGATGAAAAGAACCAGATCGGCCGGCATATTCTGGGAGTTTCCCTGGCCGCCGAGGGTCGCAATGGCGCTGAAGCCCTGGCCAGCCTGCGCGGTACATGGGACACCTTCCCGAGCGGCCATCTGGCGGCGGCGAACATCCTGGCCCGCCGAGGAGATATCGCCGGCGCGCGCGAGCAGCTCGAAGCTTATCTCGCCACCAACCCGCGCGGAGACATCACCCCCGTACAGACGTGGCTGGCTCGCCATCCAGCGCCCCTGGCCGAAGCTGCCGCGCTGCCCGGCGGCGCTCGCTGAATTTCCGCGGGCGCTATACTGGGTGAGCGGAGACCTCGTGCGCTTGCGGAATTTCCTGCGTCTCATTCTGCACACTCAACTGTTGCCGGTACTCGAAAGCGGCGAGGAAACCCTCGTCGGCGGCCAGGCGGTGATGGAAGGGGTCATGATGCGGGCCCCGCACAGCTACGCCGTCGCGGTGCGCAAGTCCAATGGAGAGATCGTGCTGGAAGAGGCGGCCATTGCGCGGGTCTCCGAGAAGTACCCGGTTTTCCGTTTTCCGCTTTTGCGCGGCATGGGCACCCTTGCCCAGGCCATGTGGCTGGGACTTCGCGCTCTCCGCTTCTCCGCCAGCGCCGCTCTCGACGACGGTTCAACCGGGCAAGGGGAACCGCGGACGATCCCCGGCTGGATGCTGGCGGCGAATCTCGCCATCTCGCTCCTGTTCTTCCTGTTCCTGTACAAATTTGTCCCCCTGCTTCTGGCCACGGAAGCCGGCCGGCACGTGCCCGCTTTGCACGGGCGGCTCGCCATTAACCTGGTGGACGGGGTTCTGCGCATCCTGATCTTTCTGGGCTTTCTCGGCCTGCTCGCCTCCATGAAAGATATTCGCCGCATTTTCGAATACCACGGCGCGGAGCACAAAGTGGTGTTTAATTTCGAATCGGGGCAGCCGGTTACCGTGGCCAACGCACAGAGGTTCGTGACCTGGCATCCGCGCTGCGGCACCAGCTTCCTGCTGGTGGTGATGGTCTTGTCGATGCTGTTCTACGCGCTGCTGCCATTCGACGGCTTCACGGCGAAACTGGTGAGCCGCATCGTGCTGCTCCCGGTGATCGTGGGCGTTAGTTACGAGCTGATCCGCTTCGCGGCGAGACATCAACACGGACTGATGCGTGCGCTCACCCTGCCCGGCCTGTGGCTGCAGAGGATCACCACCAAACCGCCCTCCGACGAGCAGACCGCGGTAGCCATCGACGCCCTCAACGGCGCCATGGCGCTGGAGAAGCAACAGGGCGGCGAACTGGTAATCGCCTGAGCGATCCGCAATGGAATATCAGCGCAGACTCGATGAAATCGAGGCGAGATTCGCCGACCTCGAACGGCAAATGGCCGACCCGGCGATCATCGCCGACGCCGAAACCTATCGCAAAGTGGCGCGCGCGCGCAGCGATCTCGAGCCGGTCGTAGACAAATACCGCGAATACAAGCAGATCCAGCACAACATCGAGGACGCTCGGCCCATGCTGGCGGAAGCCGACCCCGAGCTGCGCGACATGGCGCGGGACGAGGTGACCCGGCTGGAGCCGAAGCTGGCGCGAATCGAGCACGAGCTGAAGATCCTGCTGCTCCCCAAAGACCCCAACGACGAAAAGAACGTGGTGCTGGAAATCCGCGCGGGCACCGGCGGCGACGAAGCCACGCTGTTCGCGGCGGAGATGTTTCGGCTTTATTCGCGTTACGCCGAAGACCAGCGCTGGCGCGTGGAAGTGACCTCATCGAGCGAATCGTCGGTGGGCGGGCTGAAGGAAGTCATCGCGCTCATCAGCGGCGAGAAAGTCTATAGCCGGCTCAAGTACGAGAGCGGCGTGCATCGCGTGCAGCGGGTCCCGGAAACCGAGCAGCAGGGGCGCGTGCACACCTCGGCCATCACCGTGGCGGTGCTGCCCGAAGCGGACGAGATCGACGTGAAAGTGGACCCGAAGGATATTCGCATCGACACGTTCTGCTCGTCGGGGCCGGGCGGGCAGTCGGTGAATACGACCTACTCGGCGGTGCGCATCACGCATCTGCCAACGGGGCTGGTGGTCTCCTGCCAGGACGAGAAATCGCAGATCAAGAACCGCGCCAAGGCGGAGCGCGTGCTGCGTTCGCGGCTTTACGAGATGGAGCTGGAGAAGCAACACCAGCAGATCGGCGCGGAACGGCGCAGCATGGTGGGAACCGGCGATCGCAGCGAGAAGATCCGCACCTACAACTTCCCGCAGAATCGCGTGACCGACCACCGCATCGGCCTGACCATGCACCAGCTCGATCAGGTGATGGAGGGCCGGCTGCAGCCTATTATTGACGGGCTCACGGAGTACTATCAAACCGAGAAACTGAAGGAGCAGGGCGAGCGCGGCGCGGAAGCGGCATAGATAACCGCCCGGACCGGCATCGCCTTTCCCGTGACCGTTCAGGATGCCCTCCTCCAGGGCACGAAGCTGCTCGAAGACGAACGCATCGCCACACCGCGGCTGACCGCGGAAGTCCTGCTGGCCCACGCGCTGCAGCGGGAACGCGCCTGGCTGTACGCGCATTCGTCTGACGAGTTGAGCGAAGTCGGCTGGATCCACTACGGCCGCTACCTGCACGAGCGGCTCGGCGGCAAGCCGACGCAGTACATCACGAAACGCCAGGAGTTCTACGGGCGCGAGTTCCGGGTGACGCCTGAAGTGCTGATCCCGCGGCCCGAAACCGAGCACGTGGTGGAGGCCGCGCTGGCGGTGATCGAGCCGGGCATGACGGTGGTGGACGTGGGTTGCGGCTCGGGGGCCATCGCGGTGACGCTGGCGCTGGAAACGAAAGCGCGGGTGATCGCGACGGACATTTCGGAAGCGGCCCTGCGCGTGGCCGCCGAAAATGCGAGCCGCCTCGGCGCGCGCGTGGAGTTCATCGCGGCAGATCTGCTCGATCCCATCCGCCACGCCCACGTGATCGTCTGCAACCCGCCCTACGTCCCCGCCACCGACGCGTCCACCATCCAGCGTGAGGTCCGGGAGTTCGAACCGCACGTGGCGCTTTTCGGAGGACCCACGGGACTGGAGATCTACCGGCGCCTGATCGCCGACGCGCCCCGCGTCCTCGAAAATGGCGGCTACTTCATCGTCGAACTCGGCTACAACCTGGCAGAGCCCGTCCGCGCGATGCTGGGCGAGGGCTGGAGGGATATTCGCGTCATCCCCGATCTGGCCGGAATCCCGCGGGTGCTCGCCGCGCAATGGAAGGAGAGCATGTGAGATACGCCGTTGTTCTCGAACGATCGGAAACGGGTTTCAGCGCCTACGCCCCGGACCTGCCCGGCCTCGGCGTCACGGGCGCGAGCATTGAGGAGGTCCGCGAACTGATCTCTCGTGGCGTCGCCATTTACGTCGAGGAATTGCGCGCGCGGGGCGAAGCGATCCCGCAACCCAGCGCCGTCGCCGAATACGCCGAGAATGAAATCGTCGCACAGGAGAGCCCGGAGCATGAAACTCTACGTCGTTCCGTTGAGCAAGGAGCAATCCGGATCCCGAAGAAATATGGGCTGTTGGTTGGCCCCGCTTCTGCGGTGTACCGTGAACGCGGATTCGAGTAGTCGCGGATGCGGACCTGGAACACGTTCGAGGGCATGAGAAGGCCTCCGTATCGGGCCGGACGAGTAAAGCCGGCTCGAAGCAGAGATGTTACCACCCGAAGCTACTAATCGCTGGAAGCCATTGTTCCGGCCTGCGTCCCACCGCGCGCGGAAGGACCGCAAAGCCGTTCAGCGGGATGGGCGTGCTCAGGGTTCTCGGGACGATAGTGACTGGACGGCTGTTTCGAGAACAGAGTCACGGCCGGAGATGATGTCGGCACGCGTTAGATGGGCTGGTATATCGGGCTGTATGCCAATGCCGACGAACTCGCGGCCGTCTGCAAAACTGTTGAGCTTGGTACAGACGCGTGCAGCGCCGCCGCCGGGCAGCTTGAACCTAAGTGCCGTGCCCGTGCTGCCTCCAGTAGGTTCTCCGATGATCTTGCCGCGATGCGCCTGAGTGAAGACGGCAACAAAGTTCTCGGCGGCAGAGAAGGTCCGAGGGCTGGTCAGCAGGACGACAGGGCCGGAAAAGTGCCGGGCAGGATCCGGATCTAAAGCATCATCGGGAAAATGCAGCGGCGTCTCGGCTCTGCCCCACGCGCGGTAGGTGGCAACCCAGCGCGTCAAGTGGAATAATTGGCCGGGCGTGGTCTTGTCGATGAGCGTTGCGAGAATATGGTCTCCGACAGCGCTGTTGCCGCCGCCATTTCCGCGCAAGTCAAGGATGAGCGCGCTGGCTTTACTGATTTCGGGCCAATGATTGTCCCACTCTTTCGCGGCGGTATCGTTGCGATAGACATCGGCGCTATTCCAGGTGATAAGAGAGTTGTTGCTCCTGGGCATAAAAACATCGAAGCTGTTCAGCGCCACATAAGCGATGTTGCCCGGCAGGAATTTCAGGCCAAAATATGGAGCGTCTTGCGGGGCGCTCCTGGTGACTTCAAACCGATGTGTGCCCTGCTGCCCTGAAGGCGTCTGGGTGCCGAGTGTAAAGGCAGTTCCGATTGGCGCGCTAAAGAGATCGTAATCGTAGGTATGGCTGTTGCGGCCTTGTGTGGTCGAGGCGTTCACGAATGGGGCCACGTTGCGCTCAGCCCAGCTTATGGCAGGTTCCGAGTTAATGGTCACTATCTCGTCGCCGGCATGCAGGCCCTGCAGGTCCGCGGCAGGGTCGCGAGAACCAATAACGAGCAGGTGGCCATCCACGAGCCGGGTTTCGAGGGGCAAGCGATCCATTCTGCTCCCCATCGCCTCAGGGTAATCGACCCAGGTATGGCCGTCCTCCAGCAGAGCGTAGAAGCTCCGAAGGACGCGGTAGTATTCATCCGTTGAGCCAGTGGCGAGAACCTTCGGGATAAAGTCCCGGTAGGTCTGGTCCCAATTAAGCCGCGGTACGTGCCAGAAGTTGGAAAAGCCGAACTTGGCCTGAGCCCAAAGCTCGGCGAGGCCCGCCAGCTTTTCCGCATCGCTGATATTTGCCGCGTAGGGAGTGGCGAATGTGGCATCCCCCCATTGTCCATCTTGCTGAGCGGCAATGACGGTGATCTGATCGAGCAGCGGCTGCCACCGCGGATCGGCGTGGAGCGAAACGAAGTCCGCTTCGGCTTCAACGCCTTTGCGGTCAATGTAGCCATCCTCGCTCGCATGACTGAGAGTTTCAAACGCAGACGCGCGGTCCCCTGCGAGAGCCTGCGCGCGAGCAAGGTTGTACTCGACTTCCGCGCGCTCAAAGTCCCGAACAAGCGGCAGGGCGCGCATATAAAGGCCGGCGCTTTCGCTGAAGTGCTTTGCCTGGGAAGCAGCCTCGGCTTGATGAATCAGGTCGGCGCTCGCAGGAGCTGCCACCTGACCGGAGAGCGGCAAAGCAAAAAGACAGAGCAGGGCAAGAGAAGAAATGCGCAGCATAGCAATAAGGTAGTACGTTCTAATCTAACCGAGGGTGAAAAACGCGCCCTCTGGCAAACTTCCAGTAGGCCCAGCCACCGCCCGGGATCACCGCGAGGATTCTAACGCAGTAGTACCCACCAATGCCAGAAATCCTGCAGGCTTGCCCACAGCACGATGTGCCTCTTGAAATTATCGACTCGTGGCAGAAACGGTGCACAATACTATAGTGACAAAGCGACGACCCTGAAAATGTCGCCATTCAGGCCACCCTTCGAGCCGGTGTAGCCATGAAGACCTACTTCCACGTGGACATGGACGCGTTCTTCGTGAGCGTGGAGGAGCTTCTCAACCCGTCGCTCAAGGGCAAAGCCGTGGTGGTGGGCGGCAAGCCGAACCAGCGCGGAGTCGTATCGGCCGCTTCCTACGCCGCGCGCAAATTCGGCGTGCACTCCGCCATGCCGCTGCGCACCGCCGGCAAGCTCTGCCCCCACGCCATCTTCGTCGATGGCCACCCCGAGCTCTATCGCGAATACTCGGGCAAGGCCTTCGCCGTGTTCACCGCCTTCACTCCGCTGGTGGACATGGCCTCCATCGACGAGGCGTATCTGGACGTGACCGGCACCGAGCGCCTGCACGGCCCCCCGCTGGCCGCCGCCCACGCACTGCACCAGCGGGTCAAGGCGGAAACCGGCCTGAACTGCTCCATTGGCGTGTCGCAGTCGCGCATGGTAGCGAAAGTCTCCTCCGATCAGGCCAAGCCGAACGGAGTGCTCTGGGTGCTGCCTGGGTGCGAGGCGCGATTTCTGGCGCCGCTGGACATCCGGCGCATCCCCGGCGTCGGCAAGGTGACCGAGCGCAATCTGAACGCCTGCGGAATCCGCCGGGTGGGCGATCTCGCCATGCTCAGCGAAAAGTTCCTGGCCGAGCGCTTCGGCCAGTGGGGGCTGGCGCTCGCCGGCAAGGCTCAGGGCCTGGATGCAGGCGGCTGGTTCGATACCGAGGTGGGCGCGGGCGGCGATCCCAAATCCATCAGCCACGAGCACACCTTCAACGAAGACACCGGCGAAATCGAGCGCCTGGAGGCAACCCTGGTGCGGCTTTCGGAGATGGTGGCGCGCCGTCTGCGCGAGCATCTGCTGTTCGCGCGCACGGTTCAACTCAAGCTGCGTTATTCCGACTTTTCCACCATAACGCGGGCCAAATCGCTCGATCATGCCACCCAGATCGACGCCGAGATCCTCGCCGCCATTCGCGAGCTGTTTCACCAGAATTTCGATCGCGCGCTGCGCGTGCGGCTGCTGGGCGTTCACGTCTCCGGCCTCGAGCACGGCACCGGACAGATGCATTTGATGGACCAGCAACTCTCCGAGCGATGGTCGAGCGCGCTCTCCGCCGTGGATCGCCTCCGCGACCGCTACGGCGAGTCGGCCGTGGAACTGGCGCGGGGGCTCAGCAGCCGGATTCGAGAGCGCGTACACGAGAACCCGGTGGGCCTTCCGGGCCGCCGCGGCCGGGATCGCAAGTAGCTACTAAGACACTGTAATATAAGCCAAAATGAGACGATAAGAGATTAGACTTTCATGGCCTCCTATGGCAGATTCATGCGTGGCAAGGCCGGACGGACTCCCGCCGGGCTGGCCTGCCTCGCTGTCAGCACAGTGTTCCTGACACAGCCGGGATGCCTGCTTCGCAACAACCGGCAGGTGCGAACCACGGTGCAGCAGGTTCGCGACCTCACCCCGGAAGACGTCCGCTCCGGCTTACGCGTGCGTTTGCGCGGAACCGTTACGTACTTCGATCCCTGGACGGATGTTTTCTTCATGCAGGACGCGACCGGGGGTATCGCCGTGGATACGGTGGCAGACCGTCGGCTGTGGACACCCGGACAGGTGGTGGAAGTAACCGGCATCGCCGGGGCCGGGGGAAGAGCGCCCCTGGTCATCCAGCCGAGCATCCAGGTGCTGGGCACAGGACCGCTGCCGGCCGCGGTTTCCATCCCCCCTGGCGACGCGACGAACGGGCGCTACGATTACCGCCGCGTGAGCATCGGCGGGATGATCGAATCCACGTTCATCGAGCCCAAGGGCCAACTGGCCATGGAAATGAACGCCGGGGGTCGCAAGGTGGGAGTTCGCGTACTGGCCTATCCCACGGCGGACTTCCTGAGTCTGACCGGAGCTCGGGTGACCGTCCGCGGTGTCGTCAGCAGCACGTGGGATGTGTGGGGCAACGTGGTGAACCTGCAGGTTCGATCATCCTCCATGGAAGACGTGATCGTCGAACGGCCGGCGGCGCCCGCTCTTCAGCTTGCCGTCAGCCCGGTGCGCTCGCTCGCGGCGATTCCCGGCGGAGCGCTGCCGGAGGAGCGTGTGCGCATTCGCGGGAAGCGGCTGGACACGGAATCCGGATCTTCCCATATCGTGGACGATGGCACGGGCAGCATTCGCGTGGTGCTGGCCCCGTACGCTCCGAGCCTGGCCGAGGGAGAAGTCGACCTCGCCGGATTCCTCAGGCGCGATGCAGGCTCGCTGCTGCTCGATGCCGCCAGCCCGGTGGGCGCGCCGACCGCGGACGCGAAGCAGGGAGCCGGCTCCGTGCTCTTTACGAAAATCCGGCAATTCCATCAGATGAGCGCGCTCGAAGCGCGCCGGGGCTATCGCCTGCGAATTACCGGCACGGTGACCTACTTCGATCCGGTCACGCATAACATGTTCGTGCAGGACGACACCGCGGGCACTTACGTGTTCACCAATGGCGTGGAGGGCCTGCCGGCTCTGCGGACCGGGGAGGAAGTACAAATCGACGGCGTCACGTTCCCCGGCGATTTCGCACCGAATATCGGAAAGCCGGTGATTCGGGTGCTTGGGCCCGGCCGCATGCCCGCTCCCCGGCAGGGCGACGTCGAGGATATCTTCCTGGGCAACGCCGACAGCCAGTGGGTGGAGCTGGAGGGCGTCATTCACGGGCTGGACACCGTCCTCGAGCACGCGCTGGTCACCGTCCGCTGGGGCAGCCGGAGCTACAAGGCGCACATTCTCGGATTGCGGGTGCTGCCGGAGCGGTATCGTGGCGCCAGAGTGCGGCTGCGCGGCGTGGCCGGGGCTCTGTTCAACCGGCGCCGGCAGTTGCTGGGCATTCAGCTTTTCGTGCCCGGCATGGAATACGTGAAGGTGCTGGAAGCCGCGCCCGCCGATCCGTTTTCACTGCCCCTCCGCTCCGTGGATCAGTTGCTGCAGTTCTCTCCCGGAGAACCCGTGGATCGCCTGGCCCATGTGCAGGGCGTGGTCACCCTCGGCAATCCGCATGGCCCCACATGGATTCGCGCCGCCAGTGGCGCGCTCAGCATCCGCGACCACGCGTTCATCCGGCTGGCGCCCGGGGACCTTGTGGATGTCGTGGGATTTCCCGAGGAAGGGCCGTTCTCCCCGGAAATGCAGGATGCCGTACTGCGCAGGATCGGCGGCGGTCCCCCGCCGGAGCCGGCTGCGGTCACGGCGGACGAAGCTCGTGAAGGCAACCACGACGCCGAGCTGGTCCGCATCGATGCGATCCTGAACCAGCAAACCGACGACGGCGGCCAGCGCGTTTTCCACCTGCAGTCGGGGGGCACCAGCTTCACCGCGCGCATCGCCGACCGGCCCGGCATTCCCGACGTTGCGCCGGGGGCGGTGCTGCGGCTCACCGGCATTTGCGCCGTGGAAGTGGACACCTCTCACGACATCGTGGTGCCCCGCACCTTCGCGGTCGATCTGCGTTCGCCGGCGGACATCGCGGTCATTCGGGACGCCCCGTGGTGGACGCCGGAGCGGACATTTCGCGCCCTGGCGGTCGCCCTGGGCATTGTCCTGCTGACGGTCTCCTGGGTGGTGATTCTGCGGCGGCGAGTCCACCTGCAGACGCGGCTGATCGCCCGGCAGTTGGCCGAGGAGGCCGCGCTCCGGGAAGAGGCGCAGCAGGCCAGCCGGGCCAAGAGCGAATTCCTGGCCAACGTCACCCACGAACTGCGCACGCCCATGAACGGCATTGTGGGATTCACGGCGCTGGCGCTCGAAACCGACCTCGCTCCCGAACAGCGCGACTATCTGGAGACGGTGCGCATGTCCGCCGACTCGTTGCTCCGGATCATCAACGACATTCTGGACTTCTCCCGCAGCGATATGGGCGGGATGGAACTCGACTTCGTCGATTTCTCGCCGGCGGAGTGCCTGCGCTCGGCGATAAAGGTGATGGAAGCGGAGGCGGCGCGGAAGAGCCTGCGAATCGACTGCCGTTGCGCACCGGAAGTTCCGGCCGCGCTGCACGGCGATCCGGAGCGCCTGCGGCAGATTCTATTGAACCTGCTGAGCAACGCCGTGAAGTTCACCGAAGAGGGCGGCATTGCCGTAACCGCGGAAGTGGAGTCGGAAAACGACCGGGAAGTCCGCGTACGCGTTGCCGTGGCGGACACGGGAATCGGCATCCCCCTCGAAAAACAGACGGTGATTTTCGAGCCCTTCCGCCAGGCGGATGGTTCGGTCACGCGTAAGTACGGCGGAACCGGACTCGGACTGGCCATCAGCCGCAACCTGGTGCAGTTGCTGGGCGGAAGGATCTGGGTGGAGAGCGAGCCGGGCAAGGGCAGCGTGTTCTTCTTCACGGCGCATTTCCGGAAAGCGGAGTCCTCTATCCTGGCGGCTTCGCCTGCACCGGCTGTGGACGAAACCGCGACGCGGCCGCTTTCCATACTGGTGGCCGAGGACAATGCGGTGAACCGGCGTCTGCTGGTGACCATTCTCGAGTCGCGGGGCCATCGCGTCCAGCCAGCCACCAACGGCATCGAGGCCGTGGAGTTCTTCCGGCGCGGCGCGTTCGACCTGGTGCTGATGGATCTGCAGATGCCCGAGCTGGGCGGGCTGGAGGCGACGGCGGCGATCCGCAACAGCGAAAACGGCAACGGCCGGGTCCCCATCTACGCGTTCACGGCTCACGCCATGCCGAGTGATCGCGAGAAGTGCCTGAGCGTGGGCATGGACGGCTACGTATCGAAGCCGGTGCAACTGCGCGATCTGCTGGCGCTCATCACCGAAGTTGCGGCGAAAACGCCGGCGGCCGCGCGGGCGCCGGTGGAGAATCCGGCCGTGTAAGCGAGAACACCGGTGCGGCGCGGACCTTCGGCACCGGGGGCCAGGAGAACTCAGGTACCCTGTCGGAATCGGAGTGTGATCCGATAAGGAAGGCAGACTGGCAGCACTGCGAATCCAGGACCCTGTTGAAGGGTCGCGACTCGAATGACTCGGATGACTGGTATGGGCGCCTGGCACCCGGCGGGGATAATCGTCGCCGTGGCCTGCGCGCTTCTGGCGGCCGGCTGCCGGACGCAACGCGAGCCATGGGTGCGAACGGCGGTGGGCCAGGTTCGCGCGCTTTCGGCGGAACAGGTGCAGGCGGGCGTGCGCGTGCGTTTGCGCGCCGTAGTCACCTACTGCGATCGGCAGATGAACCTGTTCTTCGCCGAAGACGAGACGGGCGGAATCCGCATCGATTCGTCGGGCGACAGCCGGTCGTTCGAGCCGGGCGAGCGCCTGGAGATTGCCGGGATCGTGGGTTCGGGCGGAGATTCGCCGCTGATCGTCGAGCCGGCCATTCGCGTGCTCTCCTCCGCTCCGCTTCCGGCCGCTCCGGTGATTTCGGCGGCCGAACTGCGTTCGGGAGAGTTCGACTACCGGCGGGTGGCCACGCACGGCGTGGCTCACGAGGCCGCGATCGACAGCCAGGGCCGGCTGATCCTTACGGCCGACGTTGATGGCGTGAAGGTCACCGGGCGCGTGCTGCATTTTCCGGCCGGCAAGGTCCCCGATCTGGCCGGAGCGCAGGTGATGGCCACGGGCGTGGCCGGCAGAGCGCTCGACGCGTATGGCAATCCGGTGGATCTGCGTCTGTGGATTCCCTCGCTCGACGACGTGGTGGTCGAGCGAGGGGCGCCGGCGCGCGAACGTTTGCCGGTGCGCAGCGTTCGCGAGCTCGAGAAAATGGCCCGCGCCGCCAGGCCGCCCCGCGAACAAGTGCGCGTGCGCGGCCGCGGTGACCGCGACGAGCGGGACGGAACTCCGATTCTCGACGACGGGACCGGGCGGATTCGCCTCCAGCCCGCCGGCTTTGCGGAGGACTTCCCCCAGGGCGACGTGGACGTCGTGGGTTTCCTGAGCCGGCGCCAGGGGACGCTGGTGCTCGATTCGGCGGTGACGGTGATTCATGACGCCGCCCCGGCCGCTCGACCGCCCGCGGCGCTGGAAACCATCACCAACATTCGCCGGATCCAGCACCTGTCGGCGGAGGAGGCCCGCAGGGAGTATCCGGTGCATGTGCTGGCGACGGTGACCTATGCCGATCCGGCGCTTCACCTTCTGTTCGTCCAGAACGAGACGGGCGGGATCTACGTCTTCGCGGGCGGCGGTTCGCCTGCCCTCCATACCGGCGACGCCGTCGAGATCGAGGGCTTCAGCAAATCGGGACAATTCGCCTCCACGATTGGGAGCACGGCCATTCGCAGGCTCGGCCGCGGCGCCATGCCGGAGCCCGCGCCAATCGATCGCGAGAGAGTGGTCCTGGGGTACGCGGACAGCCAGTGGGTGGAACTGGAGGGCGTCGTCGAAGGCCTGAGCGTGTGGGCGCGGCAGGCTCTGGTGACGCTGGTGGACGGAAACCACAGGTTTCAGGCGCACATCCTGGGCGTACCCGCGCTGCCGGAGAGCTATCGTGGCGTGCGCCTTCGGCTGCGCGGCGTTGCCGCCACCCTGGTAAACCCGAGGCGGCAACTGGTCGGCGTGCACCTGTTCGTTCCGGGGATGGAGTGGGTGCAGGTGGCGCAGCCCGCGCCGGCCGACCCGTTTTCGCTGCCCCCGCGAAGCGTCAGTTCGTTGCTGCGATTCTCTCCCGACGAGCCGCCGGGAGCGATGCTGCACGTGCGCGGCGTGGTGACGCTGAGCCGCCATGAAGGACCGACATGGATCCGCGGAACCGGCGGCGCGCTTCTGATCCACGATCATTTGCCCGTGCGGCTGGTGCCGGGCGACGCGGTGGACGTGGTGGGCTTCCCGGTGCAGGGACCTTTCTCGCCGGAAATGCACGGCGCGGTAATCAAAAAGACCGCCGCCGGCCCGGCGCCGGAGCCGCTGGCCATCACCGCCGACGAGGCGGGCGAAGGTCTGCACGACGCCGAGCTGATTCGCGTGGACGCGATCGTGGAACAGCAGGTCAGAGGCGAAGTGCACGATGTCCTGTATCTGCGGGCGGGGCGCACGCGTTTCACCGCGCACATCGAAAACCAGCCGGGCGGAGCGGAATTCGCGGCCGGCGCGCTGGTGCGGGTCAGCGGAATCTGCGCGGTGGAGGTGGACTCCTCGCACGAGATCGCGGCGCCGCGCGGCTTCACGGTGCAAATGCGTTCGCCGGGGGATGTGCGAGTGATCCGGGACGCGCCGTGGTGGACGCGGGAGCGCACGCTGCGGGCACTGGCCTTTGCTCTGGGCGTGGTGATCCTGGCATTCGGCTGGGTGGCGGCGCTGCGCCGGCGCGTGCACCGGCAGACGCGAGTGATCGCCGCGAAGCTGGCCGCCGAGGAGGCGCTGAAAAAGGCGGCGGAGGCGGCCAATCTCGCCAAGAGCGAGTTTCTGGCCAACGTTTCGCACGAGCTGCGCACGCCCATGAACGGCATCGTGGGGTTCACCTCGCTGGCGCTCGAAACCGAGCTGTCCGGCCCGCAGCGGGACTATCTGGACACGGTGCAGACGTCGGCGAATTCGCTGCTCCAGGTGATCAACGATCTGCTGGATTTCTCGCGCATCGAGGCGGGCAAGCTGGATCTCGAACCGGCCGAGTTCTCGCTGGCCGAGTGTCTGACCAGCGCGCTGAAAGTGGTGGAACCGGATGCGGCGCGCAAGTCGCTGCGCACGCGCTGCGAAATCTCGCCGGCGCTGCCCGAGGTGCTGGTGGGGGACCCGGTGCGCCTCAGGCAGATCCTGCTCAACCTGCTGAGCAACGCGGTGAAGTTTACAGAGGCGGGTGAGGTGGTGCTGGCCGCCGAGCCAACCTCCGAAACGGACGCCGAAGTCGGGGTTCGGATTCAGGTGTCGGACACGGGAATCGGAATTGCGCCGGACAAGACCGCGCTGGTTTTTGAGCCGTTCTGCCAGGCCGACGGATCGGTGACCCGGAAGTACGGGGGCACGGGGCTGGGACTGGCCATCTGCCGGAGACTGGTCGATCTGCTGGGCGGCGAGATCGGCGTGGAGAGCCGTCCGGGCGGGGGCAGCATATTCTCCTGCGTATTGCCCTTTGCGAAATCGCAGGCGGAGCGGGCGGCGCCCGCGCGGGAAACCCTGCCGCAAGCGGACGCGGCAGGGCCGATCTCGATCCTTGTCGCCGAGGACAACGCCGTGAACATGCGTCTGGTGACGCACGTCCTCGAGTCGCGGGGGCATCGGGTGACGACGGCCGTCAACGGCACCGAGGCCGTGGAACTTTACAAACGCGGCGAGTACGATCTGGTTCTGATGGACGTCCAGATGCCCGGAATGGATGGCTTCGAAGCGACCGCGGCCATCCGGCGGGCCGAGGACGGCAAACGGCACGTGCCCATCTACGCATTCACCGCTCACGCCATGGTGGGCGATCGCGAGAAGTGCCTGAACGCGGGCATGGACGGCTACGTGTCGAAACCGGTGCAACTGCGCGATCTGCTGGCGGTGATCAACGAAGTTGCGGCGAAGACGCCGGCGCACGCGCAACCGCGCCGCGAACCGGCCCTGCCCTAAGAACTCGTCAGGAAATAACCATGCCACGCTACACAGGCTGAAGCCCGTGCCACCATATGCCGAGATGCTCCCTGGAAAGGTGGCGCAGACTTCAGTCTGTGAACCGCGCCATGGGAACTGGCATGGTTATTTCCTGACGGGCCCTAAGCCTTCAGCACCCCCATCTCCCTCGCCACGCGTGCAAGGATCTCCACGGCGTCGTCCAGCAGTTCCGTGCTGTGCGTGGCGGTGACGATGGTGCGGATGCGCGCGCGGCCTTCCGGCACGGTGGGGTAGCCAATTCCCGTGGCCCACAGTCCGTTCTCGAAGAGCCGCCGGGAGAACTCGTGGGCCGTTCTGGCTTCGCCGACAATGATCGGCGTGATGGGCGTTTCGCTCTCGCCGGTATCGAAGCCGGCCTCGCGCAGCGCCGACTTGAAGCAGCGCGTGTTCTCCCACAGCTCCTCGACACGCTCCGGTTCGCTCTCCAGGATGTCGAACGCCGCCATGCAGGCCCCCACGACGGCGGGCGGGTGCGACGTGGAGAACAGGAATGGCCGGGCGCGGTGATACAGGTACTCGATCAGATCGCGCCGCCCGCACACGTAGCCGCCCAGCGCGCCGATGGCTTTCGACAGCGTGCCCACCTGAATGTCCACGCGGCCGTGCAGGTTGTAGTGGTCCACCGTTCCCCGGCCGTTGCTGCCCAGTACGCCCGAGGAGTGAGCATCGTCGATCATCATGATGGCGCCGTGGCGCTCGGCGCTTTCCACCAGCGCCGGCAGGGGCGCGATGTCGCCGTCCATGGAGAAGACGCCATCGGTGATCAGCAGCTTGCGGCCGGGTTTGTCCGCAAGATCGCGAAGAAGCGCTTCGGCCGCCGCGGTGTCGCGATGCGGAAACACGTGGATCTTCGCGCGCGAGAGGCGGCAGCCGTCGATGATGCTGGCGTGGTTCAGGGCATCGGAGACGATGTGATCCTCCGGACCCAGAATGGCGGACACCGTTCCCGCGTTCGCGGTGAAGCCGGACTGGAAAACGACGCACGCCTCCACTTTCTTGAACGCGGCAATGCGCCGCTCCAGCTCCATGTGAATGTCCATGGTGCCTGAAATCGTGCGCACCGCCCCCGATCCCGCGCCGTATCTGGCGGCGTAATCGCGGGCCGCTTCCACCAGCTTCGGGTGATTGGCCAGCCCGAGATAGTTGTTGCTGGCGAGGTTGATCACCTCGCGGCCGTCCACCCGGGAGACCGGCTCGCAGGGCGATTCCAGAATTCGCAGGCGCTGGTAAGTCCCTGCGTTTCGCCAGGTTTCGATTTGTTCGCCCAGCCAGGAGAGGGGATTCGCCGCGGTCATATGGCTTCCTGAACCAGTATGACTCCGGGGCGAGCCCGCCACGCCCCCTGGAGGCCCGCCAAATATTGCTTGACTGTTATAGTTGATTAGTACACTATATAAGCATGACGGCACGGCGCGACAGAAACTTCGCCTTCCGGCTCGACAACGAGAGCGGCGTTCCCGTGTACCGGCAGATCATCGATCAGGTGCTGGGCGGCATCGCGGCGGGTTCGCTGCGGGCGGGCGAGCAGTTGCCCACCGTGCGGCAGCTTGCCGTGGATCTTTCCGTGAATCCCAATACCGTGATCCGCGCGTATCGGGAGCTGGAGATTCGCGACGTGCTGAGCTCGCAACAGGGAACCGGCACCTTTGTCACCGCGAGGAAACCCGAACGCGACGACGAGGAGCGCCAGCGGCGCCTGGCTCAGATCGCCGGCGAGGCGGTGGCGCGCGCGGGAGCGGAGGGTTTCAGCGTGCAGGAGTTGATGCGCCGTCTGCGAGAGATGTCCTCGGAAAGGGGGAAATGAGTCATGGGTGTACAGACTTTGCAGGGAAGGATACGCGGTGAGAGCCTCGGTGTGCCTCAGCAGGTGAGCGCGCCGGCCCTCACGGCCTTCATCATCTGTGTAGCGGCGGGAGCCATCGGCTCCATTCCGCGCAACAACCCGATCCCGGTAATCGCGGGGGCCGTCGTGGGACTCTATCTGCTCTTCGCCATCAAGGTGGCGGCGCAGTGGCAGAAGGCGGCCGTGCTGCGCTTCGGCAAATACGTGGGATTGCGCGGGCCGGGGCTGTTCTTCATCATTCCGGTGGTGGACAGCGTGAGCACATACGTGGACCAGCGCGTTCGCGTCACCGACGTGAAGGCGGAATCGGCGCTCACCCGCGACACGGTGCCGGTGAATGTGGACGCGATCGTCTTCTGGCTGGTGTGGGACGTGCAGAAGACGATCCTCGAGGTGTCGGACTTCGTGCAGGCGATCACGCTGAGCGCGCAGACCGCGCTGCGGGAATCGATTGGCCGGCACGATCTGGCGCAGATGATTACCGAGCGGGAGATGCTGGGCAAGGAGCTGCAGCGAATTCTCGACGAGAAGACGAATCCCTGGGGAATCACCGTGCAGAGTGTGGAAATCCGCGACGTGCACATTCCCACCGCGCTCGAAGACGCCATGTCGCGGCAGGCGCAGGCCGAGCGCGAGCGTCAGGCGCGCATCATTCTGGGCACCGCGGAGACGGAGATTTCGGCGAAATTCGCGGAAGCCGCGGCGGTCTATATCAACAATCCCGTCGCGCTGCACCTGCGCGCCATGAACATGCTGTACGAGGCGATCAAGGAGAAGGGTTCGATGGTGATTGTGCCGTCGTCGGCGGTGGAGACGATGGGACTCGGCGGGCTGATGGGGACGACCTCGCTGGCGTCGAGGCCACAGTAACGATTCGGAATTGTGGGGCAGGCACTCTGCCTGCGGCGGGCTCCCAGCCCGCCTGAAAACCTGCCCTACGTCTACTTCGACGCCGCTACTTCGGTGAGCGCCAGCCAGAGGAACTCGGCCATTTTGTACAGCGAGTCCTCGCGCAGGCGCTCATCGTCGGAGTGCGGTCCGCCGCCGGCCTCGCTGGCCATCTCATCCACCACCGGCCCGTACCCATACCCCTGCACGCCTTTGGCGCGAAGCTGCGCCAGATCGGTTGCGCCCGTGCACATGGCCGGCAACATGATGCTCTCCGGAAACAATTTCTTTTGCGCGTGTTCCAGGGCGTGGAACATCTCCGTATCGACGCGCGATGGCGGGGCTGCCGGCCGCGCCGCTCCATCCAGTGGTTTGATCTCGACGGACGAGTCGGCGATAATGCGCCGCAGGTCGCCCAGGAACCGGTTCATGTCCTCGTCGGGAAGCGCGCGAATATCCAGCACCGCTTCCGCCTCGGCGGGAATCACGTTGGCGCGAAAACCGCCCCGAATGACGGTGGGCACGATGGAGGTTCGCAGTATCGCGTAATTCGCGATTTCGTGCTCGGCGAAATATCGCTGGATGGAAGCCGTGCGCTCGGGATCCGCGACGTGCGCGTAGCGGAAAGCGTCCTCTGGCGGACTGATCTTCGCCAGCCCCGCAAACCAGGCGCGCGTCGTCTCGTTCAGGCGCATGGGCGTCTGCCAGCGGCTGACGCGCGAAATCGCCGCCGCCAGGTGCACGATGGGATTGTCCGGGCGCGGCTGGGAGCCGTGGCCCGATGTGCCGTGGGCAATCAGGCGCATCGGCCGCACCAGTTTCTCGGTGGTGGCGATCTCCACGCAGCGAACCGTGGTTCCGTGAGCGGCGATCTGCCCGCCTTCGGCGAGCGCGAACTCGGCGGCGATCTGGTCCCAGTGCTGGCGCACCAGATAGTCGATGCCCCACTGCGTGGTGCCCTCCTCGCCGGCTTCGGCGAGAAAGATGACGTCGCGATCCAGCGGTACGTTCAGCCGGTGCAACAGGATCATCGCCATCAGCGAAACGGCGACGTGACTCTTGTCGTCGATGGTCCCGCGCCCCAGAATCCAGCCGTCGCGCAGAATGGCAGCGAACGGATCCACGCGCCACTTATCGCGATCGACGCCCACCACGTCGGTATGGCCGAGCAGGATCACCGGCCGCCTGGAGCCATTGCCCTTCAGGCGGGCAACCAGATTGGCGCGGTCAGGCGCGAGCGCCAACGTCTGCCAGGGAATGTGTTCGCGCTCGAGCACGCGCGCCAGATAATTCACTGCGCGCGTTTCGTTGCCGGGCGGATTCGAAGTGTCGATGCGCAGCAGCGCGCGGTAATGCTCGAGGAGCTCCCGGTCAACCGCGCGCCAGTCGACGCGGTAATCGCGCGCGTATGCCGTCAGCATGCCGCAGCAAAGCGCCAGAACGAAACAGCGCCGCGTCACCATGAGGCTCAAGCATAACAGGGCGAGCGATGAATCCGCCCCATGCACAATAGCGTCCACTTTGCGGGGCGAGGGACACGCGGCGCAAGCCGCGTCTCTTCGTTGTCGGGGGAAAAAGCGGCTTACGCCGCGCGTCCCGTTATTTCGCCGGCAGAGTCGAGGCCAGAACAAAAACCAGAGCTGCGTTCCAGTTGATGGCGATTTCGTTCGAGGCGTAAGAGTCCTGGCTGTCCACGTAGATCTTCGCCGGCGGCAGATGCGGCAACGCGCGAAGAACCTGGTCCTCGCGGTCTGCGTTCGGGCCTCCCGAGAGCAATCCCGGCCATGGAGCGGCGAGGCTGGCGCTGGGCCGATGGTGCGGATGCCGGTATGCGTTTTCGCCGACCCACGTTACCCACGAAAGTGAAAACGTATTCCTTCCCAGCAGGTAGTGCAGATTGTCCATCGCCGCGTTGACGTAGCGCGCGTCGGCATGCAGCACGTTGGCGACAATCAGTTCGACCCCGTAGTTCGCGGCGATGCCGTTGGAGCCCCACACGTAATCGGTCGGGACGAGGCTGACGCGATAACCGTTGTGTGCGGACCGCTCCACGATCTGATCCGCGGCCAGCGCGGTGCGGTCGCGGATGATCTTCGCCGCGGGATCCTTCCCACCGCCCAGCACCCACGTCCACATCGCCAGCGGCGCAACGTACTCCCAATCCTGAGGCCGCACCGGGCGAATCGTGTTCAGGTACTCGTCGTAGTGCGCAAGGAACCACGACTCGTAAGTCTTCTCGCGAGTGGTTCGCCACAACTCCGCGGCCGCCCATAGCCGTTCGTCGCCGCAGTCGGAATCGGCGTACTCTCCGGTGTGCACGCCCGGCGGATTGCGGAAGAGAACATTCGGGTACTTATCGACCCAGACCCACGCCCGCCGCGCGGCATCGAGGGCGCGATGCGCGAACGCCGCGTCGAAAGGCGCATAGACGCGGCTCGCGTTGGCCATCACGGCGGCGAAATCGGCCGTGGCGCAGGAGCTCTTGTAAGGTGGCTTGCCGGTCCCGATGACGTAGGGAATCAACGGGTCTTTGTCCGGCGGCACGAAGCCGCAGAACTGATCGCTCACCTGCTTCTGCCACACGCCGCCGTCGGCGTCCTGCATGGAGAGCATCCATTCGAGATTCCAGCGAACCTCATTCAGAAGGTCCGGCGTGCCGTTGCCCGATTCGGGAATTTGCAGATTCACTTTGGCCACGCGCGGGCCGAACAGCTCCCAGGTCCACATCAGCGTGCCGGTGGTGATGCCGGAGTTCACGATATAGCGCCCATAGTCGCCGGCGTCATGCCAGCCGCCCAGCATGTTCGCCGGCCCCGTTTTGCCCGAGGACTCGTGATATTCGGGATGCATGTGACAGGGCGGGTGCGAAAAGCCGGGGAATTCCGAGCCGAGATCCACCGCCGTGCCGCAGCGCTGGCCGTAGAACGAGCGCATGGCCAGATAGAAAGCGTGCGCAAACGTGTCGGGGCCAATGTCGAAATCCCAGCTTCGGCCGACGCCCGGCGCCTCGATGTAGTAACGGCCGGAAGCGTGCAGATCCGTGAAATCGGCCGTCTGCACGTTGTCCCCGCTGTCGTGGTCGCGGGCGGGCATGCTCAGGCGCCCGCTGAAAGCGACGGAACCGTCGCCGGCCCGGCGAACCTGGAACTCGGACGCCGGAGGACTGGTCGCGACCATGGCTAGTTTGGGCGACCCCGGCAGGTATCCAGCCTGGTCCACCTTGATCTCGCCTGTTGGATTCGCGGCCACTGCGGAAAGACCGAATAACAGGAAAAGGGGCAAAATAATCGATTTGTTCACGATAATTTGACGTCCACCACCACTTCGCTTCGGCCGGTTGCGGGAGGCGCCACCACCTCGCCCTCGACGGGCTTTCCATCCACGACAAGCGAGACCTTGTCCCCCTCGCCTGCGCGCGTCACCGTAATGCGATAGGTGACGCCTCGGTACCGGCGCGTGGCTTTGAAGCCCTTCCAGCCTCTTGGAATCACCGGAGCGATGCGCAAGCCGTCCCACGACGGCTGAATGCCCAGAATCCACTGCGTGATGGCGTAGTAGTTCCAGGCCGCCGTGCCGGTGAGCCAGGAGTTCTTCGCTTCGCCGTGGCTGGGCGCGTCACGGCCGGCGATCATCTGCGCGTAAACGTAGGGCTCGCACCGATGCAGATCGCTGATCGCCTCGCGCGCCGAGGGATTGATGCGCTTATAGTAGTCGTACGCCGCGTCGCCATTGCCCACGCGCGTCTCGGCGATGATCACCCACGGGTTGTTGTGACAGAAAATCCCGGCATTTTCCTTGTAACCGGGCGGGTAAGAAGAAATCTCGCCGAGTTCGAGATAATAGCGCGAATACGCCGGCTGCTGCAGCACGATGCCATGCTCGGTGGCGAGGTGTTTGCGCACCGATGCGAGGGCTTTCGCCGCCAGCCCATCCTGCAAGCCGATGCCAGCCAGCACACAGAATCCCTGGGACTCGATAAAGATCTTTCCCTCGGCGCATTCGTTTGAGCCCACTTTGCGTCCAAAGTCATCGTAGGCGCGGATGAACCACTCGCCGTCCCAGCCGTGCTCGTGTACCACGCGGTCCATCTTTTCCACTTCGGCGAGATAGCCCGTGGCCTCGGCAGCGAGTCCGCGATGCCGGGCGATGGCCGCCAGCTCCCTGCCAGCCAGCACGAACAGCCCGGCGATGAACACCGACTCGGCCACCTTCCCGTCCTTGTTCGTAGTGGTCTGGAAAGACTGGCCGGGCGTGTCGGAGAAGCAGTTCAGGTTCAGGCAATCGTTCCAGTCGGCGCGGCCGATCAGCGGCAGGCCGTGCGGCCCGAGCCGCTCAAGCGTGTACTGAAAGCTCCGCTGCAGGTGCTCGTAGAGGGGCTGCTCGGAACCGGGCTCGTTATCGTAAGGAACCGGCTCGTCGAGAATGTTCCAGTCGCCCGTCTCTTTCAGGTACGCGGCTACTCCGATGATGAGCCAGTGCGGATCGTCGTTGAAGTTGCCGCCGACATCGTTGTTGCCGCGCTTAGTCAGCGGCTGGTACTGGTGATATGCGCCGCCGGTGGGAAGCTGCGTGGCCGCCAGATCGAGAATCCGTTCGCGGGCGCGCGCCGGCACCATGTGAACGAAGCCCAGCAGGTCCTGATTGGAATCGCGAAAACCGAGGCCGCGGCCGATGCCCGATTCATAGAACGACGCCGAGCGCGACATGTTGAACGTGGCCATGCATTGGTACGCGTTCCAGATGTTCACCATGCGATTGGTGTGCACGCAGGGCGTATCCACGGCGCAGATGCCCAGAATGCTCTCCCAGTAAACGCGCAGTTTCGCGAAGGCGGCGTCGGCATTCGCGGGGTCGAGGTACTTCGCGATCACCGGCTTCACCGTCTTCTTGTTGATGGTCTGCGAATCGGGTGGATCGAATTTCTGTTCTTTGGGGTTCTCGTGATAGCCGAGCACGAACAGAATCCGGCGCGTCTCCCCCGGCGCGAGATCCATCTTCACGTGATGCGAGCCGATCGGCGCCCACCCATACGCAATCGAATTCGCCGATTCGCCGCGCTCTACCACCACCGGCTTGTCCCAGCTTCGGTACGGCCCCGTGAACACGTCGCGTTGCGTGTCGAACCCGGCCAGCGGCGCGGAGCAGGCGAACCACGCGAAGTGATCGCGGCGCTCGCGATATTCGGTCTTGTGGTAGATGACGCCGTCTTCCACTTCCACCTGGCCGGTGCTGAAGTTGCGCTGGAAGTTGGTGGCGTCGTCCTGCGCGTCCCAGAGACAAAATTCGATGGAGGAAAAAACCGAGAGCGACGCCGGCGTGGCCCGCCTATTGGTCACTGTGAACTGCCAGATTTCCAGCGTCTCGTCGAGCGGCACAAAGTAGCGGGTGCTCGCCTCGATGCCTTTGTATTGCGAGCTGATCGTTGTGTAGCCCATCCCGTGGCGGCACTCGTAGCTTTCCAGATCGTGCCGCATAGGCTGCCATGACGGCGACCAGAACTCACCCGATTCCCGATCCCGCAGATAGATGTATCGCCCGCCAAAATCGAACGGAACGTTGTTGTAACGATAGCGGGTGATGCGGCGCAGTCGAGCGTCGCGATAGAAGGAGTAACCTCCGGCGGTGTTCGAGATAATGCCGAAGTAGGCCTGGCAACCCAGATAGTTGATCCAGGGCAGCGGCGTGTCCGGCCGTGTGATTACGTACTCGCGGTTCTCGTCGTCAAAATGACCGTATTGCATGATGATGTGCTCCGAGTGTATCGAAGCGGACGTGTCCCCGACAACCGAAAGCAGCCCGTAACCAATCCGCTTCGGCTTCGTCTCTTACTGAACTGGAGGTGTGTATGCGACTGTTTGCCGCTGTTCTCTTTTGTTGCTCGCTGATTACCGCCGGCGATTTCCCGATCGGCTCGCGGCTGCCGGCCATTACCGTCACCGGGCCCGGCGCTCCGGAGGCCATTCAGACGTCGGCCGCGAAGGCCACTGTGGTGATCTTCGTCTCCACGCAGTGCCCCATATCCAACGCGTACAATGGACGGCTCGCCGCACTATACAACGATTACAATTCGCAGGGCGTGCAGTTCGCCTTTGTCAACGCCAACTCGACGGAATCGATGAGCGACGTGGAAGCGCACGAGAAGCGCGTCGGCTGGCCCTTTCAGGTGATCAAGGACAACGGCAACACACTCGCCGACAAACTGGGCGCCGAGCATACGCCCGAGGCCTTCGTCTTCGATCAGAACGGAGCGCTGGTGTATCACGGCCGCGTGGACAGCTCGATGCATGAGGAGGAAGTGAAGCAGCGGGATCTGCGCGCCGCTCTCGACGCGGTTCTTGCCGGCCGCCCGGTCCCCGTCGCCGAGACTCGGGCATTCGGCTGCAGCATCAAGCGCGCGAAATGACCGCCTTGCTCGCGCTGTTTCTGGCGGCCGCGGTCTCGCTCCAGCCGGTCAATGAAACCGCGTACCGAAACCTGATCCAGGCCAATCGCGGCCACGTCGTGGTGATCAATTTCTGGGCCACGTGGTGCGGAGGGTGCCGCGCGGAAATGCCTTCCCTCCTGGCCTTCGAGAAGCGCCACGCCGCGAACGGCGTCAAGCTGCTGCTGGTTTCGGCCGATGAGCCCTCCGACGAGCCCAAAGCGCGCGCGTTTCTGGAATCCCTGCACGCGCCGCAGGGGACGTACATCAAGGCGGCCAGCGACGACGACGCCTTCATCCGCGCCGTCGATCCGAAGTGGACCGGTACGCTGCCCTCTACCTTCGTCTACGACCGCCAGGGCCGCCTCGTGAAATCGTTCACCGGCGAGATCGACATCAAAACGCTGGAGGCCGTCGTCCAGCGGCTGTAAACTCCGCGCTTCCTCACGGATTGGCCTTCCCGAGCCGCGCGCCGCAGGCGGTGTAGCGATTTATCCGATTTACAATCGCTCCTCCGTCGTGGCATCCTCATAGAATCGGAGGCTACGGACACTTGTGAAGAACCTGACCTTAGGGGCCCTGCTTATTCTCGCGCCGCTCGTCTGCCGCGCCGCTGAAGACGTCACGCCCATGCTCAACGTCAAGCTGGGGCTTTGGGAGTACGCCGTTAGCACCCAGTCCGGCGGTATGCCGGCTATACCCGAGGACGCGCTCGCCAAAATGCCGCCGGAACGCCGGGCGCAAATTGAAGCCATGATGAAGAACGCAATGGCCCCGCACACCATCAGGACCTGCGTGACCGCTGACATGGTGAAGAAAGGAGCGCTGATGGAGGACCGTCCCGGCTCCTCCTGCAAGCGCACGCTGAAGAGCTCGTCCCCCGGATCGATGGAGTTCCACATGGAGTGCGACAACGGGCGTTCGAAGACCGTGGCGGATGGCCACTTTCAGGCCATCGATTCGGAGAACTTCAAAGGCGAGATCACGGGTACCACGACCACGGCGGACGGCCGCACCAACCCGTCAAAGACCACCATCAGCGGCAAATGGCTGAGTTCCGACTGCGGCAATCTGCAGCCAAAGTAGGCCGCGGAAGCACGCGCCGGCCGGGAACGCCCGCATCGGGCCTTCATGTATAATGGGTGCGCTTCGATTCCCAAAAGCAGGGGCGTACACTCCGCGTGCATCTCCATTTCATCGATATCGCTATCATCGTCGCCTACCTGGTGACCTCGGTCCTGGTGGGCTACTGGGTATCGTATCGCGCGTCGCGCAGCATCAAGGACTACTTCCTCGGCGGCAACACCATGCCCTGGTATCTGCTGGGCATCTCCAACGCCTCCGGTATGTTCGACATCAGCGGCACCATGCTGCTGGTCTACTGGATGTTCGTCTACGGCCTGAAAAGCATCTGGATCCCCTGGATGTGGCCCACCTTCAACCAGGTTTTCCTGATGGTCTATCTGTCGGCCTGGCTGCGCCGCTCCAACGTCATGACCGGCGCCGAGTGGATTCAGACGCGCTTCGGCAAGGGCCGCGGCGCTCAGCTCTCGCACATCATCGTGGTGATTTACGCGTTCATCAGCATCATTGGCTTCTTTACCTATGGATTCAAGGGAATCGGAAAGTTCGCGGCCAGCTTTCTGCCGTGGCAGCTCAGCAGCGATCCCGCGTTGAACACCAACCTCTATGCGCTGATCCTGGTCTCCATTACCGCCATCTACGTGATCAAGGGCGGCATGATCAGCGTGGTGATCACCGAGGTGATCCAGTTCTGCATTCTGTCGGTGGTTTCGTTCGCGGTCGGCATCATCGCCATGTCGAAGGTGGCGCCGGAAACGCTGCGCCGTTTCATTCCCGCCGGCTGGGACAACATCTTCTTCGGCTGGCATCTGAACCTGAACTGGCACGCCCTGATGCCCTCGGCCACCGACAAGATCGCCTCCGATGGCTTCGGACTGTTCGGCTTCCTGATCATGATGTTCCTGTTCAAAGGCGTGCTGATCAGCGCCGCCGGGCCGGCACCCAACTACGACATGCAGCGCGTGCTTTCCTCGAAGAATCCGCGCGAGGCGTCCATGATGAGCGCCTGGGTCAACCTGGTGCTGACGCCGCCCCGCTACTTCCTGATCACCGGCCTGACGGTTCTGACTCTGGTGTTCTTCGTGGCCGACAACCCGGGCATGAAAACGCACATGGACTTCGAGCTGGTATTGCCATACGCCCTCGGACATTTTGTACCAGTCGGGCTGGTCGGTCTGCTGATCGCGGGCCTGCTGGCGGCTTTCATGTCCAATTTCGCCGCCACGGTGAACGCCGCGCCGCCGTACTTCGTCAACGACATCTACAAACGCTTCATCAACCCGAACGCGCCCGCGAAGACCTACGTGCACCTGAGCTATCTGGCCTCGTTTCTGGTGGTGGTGCTGGGCGTGGGCATCGGCTGGTTCGTCAGTTCGGTGGGGGACGTGGTGATGTGGATTGTCACCGGGCTGTGGGGCGGCTACACCGCTTCCAACGTCCTCAAGTGGTACTGGTGGCGATTCAACGGCTACGGATACTTCTGGGGCATGGCCACGGGCATTACCGCGGCGCTCACCGTCCCGGCGCTGCTGCGAACCATCCCGTCCCTGCAGGCCTTCGCCGCGGCCCACGAGCTGAACGTCGACGCCTCAGTCGGCTTCGGACTTGTCTTTGGGTTGTCGTTGATCGGCTGCGTGGTGGGCACGCTGCGGACGAAACCCGAAGACGACGAGATCGTGATGGATTTCTACCGGCGCGTCCGCCCGTGGGGCTTCTGGGGCCCGGTTCGCCGCAAGGTGCAGGCGCTCGATCCCGCGTTTGAACCGAACCGCGATTTTGGCCGCGACATGTTCAACGTCGTCGTGGGCATCGTCTGGCAGGTCAGCCTGGTGGCGCTTCCCGTCTACATCGTGATTCGCGAGTTCGACCGCGCCGCGCTCACCGCCGCCATCGTATTGGCGACCTCCGTCATTCTGAAGGTCACCTGGTATAACCATCTGGAGAAGCGGGAACTGAAGGTGAGCATTCCCGCAGAGGCCGGGGCAGCGTCTCAGAGTTAGCGTCCTCGGACTGGAACCTCTCCAGAAGCTCGGCCAGGCGCCGCCGCTCGATCGGCTTGGAAAGATAAGCGTCCATCCCCGCCGCCAGGCAGCGCTCTTCATCGCCTTTCATGGCGTGCGCGGTCATGGCGACAATCCGCTGGTGGCCGCCGTCGGCTCGTTCCCGTGCGCGGATCGCGGCCGTTACCTGAAGACCGTCGACCTCCGGCATTTGCACGTCCATCAGGATCAGATCGAACGCGCCCGACTGGTACAGGTCCAGCGCCTCACGCCCATCACCGGCCATGATCACGGAATGTCCGCTCCTCTCCAGGATGCGGCGGATGAGGTATTGATTCGTGGGGTTGTCCTCGGCCACCAGCACGCGAAGCTGGCGCCTGGCGTCCTGCGACGCGCGGACGGAAAGCGACGCCTGCGCCGCTGGTCTTTGCGCCGCCGCGACTCCGAACCGCGCGGTGAAATGGAAGCAACTGCCCTGCCCGGCCTTGCTTTCCACCCAGATTCTTCCACCCAGCATGTCCACCAGCCGCGAAGCGATGGTGAGCCCCAGACCGGTGCCTCCGAACAGACGCGTGATGGAAGAGTCCGCCTGGGTGAACGCTTCGAAGATCTTCCTTTGCTTCTCGGGAGGAATTCCCACTCCCGTGTCGCGAACCGCGAAGTGCAGCACAATCCCGTCCGCATCGGCCTTCTCGACTTCCACGGTCAGAGCCACCGCGCCGGACGGGGTGAATTTCACGGCATTCCCGAGCAGGTTGACGACGATCTGATTCAGCCGGACCGGGTCGCCGATCACGGTTGGCGGCACATCGGGGCTGAGCTCGCAGGAAAGATCCAGGCCTTTTTCATGGGCGCGCACGGCCAGCGTCCGGGCGGCGTCTTTCAGCGACTTCCGCAGGTTGAACTCGGTCGCTTCGACGTCGAGTTTGCCGGCTTCGATCTTGGAGAAGTCCAGAATGTCGTTAATGACGGTAAGCAAAGAGTCCGCGGACGCCTTGATAATCTGCAGGTATTCCCGCTGTTCCAGACTGGGTCCGGATTCCAGCGCCAGTTCGGTGGTTCCGATGATCCCGTTCATCGGCGTGCGGATTTCGTGACTCATGTTCGCGACGAACTCGCTCTTGGAGCGGTTCGCCGATTCAGCCGTCTCCTTGGCCACGCGCAGCTCATAGGTTTGCTCTTCCACCAGCCGCCCCAGCTCGCGCGCGCGAAGGCGCAGCCCGCGTGTATAAATCTTCTGTCCGGCAACCGCGGCCAGCAGCGCCGCGAGCGCACAGATCGCCAGGAACCACCACGTCTGGTAGAAGTGCGGAAGCAGTTCGAACGCGACCGAGGCGCCCTGCATGTTCCACACGCCGTCGTCGTTCGAGCCGATCACCCGAAAGCGGTACGTGCCAGGAGGGAGCTTCGTGTAATAGGCCACACGCTGCGAGCCGGCCTCCACCCAGTCATGGTCGTACCCTTCGAGCTGATAGCGAAAGTGGGCACGGCTCGGCACAAGCATGCTGAGGCCTGTGTAATGGAACTCGATTCGGTCTGTCCCCGGCGCCACCTGAAACCCCTGGTGGGCGGAAAACGTCTGTCGACCGGCCACTACCTCCTCCAGCACAACCGGCGGCACCAGGCTGTTTCTCAGAAAGTGGTTCGGGTCGACGACCACCACGCCCTTGCGGGTGCAGAACCACAGCCGGCCATCGTGCGCGCGCCATCCGGCCGGCTGGTTGGTAGGCTGGGAGGCTTCGCCGGTCTTCATTCCGTCGTCGGTCCCGAAACGGGCGGATTGCACATAAGAGATGCGCCCCTCCGCGAAATCGTCAAGGTCCCTCTCGGAGACTCTATAGATGCCGCTGGTCGTGCTGATCCAGAGATTCCGCCGGTCGTCGGCCAGGATGGCGGTGGGGGGATCGTCGAACAGGCCGTCGCTTTCCGTGTAGTGCGTCACCTTGCCGTCGCGGATGCGAAAGCGGACCAGTCCGGGCGTTCTGCCGCCCATCCACAGGCTCCCTCTTCCGTCGTCGAATACGGTCGTCACCGGGAAAGTGAGCTGGTTCTGCCGGGCATTCTCGGTGGGCTGACCCTTCGCGAACTTGTAAAGCCCCTTTGCCGTGCCGAACCAAAGGGTTCCGTCAGACGAGCGGACGATCCTGAAAGTGTATACTCCGGGTACTGAAAGCGGCGTAACCTTGCCGTGAAGCGTCAGCGGCACGGCCTTGCCGTCACGGTAGCGGAGCGCGACACTATCCGACGTCGTCAGGATGATTCCTTCCTCGTCCTCGGCAATGGCCGAGATGAAACGGCCGTCGATTCTCGGATCCGCATGGACGGTGAATCGCCCGTCGCGGAAACTGGTCAGCCGCCCGTTGGTCCCCAGCCAGATTGTGCCGTTTCGATCCTCGAACAACCCGTTGGCATAGACGTTTGGCAGGCCGTCTTTCTTCGTGAACGCCGACACGACGCCATTGCGAATGCGCGCCAGCCCGCCTGCGCTGCAGAAGACGTAGACGCTGCCATCCCGCGCTTCAATCACGTTGTCGGACTGATCCGAGGGAAGCCCTTCGCGTGCCGTAAACGCCTCGATGCTGGTGTCTCGAAAACGCTCCAGCCCGCTGGCGGTTCCCACCCACAGGCTGCCCTCGCGGTCCTCATAAAGCGAGAGCACGCGGTTGTCCGTCAGCCCCATGGAGGATTCGAAGGAAGAGACCCGGTTGCCTGCGATACGAAAAAGTCCGGCGTTGCTGGTGCCCGCCCAGAGATTGCCGTCGCGATCGCTGATCAGCGCCGTAGTCTCCTCCGAGATCGGCCTGGCCAGTGGCGGAACGACCAGCGAACCGGAATCCAGCAGCCGCAGACCGGCGGTCGTTCCCACCCAAAGTCGTTGTTCCCGGTCCCGTGCGAGGGCGAGAGCCATGGGCTGGTTCTTTCCCGCCGCTCCGATGGTGGTCAGTTCGCCGCCGCGCAGCCGGTAAAGAGATAGCAAACCGGCCATCCACACCGAACCCCGATCGTCCTCGAGGAAATCGGAGACCCAGCTCGTCTCGCCCCGAACCAGCCGTGGCCCGCCACTCCCGATGGTGTAGATGAAGTCGTCGGAACCGACAAACACCCGATGTTCGCGCGACTCGAAGAGCGCCCGGATGTCCCCGTCCGGAAGAGGCGCGGGCGGCCGGTAATCGGAGAATTCCCCCTCATGCAGCCGCAGAGTCCGCGTCAGCGTGCGCACCAGCAGATCGCCGTCCGCGCCCCGGCAAATCGCCTTGATCGGCTCGTGCACCGGACGCCCCCTGACCACCGGCTGCACCGGCACGAAGCGAACTCCATCGAACCGCGCCAGCCCATCGGACGTTCGCAGCCACAGATAGCCGTCCGCGGTTTGCAGGATCTGGTAAACGCTTACCCCAGGCAGGCCGTCCTCCGCGGTCCACACATTGTGGCCGTACTGGTCGATGTTCCGGCTTCCATCCAGCGCCATAAGGCCGCCGGCGGAACACACCGCCAGAGTCAGGAAAGAAAGGGTTCTCCAGATTTGCCGGGCCATGGGCATCGCGAACGCCGACGGTAATTGCACAAAGGACGTTCCGGTTACATATCGGCCTTTTTAATCAATTCTTTAGGCGCCTCGGAACACCGCGGGACGCGGTTTACCGCGCAGCCACCCTGTACGCGACGCTCTGCTCGGCCGACTCCGACCCCTGCAGCGCGGCGATCCGCAGCTCGCAATCTCCGGGTCTCCGGACCGCACTCACCATCATGGGGATAGCGCCCGAGGCATCCGCCGCGGGGAGATCGGAAACCTGTTTCGCCACCACCTGACCGTTCACGAAGAACTCCACCTGCAGCCTGGGTTTTTCCGTATTCGCTTTGTCCGGATACACCACGAAGTAGATGGCTGGCGGGGTGGACGCCGCGCCCCCGGCGAGTTCCGGAATCACCCGTTTGGCGGAGAACTGAAAGGGGTCGGCCGCGTCCGACGTCCCGCTGACCGCCTCCACCCGCTGCACCATCACGGCGTTGCTCAACGCAAGCCCCTCGCGCGGTGGATTGTTCAGCGAAAGTTCTCCCGTGGCTGCGCGGTTGCCTTCGCGGTCGAGGATCGCCGTTTCCACCGTGTAGTGTCCGGGCGCGAGTTTGAAGGGATGAGTCCATGTGACCGACTGCGTGTTCAGCGCCGCCAGCTTCTCGTCGGGCACCTCCCAGACGGAGTCCTCGCTGAACTTGTCCACAACCTGACCCGTGGAATCCTTTACCAGCGCCAGAATCGAGGCGTGCACGCGGTGCTTCTTCTGTTCCGGTTCCGCAGTGGCGGTGAGCTGGTCCGCGGGCGTCTCAAAAGCCACGCCGCACTGCGATGAGGCGCCCTCGGGACGAAACTGATACGCGGCGGAATGGAAATCGAAGGCGTGCGCGGCGGGGTTGGCGTTCAGCGCCATCAGGCCGTTAATCTCGAAGGCGGCGAGCGGCCCGCTTCCCAGAGCGGGCATCGCGTAATAACCGGCCCGGCTCTCCACGTTCAGATCGGCGCGCGCCAGCTTGAAGGTGATCTTCCGGAAATGCCCGTCGTAGCGGTCCGATGTCGGGCTGTATACCGCCTCGTAATGCGTGTCCATATCCTCCAGCAGGTTGCGGAACGGCTTGCGCAGATCGTTGGTGTTGGCGATCAGGAACCCGCCGGTGCCCTCCGACAGCGCGCGCAGGCTGGCCTGGGGGTCGGACGTGCGCACGGCTTCGTGCAGATAGTCGTCCTGGCGCATCAGCTCCATGTTGCTGTCCACGCCGCCCGAAGCATTGCTGCGCTGGCTCTTGCTCAGATAAGCTACTCGCCGCGTCGCCGCCGTGCTGGCCTGCTGGTTCGAGTTCTGGGTGAGTCCGTTCACGTCGATCGAGTAAACGGTGACATCGGCTTTGTTCGCCTTGCTGAGGATCTTTGCGAAGCGATCCGGGTCGCCTGTTGTTTGCAGCCCCGGGGTCAGCAGCAGGACCGTCTTGCGGCCCGGCAAATTCCCGAGCTGTTCCACCAGCATGATGATCTGGTCGGTCTCGCGCATCCCCTCGATATGGCCGTAGACGCGCCGCTGCTGCACCATCTCGCCCCGCTGCAGCGCGGCCCCGGGTCCCGAGTCGACGTCGGCTCCATAGATTGCGTATGGGTTGAGATCGCCGCCCTTGAAATCGACCGTGGCGCTGCCATTGGGGCTGTTGGGGCCAGGCGAGCCGCTGACCGTGACCGTCACCACATTTGGCTGGGCGCTCATTATGGCTGACGTCACACTGATGAAGTCGAGCGTCGTTCCGGTCTTCGCGTTGTGCGCGGCCTCGAGCAGTTCCTCGCGGTTCGATGTGAAGTTGTGCAGCACCGTCAGATTCTGATTCAGATTGAAGATCGCCACCCACGTGTTAGCCGGCAGATCCTCCTTCAGAAACTCCTCCACGGCTTCCACCGCGTACTTCTTCGTGTTGAGATCGAGGTTCTGAAAAACGATGCAGATGAGATTCAGCGAGTGCAGCGCGGAAGCGGTGGACACCACTCGCCGAGCCGGCGCGGTCTCGGGCTTTGCGCTGGCGGCGGGCGGTTCCTGCGGCGGCAGGGCCTCCGGCCCGGCAATCAGCCGGAAACTGCGCATGTCCTGGCGCACCCCATCCTCGTAGATCTCCAGGTCGCCCGGCTTGAGGTTCTTCACCAGCTTGCCGTGCTTGTCGCGCACGACGAGATCCAGCATGACCTCGTTAACGTTTGACCTGATGGTCAGGCCGGATTCGGGCGGATGGGTTCCCTGTGCGCCGAGCGGCGAAGCAACCAGGCCGCACAGGCTTCCCGTGACGAGGAGAGGAAGCAACCGCATCCTGTAATTCTAGCGATTTTCGGCCTTCGTCGCGAGCTACTGCGGCGAGGTCACCTGAAAATCCGGCCGCAGGAACTGCCAGTCGGGCAGCTCGTAGACGCGCAGCTTCGTGGGCACCTCTACCGTGACGTCTTTCACATCGCCCGGTCCGACGCCCTGCACGGTGGCCGGAAACGAGAATAACGGCGGTTCGCCCGGCCGCGCGGTCGTGGCGCGCACGTTCACCTGCAACGTGATATCGCCCAGATCCGCATCCGAGTGATTGATCAGCGCGAAGCGAATCTGCAGCTTTCCCGGGCCTTTCTCGTCGAGGCGGAAACCCGCCAGCTCGAGGTACCTGGCGATCGGATTGGCGTTGGAAGCGGGTTGCGAACTGGCCGCTCCGGGTGCGGGCGTCTGGCCGGACGGCGACGTTCCCGATGAGCAGCCCGCCAGCCAAAGCGCGGCAATTGCGAATCCCAGTGTTCTTCCCATGAATCCAAGTTATACAACGGCGCGGTGCGGTGCAGTGTGGCGGATGTTCGGCGGCGCCGGAACTGCTCGCGTCATAATGGAGTGAGAATGTTCAGTGCGGTGCGTGAGCAGTTTGAAACCGTTTTCCAGCGGGACCCCGCGGCCCGCAGTGTGCTCGAAATCGTCTTCTGCTATCCAGGATTTCATGCCGTGTTGCTGCACCGGCTTGCGCACAAGCTCTGGAAGCATCGGCTGCGATTCCCCGCGCGCGTAGTGTCGCAGTGGAGCCGCTTTCTCACCGGCGTGGAGATCCATCCCGCGGCCCGCATCGGCCGCCGTTTCTTCATCGATCACGGCATGGGCGTGGTGATCGGCGAAACCACCGAAATCGGCGACGACGTCCTCCTGTATCAGAACGTGACGCTGGGCGGCACGGGCAAGGAGAAGGGCAAGCGCCATCCGACCATCGGCGATCACGTGGTCATCGGCACCGGCGCGAAAGTCCTGGGCGCGATTGAAGTCGGCAATCACGTAAAGATCGGCGCCGGTTCCGTGGTGATCCGCTCCGTGCCCGACCATTCCACCGTGGTGGGCGTCCCCGGGCGCGTCGTCCGCGTGCGCGGCGAATCCCCCGACAACCTCGAACACGGCACCCTGCCCGACCCCGAGGGCGCGCTCATCGATTCTCTGACCGGCCGCATCGAGCAGCTCGAGAACAGCGTGAAACGGCTCCTCGAGGAGCGCGGCGTGCCGAACCTGACGGTCCGATCCTGATCGCGCGGCAGCCGCCATCCAGCTACAGACATCCCTTCCCACAGCCGAAGTAAGAACAGGCGTGTTGCGCGAAAAATACCCCGTCCTGCTCGTCGCTTCGCTGGCGGTGACCCTCATCTACGCGGTCATTCGACTCTGCGTGTCCGGCTCGGCCGTGGTCCACGGATGGAACGACTTCGCGCCGCTGCGCGCCGGCGCGGAACTGGCTGGCACGCCTGGTCTGTACTCGTTTGCGTCGAATCAGCGGGCCGAACGGTTAGCTTCCGGCGCGACGATGAAGATCACGTATTTCCGCCCGCCGTTTTATGCCGCGTTGCTCCGGCCGATCGTGTGGCTGCCCTACCCCGTCGCCTACTGGATCTTCCAGTTCGCGGCTCTGGGATGCCTGGCCTGGTTCCTTCGGCGGTGGTTCGCGAAACCGCTGGATGTTCTGGCGCTGGCCGGGATACCGCTGGTAGAGGCGTTCGCAAACGGCCAGGACGTTGCGTTCGTTGTCGCGCTGGCCGCCGTGTCGCTGATCTACGCGCGGCGCGGCGAAGACGTAAAGTCCGGGCTGATCCTGTCGCTCTGCACCATCAAGTTCCATCTGTTCCTGCTGGTGCCCGCGGCGATACTGGCCCGGCGCCGCTGGGGAGTTCTTGCCGGCGCGGCATGCGGCGTGGCCGGACTCGCGGCCATCAGCTTCCTCGTGCAGGGCGCCGCCTGGCCCGTTGACTATTGGCGCATCCTGCATCGGCGCGACATGCATCCCGATGCGTTTCTCGGTATCAGCGTGCGCGGTTTGATCGGCGACCGCCCCATCCCCCTGGCCATCGCGAGCGCGGCCGTCCTCGGTCTGTTTCTGTGGATCGCCGCGCGTGAGACGAACTACGAGCTCCTCTTCGGGTTCGCCATCCTGGCCAGCCTGTTGATCGGCTACCACGTCTACATGAGCGACGCCCTGCTGCTGTTGATTCCTCTGGGCACGTTACTCGCGGCGCCGCGGAGAAAAGTGGCGACGCACGGTCTTGCGTTCGCCGCCAGCTCAATCCCTTACGCGGGGATCTTTGTGCCTGGCCCGTGGCACGTGCTCGCGCCAGTGTCGCTGCTGGCAGCGTTGGCGGCCGCAGGTGGGGCGGGCTCCCAGCCTGCGGCGGGCTTCCCGCCCGCCGTGTCCCGCGCCGGAATCCCAGCCCGTCTTACAGATCCGTCACCGCGGCGATGAGTGCGCCTTTCGCCGAACCGTGCAGCGGCTCCGACGCAATCCGCACCTCGGATACCGGAACCGGCAGGTTCTCCTCCTTCAGGATCTTCTCGAAGCGGTCGCGGAACCCCTCCGGCAGCGTGCTGCCGCCGCTCAACACCAGCGGAATCGGCCGGCCCAGCCGGGGGAGCGTTTTCGCGCCCGCGAACTGCTCGCGCATGGCCTGTACCAGCGTTCGAATCATCTCGTCGTAGTACACGCCGAGCACCTGATGCAGCTTGTCGGTGAAGAACCCGTTCATGTGGAACGATTCTTCCTTCACCAGCCGGATGCGGTTGGCCAGCTCGCCCGTCACCGACGCCGCGCTCGTGTCGATGTAGTCGCCGGCGCGGGGAATGCTGAACGCAAGCACCGGCACCGACAGATACGCCATGCACACGTTGCACAAGCCGCCGCCGCAACTGATCCCGATGCCCGTGTAGTTCGACGCTTCCAGTTCCGAATAGATCACCGCCAGGCCTTCGTTGATGCTGCGCACTTCGTAGCCCAGATCGCTCAGGATCTGGCGAATCGTGGCCTCGTGATAGGTCAGGCTGTCCTGCGCGCCCACCGGCGGCGCGGGAACGGTGAAGCACAGCTTGCGCGGGCCGTTCTCCTCGCCCACCATGTTCCCCAGAATTTGCCGGATCATGGTGAGGCTCTCCGGCTCCGACGGGCTCAGCAGCCCGCCGGTCATGGTTCGCCGCGTTTCCACGTTGAGCAGGTCGGCGAATTTCTCCGCTTCGTTCCCATGCACCACGATCTTCCCTTCCTGCACCGAGTGCGGAATGTTCTCGCGCTTCAGCACGTTCTCGGTCATCTTCGAATGCGGGATGGTGACGAACGCGTTGAGCTCCGTGCGGAACTTGTACCCGCCGTTATCCTCGCGGGCCACGCAAATGCGGCTGGTGCCCACGTCCAGTCCAAGCGCGCCGCCCGCCGTCTTGTCATTCTTCATTTGTCTCTCCCTTCTGAGCTGCCGATCTTGTTGCTGCCAGGATCTTTTCATAGCGTTGTCGGAGGAGCCGCTTGTAGGCGGCTACCGGCATGCCGAGCAGCGTCGCCTGCAGTGTTACCTGTTCATCGGATGCATGCAGTCCCTGCCAAAGCCGCCGCCCGGTGGACTGCACGAAAATGCCGTCGTAATCGAAACCGAAGGCGAACACGCTGGCCAGCGGTTGCCGGTAGTTGTCGCCGAGTCCAATGTCGCCGAATGGAAAATTCCCCGCCCAGTCCGTGTGGTAGCCGATGCGCATGTTGCCGGGGTTGACCGACACCTGCGCATGGGTGACGCAATTGCCCGCCGGAATCGCATACTTGAAGCGGAGCATGTCGGTGAGGATACGGGCCGAGTGGATCTGCGCCGGACTGATCTCCGGATTGTCCGCGCCTCGCTGGGTCTGCGTCTCAAAGGAAATGCCGAGGAAGCTCGCGTTCAGATTCACATACGCGTACTTCTCGTCGGCCCAGATGGACATGCCCGCGTGATTGGCGATCTGGTCGTCCGGCACGATGCGGAATACCCGCCCGAACCGGTCGATCACGTAATTGTAGGAGTGATTCCGGCGAACCAGGTCCAGGACGGCGTTGCCAATGCGCCGCATGTGCCCGGTTTCCTCCGGCTCGAACGGCGCCATGTGGCTTTCGGTGGTGTGATAGACGATGCCCGCCGGACCGGAACGCAACTCCGCGGTATCGAGCTGCGGGTCTCGCCGGCGATACACCGGATAAGGAATCCGTTCGTTGCCCGTCGTCTCGTAGCTCTTTTCGATGCGCAGTCCGTTGCTGTAGGTCTCGTAATCGCTGGTGGACTCCACCTGCCAGACCTTCGGCGCTTCCTGACCGGCGGGCGGCGGGGCGGGCGGCGGCAGCAGAAATCGCGGGTGATAACGGTATGCGGAATCGCTGGCCGTTGGCGAGGCTACAAAGGCGGCGATCAGAAACAACGCAGCCGTCGCCAGGCCGGCGTGCATGAAGCGGCGTCGGGGCCGCCGGGCAACGGGCAATTCCGCCGGGCGCGCAAAGTCCTCCTCATCCACCGTACGCCGCAGGAAACGGAGCCTCTCCACCGGGTCGCTGATGTTCCCCGCCCGCCACTCGATGACCGACATTCGCACTTGCGTCGCCTTGCCTTTGCGCCACCCGCGCCACCAGCGCGCTCGGCGCCGATCCCCTCCTCCCGACTCGACTTTGTTTCCTGCCTCCGACAACAGCATGATTCAGATCCGGCCGAGCACCCTCGTGCTTCGCTGTGTCTATCGGCAGTCGCGTGCTAATACCTTAGAGAAGGTACAAGGTACTCAGAAAAGTTCTGCGCAAAATCACCTGGGCGGGCTCAGGGTCACGGGGCGCGTCGAAGGTTCCCGTTACTGCACAATCCCTTGATTTCATGAGATTTACTTCGATTTCACACCTCCGTCGGGGCCTTAACTCACCGAAGCCGCCATTAAGGCCCCACGCGCCGTGGAAGACAACGGGTCGGCCGACATCCGAACGTCCGACAGCCGTACCGGCAGCTCGTAGCCGCTCAGCGCTTTGCGAAAGAACTCGAAGAATCCCCGCGGCATGACCGTACCGCCGCTGAGCACCATGGGAATGGGACCGTCGAGCCGGGACAGCCGTTTGGCCGCGGAAAGGTTATCGCGAAGCGCGCCGAGCAGCGTGTGCACCACCTCCTCGTAGTACACCGTCAGCGCGTTGTGCACCAGGTCCTGCGTGAACCCGTTCAGACCGAACGACCGTTCCTTCTTCACGCGAATCCGGTGGGAGACTTCGCCGGTGGCCTCGGCCGCGCGCGTGTCGATGAAATCCCCCGCCCGTGGAATGCTGAAGCTGATCACCGGAACCGACAGCACCGCCAGACAGACGTTGCACATCCCGCTGCCGCAGGAAATCCCGATCCCGGTGTAGTTGGACGACTCCATTTCCGCGAACACCACCGCCAGCCCTTCGCTGATCGATTTGGCCTGGTATCCCAGCTCGCCCAGCAGCTCGCGGCAGGAGCGTTCGTGATAGGCGAGATTCCCCCCGTTCTCCACGCTCGGCGCGGGAACGCTGAAGAAGACCTTTTGTCCTTCCGCCGGAGGCTTGCCCAGCAGCCGGGCGACAATGCTGCGGATGACCGCCAGACTGTGCGGCTCCCGCGGATTGAGCATGCCGTCCAGCATGGGACGGCGCGTTTCCACGTGGAAGACCTCGGCGAACTTCTCCGCGTCGTTGCCCGGCACGACGATCTCGTCGCCGTGGACCTCGTGAAAGACGTTGTCCCCGGCAAGGAGCTGCTCGGTCAGTCGCGACCAGGGCAGCGTGATGAAGGCGTTCAGGTGCGCTTCGCACTGCCTGTCCTTGTCCATGCTTCGCGCCACCACGATCCGGCTGGTGCCGATGTCCAGGCCCACCGGCTCAAGCCCGCCGGCCGGTTCCGTTTTCTTCATGACGATGTTCCCTCCCTCGGTTTCTGCTTCTGCCATAGGTGGTTACTCGACGAATGGAAAGAGCTCCTCGCGGCGGACCCTTTCCGAATACAGGGACAGCCGCACGACATCGTTTCGCGCCAGCGGCCGCTCCCTGCGCCCCGCACGGAGGCACAGGATGGCCAAAGCGATCGCGGCGATGCAAATGCACACGATCATCAGCGCGCTCCGGCGACCTGCTCCGCGCCGACGCGCGCCAGCACGGCGCTGTAACTCGCGTTGTTGCCATTCGCCTCGGCGCTCTTGGGTACGCAGATGGCGGCGGCGGCGGAAATGTGCTGCAGCTCCTGGTTCTTGCGCTTTTGCCACGCGCGGAAACGATCCTGGCTGGCGGCCACTTCGTCGATGTTGCGCTGAATGCGCGCCATGTACTGCGCCGTCAGCCGTTCCAGCTCCGCCTGCAACTGGCTGTTTTCGCGGTCGATGACGGTTTCGAACTCTTTCAGGCGCTGTTCCTCCCCATTCTCGTAGTCGTTCAGCGCGCGCTGCCGCACCATGGCGTCCTGCAGCAGATCTTCCACGGGGATTCCCGCCGTTTCGATGGCCATCAGTACCGAGCAGCGCTTGGTTTCATGCGACATGCCGGCCAGATGCGGGCTGTTCAGCATCTCCGCGACTTTGAGGATTCCGTAAACCATGCGCGGTGGCTGCCCCGGTGCGGTTTTGTAGATTTCGTCGAAGGTCCGCAACGCGTCGAGAGACCGGATGCGGCTGGCGGCCAGGTTCGGGGTCGGGAACGATGTCGGCTCGGTCTCAATCTCCCCGGCTGCCTGCGTGTGAGTGAGTTTGGCCGGCGCCGCCGCGCTCGATTTCTGGCCGTCCTTTGGCGCAGCGTCGGTCCCGTAAGTGAAGTGAAGGATCTTTTTGAACATGCAAGGCTCCGTAGTGTAAGTGCAACCCGCAGCGTCGCCCCTGACAGATTGTCCGGTGGTGCATTGCCCGGATTTCGGTGAAGTAGTAGTTCGAGGGAGGTATTTTCTCGATAAAAATCGATGAAATTACCCGGTCGGAAACAACAGGATACCGCCGTCAGCGCAGCAAGTTTACCGTAACCCCCGACGGCTCAGCCGCCGTATGGTACACGCGCTCGGTGGCCACGCGGAAGTCCTCTGGTTTCGCCGTGTAGATGTCGAGGAACTGCTGCGGATTGCGGTCCACCAGCGGGAACCACGTGCTTTGAATCTGCACCATGATGCGATGGCCGCGCCGGAATGCGTGATTTACGTCCGGCATCGCGAATTCCACCTTCGTCGCCTGCCCCGGCGCGAACGGCTCCGGCTTCGAATAGCTGTTCCGGAACTTGCCGCGCATCACCTCGCCGCGCACAAGCTGCTCATAGCCGGCCATCACCAGCCCGGCGGGATTCGGATCGGGCTTCGGGAAATCGGCGGGATAGACGTCAATCAGCTTCACCACGAAATCCGAATCCGTTCCCGAGGTCGAGACGCGCAGACTCGGCTCCACCGGACCGGCCATCACCACGCCGCTCGTCAGCGGCTCCGACTCCCACGTCAGCACGTCCGTCCGCGTGGCCACGCAGCGCTGGTCCTCCACCATGTATTCGCGCGTCATGCCCGACGCCTGCCCGCAAATGAACGGCACCGGCTTCGCGGGATCGCTCACGTATTCGTCGAACGCCGGCGATTCGCCCGCCGCCGGTGGATCGAACGTCAGCTTCCCGCCCGCGTGCAGATACAGCGTGCGCCGCTCGGCATTCTTCGGCGGCCATGCATCGTACGGCCGCCACACGTTGCTGCCCGTCTCGAATACCACCGCCTTCGGGAGATTCAGCTCGCCTTTGCCCTTCAGGTAGTACTCGAAGAACGGAAACTCGATGCTCTCGCGGAAGTATTCGGCGGTTTTCGCGTTGAAGGTCACCGGCCCCAGGCGATCGCCTTCCGAGCGCTCCCAGCCGCCGTGAAACCACGGGCCCATCACCAGAACGTTGACGTCCGCGTGCCCCTGCTTCTCGATGGAGCGGAACGTCTCCAGCGTGCCGAACAAGTCCTCCGCGTCGAACCAGCCGCCCACCGTGAGCACCGCCGGCCTGATGTTCTTCAGGTGCGGACGCAGATTGCGCGCCTGCCAGAACTCGTCGTACGTGCCGTGCCGCATCGCCTCGTTCCAGAAGGCGATGCCGCCCTTCAGGTACTTGTCCTGCGTGCCCTGCATCGTGCCCATGTCCAGATAGAACTGGTATCCGGTATCCGGAATCGTGAACGAACGCGGCGGGTACTTCTCCAGCGGCTCCGGCCGCGCCACGCCGAACTCGGAAAAGAAGCGAAACGCGTGCGGCAGCCAGAATGCGCCGTTGTGATGAAAGTCGTCGCCGATGAACCAGTCCGTGATGGGCGCCTGCGGCGACGAGGCGCGCAGCGCGGGATGCGCGTGCACCAGACCGGCGGCGGCGTAGAAGCCCGGATACGAAATCCCCCACTGCCCCACCTTCCCGTTGTTGCCGGGGACGTGTTTCGTCAGCCACTCGATGGTGTCCCACGTGTCCGTGCTTTCGTCCGTGTCGGCCGGCCCGCGCCGGTTCTCGACAATCGGCCGCATGTCCACGAAATCGCCTTCGGACATGTAGCGGCCGCGCACATCCTGATACACGAAGATGTATTTCGCTTTGGCCAGGAGCTCGGAGGGGCCCAGCTTGTCCGGATAATTGTCCTCGCCATACGGCTCGAGGCCATAGGGCGTGCGCTCCAGCAGGATGGGCCACGCCTGCGACATGTCCTTGGGCGCGTAAACGGCGGTGAAAAGCCGTTTGCCGTCGCGCATGGGGATGTAGTATTCGCTCTTGGTGTAATTGGCGCGAATGAACTCGGCGCCCTGGCCGGCGAGCGCAAGGGCCGAGAAAAGAAGAACCAGCGCGGCTCGCAACATGGAACTACCAGCGTAGCCGATCTACTGCCCCAGGAACTTCATTACCACCGACACCCGCCGGTTCCTGAAGTCGGCCGTATCGCCGGCGACCAGCGCGCGCCGGTCGGCGTATCCGCGAATCTCCGACACCTGATCGGCTCGCAGGCCGTCGGCCACCATGATGCGGCGCGCCATGTTCGCGCGGTCGAAGGAGAGTTCCCAGTTGCCGTAGGCGTCCGGCCCATGGGACCGAAAGGCCCGCGAATCGGTGTGTCCTTCGATGGCCACCTCGTTCGGCATGTTCCGCAGTTGTTCGGCCAGCAGATCGAACATGCGTTCTCCGTTGGCGGTGGGCCGCGGGCTGCCCGATTCGAAGAACATGCCGCCGTCGTTCTCGATCAGCTCGATGCGCAGGCCCTCGCCGGTGACCGTGAACTGCACGTACTTCGCGAGTCCCTTCAGCTCCGGCATCCGGCGCATGGCCCGCTCCAGCTCCTCGCGCAGTCTGCGCACGTTGGTCTGGTCCACCGAAAGCGCCTCGCCGGTGCCCGCGCGCGCGGAACCGGTCAGCCGGTGGAAGCCGCGTGGATCGCGGAAATAGCCGGCCACCGATTCGCGCACGTCGCGGCCCGCGCCGACCAGCCACAACACAATGAACAGCGCCATCAGAGCGGTGACGAAGTCCGCGTAAGCTACCTTCCACGCGCCGCCGCGATGCGCTTCCCGGTCCTCCAGCGGGTTCATGAAGCCTCGGTCGCGCTCTCCGGCTCTTCCACTTTCCGCTCCTGGCCTGGATGGTAGGCCGGGATCTTCGCCCGGCGCAGGTGCCGCTCCATGACGTCGAAGGAGGGGCGCAGATCCAGCGCAATCGAACGGCGGCCCGCTTCCGCGGCTATCATCGGCGACGCGCCGTGGAAGAACCCGGAGATAGCCGCGCGGATGACATGCAGATATTCCGCCCGTTCCCGATTCAGGCACTCGAGGTGGCTGGCCAGCGGCCCCACCACTCCGTAGCACAGCAGAATCCCGAGGAACGTCCCCACCAGCGCCGCCGCCACTTGCTGTCCAATCTCCGCGGCCGGGCCGCCCAGCGCGCGCATGGTCACCACCACCCCCAGCACGGCGGCCACAATGCCCAGCCCCGGCAGCGAATCCGCCAGGCTTCCCAGCATTCGCGCCGGCTGATTCCGCCCCGCCCGCTGCACCTCGAGGTCCAGCGACATGAGCCGCTCCAGCTCCGCGCCGTCCAGCCCTGCGGCGATGGCGATGCGCCACGAGTCGCAGATGAAGTCCAGCGCCACTTTATCCGCCAGCACCTTCCGGCACGGGCGAAAGATCTCGCTCTTCTGCGGCAATTCGACGTGCGGCTCCAGCGCCGATACGCCCGCGCGCCGGCTGAACTGAAACAGCACGTAGAGCAGTCGCAGAACCGCCAGATAGCCCTCCGCGTCGGGCCCGTGCCGCCAGCGGACCGAGGCTACCGCGGCCGCCAGCACGCGCAGATTCCGCCGGGGATTCGAAACCAGCAGAATTCCCAGCGCGCCGCCACAGATGATCAGCAGTTCGGATGGCTGCAGCAACACCAATACGCTGCCGCGCTCCATCAGATAGCCGGCCAGCACCGAGCCCAGCACCACCGCTAATCCGGCCAGGATCAGCATGCAGGACCCCCGTGTGTACTCATGAACGGGCGCATCGGCAAATCGCGCAGTCTCCGCAGGATCGCTGTTCATATCGGCAGCAACGCGCGATTTGTGAGCCATTCCCATGGGAAAATCGATCCCGCGTCCGCTCACTCCATTCACTTCCCCGCCGATGAGTACCGCGAGAGGTGGATCCTTTGACCGTAAACAAACAAATCGCCCTGACCTGCGGCACGCTGGTCGCCTTCACGGCCGTAACCGGCCTCGCGTCCCTGTGGGGACTACAGAAGGTGAACGGATACGTCCAGGAAATCACTACCGATTCGCTTCCCGGAAGCATCTCGATTCTGCGCATCTACAGTCTCGCGTGGGAGCTCCGCGGCGACGCCTGGAAACACATCGCCAGCGCCGATCCCGCGATGAAAGCGCAGTTGGACGCGCAAATCGAAGAACTGAAGGGGCAAATCTACCAGGAGATCGCGCACTATCGTACTACCATCTCCACCGCTGAAGACCGCCAGTTGTTCGCGCCGATTCAGGGGACGTTCGAGAACTACGTCCAGGCGTGGTATGCCGCGGCCTCTCTCAGCCGCGAGGGCAAGACGCAGGAGGCGACCGAAGCCTACATGAACCGGGCGGACCCGGAGCATCAGGCTCTGAAGCAACAACTGAAGGCCGAAGTGGATCTCAACCTCAAAAACGCCGACACCAACGGCTCGGCCGCGGGCCCGGCGTCGCAACAAGCCCGCACTCTCACGCTCGTTGCCATGATGCTGGCGGTTGCGGCCGGCGTCGTGCTGGCCACCTGGCTGATTCGCAAACTGGTGCGGGCCTTGCGCTCCGCCGCCGAACAGATCGATTCCGGCATGCAGCAAATGGCCGCCGCCGCCACGCAGGTGGCCGGCGCCAGCAATACGCTCGCGCAGGATGCCACGCACCAGGCTGCTTCGGTGGAGGAGACCTCCGCGTCCACGCACGAAATCGCCGCCCTGACGCAAAAGAACGCCGAGTCCACGCGTCACGCGTCGTCGCTGATGGAACAGGCCATCCCCATTGTCGGCGAAGTGGATACCGCCCACCAGGATCTCGGCGCCAGCATGACCGAGCTCCAGAATTCCTCGCAGAAAATGTCGCGCATCAACCGCGTGATCGACGAAATCGCCTTCCAGACCAATATCCTGGCGCTCAATGCCGCGGTAGAAGCCGCGCGCGCCGGCGAGGCCGGCCTCGGCTTTGCCGTCGTCGCCGACGAGGTCCGCACGCTCGCCGCCCGGGCCGCCGATGCCGCTCGCGAAACCTCCGCTCTGATCGAGGAATCGCTGCGCAACGCCGGCGAGAGCCGCGCCCGGCTCGACAAAGTCCTCGAGGCCATGGCCGCCAACAAGAAGATAGCCGGCGAGGTAAAGGTCTCCATCGACGAAATCAACGTCAGCACCCAGGAACAGGCGCGCGGTCTGGAGCAGATCGCCACCGGAGTCTCGCAGATCGAGCAGGTTACCCAGCGCGCCGCCGCCACCGCCGAGGAAAGCGCCTCCGCGTCCCAGCAGCTTTCCGCGCAGTGCCAGCAACTGAAAACGGTCGCCGCCCAGCTCACCGCGCTGGTCCGCGGCTGATCCCGCCCTCAGGCCTCATCGGCCGAGCGCAGCCGCCGCGTCATTCCGACCGGCGCCCTGCGAAGCGAACGGAGCGCGATTACTTCGCGGGTAATCGCGCGGCGATGAAATCGGCGATGCGCTGGGCCGCGGGTGGATCCAGGTTCGAAAGTGCGACGATTACATAACCCGATTCCGGGGCGATGCGCAGGTCGCCATTCATTCCGGGCGCTCCTCCGCCATGTCCAATCCAGCGCACGCCGTCTTCCGTGGTGTCCACGAAACCGTAGGCGTACCTGCGTCCTCCGCCCTGATCCGTTTTGCCGGTCGTCAGCAGGTTTGTGTATTCCTCATTCAGCAGCCGGTGCGTCACCACCGCGTTCGCGAAGGCCAGCATGTCGCCCACGGTGGAATATCCGCCGCCGGCCGAGGTGCCGCGATATGGCAGCGTGTCCATGTTGGGAGCGGGAGAACCGCCAATGCTGGTGTAGCCGACGGCGCGGCCTTCCACGTTTTCGCTCTCCGGAAGGGAATCGGTCCTCGTCATGCCCGCGGGCTTGTACACACGCTCGCGGACGTATTCGTAATAATCCTGCCCGCCGACTTTCTCCACCACCAGGCCCAGCAACAGGAAGCCGTAGTTGCTATACGCAAATCGCGAGCCGGGCTCGAACGCGGGACCTCGCTGGCCGTACAGCTTCACGTAGTCCTGCAGGGTGCGCAATTCGAGCCGGTGCTCGTCGAACTCGGGACCGAAGAAGTCGCCCGTTCCGCCGGTGTGCGTGAGCAGGTGGTGAATGGTCACTTTCGTCGCGACGTCGCGGTTCGGATAATCGGTCAGATACTTGCCAACGGGATCGGTCAGCTTCAGTTTGCCGGCCTGGGCGAGTTGCAGAATCGCGACGGCGGTGAACATCTTGTTCATCGAACCGATACGGAAGCGCGTATCGAGCCGGTTCGGCAGATTGTGTTCGCGATCGGCCAGACCGCAGGCCTGTTCGAACAATGCGTTGCCGTCCTTCGCCACCAGCACGGCCCCGGCGAACCGGCCCGCGGCGTTCTCCCTGGCCACCTCGGCTTTGAGCGCGTCGAGGGCCGCGGCCTGAGAGAGCCGTGGCTCACCTGGAATATCGGCGGGCCGCGGAACCACTCGAAGGTCCAGGCTGCGGATCGCATGCGGTTCAGCCGGATCCACTTCGATCAAGAAGCGCGCATAGTTGGTCCCCTCGCGCTCCTTCAGGATGCCGGTGAGCCTCTCCGGCTCGGACGTCTCGATCTTCTTCAGATCGAACCCGCCGGTCATTTCGCGGAATTGGAGCTCGTCGCGGAATCGACTTTCGCGCGAGGGGAAGTTCTTCTCGAGAAACGCCTGGAGTTCCTGGGGCTGGCCTCGATTGAAAACGTCCAGCCAGCGGGACAACTGCTGTCCCGCGGGCGTAGTTGGTATGGTGGGGGCGTTCTGGCCGCCAACCGCCAGAGTCAGGGAAGCGAGCACCACCGCGGCGATTCTCATGGTTCCTTAGACTCGCAAATGCGGAACTCGTGTGGGCAAGGCACGGCGGAGCGCAACCCAATCCTCCATTATGGTTTATACATTGTTAGGGGCCGCCGGAAACCGCGCCGGTCTCCGTGCGTCAGTGGGATAGGGGAATGTGTGGCGCCCAACGCCGAGAAGTCCAGCGAAGTTCACCTCAACGGCCAGACCATCATCAACGAACTGATCCGCAACATGGAGCTGGGCCGGTTCGAAATGGCCTACAGCGTCCTGCTGCCCTGCGTCTTCGCCATTTATTTGCATCCCGACGACCATGCGCGCCTGTCGGGCATTTTCCCGCTCATTATTGAAGATGCGCGTCGCGCGCTGGGCGCCCGCGTTACCGAAATGAACCGCGGGCGCGGGGCATTCGGTCTCGGACGCTCGAAGAAAGCGGACAAAGAGCACCGCATCGCCTCCACCAACTGGGTCATTGAGTTCTATCCCGACACGGAAGGCACTGTGCCCCAAGGCGATGTGGAGATTCACTCCGAGCTGAACGAAGCCGCCCAGCCCGCCTTCCGCGGCGCCAAAACCACCCTGCTGGGCCGCGAGCCGTCGGTCACTTCGCGCCGAACCGGAGCAACGCAGGATCTCGTGCGCCCCGAGCCGGCCTGGGCTGAGATTCGCTACGAAGACGACTCCGGCCCTCAGTTATATCTGGTAACCCAGAATATGGTCCGCGTCGGCCGCGGCGGCGACGACGCGCTGATGGACGTCGCTCTCTACGCCAGTGACGAAGTCTCGCGCGAGCACCTCACCCTCCGCCGCGAGGCCGCCACCGGCCAGTTCCTCATCACCGACCGCAGCACCAACGGCACCTGGGTCAACGGCCGCCGTCTGAAGAAGGGCGTCGAAGAGCCTCTTCCCGAGCGCGCGGAGATCGGCGTGGGCGAAGTTCTCACCCTCCAGTTCGAGGCGAAGCGATGAACATTCCCGCCGGAACCAACGTAGTTTTTGTGGTGACGTTCTGCGCGGTGGCTTTGGGGCTCGTGCTGAGCAACATCCTCAAACGCCGGTCATGAGCACAGCGACGGCATTTCGATCTGCTACCGCCAGCGACCCCGGCCTCGCGCGGGATCGCAATGAGGATCGCGTCTACGCCGACGATTCGCGCGGTGTCTATCTCGTCGTTGACGGCCTTGGCGGTCATCCCGCCGGCGACCGCGCCGCCGACATCGCCGTCTCCACCATTCCGCGCGAGCTGGAGCTGGCCACCGGCGACATCGAGCGCCGCATACGCCAGGCCATCGCCGCCGCCAACAACGCCATTTTCGAAGCCGCTCAGTCCGATCCCGACTGCCAGGGCATGGCCTGCGTCCTCACCCTCGCCGTGGCCGAAGGCGACCGTGTCACCGTCGGCCACGTCGGCGACTCGCGCCTCTATCTCGCGTGGAACGGCATGGTCCGCAAGATCACCTCGGATCATTCGCCCGTGGGCGAGCGCGAGGACAGCGGCGAGATCACTGAGAGCGACGCCATGGCCCACCCGCGGCGCAACGAGGTTTTCCGCGACGCCGGCACTCAGCCTCACGAGCCCGGCGACGAGGGCTTCATCGAAGTCCGCTCCTTTGCCTTTCATCCCGACGCCGCCATGCTGCTCTGCACCGACGGCCTCAGCGACGTCCTCACCTCCGCGCGCATCAGCTCCATCGTCGAGTTGTTCGATGGCGACGCCGACCGCACCGCCGCGGCGCTGGTGGAAGCCGCCAACCGCGCCGGGGGCATCGACAACGTCAGCGTCATCTTCATTCCCGGCCCGGAGTTCCTCGGCGCGCAGTCGCCGCAAATGCTCCAGGCGCGCGAGCGTCACGCCATCACTCGCATGCGCGGGCGACGCTGGCCCCGCTACTGGCTGAGCCGCTTTCCCTGGCTGCTGGCGGGCATCGCCGCCGGAATGGCCGCGTGGGCGCTGATGGAGCGCTATTCTCCGCGCCCGCATCCCACGCCGCGCATCATCTACGTGCAGCCCGGCGACCCCGCTGCTCTCTCCAAAGCTCTCGGCTCCGCGCACCCCGGCGACATCATCCAGCTCGCGCCCGGCAGGTACACCGGGCCGATCGACGTGCCCGAGGGTGTGACGCTCAACGGACCCAAAAGCGGGCGAGCGACGTTAGGAGCGAATACGCCCGCGCCGCCGCCCGCCGCATCGCCGTCAGGAGCCAGGGAGTAGCCGTGCCAGCCGTTCTCGCCGCGAAGCAGTTCGGAAAATATCAGATCCTGCGCAAGCTCGGCCGCAGCATGAGCGACGTTTATCTCGCGCGCGACGAAGTCGCCAATCGCCAGGTCGTTCTCAAAATCGTCGAGCACGCTTCCGACGCCTCCACCGATGCGCTCATCGCCGCCGAGCGCCGCGGCGCAATGATCCAGCACGAGCTGCACTCGCTCGACGCGCGCATCCTCGAGATCTACGAATACGGCGAGCAGGACAACTGCTTCTTCGTCGCCATGGAATACTGCGAGGGCCTGAGCCTCGCGCAGATCCTGGCCCGCGAAAGCCGCCTCATTCCCGCGCGCGCCGTCCGGTATGCCGCCGAAGTGGCCAGCCAGCTCGGCACGCTGCACTCGTTTCAGACCGAAATCGACGGCCGCAAGCGCGCCATTGTCCACGGCGACATCAAACCCGCCAACATCCAGATCGACCCATCGGACAGCGCGCGCCTGCTCGATTTCGGCATCGCCAAAACCATCACCGCCACGCACAACCTCACCAGCCACAATCTCGGCAGCCCCGCCTATTGCTCGCCCGAGCGGCTGAGCAATGCGCAGGTGGATCCCAGCGCCGACCTGTGGGCCCTCGGCGTCACCCTGTACGAACTCGTCGCCGGCATTCCGCCCTATCAGGCGCAGACCACGCGGCGTCTGGAAAACCTGATTCAGTCGCGCCGCCCGCCGCGCGCGCTTCCATCGGATTGTCCCGCGCCGCTGAAAGCCATCATCGCCAAGGCGCTCGCCGCCGACCCGGCACATCGCTACGTCACCGCCGAGGCCTTCGAGGAAGACCTCCGCGCCTTCCTTCAGAAACGCCCCACCGTTGCCGAAACCGAGCCTCTTCCCACATGGGATTCCAACGCCACGCTGGCGAAAAAGAAGCCCACGTCCGCGCGCCGCTCCGAATGGATGCCGAAGCTCACTAAATGGGCGCGCGAGGCCAATCGCACCATCTGGGCGCTGGCCGCGGGACTCATTGCCGGCCTCATCGTGCTCATTCCGCCGGCGTATCTGTATCGCTTTTGGGTGGAGAGCCAGCCGCTCCGCGCCGCGCAGGACTATTCGCAGAAATCCGTCGCCGACATCGCCGCCGACTGGCAGCTCTATAAAGGACTGCAGCAGCAGAATCGCTTCCTCGCCGCCGCCTCGCCCATTTTCTGGGTCGATCCCACGCTGCGTTCGCGCCTGCTCACCACCGCGCAGAGCATCATCGACGAATACCGCGCCAGCCCCGATCCCGCGCTGGATCACTTCGATTGGGAAAAAGCGCAGATCTGTCTTCGTCACGCGCTGGAGATCAGCCCTTCGGACAAGAAAGCTCAGGCCCGCGAAGCGCTCTGCGATGGCTACCTGCTCCTGATGCACAACCCCGGCCCGGCCGTTCTCACCACCGGCGCCGAGGCCGATTTCGACCGCGCCGCTTCGCTCGATCGCTATTGGCCCGATCCGCACCTCGCACTCGCCCGCCTGAATGCCTACGGCTACCACAACGCCGGTCAGACGGCCGCCGAACTCAACGCCGCGGACCACCTCGGGTTCCAGTCCGGCCCACGCGAAATGGAGATGCAGGCCGACGCGTTTTTCTATCGCGCCCAGCATGAATTCCGCGCGGTGTTGCGGGAAACGCAGATGGCCGAGCCCCGCCGCCGCCGCATGCTCCTGCAGGCCCGCCGCGATTTCAATCGCGCGCGCGAGCTCTACGAGCCCATCTCCGGTTACTCCAACGTTGCCGACACGCTCGAAAAGCTGGACAGCGATGAAACGGCCGAACAGCAGTGGGAAGAGCAGCGCGCCGCGGCGTCCCACGTGCACACCCGTTCGCGTTACGTGCGCAACAAGACATGGCGGTAACAAAGAGCTGGGATCACAAAGTTCGCGTCGAGCTGGCGCAGGTGGACACCGCCGCCCGCCGCGAGGGCCGCGCCGGTACGTGGTGGCTGCTGCTCACCACTCTGCTCGCCGCCTGCGGCCTCGCCCTCGTCTTCTTCGCGAAGACCCAGCACTTCGCCGACGACCGGGCGAGCCTCGCGTCCGGCGCTCTGGTCAACCTGAACACCGTCTCCAGCGCCGATCAGCTTCTTCCTTATCTCGAAGTCTGGCGCGATCCCGCCGAGCGCCAGGCCGCCGCCGAAAAGCTCTTCGATTTCCTCGAGCACTCGCGGCCGTTGCCCAACGTCGGTGCCATCGCGCGCCGGCCGCTGCGTTTCCCCGTTGCGAAGTTGAAGCCGCTCATGGTGGTCCGCACGCCCCAGGAATTCCGCCGCGAATATCTGAAATGGGTGAGCATTTATCTGGGCGCGTTCCTCTTCGTGCACCTGCTTTGGCGTTTGCGCGGATTCCGCGGCGATCCCGCTCTGCTCCCCGGCATCCAGTTGCTCAGCGCCATGGGCCTCATCCTTGCCGTCAGCCTGAAGGACCCGCTGCGAGACACCATGGAGTTCCGGAAATTCGCCTGGGGTGTCGCCGCCGGCTGCCTCCTTCTGCTGCTCCCGCTCATCCGCCCCTTCTACTGGCGCGCCATGTCGAATCAGGTCTACACACCGCTGCTCGCCGCGTTCCTGTTATTCGGCCTGCTCATCACGTTCGGCAAAGGCCCCACCGGCAGCGATGCCCGCGTGAACCTCGGCCCGTTCCAGCCGGTCGAAGTGATCAAGGTTTTGCTGGTCTTCTTCCTCGCCGCGTATTTTGCCCGCCGCTGGGAATGGCTGCGCGAGCTGCGCGAGACGCGCGTGCCGAAAATGCTGGCCTGGCTGCACGTGCCGCGCTTCGCCCACACGCTGCCGGTAATGTGCGCCCTCGCCTGCGCGCTGTCGATTTTCTTCGTATTGAAAGACCTCGGCCCGGGCCTCGTTATCGGCTTTTTGTTTCTCGTGATGTTCGGCGTCGCGCGCGGTAAAGCCGGGCTCGCCGCGATCGGCGTGGCCGTTCTTGTCGTCGGCGTCGTCGTCGGTTATCACTACGGAACGCCGCACACCGTCGTCGACCGCATCAACATGTGGCAATCGCCGTGGGACAACAACCTGCGCGGCGGCGATCAACTCGCCCATTCGCTGTGGGCGTTCGCAACGGGCGGACCATGGGGCTCCGGCCCCGGCTGGGGCGATCCCGGCCTCATCCCCGCCGGCCACACCGATCTCGTCCTTCCCGCCATCGGCGAGGAGTGGGGCTTCGCGGGCGTCTTCACCGTCGCGCTGCTGCTCGGCTTCCTCGTCTGGCGCGCGCTGCGCATCGCCCTCACCGCCTGCGACGAATATTCGTTCTTTCTTGCCCTCGGTTTCGCCGCGCTCCTTGCCCTCGAGATGCTGCTCATCTCCGGCGGCGTGCTCGGCGCGATTCCCCTCTCCGGAGTCGTTTCGCCCTTCCTCAGCGTGGGCAACACCGCGATGCTCTCGAACTTCCTCATCTTCGCGCTCCTCCTCACCGTCGCCAGCCGCAGCGAGGGCAACGGAGCGCCTTTGATAGCCCAGGCCTTTCGCCTTCCCGTTCGCGTGGTCGGCGCGCTGTTCGGCCTCGCCACAATCGCGCTGGTCGCCAAGGCCGCCTCCATCCAGATCCTTCACCCGAACGACCTCATCGCCCGCGACGCGTACGTGATTCAGGACGACGGCCAGAAGCGTCCTCAGCACAACCCGCGCCTGAATTCGCTCGCCCACGAGCTCGTGCGCGGAACCATCTACGACCGCAACGGCCTCCCGCTCGCTACCAGCTCCTGGGCCGAGCTGGAAAGCCATCGCGCCGATTACGACAAGCTCGGCATCAACATCGACACCGCCTGTTCCCGCGCCGACAGCCGTTGTTATCCCTTCGGCCCGGCGCTCGAGCATTTTCTCGGCGACTTGCGCACCGGCGAGAAGTTTCACGCGACCAACGCCTCGCTCGTCGAGCACGATTCCGACGCGACCCTGCGCGGCTTCTCCGATTACCGCGAGCTCGCGGCCGTGGTTCGCTACCGTCATCAGCCGGGCAACGCTCTCATGGCCGCGCTGCGCGCGCGCGACCGCGGCGTCCACACCACCATCGACGCGCGCCTCCAGATGCGCGCCACAGCGATTCTCAGCGCGCGCCTCGAAAAAGCCGGCAAGGATCACGGCGCTCTCGTCGTCCTCAATCCGGCGAATGGCGATCTGCTCGCCATGGTCAGCGCGCCCGCTCCGCCCGCCGAAGGCGCATCCACTCCCGATGAACTGCTCGACCGCGCCCGCTACGGCCTCTATCCGCCAGGTTCGACATTCAAGCTGGTCACCGCCATCGCCGCTTTGCGCCTCGATCCGAACAACACGAAAGCATCGTTCCATTGCACGCGGCTTCGCGACGGCCGCGCCGGCGTGCTCATCCCAGGCTGGAACCGGCCCGTGCGCGACGATATCGGCGACTCCGCTCATGGCACGCTCGAAATGGCCCGCGCCATCCAGGTTTCCTGCAACGCGTATTTCGCGCAGCTCGGCGTCTACAAGGTCGGCCCGAAGTCGCTCGCCGAGACCGCGCAGTTGATGGGCATCTCCACCGGCGACCCCGCCGAGCTGAAAAAGATGCTGCCGTTCGCGGCTTATGGTCAAGGCCCCGTGGTGATCTCGCCATTCAAAATGGCGCGCGTCGCCGCGATCATTGCCGATAGCGGAGCAATGCCTCCCGGCCGCTGGATCTCCACCGCCCCCACCGCGCCGCAACAGATCCTCCCCGCCGATTCCGCGCGCTTCATCGCCGACGCCATGCGATCCGTCGTCACCGGCGGCACCGCGCGCCACGCCATGGCCGGGCTCGACATCCCCGTGGCCGGCAAGACCGGAACCGCGCAGGTGGAGGAAGGTCTGCCCCATTCCTGGTTCGCCGGGTTCGCCCCCGCCGACGCCGCGCCGTCCGATCAGATCGCCTTCGCCGTCGTGGTGGAGCATGGCGGCTACGGCGCGCAGGTGGCCGCGCCCGTCGCCCGCGATCTGGTGGAGGCCGCCCGCGACCTTGGAATCATCGGAGTGAAGAAGTGACCAACTGGATCGAGAAACTCGGACGCACCATCTTCGAGGCGCCCTTCGGCGGCGAGCAGCTTGTGAAGGACGCGCCCGGCATGGCCGAAATCCGGCTTGCCGTGCTCGACGACATCCGCGGCAAAACGCAGCGCGTCGCCGGACGCGAAGTGTTCCCCTGCAATCTGGTCCGGCTGCTGATTCGAGGCGTGAGCGATGAGCAGGCGAGCGTCTTCAAAGGTTCGTTCTTTCTCGGGTTGCTGGAAGAAGAACTGCGCGCCGGCCTGAAGCGCATGCAGTGCCGCTTCCCCACCGATCTGCGCATCGAAGTGGACACCACGCCCGATCTGCCCGTCGCCGGCGAGCAGTGGGTGGAAGTCCATACCGAATCGCGCAAGTCCGCCGCAGCCGGCCCGAAAGAAGAACCGCCCATCGGTCGCCTTAGCGTGCTGCGCGGCGCGGCGAACGTCGGCGATCTCGTCCTCGATAAGGCCCGCACCAACATCGGTCGCCCGACGGAAGTCTTCACCCAGGATGGCCCGTCGCGCGTGAACGACCTCGCTTTTGCCGCCGACGACGAGATCAACCGCACCGTCTCCCGCGAGCACGCGCACATCGCGCGCGACAAGCGTACCGGCGAATACCGCATCTTCAACGACCGCGTCTACAAAGGCGGCAACTGCGGCACATGGATCATACGCGGCGGCCTCAGCCAGGAAGTCCACCGCAACGCCCGCGGCGCCCGCCTCGAAGACGGCGACGAAATCCACCTCGGCAGCGCCATCCTCCGCTTCACGCTCGGCTAGTCGTTGTGGGGCAGGCTTGCAGCCTGCGGCCGATTTTCAATCGGCCAATGCGACGTCGCCGGGCGGACCTATCGCTACGAGTTGATCCTCCTCGACGCATCAGCAGGCGATGAAGATGAGTTGAGCTCAGCCACCCGCCTTGAAAGCCATTCGGGAATTGGCAAACAATCCCCCTCAACTCCTTTGTCTATAACGGCGCGTCGCACCTCTATTAGCTGTTGCTGGAATCGATACTGTACCTGCTGTGCTATCGAGGCCGCCCACAGTGCCTCGGCCACGCCCGGCAACAAAAGGACCTGCGTCATTTCGTCTGGGTTTCCTACAAAGCCGTCGCGCAGCCTGCTCCAGGAAAGGCAGCCGAGAAGCTCGAACGCGTTGTGCCGAATAGCACGATTGCGAACACCGCCCTTGAGGGTTTCGAAGAACCGAAATCTCCCGGCGTCCTGCCAGACGGGACTCTTCGGATCGAAAAAACAAAATCGAGCGACGTTGGTTGCCCTCGGACTGCTTAGATTCAGTCCGTCTTTCGAAAAGAGATCCAGGGCCTCGGTCGCGACGCGACTCTCGACAATTCCAAGCAACTCGTCGATCAACGCGGCGGCAGCGATTCGTCCCTCGCCCGTCAAGTAAAGGGTTGGATCACTCCATGGCAACAAGAAGTCGAGCCAGTCAAGACCCGGCACCAAGCTGCCTGCTGCGAGGACCTTCAGCAGTTCCCTTTCTTCACAGCGAGTCGCTTGGTAGACCGGCGCGTCGAAGTGGATCCACCTGAGCGACTGGCCGACAACCTGCTGCATCAGGGAACGACCGACTTCACGGGTGAGCGAAAAGACTGAAGTCGGATGTTCCAAAATGTCGCCGAGGATTTTCAAGCAGTCGTGCGCTTGGGCGAGAAAGTGGATCGTATCGGCCTCGACCTCAGCGTCAGCAGCGTCTTCAAGGTACGCCGCCCTCGCCTCGAGCGCGAGCCTCAAGAACTCCTGAGCAACCTCGGTGATAGGACTGTTCACACGCGCCGTATGCTCTGCAAGCTCGGTCTCAAGAGAGCCACGGTCTTGAGCTTCGCGGTAGCCATCGATGAGGTCTTCGAATTCACGTTGAGTGATTTCTCTATGCGTGACGCCGAACCCAGCGTAGTACGTGAAGTTCTTCGATCCTTCGAAAGCGCGCCGTTCGCCCCACACCCTCAGTAGCCTCAGCAGACGTGATTGAATAGCGGTTTCAAGAATGCCCGATTTCTCGACGGCAGTCGCGAGGCGCTCGTCAAATGAAGGACCGCCCTGTTTTCGAGGTAGGAATGCGCCAATCTGAAGGAGTTCGACATTCTCACCCATTAGAAAACCATCCAAAAACCCGGGTGCCTCCACGCGCAGAAGCTGCCCCATTAAGAAGTCGAACCACTGGATCTCGGAAGCGTCGTGACGCTTGACCTGCGAAGCCAGGGTCATCAGGTTCCGAATTAGCATCTTCAGCCTGCGAGGTGTATCCGGAAGGAGATCGGCATTCTGTTCCAGGACCTCGATATTCATCCAAGGGCATAGGTCCTTCACGAGATGCTTCATGAGGGCGAGACGTTGATCATCCTTTGGTGTCGGAAGCGAAAAAGAAAAATCGAGTATTTTGTCAATGAAGGCTTTGCCATCCCCCCAGGCGCTATTCACACGTATCAACGTTTTCGACACGATTTCGTCATCGAATGCTACAACGAAGCAGAACCCCGGAAGATCGAGAAAATCGCGTAACCCCAGGAGCAGCGCAGGTACGAGTTTAGGGTCGGCTCGGTCGAGATCGTCGATGAAAACCACAACCTTGTTGGCGTGAAGCTTGTCTCGGATTTTGGAGATTTGGGCTCCATCCGGGCGCAGCCACTCTTTGATCGCGGCCCGGCCGAACCCAACCAGCGCTTTGGCGTACTGATTCGATTCCGCGAGTCTATCCAATGGCGCCGTCTTCTGCACCAGGAACGAAACACGCCAAGCTCGAACTTCGTCAACGAGGAGATCCTCTCGGTCCAATGCCTCGATAAAGGCCTCGAGGACAATACGCCAAAGGTCGTCAGAGCTCTCAGCTTGCGATGGGTTTACCCAAAACGAGATCAAACCGTCTGCGTCCGCCTGCGTCTCCACGAAGCGGAGCAGACTGGTCTTGCCCTCACCCCACTTTCCATAGACGCCTATGCGGCAAGACCAATCCTTGGGGGTTCCTTGGATGATCGAATAAACATCCTTGGCTAGGCGCCAGCGATCCAAAAGATCCTCGCTCGTGGAGGACACTGGACTCTCGAAGCTCTTGGTGAGAAGGCGCATTTTGTGAGCGATGCCCCATTATATCCGCGACCCGAACGTCTTTATTCTGGTCTTCGGCTGACACGTTGCGCGTGTCCTCTGATGTCATTCCCCACAAATCTCCCGCGCCCCCTCAACCACTTACACCTCACCCGCCCTCGCGCCCGCGCCACACTCCTAACCAACAAGCTGGCCAGCTTGAACGTTGACGCATCGCCTCACCGCGGTGCGAACTGGTGTTCCACGCGAACCGGCGGAGGCGGTGACGGGGCCTTCCCCCGAAACTGCGCCGTTAGTCGTCGCTATAGCCGCTGGAGCGAAAGCGAGAGGCGGCCGAAGGATACGATGCCGGCATCCACACACTGCAAGGCAGCGAGTTCGGCGGGAGATTCTCGAAACCAGACTAAAACGCCGGGCGCCGGACTACGGTACGCGGCTGATGCCCCGGTTGAAACTGGACCGTCTCTCCACCCCCGCCACGTTGCCGGGTTCAGTCGCCGGCCGGACGTCCGCAAGGGCGTCCGGTTTTTCGACGTTTTTCGCCCCTTTCCGATGCCCCCGTGCGCCCGCACCAACCCCAACAAAAATCAACCACTTCCGCCCAACTCGCGCATGGTAAAATAGTCCTCGGAAGCACCCCCCGAAGCGAGGCCCCGGCCCCGCCAAACAGGAGCAGCATTTGGCAGACGAAACCAAGGTCCCACCACCCGCGCCACCGCCCGGCGACGCCAACAGGAACCTGATCCCCATCAATATCGAAGACGAGATGCGCCGGTCGTACCTCGATTACGCCATGAGCGTGATCATCGGCCGCGCCCTGCCCGACATCCGCGACGGTCTCAAGCCCGTCCACCGCCGCATCCTCTACGGCATGAACGAAATGGGCCTCACGTTCAACCGGCCCACGCGCAAGTGCGCCAAGATCGTCGGCGAAGTTCTCGGCAAATACCACCCGCACGGCGACGCGCCCGTCTACGATTCGCTCGTGCGCATGGCCCAGGATTTCTCCATGCGCTATCCGCTGGTGGATGGCCAGGGCAACTTCGGCTCCGTCGATGGCGACCCGCCCGCGGCCATGCGATACACCGAAGCGCGCCTCTCCCGCATCTCCGCGGCGCTGCTCGAAGACATCGACAAGGAAACCGTCGATTTCAAGCCCAACTACGACGAAAGCGAAGTGGAGCCCGAAGTCCTGCCCACGCGCATTCCCAATCTGCTGGTGAACGGATCGTCCGGCATCGCCGTGGGCATGGCCACCAACATCCCGCCGCACAACCTCAACGAGATCGTCGACGCCACCATCGCGCTCATCCAGAATCCGCACACGCCGCTCACGAAAATCATGGAGCTGGTGAAAGGCCCCGATTTCCCCACCGGCGGCTACATTCTCGGCCGCCAGGGCATCGCCGATTACTTCACCACCGGCCGCGGCTCGCTCAAGCTGCGCGCGAAGGCCGCCACCGAAAAGCTGGGCAAGGAACGCGAAGCCATCATCGTCACCGAGATTCCCTATCAGGTGAACAAGTCGCGACTCATCGAGCAGGCCGCCGCGCTGGTGAACGAGAAGAAAATCGAGGGAATTTCCGAAATTCGCGACGAAAGCGACCGCGACGGCATGCGCATCGTCTTCGAGCTGAAGCGCGGCGAGCAGGCCGAGGTCATTCTCAACAACCTCTACAAGCACACCCAGCTTCAGGCCAACTTCGGCGTCATCATGCTGTCCATCGTCAACGGGCAGCCGCGCGAGCTGGGCCTGCTCGATGTGATCCGCCGCTTCATCGAGCATCGCATCGATGTCGTCCGCCGCCGCACCGATTACCTGTTGCGCAAGGCCCGCGACCGCGAGCACATCCTGCTCGGCTTCCAGCGCGCGCTCAACAACATCGACGCGGTGATCGCGCTGATCCGCGGCTCGCGCAATCCGAAGGAAGCCCGTGAGCGGCTGATGGAGTTCATTACGCCCGAGGAAGCCAAAGCTTATGCCGCCGAAGTGGGCGCGCGCGGCCCGCGCTTCACCGAACGCCAGGCCCAGGCCATCATCGAGCTGCAGCTCCAGCGCCTCACCGGCATGGAGCAGCAGAAGATCCTCGACGAGCTCGCCGAAATCACTCGCTTAATCGCCGAATATCTGGAAATCCTCGGGTCAGAGCAGGTGTTGCGCGGCCTCATCGTCAAAGAGCTGCGCGAAGTCCGCAAGGACTACGGCGACGATCGCCGCACCGAGATCGCCGAAGACACCGGGGAGATCACTCTTGAAGATCTGGTGCAGGTGGAGGACGTGGCGGTGACGGTCACGCGCGGCGGTTATCTCAAGCGCACCGCCGTGGATACCTACCGTCGCCAGTCGCGCGGCGGCAAGGGCCGCATCGGCATGGGCACGCGCGCCGAGGACACCGTGGAGCACCTGGTCATCGCCTCCACCCATTCCTACCTGCTCATCTTCACCACGAAGGGCCGCGTCTACTGGCTGAAGATTTACGAGATCCCCGACGCCGGCACCTCCGGCCGCGGCAAACACGTCTCGAATCTCATCAACCTGCAACCCGACGAAGCGGTGAAGGCGTTTCTGTCGGTGAAAGAGTTCACCGCCGGGCAGTTCATCGTCATGGTTACCCAGAAAGGCGTCATCAAGAAGTGCGAGCTCACCGAGTTCGACAACCCCATGTCGCGCGGCATCATCGCGCTGTCGCTCGATGAAGGCGACGAGCTGCTGGGCGCGGGTCTCACCAACGGCGAGAATTACGTTTTCATTGGCACCCACGAAGGCAAGGCCATTCGCTTCCCGGAGAGCGAAGTGCGCGCCATGGGCCGGCCCGCTCGCGGCGTCCGCGCCATGGATCTCGCCGATGGCGATTACATTGTCGGCATGGAGATCGTGGAGCAGGAAGGGCTGATTCTCTCCATCTCCGAGAATGGCTTCGGCAAGCGCACAAGGCTTGGAGATTACCGGCTCACCGCGCGCGGCGGCAAGGGAGTCATCAACATGAAGACCACCCCCCGCACCGGCCGCGTCATTGCCATTCTCTCGGTGAAGGAAGACACCGACCTGATGATCATCACCCGCGACGGCAAGATCATCCGTATCGAATCCGGCGAAATCCGCCAGGCCGGCCGCTCCACGCAGGGCGTGCGCCTGGTGCGCATGGAAGAAGGCGATCAGGTGGCCGCTGCCTCGGTGATCCCCGAGGCCGAAAACGGCAACGGCGACGACGGACAGGGCAGCCTGCTGCAATAGTCAGGCTCGCGATTCGCCTGCGAACAGTGGCCTGGACGCTGCCGTGTTAACGTCGATGGCGTGAGCGGCATTGTCAGGTCGGGCCATCGGGTTCGCGGCTGGTATGCCGTCGCGCTGGTCTCGTTGCTGCTTGGCGGCGCGCGCGCGGCGGATCCGGCCGCGTACACCTGGCGCTCCGTGAAGATCGTCGATGGCGGCGAGATGCCGGGGCTCTATTTTCATCCGACGCAGGCTGGGTTGATGTACATTCGCGCCAATGTGGGTGGCGCTTATCGTCTGGATCCGGACGCCCTGGATGGCGTGCAACTCTGCAGGCCGGGCGCGGAAGCCCGATGCAGGCTGGGATATGCATGGACTCCACTGCTCGACTGGGTGGACGGCAACGGGTACGACTGGAACCTGACGGGAATCGAGAGCATCGCGCTCGATCCGACGGACCCGGAGCGGCTTTATCTCGCGGCGGGCTACTACATCGAATCGTGGTTCCCGCCGAATGGCGCGATTCTTGTCTCCACCGATCGGGGCGCCACGTTTCAGGTGGTCGATCTGCCTTTCAAACTCGGAGCGAACGATCAGTTTGCTCAGCAGGGCGGCGAGCGGCTGGCGGTGAACCCGTTTGCGCCGAATGAGCTGTATCTCTGCACGCACGCCAACGGTCTGTGGCGGAGCAGCGATCACGGCGCCACCTGGAATCAGATGGCGAGTTTCCCGATTACGAGTTCCACCGACGAGGTCGGCGTTTCGTTCGTGCGGTTCGATCCGCGGAACAACGGCGTGGTTTACGCGGGCGCGTACACCGGGGGAATGTACGAATCGACCAACGATGGCGCGACGTGGCAGCAGATTCCGGGACAGCCGACGACGCTGCCCGACGGCGAGGCGCTGCGGCCGATGCGCTGCGCGCTGGGGCCGGACGGCGCGCTGTACGTAACTTACTCGAATTCGGCTACGCTGGGCGGCATCAGCAATGGCGCGGTGTACAAGCTGGACACGCAGACCGGTATCTGGACGGACATTACGCCGCCGGATACGCAGCCCCTGTGGTACGGCTACGTGGCGGTGGGCGCGGACGCGCAGCGCACCGGGACCGTGGTGGTGGGGACGTGGAACCGCTGGTATCCAGGCGACGACTTTTTTCGCAGCACCGACGGAGGCGCCACCTGGGCGAGCGTGCGGCAATACTGGATCGGCGACGACACGCTGTCGCCGTATCTGAACTACACGACGACGTTCGGATCGTGGAATGCATCGTTCGAAATCGATCCGTTCGACTCCGCTCACGCGCTGTATTCGGGCGGCTTCACGGTGTGGGCCACGAACGACCTGACCGCCATGGACTCCGCGCGGAATACGCACTGGACGGTGGGCGCGAACGGGATTGAGGAGACGGTGATCCTCTGCGTGGTGAGCCCGCCCGAGGGCGCGCACCTGCTGAGCGGGATGGCCGATCTGGGCGGATTCCGGCACGACAACTTCGAGGTCTCTCCGACTCCGTTTCTCAATCCCCAGATGACCGAAATTCCCTCGCTGGATTACGCCGGGGCGAATCCGCTGCTGGTGGCTCGAGTGGGCCAGCTCGACTTTCAGGGCGACGATGGCGGCGCCTATTCGACGGACGGGGGAACGACGTGGACTGCGTTCGCCGGGTCGCCGCCGGGCGCGGGACAAGGGCCGACCGGGGATGGATACGCCGCGGCGATCGCGGTTTCAGCCGATGGCGGGACGTTCGTGTGGGCGCCGGCCAGCACGGTTCCGGCGTGGTCGCGCGATCGTGGAACGACATTCACCTCTTCAACCGGCGCGCCCGCGGCGCTGCGGGTGGCGGCGGATCGAGTCAATCCGAAGAAATTCTACGGATACGATGCGCCCAGCGGAAGCGTGTTTGTGAGCGCGGATGGCGGCGCGACGTTTACGCGAGGCGCCACGGGACTGCCTTCGGACCTGGCGAATCCGGCGTGGCTCGCCGAGGCGAAGCCGAAAACCGTGTTGGGCCGGGAGGGCGACATCTGGCTTCCGCTGGCAACGGGCTTGTACCACTCGACGGATTCCGGCGCGAGTTTCGCGCAGGTTGGCTCCATCGATACGGCGCCGCTGGTGGGCTTCGGCAGACCGGCTCCAGGCGCGTCGTATCCCGCGATCTATGCAGTGGGAACCGTAAACGGCGTTTACGGCATTTTCCGTTCGGACGACGGAGGGAATTCGTGGACGCGCATCAACGACGACGAGCACCAGTACGGGTTCCTCGACGACATCACGGGAGATCCGCGGATATACGGCCGGGTTTACGTGGGCACGGGCGGCCGCGGCATTGTGTATGGCGACGCCGTGCGGATGCGGTGAGTTGGGTAGTCTACGCCAGCAGCCGCCAGTAGTACAGCCACGCGCCGGCGCCCAACGCGGCGGCGCAAACCAACGTCAGACAAACCCGGCCCGTGATGCGCCACCAGGCACGCCGCCACGCCACCACGGTGAACACCGTCAGGAGAACCGAGAGACCCACGCTCACTGCCCAAACCGTTTCGGCAACCCGCACACTCGCCGGCACGCCGAACAGGATCGCGTTCTGATCCTGTAGTCCGGCCGCAAGGGCCACCGCTCCCGCCACGAACGTCAGGCTCACCATGCAGGCCGTCAGTCGCGCCATCTTCGAGCCCGCGGTTTTCGGCCGCTTCCATTGCACCACGGCCGCGATCGGATAGCCGATCACCGCTCCCAGCAGAATCGCGAGACACACTCCAATCCACGTAAACTGCGCCGGCCGGCTGTTCCACCACGGCTGCCTTTCAAACGCCACCACGCAAATCGGCGAGGCGCAGACGTCCCGGATGTGTCCGCCCTCGTCTTCCCGAAATACCGCCTGCCGCTTGCCGTCCACTTCCGCGAACACCAGCGGCTCCACCTGCCGCCATCGCTCACCCCGGCTCGAAACGAGAAAGCCGTCGGAATCGACGCTCATTGAAATCGCGCCAACCAGCTTCACGATTTTGGTCAGGTCGCTCTCGGAGACCCGTGCGGGCGCATACGTACCGGTGAACCGTTCGAGGTCGGCCCGCTTTTCTTTGGGAGCAGGCGGTTCCTTCCCCAGGGGCCGGGGGAAGTAGTGGTCGAAGAACGCGGTCGCGAACTCGTTGCGAGCATCCGCGCCGCTGTCGGTATTGTATGCGACAAATACGCCCAGATGCCGCGCCGGCATCATCGCGGTCAGGCTGTGAAACCAGATCGTATCGCCCGCATGCCCCAGAATCGTTTCGCCGTTCCAGTTCATCTCCATGAACCCGTGCAGCATGCCATTGATCCGGGGCGAGAACGAAATAAGCCTTTCGCGCATCTCGCGAGCGGTATCGGGCCGCAGAATGCGCGCGTCGCCGAGCGCGCCGTCGTTCAGATGGGCCATCATGAAGCGGCCCATGTCCGCGCCGCTGACGCTCATCGCGCCGCACGGCGCCCACGGCACGTACTCGAACGACTGCTCCTGCAGCCGGTTGCCCGACCATTGGTAGCCTTTCGAAAGATACGGCGCCAGGGCCGGGGGAACCGGTTGCGCCAGCGTCGCATAGTTCATCCCCAACGGATCGAGAATCCGTTCCTTCACATATCGTTCGTAAGGAATACCGGAAACCTGCTCTACAATCAGCGCCGCCAGCGTGGTTCCATAATTCGAGTACGCGGTGACCTTCCCGGGCGGAAAGACGCGCGCGGGCATGTCGCGTTTCATCAGCTCGGCAATCGGGCGGACGCGATCGGGTGTTTTCGCGAACAGACCGATGATATTCTCTTCAAATCCGGCCGTGTGCGTCATGAGGTTTTCGAGTGTGATGGGCTCGGGATAAGTCGGCGGAATCTGCACGCCTTTGAGATAGCGATTCACGTCGGTGTGGAGATCCAGCTTGCCCTGCTCCACAAGCTGCATGACCGCGGTCCACACGAACATCTTGGAATTGGAAGCCACGCGAAACAGCGTACGTTCCGGGTCCACCGGCCTGCGTTCGGCGAAGTCGGCGTAGCCGTATCCTTTCTCGAAGAAGACGCGACCGTCGCGCACGACCACGACGACGGCGCCGGCGAAGTGATGGGCGTTCTTTTGCGCCTCCATCAGGCCATCGACGAAGCCTTCGGTCTCGCGGGCATCCCAGGCGCTTGCGTCGGGTGGGGCCGCGGGCGCGGCCGAGAGCGCGCCCGCGATCAGCAGCATCGCGGAGGCGAGAACGGTTGGTTTAGCCGCAATACTGTTCACTTTGCGGGGCGAGGGACGCGCGGCGTCAGCCGCGTCTCCACGGTGTCGAGGGAAGACGCGGCTGACGCCGCGTGTCCCATTGCGGAAGAAGTCTAAGTGAGCAGTATTGGGTTCAGCCGGCACACTCAATGATACGCACTGTGAGTCGACTTCGTTCGGCCAGCTCTCGTCCTGGCCGGACGGCGCCGCTACCAGCTCTGCTGTTTGCGCACCAGTGTGAGAAACTCGTCGCGCGTTTCCTTGCGGCTGCGGAACGCGCCCAGCATGGAGCTGGTCAGCGTGCCCGAGTGCTGCTTCTCCACGCCGCGCATCATCATGCAGAAGTGCCGCGCCTCGCACACCACGCCCACTCCGCGCGGTTGCAAAACGTCGCGCAGCGTCTCCGCCACCTGCTGCGTCAGCCGTTCCTGCAGTTGCAGCCGCCGCGCGTACATGTCCACAATGCGCGGAATCTTGCTCAGCCCGATGACCTTCTTATCGGGCAGATAGCCGACGTGAATCTTGCCGAAGAACGGCAGCATGTGATGCTCGCACATGCTGAAGAACTCGATGTCGCGGACAATCACCATTTCGTCGCACTCGTGCGTGAACAGCGCGCCGTTGACGATGCTCTGCACATCCGTCTGGTAGCCGCTGGTCAGGTACCGCAGCGCTTTCGCCGCGCGCTGCGGCGTCTGCGCCAGACCTTCGCGCGAGGAATCCTCGCCCAGCGCTTCCAGAATGCTCTTCACGTGCTCGGCCATGGGTTCATCCACCCTGGCCCGCATCACCTTCACCACTGCCTTATTGCTCTTCATGCGTCAACTCAAATCGGTTTCGTTTCGTTTCCCACAAGCGCACGCCGGCCAGCCTGGGAAAGCCGTCGGGCCACGCCGCTGCCAGCCGCCGCTCGATCTCTACCGCGACGTTCTCCGAGGTCGGCACCCCGTCCTCGAGCGTGTGGTTCAGATCGCAGTGATCCAGATCGCGCAGCACGGTACGCTCCAGCAGTGCGTCCAGCGCCGGGACACTTACCAATAGTCCAGAGTGCGGATCGGCCGTCCCGGTTACACTGATCTCCGCTGAATAATTGTGCCCGTGCCCGAACGGATTATTACATTTTCCGTACAATTCACGGTTGGCCTCGTCTGACAGCTCCGGCGAATGCAGCCGATGCGATGCGGAGAAGCGGTACCGGCGCGTCAGCCGGGTAAACGATCTCGTACTCACAAAGCCGCCTCCGAGTAATCGACGAACAGATCCTCGGTCTCGTACAGCCGCACGTTGTTCAATCGCGCCGAATCGCGGAAGTTCGGATCGAGCCGCCGCCAAATCTCCGCGGCGATGTTCTCCGTGGTGGGAACCACCTTGTCGAAGGGGGCAACCTCGCGATTCAGGAAGCGATGGTCCATCGGTCCCACCACTTCGCGCTGCAGGATCTCCTTCAGTTCACGCAAATCGAACACCATGCCAGTCACCGGATCGGGTTCGCCCGCCAGCGTCACCTCCAGCACATAGTTGTGCCCGTGCCCGTGCGGGTTCGCCGCCGCCCCGTAGAGCGCACGGTTCTCCGCCTCGCTCAGCGCGGGACTGGCGCAGACGTGCGAGGCCGAAAACTCCACTCGGCGCGTGATCAGCATGGCATTTCGTTGGATGCGCTTTCCGGCCCACAGGATACAGGCCGGCCGGTATCCTACAATCTTTATAGTAAGTCTCCCAAAGCGCCCCATGGATCAAGCGAAGATGCAATCGAAGCTGGACGTGGCCCTGAAGGCGGGTATTGGTGTCCTCCTCGTCGCGCTGGCCTTCGTCATCGTCGGCAGCATCCGCGACCGCGTTACCGACGTCGGCGACACCGCGCCTTCGTTCTCCATCGTCACCGATCAGGGGCGCCGGATCACTCCCACCGATTTCGGCGGGCGCCTGCTGGTACTGAATTTCTGGGCCACGTGGTGCGCGCCGTGCGTGGAGGAAGAACCCTCGCTCAGCGAGTTCCAGAAGCGCATGTCCGGCTCCGGCGTGGTTGTGGTGGGTGTCAGCGTGGACAAGAACCCGAAGCTTTACCGCCAGTTCCTCCAGCGCTTCAGGCCCGCCTTCCAGACCGCGCGCGATCCCGACGAAAGCATCCCCAACAGCTACGGGACCTACAGGTATCCCGAAACGTACATCATCGACCGCAACGGCAAGGTGGTCGAGAAAGTGATCTCCGCGCGCGACTGGATGGACCCAGACTATATCCGGTCCATCGAGTCGCTCTGAGCGCACAGCGCGGGGGCGCGCTCGCTCGGTGACGTCAGGGAAGCTTGCGCCGCGCTGCGTTGTGCGCGATTCTGGCTGAAGACGGGAGGCACGGCGTGACATCACGGCGTCGGTTTCTGGCGGGCATGGCCGCGGCAGCCGCGCCCGCGATCCTTCGTGGGCAGTCGATGTCCTCGCGCGAGCGCGTCGATCGCGTGTTGCGCGGCGACGACGTGGACCGCCCGCCGTTTTCGTTTTGGCATCATTTCCTCGACAAGGACAAGCCCGGCGAGGCGCACGCCCGTGTGACGCTCGAATTTCACCGCAAATTCCGCACCGACCTGGTGAAAGTGATGAGCGATTACGAATATCAGCGGAATTCGCCGGACAATCCCTTCCCGCGGCAGATCCACGCGCTGGAGATCGTCCGCGACGGGCTGGCGGGCGAGGCGTACTTTCTCGAGACCATCTTCAACCCGTACAAGGTGGCCGAGAACCTGTCGTCATCCGCGGCCGTTCGCGAGCTGATACAGAAGGACCCGCAGAAGCTGCTGGACACGCTGGAGGGCATCGCAAAGGCGGAAGCGAACCACGCGCAGCGAGCCGCGCAGGCAGGCGCCGCGGGCATCTTCCTCGCCATCGCCAACGCCGAGCCGCAGGTGATGAGCGAAGCCGAGTACGCGAAGTTCAGCGAGCCTTTCGACCGCGTGGTGCTGCGCGCCGTGGATGGCCTGCCGCTGAATACGCTGCACCTGCACGGCGACAAAGTCTATCTGGAACGCTTCTGGAAGGGCTGGCCCGCGACGGCGATCAACTACTCGACAGCGACCACCGGCGTTCCCATGTCCGAAGCCCGCGCGAAGTTCACCGGCGTGCTCATGGGCGGCCTCGACGAAGTCAACTACCGCAGGCTGACCGCCGACGACCTGAAGCGTGAGTGGCAGACCGCGCAGCAGCAGGTGGGCCGCGGCTTCATCCTGACGCCCGGCTGTTCGGTGCCCAACGACAGCACGGATGCGGAACTGACGCGGCTGCCCGCGCTGCTCGGCGCATAGATAGAAGACGCCGTTGTGGTAAGGTGAAGCTGCCATGGAACAAGCGGTCGCCATTGTCATTGCCGTTCTGGTAGGTTACCTGTTCGCGGCTACCAGGAACTGGGTGTGGTGCCCGGACTGGCTCAGGAAGTTCGTCCTGGGCGAGAAGGACCGTTCCAATAGCAGCGACGGGTACACCCATTCATAGATTCTCGGCCTCAGCCGATCCGTCGAGGGGCGGCCAGAACACGACGCGCCGTGGGCCACACAGTCCGCGATGACCTCAATGGCCAAGCGTTCTGTGTTGCCGATCGCTTCTTCGCGCGTCGATCCGTAGGACATCACGCCGGGGATTTCGAGGGCCTCGGCGATCCAATGTCCGTCGTCTTCGCGCTCCAGCTCAATCGAGAGCTTCACGGCACTGATAATACCGCGCGCGAGTGCTGCACCTTTTATGGTACACATAGCACAGGGCAGCATGCAGGATGCTCAGCCGCCGCGAAGAGTTCGTCTGGTCTTCTTTCGTATGGAGACCGGGAGTGAGCCGGTACGGGAGTGGCTGAGGGGACTGCCAGAAAGTGAGCGCCGCGAGATAGGCAAAGACCTGCTGCGAGTGCAATGGCGTTGGCCGGTTGGGATGCCGCTGTGCCGCCCGCCAGGGGATGGACTGTGGGAGATCCGGACAGACCTCGCGACAAAGCGCACCGCGCGCGTGCTGTTGTGCCATTACCGCGGCCACTTCGTCGCACTGCACGGGTTCATCAAGAAGACGGGGGCAACGCCCGACGACGATCTGTCATTGGCACGGAGGCGAAAACGGGAGTTGGAACGATGAGCAGGAAACACATAGGTTCGAGCATCGACGATTTCCTCAGGGAGGAAGGCATCTTCGAGGAGGCGCAGGCACAAGCAATCAAGGAAGTCGTCGCGTGGCAACTGGCCGAGGCCATGAAGGCGCGGAAGATCTCGAAGGCGCGAATGGCTGCGCTGCTCAAGACAAGCCGCACTCAGGTGGACCGTCTGCTCGATCCGAAGAACGACATCACGTTGTCCAGCCTGCAGCGCGCGGCGGCGATTGTAGGGTGCCGCGTGATGATCGATCTCGTACAATCGCGGCCGATCAGTTCAAAAAGAACGTCGTGTACAGCGTGTCCCGCTGCTTCGGGACGAAGCCGGCATCGCGGATGAGGCGGCGGAGTTCTTCTTCCGTGGCGCGGTGGTGGGTGCCCGCCGCGGAGACCACGTTCTCCTCGATCATGATGCTGCCGACGTCGTTGCCGCCGAAGCGCAGGCCCATCTGGCAGGTCTTGAGGCCCGGCGTGACCCAGGACGACTGGATATTCTCGATATTCTCTAGATAAATCCGGGAAATCGCCAGAGTTTTCAGATATTCCACCGCCGTCGCTTCCTGCCTGATGAAGCGGCCCAGCGAGGTGTTCTCGCGCTGGAACGGCCACGGGATGAAGGCCGTGAATCCGCCGGTGTCTTCCTGGATGCGCCGTACCAGATCGAAATGGTTCATGCGCTGCTCCACCGTCTCGCCGCAGCCGAACATCATTGTCGCGGTGGTGCGCATGCCCAGCGCGTGCGCGGTGCGGTGCGTCTCCTCCCACTCGTTGACGCTGCACTTGAGCCGGCTGATGCGATGGCGCACGGCGTCGTCCAGAATCTCCGCGCCGCCGCCGGGAATCGAGTCGAGCCCGGCATCGCGCAGGCGGGCGATGGTGTCGCGCAACGTAAGCCCGCTGACCTCGGCGATGTTGGTGATCTCGGGAGCGGAAAAACAGTGGCACCAGATCCGCGGAAAGCGCTGCTTGATGGAGCGCAGCAGATCCTCATACCATTCGATCTTCAGGTCCGGGTGGAGGCCGCCCTGCATCAGAATGCCGGTGCCGCCGAGATCGAGCGTCTCCTGAATCTTCTGGAAGATCGCTTCCTTCGGCAGAATGTAGCCCTCGGCGTGGCCCATGGGCCGGTAGAAGGCGCAGAAGCTGCAGTATTCGGTGCAGAAGTTCGTGTAATTAATGTTGCGGTCGATGATGTAGGTGACCACGCCTTCCGGGTGGAGGCGACGGCGGACCGCGTCGGCGGCCATGCCGATGCCGATGAGATCGTCGCTGGCGAACAGGCCGGCGGCTTCCTGGCGCGTCATCATATGATTGCCTTCACGGCGGGGGCGTTGGCGGGCAGCTCGCTCACCAGGGTCAGAAAGCGGCGCATGCCCATCTGTTCATTGTCGCCGAGATCGAATACCACGTTGCGTGTGAGGTACTCGCGCACCAGCTCGGCGGGCATGCCGCGCCGGACATGCTCTTCGGCGACGATGCGGTCGAGGTCACTCATGCCGAAGCGGACCGAATCGATGAAATCGGCGGCGGAATACGAGTCTTCGGCGATGCCGGCGCGCACGCCCCACGCCGCGAAGACCATGGGCAGGCCGGTCATGCGTTTCCACTCGTCGCCCAGATCGAGCCAGCGCCAGGGAAGCGACGACGGTTCGACGGCCAGCGCGGGGTCGCCGATGATCAGCGCGGCGTCGGCGGCGGCCATCATCTCGGAGAGCCGCGGCGAGTGGGGAATCAGCACCGGCTCGGCGTCGTAGCGATGCGCCAGAATCACGCGGGCGAGCTGGACCGAAGTTCGCGAACTGGTGTCCGCGGCGAGCGTGCGAATCTCGCCGAAGGGCACTCTGGAAACCAGAAGAATGCTGCGCACCGGTCCGTTGCAGGCGATGCCGGCGCCGGGAATGACTCTCAGGCCGAGGCGCGCAACCTCGACCACCGGCACGATACCGATGTCCGCGCGGCCGTCGGCCAGCCGATCCGCACACTCGGAAGGGATGGCGAACGACACATCGTACCGGTCGCGTTGCCGGCCATGCACCAATCCCCACACCAGTGGAACGGTGTTGAGATAGCTGACCGCGCAGACCCTGGGCAATGACTTCGGGCGCAAGAGATCAGTGTAACAAGGACGAATTTCGCGCCGGCCAGCGTCCTCGACCGGGTGGTTGACGAGCAGGAGACGATCATCGTGCGGCGGCGCGACGTCGCGCCGATTCCGGCTACAGAGCCGGCGGGGTTGGTCGAGACGGCGCACCTGCTCCGGCCGGCACGGAACGCGCGGCGCCTGCTCACGGCTCTCCAACGAGCCGAACGCGGCAAAACGCCGGCGGGCGCCGTCGCCCAGCTTCGGCGGGAGATCCTCGCTGAAACGGAAGGCTGATCGCGCAGCGGTCTTTCATCCCGAGTTCATCGAAGATCTTCGGTACTGGGTCAGGACGGAACGGAGCGTCGCCGTGAGGGCGCTCGATCTGGTTGAGGCTGTGTTGGGCGATCCGTTTGCGGGTCCCGGAAAACCGGAGGCGCTCCACTACCTGCTGGCCGGCTGCCGGTCGCGGCGCATCACGCAGGAGCATCGGCTGGTCTATCGGGTGAGCGAAGAACGGATCGACTTTCTTCAGGCGCGCTACCACTACTGACTGGACGCCCCGCGCGCAGATCGTCATTCCATGCCGAGGAGCGGAGCGACCACGGCGGCCAGCGCGGAACCCAGCGCGGCGTGCTGATCCGCATCCAGGTGGACTCCGTCCACCGCGCTGGAGGACGTCACGCTGCCCGCGTCGAAGAAGTGGCATTCGAGAGTGGCGCAGATTTCGCGATAAGCATCGGCCAGACCTGCCGAGCGCCGATCGGCTCCCAGGAATTTCGAGACAGTGGTTCCCTCAGGCAAGCGGGTGGGAGGCGGACAGACTACCAGAACCGGCGGAACCGGCATGCCCGGTTCGATGGGAGCGCGGCGTATCTCCAGCACCAGCGCGCCGACGCCCTGCGCCGCCGACCAGGCGTTGTTGCAGGAGTGCTGGACTTGAAAATCGTTGGTGCCAAGCATCAGGATCACCAGGGCCAGCGGGGAGTTCACCTCGATCCTCTGAGCGAGGCCGACGATGCCGTTGCGGCCCGGCTTGAACGGGTCGTCCCAGACGGTGCGCCGTCCGTTCAGGCAATCCTCGACCATGCGCACGCGGTTGCCGGCGCCGTTCAGCTTGTTTTCGAGGATGCCAGGCCAGCGTTGCTCGAACGGCAGCCGCCGGCGCGTGTTCGGAACGATGCCCCAGGTGAGCGAGTCGCCGTAGACGAGAATCTGCCGCATCACGATCAGCTTATCAGCGGGGATGCGGCATTCCGGCGGCGGGTGCGCAACATCGTAGCGACGAGCGCGAGCGCTCACGATGACCGCTTCCTCCGGTGGCGGCTCGGTCTCCAACCCTGGCGACGGTTGCGGGACCTGCCGGGGGAGCCCCGCATTTGCGGGTATCGGCCAGGCTGCGTGCCTCAGTTTCATTAGAAAGCTTACGCTTCGCTCGCGATAAGACTGCAGCCATTACCAAGGAGCCCTGTGACCATGCCTCTTGATGTCCTTATCGTGGACGATTCGGCCGCCATCCGGAAGATCCTGCAGCGCGTTCTGGCGCAGACCGACGTCCCGATCAACCGCGTCCTCGAAGCCGGGGACGGGAAAGAAGCACTGGACCTGCTGAGGACGGAGAAGGTCAGCCTCGTCCTGAGCGATATCAACATGCCCAACATGGACGGACTGCAGTTCCTGAGCGAGGTGCGGGCCAACGAAGACTGGAAGAACCTGCCGGTCCTCATGATCACCACCGAGGGCAGCCAGGCCAAAGTGATGGAGGCGGCGCAGCTGGGCGCCACCGGATATGTGCGCAAGCCGTTCACCGCGGAACAGATCAAGGAAAAGCTCGCCAGCATTCGTTACTAGACCGGCAAGGAGGACCAGAATGACCGCAACAACTCACATTGACCGACTGGACGACGGGCTGGTCAGCGAAAGCCTCAGCCGGGCGACGCTGGACGTTTTTGGGACCATGCTGGGCGTGGACGCAGTCGCCGGAGAGCGCTTCACCGAGAAAGCGCCGCCGCACCCCAGCCATGGCGTGGTATCGCTGATTGGCATGGCCGGTTCCTGGGCGGGCACCGGCGTGATGTCGTGCTCGGCCGAGCTGGCGTGCAAACTCTCGGGCCGCTTACTGCTGGCCGAATACGAGTCGGTGAACGACGAAGTGCTCGACGCCATGGGCGAACTGACCAACATGGTGATCGGCAATTTCAAGAACGATATCGAACAACACGTGGGGCCGCTCGGCCTGAGCATCCCAACCGTGATTTTCGGGCGGAACTTCGTGGCGCGAAGCGCCACCGAGAACGACTGGATCGTGGTGCCATTCGAATGCGAGGGCGACACCCTGGTTGTGAAGGTGTGTCTGTCGCCGCGCGCCAGCCGGCCGCCGGTGCGCGGGCACGCGCCGCCGCCGTTCATGGTGGAGTGAGTCGCGCGATTTGAGCAACAGGAGGATTCCATGTCGAACGCAGTAATGCAAACCGAGCATACGAAAACGACCACCGCGCAGGCCGGCAAGTATCTGGTGTTTCAGCTCGCCCAGGAGGAGTTTGCCATTGGCGTGCTGAGCGTGCGGGAGATCATCCGCACGCAGGACATCACCCGGGTGCCGCACACGCCGCCGCACATGAAGGGGGTCATCAATCTGCGCGGCAAGGTGATCCCGGTGATGGATCTGCGCACGAAGCTGGGTTTTCCGGAGACCGAATACGATCAGCGCACCTGCGTGATCATCGTGGAGATCGTGACCGAGGCGCGCACCTCGCTGTTCATGGGGCTCATCGTGGACGGTGTCGCCGAGGTGCTGAATCTCGCGCAGGCAGACGTTCAGGACGTGCCCGACTTCGGCTCGACATCGCCTTCGCCCTATCTGCTGGGCGTGGCCAAGACCAAGGGCAGGATTCGCATCCTGCTGGACATCAGCAAGGTGCTGTCCAGCCACGAAGTCGGCGGGCTGCAGGACATTCTGGAGGCGTCGGCGGAAACGGGAAAGCACAGCGGCACGGGTAACGGCGTCCTCGCGTAGAGACCGGAGGCATGGGCATGCAACCGCAGACGGCCGCCCTCGAACAGTACGTTCAGGAGCTGGCGACGCAATTCGTGCTGGGGGGCGATCGGGAAGATGGCCCCGCGGTAATTGCGCAGATGCTGAGCACTCTCAGCCGGATCTCGGAGACCGCGCGGTCGGCGGGATCCCAGGCGGTGGTGGAAGCTTCCGCTCAGCTAGCCCGCAAGCTGCAATCCACCAGCGGCGGCGCGGCGCCGCGCAAGGAGGTGCAATCGGGGATTGAAGCTTTGCAGCGCGCGATTGCCTCCGCGGCATCGCCCACCCCCGCGAGCGGACTGAGCAGTCTCGCTCAGGATCTGGAGCTGGTTTCCGATTTCATTGTGGAAGCGCGCGAACACCTGAACAACGTGGAGACGCAGCTCCTCGCCATCGAGCAGGATCCTTCACAGACCGGGCCTTTGCAGTCGCTGTTCCGCAGTTTTCACACCATCAAGGGGCTGGCCGGCTTCCTCGAGTTCCACGAGGTGCAGGAAGTCTGCCATGACGTGGAGACGCTGCTGGACCGGGCACGGAACAACGAACTGGAAATCACTCCCGAGATCACCGATCTGTTGCTGGAAAGCCAGGACTATCTGACCCGGGAGATCGGGCGGATCGAGAATGGCGCTTTGGGAAAAGGGACGGCGGCGCCGGCGAATCCCGCCGCTCTGCTGGAGAAGGTCCGGGCCGTCCTGGAGGGACGCGAGGTGAGCGAGCCGGCGGAGAGCGCACCTGTCCGCATGCCCGAGCCTCAGCCGGCATCCCAGGCGGAGCTTCCACCCCAGGCGCCGCCCGCCGCTCCGGCGCCCGAAGTGAAGAAATCGGCCCTCGACGCTCCATCTGCCGCGGCATCTCCCGCGTCATCGCCTGCAGCGGCCACCGCGAATGGAGCCAGCGCGCCGCAACAGGTGCGTGCCGACCGCCTGGTGAAAGTCGATACGGGCAAGCTCGACTACCTGGTGGACATGGTTGGTGAGCTGGTGGTGGCGCAATCCCTGATTCGGCACGATCCGGCCTTCAAGTCCACCACCGATATGCGCCTGCAGAAGAACCTGCTGCAGCTTGGCCGCATCACCGACGAAGTGCAGCGCGCCTCGATGGCCATGCGCATGGTGCCGATCGGGCAGTTGTTCCAGAAGATGGACCGGCTGATCCGCGATCTCTCCCGCAAGTCGGGCAAGAAGATCGAGCTGGAGACGCACGGGCGGGACATCGAAATGGATCGCAACATGGTGGAGGAGCTGGGCGATCCTCTGATGCACATGGTGCGCAACGCGGTGGATCACGGCATCGAGACCGCCGAAGAGCGCGCCGCCAGCGGCAAGCCTCCCGTGGCCAGGGTTCGGCTGCGCGCGCAGCATCAGGCCGGGCAGATCCTGATCACCGTTTCCGACGACGGCCGGGGCATTAACCGGCAGAAGATCCTCGAAAAGGCCATTCGCATGGGCCTGGTGGAAACGGGCGGTTCACTGACCGATAACGAGGTCTTCCATCTCATCTTCGAGCCGGGCTTCTCCACCGCCGACAAAGTCACCGACCTTTCCGGGCGCGGCGTGGGCATGGACGTGGTGAAGAAGCAGATCCACAAGCTGCGCGGCCGCATTGAGATCGCCTCGCGCCCCGGGCAGGGCACCGACTTCATGATGAAGCTCCCGCTGACGCTGGCCATCATCGACGGGCTGATCGTCAAGGTGGGCGACGAGCGCTTTATCGTGCCGCTGGCGTCGGTCCGCGAGGTGCTCCAGCCGCGCGAAGGAATGATCACCACCATGGAGAATCGCGCGGAAGTGGCGGTGGTTCGCGACCACTTATTCCCCATCGTGCGCCTGCACCAGCGTTTCGAGGTCAAGCCGAAATCGACCAACCTGATGGACGGCCTGCTGATGCTGCTGGAGACGCACGGGCGCACCTACAGCCTGGCGGTGGACGAGCTGATCGGCAAGCAGGAAGTGGTCATCAAGACGCTGGGCGAGACCTTCCGCGATGTGCCCGGCGTCGCCGGCGGCGCGATTCTGGGCGACGGACGCGTGGGGCTGATCCTGGACGTGGACGGCCTGTACAAGGGGTCGCGGAATGCCTGATGTGGCCGCGCTGAAGATCTCCTCGCGGGATTTCCAGCATCTCTCCTCTTTGGTCAGGGAGCGCTTCGGCCTTGTGCTGGAGCCTTGCAAAGAGCAGATGGTGACAGCGCGTCTGGGCAAGCGTCTTCGCGAACTGAACTACAGCAGCTTCAGCGACTACTACCGGCATGTGACTTCCGACGCTTCGGGCGCGGCGCTGAAGGACATGGTGGACGCGCTGACCACGAAGTTCACCAGCTTCTTCCGGGAGCCCGAGCACTTCGAGCTTCTGCGAAAGGTGGCGGCGGATTCCAGCCAGCCTGATCCGATGCGGGTGTGGAGCGCCGCCTGCTCGACCGGCGAGGAACCATATTCCATCGCCATCACCCTGCTGGAGACGCTGGGACATCCGCCCGCGCGCGACATCGAGATCCTGGCGAGCGATATCTCCAGCCGTGCGCTGGAGCGGGCGTCGGAAGGCCTGTATCAGGCCGAGCAGGTGGCCACCGTGCCGAAATTGCTGGCGCGGAAGTACTTTCTGAAGGGCGAGGGGAAGTGGAGCGGCTGGTTTCGCGTAAAGCCCGAGCTGCGGAAGCTGATCGAATTCCGGCAGGTCAACCTGATGGACCCGCTGCCCGCGCAACTGCCGTTCTCGGTGATCTTCTGCCGCAACGTCATGATCTATTTCGACCGGGACGGCCAGGAGAGCGTAGTCAATCGGCTGGTGCCTTTTATCGAGCCGAACGGCTACCTGTTTATCGGTCACGCCGAGGGACTGGCGGGTGTGAGGCATCCCCTTCGCTACCTTCAGCCGGCGGTCTATAAACGCGTTCATGGGAGGGGGAAGTGAGCACGGCGCAACAGTTCACCCGCGCGAGCGAACGGCTGTTCACGCTTCACCTTCGTTTTATTGAAATTGAAGACGGCGTCCGCAGAGTCGTTGAGGAGAGCCGAATGAATACCGTGGTGGTGGGAACAGCAGACTGCAAGGTCATCGGCGACCCCGACGCAACGCTGGTGACCTATGGCCTTGGTTCGTGCATTGCTTTGGTGATGCACGATCCGGCGGCGCGAGTTGCGGGGATGCTCCACTTCATGCTTCCCGACTCTTCCATCGACAAGGCCAGGGCGAAGACGAACCCGCGCATGTTCGCCGATACGGGCATCCCGCTGCTGATTCGGGAGGTTTGCGAAAGGGGCGCGGAGCGGCGGCGTCTGAATATCTGGGCGGTCGGCGGAGCGCAGGTGCTGGACAAGGAGAGCTGCTTTCAGATCGGCAAGCGCAACCACCTGGCCATGCGCAAGATTCTCTGGAAAAGCGGACTATTCGTGGGCAGCGAGGACGTGGGCGGGACACTGTCGCGAACGGTCCGCTTCGAGACCGCCAGTGGAAAGCTGACCATTTACTCCGACGGCGTGCAACGCGAGCTGCCCGCCGGGAAGATGTCAGGAGGTGCAACATGTCCTACCGCATTCTGATTGTGGACGACTCTCCGGGAATGCGCGCCGTACTACAGCGGGTCATCGATCTGTCGGGCATCCCCGTGGCCGCGTGCCTGACCGCCTGCCACGGTTTGGCGGCGCTCGCGATACTGCGCAACGAGCCGGTGGACCTGATTCTCACCGACATCAACATGCCGGAGATGAATGGAGAGGATCTCGTCGCCGAACTGAAAAAGGACCCCGCCCTGAGCGAAATCCCGGTGCTGGTGATCTCCACCGATGCGACTTCGAACCGTATGCAGCGCATGCTGGAACTGGGCGCCGCCGGCTACGTGATCAAACCATTTCAGCCGGAGACTCTGCGCAGCGAGGTGGAGAGGGTTCTGGGAGGCGTCCATGTTAACGGCTGAGATAGATCGCGCGCTGAGCAGGTGCACGGGCCGCGTGCTGGAGACGATGTGTTACTCCGACCCGCTGCCCATCACCGGCCTCGAGGAAGGCCAGACTCTGCTCCATGCCGAACTGCATTTTCATGGGACCTACTCGGGCGTGTTCCATCTGGACATCACCGAGGAGGCCGGCAAGTCCCTGGCCTCGACGTTTCTCGGCTCGGACGAAGACCCGCCGGAGGAGCAACTGGGCAGCGTCATCTGCGAGCTGACCAACATGATCTGTGGATCGATGCTGAGCACCCTGGATGCGCGCGCCGATATCCATCTCGATGCCCCCACGCTGGTGGCCGAGGACGCGCCGCGATCGGACGAGGTTCTGTCCAAAGCCTTTGAAATCGACAACGGCCAGATGGCCGTGGCCATCCGGTTCAACTGAGGGGGGAATGAGCAGCGACATTCAGGCCGTGCACTCCGAAACGGCGGCGGCTCTGAAGCGCCGCATCCGCGTGCTGGTGGTGGACGACTCCGCAATCGTGCGCAAGGTGCTCACCGAGACGCTGTCGCGCGAAGCGGATTTCGAGGTGGTGGGCACCGCCCCCGATCCCTATGTCGCGCGCGACAAGATTCTGGCGCTGCAGCCGGATGTGCTGACCCTGGACATCGAGATGCCGCGCATGGACGGGTTGACCTTCCTGCGCAATCTGATGGAGCATCACCCCATGCCGGTGATCGTGGTCAGCTCGGTGGGCGAATCGAACTGCCGGGCGGCGGTGCGCGCGCTGGAACTGGGCGCGGTGGACGTGCTCACCAAGCCGGGCGGACCGTACTCGGTGGGCGAGTTGCAGGAATCGCTGGCCCGGAGGGTGCGGGCGGCCGCGGTGGCGCGGCTGCGCGGACCTGCGCAGTCCCCGCCGGCGACTACGGCCCAGCCTGCGAAAGACAATGGCCTGCGAAAGAAGGCCACGCCGGTGGCCGCCGCAAAGACGGGGATTCCCGCGCCACTGATCGCCATCGGGGCTTCGACGGGTGGAACCGAGGCGATTCGCCACATGTTGCACGGCCTGGAGCCGGGCGGCGCCGGATTCGTCGTCGCCCAGCACATTCCGGCGCACTTCTCCGCCGCGTTCGCTCAAGGGCTGGGGACCATCTGCTCTCTGGAGGTGAAGGAAGCGCAGGACGGCGATGCGGTTCTGCCCGGACGCGTGCTGGTGGCGCCGGGTAACTTCCACATGCTGCTCAGGAAGAACGCTCGCGGATACTACGTCGGCGTGATGGACGGCCCCCTGGTGTGCTATCAGCGACCCTCGGTGGACGTGTTGTTCTCGTCGGTGGCTTCGGCCGCGGGCAGGGAAGCCATGGGCGTCCTGCTCACGGGCATGGGCAGCGATGGGGCCAGCGGATTGCTGCAGATGCGCCGGGCGGGCGCGTGGACAGTGGCGCAGGACGAAGCATCCTGCGTGGTGTTCGGCATGCCTCGCGAGGCCATCCGCCTGGGCGCTGCCGAGGCGGTGATGCCGCTGGAGCGGATCACCGAAACTCTGGCTGCCGCGAACGCGGGAGCGGCCGCGGAAGCGCCCTGAGGGGGATTCGACGTGCGCCCAGGGCGTTCACATTTCGTAGAATTCAGTCATTCTCTTGCCGATATGACTCTTGTGCCGGCCTGGTACCGCTGAAGGCCGAGTCACGTACTCGCTTCGCGGAACCTGCGGGAGCCGAGGCATCAGAGGAAAGGCCCGACGCGCCAGAGGAAAGGCCGCCGCGCCCGAGGAAGAGAGGTCCTGCTCAATGAGGAAGATGACGATTGGAACAAAGCTGATCGGCGGCTTTTCGGCGTTGCTGGTGCTGATGCTTGTCCTGGCGTTTTCGGCGATGACCACCATCCGCTCGGAAGGGACGGATCTGAACCATGCGCTGGCCGTCTCCGTGAATCGGGCGGTGGCGCTGGGACAATTGCGTGCCTCGGTGGCGCACATGTCCTCGGCGATGAAGGGAACCATCCTGTTTTTTTCGATCGGGGACACGGCGCAACTGGATGCGCACAAACAGGAGTTCGACTCCTCGCTGAGCACCGCCGATCGTGCCCTGAAGGACCTGCAGCCGCTGCTGCAGGACGACCGCAGCCGCGCACTGGCGCAGCAACTGCAAAGCAGCCAGTCGGCCATGTCGCAGTACTTCCAGAATATGTTGCAGCTTTGCGCGCAGCAGAAGCCGACCGAAGCGATCGACATGCTGTCGAAGCAGGCGGTGCCGGAAGTACAGAAGGTGGAGAAGGCCGCGGCCGATTTGCTGGACATCCAGACGGCCACCGATCGTCAGGACGCCGCGCGCGCCGAGACCACCGCCACGGTGAGCAGTTGGATTAGCTGGGGCATGCTGATACTGGCCCTGGCGGTGGGCGCCGCCGTGCTGTACACGGTGATCCGCATCAGCGCCGCGCTGCGGCAGCTCGCGGGCAGGCTGGCCGAGGGTGCGCATCAGCTCTCCGGCGTTGCCGGTCAGGTTTCCAGCGCCAGCCAGTCTTTGGCGCAGGGCGCCAGCCAGCAGGCGGCTTCGCTCGAGGAGACGTCGGCTTCCAGCCAGGAAATGGCTTCCATGACCCGCAAGAACACCGAGAATACGCGGGCGGCGACGGACCTGGTCTCCGACGTCGATCAGAAAGTGCAGCGGGCCAACGACAGCCTGAATCACATGGTCACGTCGATGAGCGAGATCAACGCGTCCAGCAACAAGATCTCGAAAATTCTCAAGGTCATCGACGAGATCGCCTTCCAGACCAACATTCTCGCGCTCAACGCGGCGGTGGAAGCGGCGCGCGCCGGCGAAGCGGGCATGGGTTTCGCAGTGGTAGCCGACGAAGTGCGGAACCTGGCGCAGAAATGCGCGCAGGCCGCCAAGGATACCGCGGGGCTGATCGACGAATCGATCGCGCGCACCAACGAGGGCGCGTCCACGCTCGATCAGGTGGCCGCGGCCATTCACGATGTCACCGACAACGAGCGCAAGGTGAAGGTGCTGGTGGAGGAAGTGAACCTGAGCAGCCAGGAACAGGCGCGCGGCATCGAGCAGATCTCGCAGGCCTTCGTGCAGATCGAGCAGGTGACGCAGAAGACCGCGGCCAGCGCCGAGGAGAGCACGGTAGCCAGCCAGGAGCTGAACAAGCAGTCCGAGGCGATCACGGAAATCGTCCGCCGCCTGCGCGAGATGGTGGGCGGCAACGAGGAAGCGGCGGAGGCGGCCGTGTCTCATCCGACGCGGTTGGCCAGTGTTCCGGCGCGGGCGCTGGCTCATGTCGGCGGCCGATCGAAGTACGAACCGGTGAAAGCGGGCCGGGATGCCTTCCCGCTGGACGACAGCTTCAAGGAGTTCTGAGCGCGGATTGGGGGAGTGCCGCGCTGCGTCGCGCGGGATTTTGAGTCAGGGTATTTCAGCGAAGACGAGCGGGCAACAGCAGGGTCATTCGGGGCGGGCGCAGGCTCGCCCCATTTTTGTCTAAAGGCAGCGCCTTTGCCGATTCTTACGGCCAGCGTTGCGCACCGTGCAGGACTCTGGCGACCTCCACGGCACCCTTGAGAATGCGGTAGACGACGATGTACGGTAGTGGCGCCAGCACGAGTTCGCGGGTACCGTCCACGCGGCCCTCGCGCCCGCGCCGCGGATTGCGCCTCAGAGTCGCGACAGCTCGATAGACTCTGCGCCCTATGCGAAGCGCCGCTTCGGGATTCCGAGCGCGAATGTACTCAACAATTCGGACGACGTCGTCGCCGGCTTCCGGAGACTAGCGGACCTTCATCAGGCGCGGAACATCCGCTCGATCCTGCCGACCACTTCCTCGTGTGGGATGGACTCACCGCGATCGAGCTGGTCGAGGCCTTTCCTCACCTCCTGCCGGAACCACCGGTCATGATCGACGTAGTGGTCCACGAGTTCCAGGACGTACTGCGCCGAGTCGCGCCCGGCCTCGGCAGCCACTTCGCGGACCTTGGTCTCCAGCCTCGACGTAAAAGGAACTTCCATAGTCGCAAGTCTAGCAAGTGGTGGATGTCCCAGAGGTGCTGGCCACGGTATGGCAACGACGCCCGAAGGCCGCGTAGGCTGGGCGGGTGTCCTTCAGTAGCCCACGTCGTCGATCAGCGACACCCGACCGCTGACACGGCAGAACGTGTTCTGGTTTTGGACATCCGCGACAAAGCGTTCCGAGACTGCAAGGAAGTGCTCAACGATGTCACAGTAGTCTGCATCTCTCCCAAGGCCCAGGAACTCAGCCAACCCTTCCTGAAAGGCGGCGCTCTCCGGCAGGGGCATGTAATTGCGCGATCTGTCGAGCTTCAGGAATTCCAACAGCTCCTGGTCTGGCTGTGAATATGGGTTGTGCTTATAGGAGTTGGCCAGCAGGCGAAGGGCTTCCATCGACGACCACTCGCGGCATCTATCCAACTGAAGTAGACGGTTCAAGGCATCGCGCCCCTGCCGCGTCCTTGCCTGGTCACGCTGATTCCTCACCCTCTCACGACATTCCTTGCGGCTGAGGAGGGTGCTGTTGGTCCCGACTCTCGCAGCCAGCCCAACAACTTCGCGTTCGACCTGATGGCGGACTGCAACGAGCAGAGTGAGGCAGAGTTCATTGATGAAGCGTAGGTCGTCGAATGTCCATTGTTCAGATGCGACTTCGTGGTCATCGGGCAGTTCTCTGCGACGCCTCGCACACTCCTCCCGAATCACTTTCAGCACGCTCGCCGCGACCCCCGGTCCTCAACCCTGCCCCCTTCAACCGCCCACAAGCTTGCGTCTATTTCAGCTTTTCCGCGAACAGCTCGTTTACCGCGGCCGGATTGGCCTGGCCGCGGCTGGCCTTCATGACCTGACCGACCAGGAACTTCAACACCACGGCCTTGCCGGCCTTGTAATCGGCCACCTGCTTCGGATTGGCGGCGATCACTTCGTCCACCATCGTCGCCAGCGCGCCGCTGTCGCTGATCTGCTTCAGGCCTTCGCGCTCCATGATGGCCGGCGCGGAGTCGCCCGATTCCGCCATCTTCGGGAAGATCTCGCGGGCCATTTTGCCGGAAAGCTCGCCATTCGCCACCAGCTTCACCAGCTCGCCCAGGCGCTCGGCGCTCACCGGCGATTGCTCCACGTCCCGGCCGGCGAGCAGGCCGAGCAAATCGGTGATTACCCAATTGGCCGCGGCCTTCGGATCTCCCGACGCAGCGGCCACGCGCTCGAAGTAATCGCCCAGCGCGCGCGACGACGTCAGCACGTGCGCGTCGTACTCGCGCAGTCCGTAGTCGGCGATGAAACGCCGGCGCCGCTCGGCCGGCAGCTCGGGCATCCCGGCCCGGATCGCGCTCAGCCATTCTTCGCTCACGCGCAAGGGCAGCAGGTCGGGTTCGGGGAAATAGCGGTAATCGTGCGCGTGCTCCTTGGAGCGCATGCCCGCCGTCTCACCGGTGTCCGGGTCGAAGAGGCGGGTTTCCTGCTCCACCCGGCCGCCGCGCTCGATCAGCTTTACCTGGCGCGTTATCTCATAATCCAGGGCCATTTTCGCGAAACGGAACGAATTCAGGTTCTTCACTTCGGCCTTCGTGCCGAATTCCCGCTGGCCGCGCGGGCGCACCGAGATGTTCGCGTCGCAGCGCAACTGCCCCTTCTCCATGTCGCATTCGGAAACGCCGACGTATTGCAGCACCTGCTTCAGCTCGGTGAGAAAAGCGTGCGCTTCGTCCGAGGATCGAATATCCGGATCGGTGACGATCTCGATCAGCGGCGTGCCGCTGCGGTTCAGGTCGACGTAGGTGTACCGGTCGGAATCGCGAAAGCCTTCATGAATGCTCTTGCCGGCGTCGTCCTCCATGTGCACGCGCGCGATACCGATTCGCTTTATGCCGGCGGCATCGATTTCCACCCAGCCGTGTTCGGCCACCGGTTGATCGTACTGAGAGATTTGATAGCCTTTGGGAAGATCGGGGTAGAAGTAGTTCTTTCGCGCAAATCGCGAAAACGGGTTGATTCGGCAATGCAGCGCGAGCGCGGCCTTAACGGCCAGTTCCACGGCGGGGCGGTTGAGAACGGGCAGAGCGCCCGGCAACCCGAGGCACACCGGACAGACGTTGCTGTTTGGCGGGGCGCCGAACTCGACCGGACATGCGCAAAAAATCTTTGTGCGCGTGGCCAGTTGGCAGTGCACCTCGAGGCCGATCACCGGCTCGTAACGGCTCAGCGCGCCCGATGCGGAATCGGCCGCGACAGTGGTGGACATGTCTCATTATAGGTACGGCTTGTGCCGCGGCATTCTGCTCCTGGCGAGCTTCGGCATTCGGCTGACCGCCGCCGAACCGGACCTGATTCTGAAAGACGGGCGGATCTGGACCGGCGACCCAGCCCAGCCCTGGGCCGACGCCATTGCCATTCACCACAACCGCATCGTGGCCGTGGGCGACAATCTGCAGGTGGCCGCGACCGCCGGGCCGAACACGCGCGTGATCGAGCTCAACGGCCGCCTCACCATTCCCGGTTTCGACGATGCGCACGTGCACCTGATTCGCGGCGCGCTGCGCCCGACGCGCGTCGATCTGTCCGGCGCCTGCAGCCTTTCCGAAATGCAGAAACGCATTCGCGACTACGCGGCGGCGCATTCGAAAGAGACCTGGATCTCCGGGGGCGGCTGGGATTATTCCTGTTTCCCGAATCGCGCCCTGCCCACCCGCGGCGATCTGGACGCCGCCGTGAAAGACCGGCCCGCCTATCTGGTAGCCGCCGACGGGCACACGGCCTGGGTGAACAGCAAAGCGCTGCAACTGGCGGGGATCGCGAAAGGAACGAAGTTCACCGGGGCGGGCAAAATCGCGGAGGATGCTTTCGGCGAGCCGGCGGGTACGTTGAGCGGCGCCGCCATGGCGCTGGTGCACAAGCTGGTTCCCGACGTCCCGCGCGAGGAGAAGCTGGCGGCCATCGAACAGGCATTGCGTATGTTCTCGTCGCTGGGCGTCACCAGCATCGAAGACATGGGTGGCGACGACGAAACCGTCGCGCTGCTGGACGAACTGGAACGGCAGCATAAGCTGAGCGCGCGAGTGGCCGTGTACATCACCGTCAGCCCGCCGGGTTCGGCGGAAGCGGTGGATCACGTGATCGAGCTGCTGCAGGCGCATCGCACCTCGCTGGTGCGAGTGGCCGGGGTGAACCTGGTGATGGACGGGCAGATTGCAGCGCATACCGCCGCCTTGCTGGAACCTTATACCGACGCTACGGGCGCCGCCGGGAAACTCTTGTGGTCGCCGGAAGCTTTCAATGAAATGGTGGCGCTGTGCGATTCGGGCGGCGTCCAGGTGGCCACCCATGCGGTGGGCGATCGGGCCGCTCACGTGGTGATCGACGGCTACGAGTACGCCCATCGCGCGAACGAATCGCACGACTCACGGTTCCGTATCGAGCAGGCCGAAACGGTGGCGGCGGCGGATGTCGGGCGGCTGGCGCGGATGGGGGTGATTCCGGTGATGATTCCGGTGCTTGCCGACCAGGGCGCGATGGAGAGCTGGAGCAAAGAGCTGGGGCCGGATCTGATCAAAGCCGCCTTCCCGTGGCACTCGCTGGAGCAGGCCGGCGCGCATCTGGTCTTCGGAAGCGACTGGCCGTCGGGCATCAGCGCCGATCCCCTTCGCGGCATCCACACCGCCGTCAACGACTGGATTGCCGGGCAGCGCATCGGCGTCGAAGACGCATTACACGCCTGGACGGTGAACGGCGCTTACGCCACCTTCGACAATCGCAACCGCGGACGGCTTCGTCGCGGGATGGTGGCCGACGTTGTGGTGCTCTCCCAGGATCTGTTCGAGATTCCGCCGGCGCAGATTGCGAAGACCCGCGTGGACATGACCATTTTCGACGGCCAGGTGGTGTACACGCGGCAGTAGTGGTGCGGTGCGGACGCGTCCTGTGGTCGCGGCTCGGTAACGGGCGCGCGCGCAAGCAAGCGGTTCATCGTGACGCCGTGAGAACGCGGCTGCCCAGCGCCATGGTGCTCACGCGCGGGCCGGGCAGGATGATGCCGGTGAGGTTCAGCGGATCGGCATTGGCGATGCGCAGATCGTCTTCGGGATGAGACTCGGCGCGGCGAACCGCGCGCAGCAGATCCAAAGCTTCAGGGGACGCGAACTGTTCGCCGGAGAGTCCCAGCACGAAGCGGCCGCCGCGCAGCTCGCCCTGGGCTTCCTTGCGCCGCAGAACCGGCGCCAGATCGCGCCAGAACGGAGCGGTCGCTTCGCGGGTCAGCAGATCGCGGAACAGCACGCCCCAGCGCAGGATGAGCTGATCGGCCCAGGCTTCGATGCGCTCGCCGGGCGGCGTCAGGGGGCCGAGATGTCGAACCAGCGCCCACCTTCCCGCCGCATGCCGTGGACGCCGACTTCTCCCTCGCCCCTCGCCGCGCCGGCGTTTCGGATCGATGAGCGCGCGAAGATTTTCGAATCCGTCGGCGGTCACCAGCCCGGCAGCCACCAGTTCCCACAACGCCTCTTCCACTTCGCTGGGCAGCCGGCCGGTAGCGCGCGCCAAGTCGCCGAAGAACGACGCCCCGTGCTCCCGGAGCGCCTGCAGGACATCGCGCGCGGGATGCGAGAGCGGCAGATCGGTGGTGACAGGTTGTCCCGCCAGCCAGCCGATCGACTCGCGCAGGAAAAATGATATCGGCGCGATTCGCGTGGGGCGCACGCGCCGGCCGCTGTCCTCGTGCATCGCCGGGTGCGCCGACAATCGCCCCCACATCACTTCACCGGAGAGGCACAGCTCATCCAGATCCTCGGGTTTGTACCTGGCCACGCGGTGCGCGAGGATTTCCGGCTCCCATGCCGACGCCGGAATCTCGTAGCCCTGCAACTGGCGGACGATCTGCAGCACGCCATCGGGGCCATGAAGCTGGCGGCCCGGAACCAAGTGCTGCCAGCGGCACAGGAAGCGATGAAAATCGAGCGCGGAGACGGGCTCGATTTCGCGCCGCAGATCTCCGATGGTCGCGCGGTGAATGCGCGCCAGGATTCGCCGATTGCACCACTCCTGCTCGCCCTGGCCTTCGGGAACGGAGAAGCGGCCGCGCAGGACCTGGCCTTCGGCTTCGAGCGTGAGCAGGGCGCGTTCCACGTCGTCGCGGCTCAGCGCCAGACGGTCCGCGACCGCGCCGGCGGTCACCGGCCCGAGCGATTCCATCCAGCCGCGGATGGTCGCGACGTGATCGTCAATGGAGCCGAGGCGCTCGGTGGCCACCCAGAATGGCTGTTCGTTGCGTGCAACCACGGAAGCGCGCCCGGTGGACTCCAGTTCGTCGAAATAGCCGCGCCACTCGTCCGCCGGCGGCAGTGTCACCAGCGTGAGCAGCGCATCGTGCAACTCGTCGGCGTCGCGCACCTCCGGCCACGCTTCGGCGGAGATGCGGGCAATCGCGGCGGGGTCGAGAATCCCCGCACCACCGACAAAATCGGTTCTCAGCGAGCTGCGCAACTGCACCGCGCGCGCGCGTCGCTCCTCCAGCGGGACATCGTCGAGGAACGCGTACGGATTCGCGCTGAGAATCTCGTGCGAGAACGGCGACGGCGCGGAGGTTTCGATGGCCACGGTGCGAATCGCGCCCGAGCGAATCGCCTCGATCACGCGGATCAGCCCGTCCACGTCCATCGCCTCGCGCAGACAGTTGTCGATGGTCTCGTTCACCAGCGGATGGTCGGGGACGCGAATCTCGCCGGTGAGGTTTTCGCCGCAGGCCGCCTGATCGGGGAAGACGGAGGCCAGCAGGTCGTCGGAGCGCATGCGCAGGATGGGCGCGGGCACCTTGTTCCCGCCGCGATAACGCAGAATGGCCAGCGCGCGCGACGCGTTCCAGCGCCAGCGAGCCGCGAACATGGGCGCGGCGAGCAGGGCCTGGGTGAGCACTGGCGTGACCGTTTGCGGGTGCAGAAACTCGAAGACCAGCTCCAGCGGGAAGGCGTGCAGCTCGCTCAGCGAGATGAGAATGCCGTTGTCGGTGGCGGCGGCCTGCAGCTCGAAATTGAAGGTGCGGCAAAATCGTTTGCGCAGCGCCAGTCCCCAGGCGCGGTTGATGCGCGAGCCGAACGGCGCATGGATGACGAGCTGCATGCCGCCGCTCTCGTCGAAGAAGCGCTCGGCGACTATGGTTTGCTGAGTTGGCAGCGCGCCCAACGCTTCGGCGCCGGCGTGCACGTACGCGATGGCCTGCTTCGCGCCCGCTTCGTCCAATCCGCATTCGTCGGCGAGGAACGCCGGGACGCGCGGCGCAAGCCGCGTCTCTTCGTGAACATCCGAAAACGCGGCTGACGCCGCGTGTCCGGGGACGGCCCCTTGCGCTGCGGCGGAGCCCCGGTCCTCCTGTGGTCTGGCGGCCTGAGAGGCCGCCGCAGGCTGAGAGCCTGCCCCACCCGGGGAGAGAATCAACTCGCGGGTTTCGGATACGCTTCGGGAGAGCTCCGCCGATCGCCCCGGCGCTTCGCCCAGCCAGAAGGGCACCGATGGCGGCGCGCCTTTCGCATCTTCCACCCACACGCGGCCGCTGGAGACGCGCTTGATGCGCCAGGATTGCGTGCCCAGCAGGAACACGTCGCCGCCCTGGCTCTCGGTGGCGAAGTCCTCATCCACTGTGCCGACGCTGCGGCCATCCGGTTCGGCGACCACGGCGAAATTGCTGTTGTCGGGTATCGCTCCGCCGGAGGTAATCGCCGCCAGACGCGCGCCGCGCCGGCCGCGCACTTTTCCGTTCACCCGATCGCGATGCAGGAACGCCCCGCTGCGTCCGCGCGAAGTGGCGATGCCGTCGGAAAGCATCTCGATCAGCGCGTCAAAATCGCGGCGCGGCAGATTGCGGTACGGCCACGCCGAGCGCACCATGCGCCACAGAGCTTCCTCGTCCCACGGCTCGCACGCGGCCGCCGCGACGATCTGCTGCGAAAGAATATCCAGCGCGTTCTCGGGAATGTGGATGCGCTCCAGCTCGCCCGCGCGGATGGAGCGAATCAGGGCCGCGCATTCGACGAGCTCGTCGCGCGTGGTGGCGAACAGACGGCCTTTCGGCTTCGCGCCGATCCAGTGGCCGGAGCGCCCGAAGCGCTGCAGGGCCACGGCAATCGATCGCGTCGAGCCGATCTGCACCACCAGATTCACGGTTCCGATGTCGATGCCCAGTTCCAGCGACGCCGTCGCCACCACGGCGCGAAGATCGCCGTTTTTCAGCCGCGTTTCCGCATTCTGACGAAGCGTTCGCGCGAGGCTCCCGTGATGGGGAAGGACAAGTCCCTCCCCGAGCCGCTCGCCGAGAGCGTGCGCGATCTTCTCGGACATGCGCCGCGTGTTGACGAACACCAGCGTGGTGCGGTGGGCGAGAATCAGCTCGGCGAGGCGATCGTAAATCTCCGCCCACATCTCGTGCGAAGCGATGGGGCCCAGCTCGTCGCGCGGCACGAGCACCGCAAGATCCATATCGCGGCGATGGCCGATGTTCACGATGGCGGTCTGGGGTCCGAGGAACCGCGCTACTTCTTCAATGGGCTTCACCGTTGCCGAAAGGCCGATGCGCTGCGCCCGCAATGAGGTCAGCGCATCCAGCCGCGCCAGCGTCAACGCCAAGTGCGAGCCACGCTTGTCGTCGGCCATGGCGTGAATTTCGTCCACGATGACGGTTCGCGCGGTCCGCAGCGCCGCCCGCGACTTTTCCGCGGTCATCAATATAAAGAGCGACTCGGGCGTGGTCACCAGAACGTGCGGCGGTTTGCGGCCCATCTGCTGCCGCTCCCAGGCCGGCGTGTCGCCCGTGCGCACGGCGGTTCGGATCGGCGCCAGCTTCACGCCGCGGCGATCGGCCAGCTCGCGAATCTGCGCCAGCGGAATCTCCAGGTTCTTATGAACGTCGTTGCTGAGCGCCTTCAGCGGCGACACGTAGACGACGCGGATCTCATCCGGCAGCGTGCCGCATCGCGCTTCCCCTACAAGCGCGTCGAGGCAGATCAGGAAGGCCGCCAGCGTTTTTCCCGATCCGGTGGGCGCGGAGATCAGCACGTCGCCGCCATCGCGGATGCGCGGCCAACCCTGCGCCTGCGGTTCGGTGGGCGTGCCCAGCGTCTCCTGGAACCATTCCTCCACCAGCGGATCGAAATGCGACAACATAGGAACTACAGGACTCAGTTTCAATGGTACAGGGCGAGAAAGTCAGTGTATTCGATACCACGCTGCGCGATGGCGAGCAGGCCGCCGGCACCCGTCTGGGGAGCCGCGAGAAGCTGGTGGTGGCGAGGCAGCTTGCGCGCCTGAGGATCGACGTCATCGAGGCTGGCTATCCAGCGTCGTCGCCGGAGGACTTCGAGGCGGTGCAGTTGATCGCGCGGGAAATCGAAGGCCCCACGATCTGTGCTCTGTCGCGCGCGGTGGCGAGCGACATCGAGGCATGCGGACGGGCGCTCGCGAAGGCGCGGCGGCCGCGCATCCACACCGGCATCGGCGTTTCCGACATCCACATTCTGGGCAAGTTCCGCGACGAGAAATACGGCTCGACGCTGGAGGAGAAGAAAGCGCGCATTCTGGAGATGGCCGCCGACGCGGTGAAGCTTGCGAAGCAATTCGCCGACGACGTGGAGTTCTATGCCGAGGACGCCGGCCGCTCCGATCCGGCTTATCTGTTCGAGATGCTGCGCGTGGCCATTGACGCTGGAGCGATCGTGGTCAACATTCCCGACACCACCGGCTACACCGTGCCCGAGCAGTACGGCGCGCTGATTCGCTCCATTCGCGAGAACGTGCCAGGCATCGAGCGCGCCACCATCAGCGTGCATTGCCACGACGATCTCGGCATGGCCGTGGCCAATTCGCTGGCCGGCGTGCTGAACGGCGCGCGCCAGGTGGAAGGCACCATCAACGGCATCGGCGAGCGGGCTGGGAACGCAGCGATTGAAGAAGTGGTGATGGCGCTGCGCACGCGCGGCGATTACTTTGGCGTGCACACCGATATCGAGGCGCGCGAATTTTATCGCACCAGCCGGCTGGTTGCGGAGATGCTCGGGATGTCCGTTTCGCCCAACAAGGCCGTGGTGGGCGACAACGCTTTCGCGCACAGCTCGGGCATCCACGTGGACGGCTTCCTGAAGAAGCGCGAGACTTACGAGATCATGCGGCCCGAGGACGTGGGATTCACCGAGAGCCGCGTGGTGCTGACCGCGCGCACCGGCCGCCACGGACTGCGCGATCGGCTGGAGAAACTCGGCTACACGCTGTCGCCGGAGGAGCTGGACCGCACCTATGAGCGCTTTCTCGCCATCGCCGACAAGAAGCAGGAGGTCTTCGACGAAGACCTGATCGCCATGCTGCACGATGAGAACCGGGTGGCGCCGGAGACGTTCAGCCTGGAGTATCTGCACTTCAACAGCGGGACGGCGGCGATCCCGACGGCGACGGTGCGGCTGCGCGTGCGCGGCGAAATGCGTCAGGGCGCGTCCATCGGCGACGGGCCGGTGGATGCAGCGTACAAAGCCATTGCAGCGGTCACGCAGCATTGCGCGCGGCTCGAGCGCTACGACATCCGCGCGGTGACCAGCGGCACCGAAGCGATGGGCGAGGTCACCGTGCAGCTTGAGGAAGGCGGCCGGCGAGTCAAGGGGCGCGGTGTTTCGACGGACGTGATCGAAGCGAGCGCGCGGGCGTACATCGATGGGCTGAACAAGCTGGCGTGAAGGAACGAGTCAGCGGGATTTGAGCGACCTTTGTCTTCCAAGTCTCCTGCGGGTATCGCGGCGTGTTCGGATCGTTTGTCGTGTCCCGCACGATTCGCACTTCCAGAATCGCCTTCCTTGAAGATTATGCGTTGTGCCCTCTCTGAGCCGACCGCATTTAATGCAATAGTGACGGCTCATATAACCCGTTGTGCGGCTTCAATCAAGGCCAACCTAAATCGTTCAGCTCGTGGGCGAAGGGCTACTGGTATCGGTACGGAGAATGGTGCTCCACCGCCAACCTGAAGATTACGCGGTCACCCGGAATAGGGATGAACGCAGCGCAGGGCAATTCACACGCAGCTGCAAACTCCATGAAGGCTTCCTCGATGGCCTCCTCTTCGTGACTCGGAATTGCATAGCGTTCGATGGCCAGCTGTCCATCGAGAAGACCTAGTGTAGCCCGGCCCATACGTCAACGATAGAGTCGGTCGCGCTGCCAGTCAATGGTTGGCAACTGCAAGCGCAGGCCCGCCAGATCACGAGCGGGCCACGTGCCATCTCCAGACTGCCTTTCCTTTGGCCGCCTGACCGGGAAGCAGGAATGTCTTTGGCAACGAGCCCGTGCCGCAAAGCTTGAACGAGCCGAAGTCTTTGTACCAGTCGCCTTCGGGCAACTCCGGGTTAGACGCAATCCACATACGAAGGTCATCGATGTCGGCAAGACTAATGGCCCGGTCATGCATCCGGTCGATCAGGTGACGTCGCACGCCGGCTGGCAAATTGTCCCAGCGGATTCTCGGCATCAGCCGAAGACCATTCGTCCCAGTTGATCTCCCAGGCGCTGCACCTCCTCGGGGTCGGTGGCGCTTCGGAAGCGCTTGGCGAGTTCGAAAAACTCCTGCTGTCTCCGCTTCTCGGCGGCGATTCCGTTTTCGACGAGCTCGACCAGCATCCGATTGGCGCTGACGCGACGGGTCTTCGCCATCGTGCGGACCTGATGTGCAACGCTGGACGGAAGGCTGACGCTCTGCCGAACTACTTTGGATGCAGGCACGACACCATTATGCACCAGATTGGTGCCCAATGTCTCATGCCGCCTGCTGGGGGATGGGCGCATCCGCTGACACCACCGGCGGCGAGAAACTGCGGATTCCCTCTTCCTCGCTGGAGACAACTTCGCACAGCGCATACAGGCTCAGCATCTGCAGGAGGCTTTCCGTGCGCTTGCCAAGATGAATCAGCTTTAACGTTCCGCCGTGATTGCGGCACGCCGTGTGCGCGGCGACCAGTTCCCCGATGCCGCTGCTGTCCAGATAGGTGACCTCGCGCAGGTTCAGGAGGATGTTCGGCTTGCCCGCGGCAATCAGCTCCTCGATCGCGGCACGGAATTCGGTGGTGGCGCGGCCCAGGGTCAGACGGCCGATGGCGGTAAGCACCGTCACGCCGTCGATCTCCCAGTTGAGGAATTGCAGACTCATCGCTCCCACACCTTACTAACCCTTACCTGACTGCCCTACGAACCTTACTAACCCATTAGACGACGCAATCACTCTTTTGGACGTAAAGAAAATGCCGCAGTTTCGCTAGTCTTTTGCCGGGTCCGTCCTGGCGAAGACGTGCCATCCCTCGAGGCCGGGTTCATGCACCCGCCTCATGGACCGCAACAGGTGAATCACCGATGGCGAGCCGGGCGGAGGGTATGTCGACGGCCAGGCGACCAGTTCAAAGTGCGGAGGCAGGCCGGCGGCGAACTGGGCCGGCGTGATGGGGCATCCGGCGTCGGCGCGTTCGGTCAACGAAACGTCGAAGTGGGTCAGATGCCCGCTGGCGAGAAGCGGGACCAATGGGTTGAACGGGAAGTATGCCCGGCCCGGATGGCTCTCTTCGTAGCGGAAGGCCGCCTCGGACGGGTTGTCGCGAATCGTGGCCAGCGCATGACGAAGGTTCCATGGAAATGGCAATGTTGCTACGACGATGCCCACCAGCAGCGCCCGCTGGACCAAGCCGAACATGGCCGACCCTCGCACCATGATGAGACCGACGGTAGCGGCCAGGGTGACGAACAGCGTAACCGCGCCGAGGTGGTTGTAATCTCCTCCCGCAGTCACCCACGCCTTGAGAGCGAAGGGCGCCTGAAACAGCGCCGCCAGCAGGAAGACCAGCCATCGATTGCCAGCCAGGATGGCACGGGCGCCGCCGGATCCCGAAATCCACACGATGGCAGCGAGCACCACAAGTGGCGGAACCACCGCGCCCAGGCTGAGGCGCTCCGCAGCCAGGCCTTCGAGCACCCGGGGGAGGCCGCCGACCGTTGGCCGATGCGTCGCCAGCCAGTACACGTTGAACCACAGGTCGCGAGGCGGCCGGAACAACAGGAGGATTGCGCCGCCGACGGCCACTCCCGCCGCGAGCTCGAAAACAAGATAACGGACGAATGTTTTCGGCCCATCGGCCAGCAACAGAAAGGCGGCGAGCGCCACGGGCACCGGGGCCATGGTTTGCTTGCACGCCACCGACAGAACCGCGAGCGCCGCCGAGACCGCCAGCGCGCGCCGGCTGAGCGGTGCGCGGCCCGTGGCGACGATTCCCGCGGCCAGCACGGATGCGCAGACCGCGCTGGCGTCGACGTGAACGTTCAGCGCCGAATAGTTGGTCCCCGGGCTGGCCAGCACCAGCGCGGCGCATGCCAGGAAACCATAGACGCCGATGAGCCGGGATTCGCCGGCCGCGCGCAGGTGCACCCACCACAGGGGCGCGAAGTACAGCGCCATGCTCAGCGCGCACGCGGCGACGATTGCCGCGGTGGGGTCGCGGAGAAACGACAGGCCGGCATAAAGCAGATGGCCGACGGGCGAATACAGCGTGCCGGCGATGGGCGCCAGCGCATGCTCCCCGGGGTAGAGATGGTAGCCGTAGGCGAGCGAGAAGCCCGGCGCCAGGCGGACCTCATTCCACATCCACTGCGGGCCGTGCACCATGCCGTAAAGCAGATTGAGGGCGACGATCAGGAACAGGAAGGGACAGACATAACGCAGAGCGCGGTCGAGCCGCGCGGCGGCATTCTGCAACGGGACAGGTTCCAACTGCCCACGGTACCACTCGATCAGAGGGAATTGAGCAAGACCACCTGCGGCCCCCACTCGGCCAGCCGCACCACGCTCAGCGACGCCGGACGGATTTCCAGACGATGCATCAGGTCGATGGGCATGCCGAGAAAGTGCACCAGGGCGAGGCGAATGGGATCGGCGTGGCTGAACAGGGCGACGGTTTGCTCGGGATGCTGGCGCGCAAGACCGGTCAGCACCGCCACCATGCGCGTCTGCACCTCCGTGGCCAGTTCACCGCCGGGCGCGCGGGTGGAACTGCGAAACGTGTTGTAGAGACGCCATTCGGGGAGCTGGTTCAGTTGCTCGATGGTCATGCCGGACCACGCGCCGAAATCCACTTCGTTCAGGGCGTCGAATACCGGTACCTTCAGCCGCAGGCGGCGCGCGAGCGGGTCGGCCGTCTCCAGGGCGCGCTCCAGAGGACTGCTGCAGATGGCGTCGATCTTCCATCCGCCCAGCCGCGCGAGCAACTCGACCGCCTGCTTCCGCCCGGCCTCGTTCAGGTGGACATCGGGAAGACGCCCGGTGATCGTGGCGCCCACGGCGTCGGTCAGACCGTGGCGGATCAGCAGAAAGGTGGTCATTGGTAACCATTGTCTCCGCACTCGCGACACGCCGGTAGTGTCTCAGTTTGATCTCGGGATTGGGAAGCGGACCTCTGGTTATTGGTCACACCGACAACGCGGCGCGCAGATAGTGTTCAACCTCACCTCCGCGCGACGTCGGCTCAAGCTATTCTGAAGAACGTGCGAGGGAGATTTGCAGCATGGCAACACTTGTCTACGGATTGAGCCAGTCTCTCGATGGCTACGTCGACCACACGACGCTTGGGCCGCCTGTGCCCGCGGTCTTCCGTCACTTCATCGAGCAGGTGCGTGGCCTGACGGGCCTCATCTACGGTCGCCGCACGTACGAGATCATGCGTTATTGGGACGAAGATCTTCCTGATTGGGACGCGGAGGAGCGCGACTTCGCGGTGGCGTGGCGGAGCCAGCAGAAGTGGGTCGTGTCGCGTTCCCTCAAGTCAGTTGGCCCCAACGCCACGCTTGTCGCGGATGACTTCGAAAAGGTGATACGCAGGCTGAAGGCTGAGGTGGCTGGCGAGATTCAAGTTGGCGGACCAGTCCTGGCGCAAAGCCTGACCGAGGCCGGCCTTATCGATGAGTATCGACTCTACCTCCGCCCCGTCGTGCTTGGTGGTGGCAAGCCATTCTTCGCCGGCCCCCGGCCGCCGCTCCACTTGGTGGCCAGCGATTTAATCGCTGATGACGTGATTCGGTTGACGTACGTTCCTGCTTAATCGCGCGACTCGCCCGACGGACTACGCTCTGAAATTCAAACTGAGACACTACCGACGCGCCGGGCGCGAACGGCTGGAGAGCGTCTGGTCGGGCACGGAGGCGCGGCCCGCTCGCGCCTGTGCGGGTCATGTCTCTGCCGCACAACGGACGCGCCGGGGGCGCGAACGGCTGGAAAGCGTCTGTCGCGCACGGAGGCGCGGCCCGCTCGCGCCTGTGCGGGTCATGTCTCTGCCGCACAACGGACGCGCCGGGCCCGAACGGCTGGAAAGCGTCTGTCGCGCACGGAGGCGCGGCCCTCTCGCGCCTGTGCGGGTCATGTCTCTGTCGCACAACGGACGCGCCGGACCCGAACGGCTGGAAAGCGTCTGTCGCGCACGGAGGCGCCACCTGTGCGGCTCTGTAGCGGTCTCTGTTCGCTATCCTGAAGTCCTGGAGCTGGAAAAAACACTTCTGCGCAAGGTGGGCGAGGCCATCCATCGCTATCGCATGATTCGCGACGGCGATCGCGTGGCCGTGGCGCTGTCGGGCGGCAAGGACTCGCTGACCCTGCTCGAGGCGCTGGTGCGGCTCCAGCAGCGCGCGCCCGTGGAATTCAGCGTGTGCGCCTTCACCGTGGAGCAGGGCAAGTTCCTGCGCCCCATCGAGCCGCTGGGCGAATACCTCAAACAGCGCGGGATCGCCTGGACGTATTTCCACGACCAGCCCTCGATTCGCCTGATCGAAGAACAACCCGATCACGGCTGCGATCTGTGCAGCCGTTATCGCCGCCGGGCGGTGTATGAGATTGCGCGCAAGCTGGGCGCCAACGTGATCGCCTTCGGCCACACCGCCGACGATTTCTGCGAATCGTTCCTGCGCAACGCCCTGTTCACCGGACGCGTGAGCGCGCTGCCTCCGGTGACTTACTCGGGGAAGAAGGACTTTCGGCTGATCCGCCCGCTGGTGTTCGTCAGCGAGAAGATCACTTTGGAGTTTGCGGCATCGCTGGGCGCGCCGGTCATCCCCTGCGGCTGCTCGCAGAAAACGGGCACGGTGCGCAGGTCGCTGCGCGCGCTGTTCGCGGAGCTGGAGATCGAGCACCCGCACCTGCAGGAAACGCTGCTCTCGGCGATGGGCAACGTCGAGCTGAAGCGCCTTCTCGACGCGCGCTATCTCGATCTGGACGGCAAAGCCGCGACGTCCGAGCTGCTGCCGATTCTGTAATTCCAACACGGTTGTGGGGCAGCCAATCATGGCTACGGCCGGCCTTCGGGCCGGCTGGCCCCGCTGGAAAGCGGGTCCGCAGGCTAAAAGCCTGCTCCGCACGGAGGGTTTGCGCTACTTCCGGAACGCCGCGCCCAGCATCGCAAAAAGCATGCCCAGCACCCATGGCGGCAGCGTAGCGAAGAACGCCTTGCCATAGGACACCTTGGCCAGTTTTGCGTAGCTGAGCACCATGATGACGATGTTCCAGATCATGAATACCGAGAAGAAGTTCAGCAGTCCGCCCAGAACCCCGGTCGCGTTGATGAAAATATCGAGCCCGAAAGGCACCTGCAACTGGTGCATGCTCTGGATATCGTCGAGGCCTTTCTGCTTCAGCACAATGACCGAGGCAACCATCTGCAGCATGGTGATCATGCCGCAGGCCAGAAGAAGGCTCAGCACGTGCGAGAACTTCGCGCGCGCGTCCACGATGGCCCCCATGGCCATCACCAGAAGCGCGGCCAGAGCGGTGATGCCCAGAACGAAGATCGGAAGGCAGTAGGCCACGATAGTCGAAATCTTCCCGGCCAGGGAAATTGCCGATTCGAGCTGCGCGCCGCTCAGGCCGCTCATGTTGGCCGGCGGGTCCACGCGCATCGCCTGCAGCGTGAAGGGAACAAGCTGAAGCTGGCAGATCACCATGACGATGCTGATCACGATCAGCGGATACACCCAGAACCACTTCAGTTGCACGCGGCGGGCGGTGCTGGCCGGATCGATGTATACGTTGAGCAGTCCGAGGATGCCCTCCTTGAGGCTGGCGGACTGTGGCGCCGGCGGCGCGGCGGGGCTGACGGGGTTGTCGCTCATGTTCGGCTCCTGGTTGTTGCTGGTTCTGGAGGATTATATCGCGTCGGCGCTTCGCTGGGTTGTAATATCGGCGAGCGGCCACCGGCGACCCCCGTACCGGAGTACCATTTCTCCGTAGTCACCATGGATGCCCCTCAGAAGACGCGCCTGATGACGGCGATGGCCACCTACGCCCTGCTGGCCACGCTCGCGGCGTTCACCTTGACCGGGCGGATGCGCATCGCCGTCTGGGTTTTTCTCGCCGGACTCGCGGTAAAGACCTGGCTCTCTTCCCTGCCCAGGCCCTGAATTCACTCTAAAACCCCCTAAGCGTACCGATATAGCAAGTAAGGCCGAGGCGGTCCAGGCGTTCCATTTCGGGATTGCATTCCCGAAGTGGAATCGAAGCGTGGCGGGCGCGTTTCAGAACGAGATCGAACGCGGTTTGCCCGGACGGCTCCGGCAGTAGGAAAGCGGGTTGCGTTGGGCCAGGACCAGGTTCGCCAAGTACCTCAGTTACAAGGCTTACCTGGCACATAGCTCGAATTGGCTACGAAACGATTCGACCGCCTTTGAGGCTTCCTGAGCCCTGGACTAAGGTTTGCTTCGGATGAGGCCGAGGCACGAACGCGATGAGAATGCAGAAAGGGTTTCTGATCACCATGAAAGTCAGAAAGTCGGAGAAGGAACAGGCAGCCCGGACCGCGTGGCGTGACCGTGTCATCCTCGATCATCTTCCGCTGGTCAAGGCCATCGCCATTCGCGTTCACGAAAACCTGCCCGTGCACGTGGAACTCGACGATCTGGTGCACGCCGGCGTTCTCGGCCTCTTCGACGCCGCGGAGAAATACAATCCCGGTAAGCAGGTGATCTTCTCCAGCTACGCCAAGCATCGCATCAAAGGCGCCATCCTCGACAGCCTCCGCCAGCTCGACTGGGCTTCCCGCGATCTGCGCCGCCGTCACAAACAGGTGGAAGCGGCCACTCGCGACCTTGCCTCCACGCTGCAGCGCATGCCCACGGAAAGTGAAGTCGCCGAAAAGATCGGCGTGGACGTGGAACGCTGGCGGCATATGATGATCGACCTGCGCAACGTCGGGCTGGTCTCGGCGTCGTCCCGCAACACCGATCATGACGATCTTCCCGCTCCCGAATTCCCCAGCAAGCCGGAAACTCATCCCGACAATCTCTGCGCTCGTTCGCAGATGCGGACGGTGCTCAGCACAGCCATGAAGGCGCTGCCGGAACGCTATCAGAAAGTAGTGGTTCTCTACTACACCAACGAGATGACCATGAAGGAAATCGGCGGAGTGCTGGGCATCAACGAAAGCCGGGTATCGCAGATCCACAAGTCGGCGCTGGAGAAGATGGCCGCGGTGCTGGAGTCGAGCGGCATTCACTCCAGCTTCGCCTTCTGCTGAGTAGGCGGTTTCGATTCCCACGCGAGGAGGCGTCGCCCGATGAGGGACGCAGGCAACATTCGGCGTCACGAGCGCAGCGAGTGCGACAAGAAGGGCCGGGCCATGTGGACGGACCGGGCCGGCCGGGACAAATACGCGATCGTTCGCATCTTCGATTACTCCGCGTCCGGTCTGCAGATGGAGCTCCCCGAAGCTGTCGATGCCCGCTCCGTGCTCAACCTCGCGTCCGACGACATGAAAATACAGGGTCAGGCGACGGTTCGGTTCTGTAAGCGCCAGGGCACGAAGTTCGTTGTCGGCGCTGAGTTTGTCGGTGGGAATGCCTGGGCGCCCCACAAGCACGTCTGGCAGTAGCGCCGTTCGGGCGGTCTTCCACGGCCGCTCTGCCACGAAAGCGCGCACAACGGGCGCGGCCGGCGTCCGGTTTCGCGTTTTCAGGGAGGACGCAGGTGCGCCCTGTGCGCTCCCGGCCGCTCAGGCATCGCCTGGTCGAAAAATCAAATCGCCCCGATAAAATTTTCCTGGTTCCGCCAGCCCTTGTCCGCCCGGCATAATCAAGTCTTATGCCACGTCGCAACCTCCTCGCCATGTCGTCGTGTGCGTTGGCACTGCTGGCTCCGACGATGACCTGGGCACAATCCTTACCACCCGCTGCCGAAGCACGGCTCGCGGCGGTGGAAACCGCAACCAAAGCGGCTCAAAGCGCGGGCGATAACGCCTGGATGCTGGTCAGTGCCGCGCTGGTGCTCATGATGACGGGGCCTGGTCTGGCCCTGTTCTACGGCGGCCTGGTTCGGCCGAAAAACGTGCTGAGCACCATGATGCACAGTTTCATCCTGATGGCCGTAGTCACGGTGATCTGGGCCGTTGTGGGATACAGCTTCGCCTTCGGGGAGGGATCGGTCTTCGTCGGCGATCTTCGATACGCGTTTCTCAACGGCGTCGGCGCGGCGCCCAACGTCGACTACGCGCCCACCATCCCGCAGGGGACGTTCATGGTGTACCAGTTGATGTTCGCGATCATCACACCGGCGCTCATCTCCGGCGCCTACGCCGAGCGCATGAAGTTCAGCGCCATGCTTCTGTTCACCACGTTGTGGATGCTGCTGGTGTACTTCCCGCTGGCGCACATGGTGTGGGGCAAGGGCGGGCTGCTGAACGCCACTCTGGGCGGGAAGGTTCCCTGCTTCGACTTTGCCGGAGGAACGGTGGTGCACATCAGCTCCGGTGTTTCGGCGCTGGTGTGTGCGCTTTATCTCGGCAAGCGGGTGGGCTATCCGCACGAGCCCATGAAACCGCACAATCTCACGCTGAGCGTCATTGGCGCGTGCCTGCTGTGGGTGGGCTGGTTTGGCTTCAATGCGGGCAGCGCGCTGGCCGCTTCGCCGCTGGCCACCAGCGCTTTCATAGCCACCCATTTCGCCACGGCGGCGGCGGTTCTCGGCTGGTTGCTCGCTGAATGGCTGCGCAACGGAAAGCCCAGCGTTCTGGGTGGTATCTCGGGCGCGGTGGCGGGCCTCGTGGCCATCACGCCGGCGTCCGGATTCGTGAAGCCGTTCCCGGCGCTGCTGATCGGGTTCGTCGCCGGCGTCGTCTGCTACTTCATGGTGGCGGCGGTGAAGCAGAAGCTCGGTTATGACGATACGCTGGACGCCTTCGGAGTCCACGGAATCGGCGGAACGATCGGCGCAATCCTGACCGGCGTCTTCGCCACCCGCCTGATCAACGACTGTCTGAACGGGAAGCCGCTGGGCCTCGTGGACGGCAACCCGTCTCAGGTGCTCAATCAATGCGTCGGAGTGCTCATTTCGTGGACCCTGGCCGCGGTGGGCACATTCCTGATCCTGAAAATCTGCGATTTGCTGCTCGGCGTGCGTGTGAATGCGGAGCAGGAAGAAGAAGGTCTGGACCTCAGCCTCCACGGCGAAGAAGGTTATAATCTCGAAGCGTAAAATCGGAGACGTAACCTTTATGAAAAAGATTGAAGCCGTGATTCAGCCGCACAAACTGGAAGACGTCAAGGCCGCGCTGAAGGCCATTGGCATCGATGGCATGACCATCACCGAGGTCCGCGGACACGGGCGCCAGAAAGGGCACAAAGAGATCTATCGGGGCATGGAGTACGAAGTGGACCTCCTGCCCAAGATGAAGATCGAAATGGTGGTGCCGTCGGCGCGCTCCGAAGAGGTGGTTCAGACCATTCTGAATTCCGCACGAACCGGCAAGATCGGCGACGGGAAGATATTTCTCTACGACGTCGCCGAGGCGATACGGATTCGCAACGACGAGCGCGGAGAGGGCGCGCTCTGACCAATACAAGACTTCAGGCACAACCCGCTTCTCAGCCCGCGGCGCCAGCCCCGCCGTGGCAACCCGAAGGCGCGCGCGAGGAGCTTCTGCGGCGTGCGAGCGAAGTGGACGGCACGGTCGTCGCGACATATGAGAAGATCCGCCCGCCGGTGACGGTGGTGGCGGTGGGCGGCTACGGGCGCCAGGAGCTGTTCCCCTATTCCGACGTCGATCTGCTGCTGCTCAACGCCGCGCCGGACGAATCGAAGGAGCAGCGGGAACTGATTTCCGAGTTTCTGCGGGCGCTGTGGGACGAGGGGCTGCGGGTGAGCCAGTCGGTCCACACCGTGGAGGATTGTCTGGAGCTGCATCAGGGCAATCTGGAGCTGACCATCAGCCTGCTCGATCACCGTTTTCTGTGCGGCGACCGTGCGCGACATGGCCGGCTGGCGGCGGAGCTGCCGAAGTTCCTGCACCGCGAGCGCGTCGGATTGATGGATCAGCTCTGCAGGATGACCCGCCAGCGCCGCGCGAAGTTCGGCGACACCATCCACCATCTGGAGCCGAACGTAAAGGAGCATCCGGGTGGGTTGCGGGATTTGCACGCGATCCGCTGGCTGGCCACGTTGCGCGAGTCGCCCGCCGACTATTTTCCGGAAACCGCCGCCGGGTGGTTGTACTCAATTCGCATCTTCCTGCATCGCGCGGCGGGGCGCGACGCCAATCTTCTGACGTTCGACCTGCAGGAGGCCATCTCGCCCGAGCCGGCGGCCTGGATGCGCGAATACTATCGCGGCGCTCGCGAGATCTGGCGCTCGGCCAATCAGGCGATGGAGGCGTCGGAACGCCGCGATCTGGGCCTGTTCTCGCAGTTTCGGGACTGGCGGGGGCGCGTCTCCAACAACGAATTCACCGTATCGCGCGAGCGCGTGCTGCTGCGCGAGCCGCTGGAACTGGAACGGGACCCCGAATATCCGATTCGCCTGATGCAGTTTCTGGCGCGCCACAAGCTGCGCCTCGCCCGCGAGACCGAAAACCGCATCACCGCCGCGCTGGGCGGGATGTGGCTCAACCGGCAGCCAACGTGGCCCTCGTTGCGTACCCTGCTGACTCTGCCTTACGCAGCGGGAGCGCTTCGCGTCATGCACGAAACCGGCATGCTCACGCGGCTGATCCCCGAGTGGAGCCGCATCGATTGCCTGGTGACTCGCGATTTCTATCACCAGTACACGGTGGACGAACACACGCTGGTGACGCTGGAAGCGCTGGAGGAGCTACGCGATTCCAAAGACGAGGAGCGGCAGAGGTTCCGGACTCTGCTACACGAGACCGCAGCGTGGGAAACGCTGCGTCTCGCGCTCCTGCTCCACGACATGGGCAAAGGCGGCGGAACCGGCGAGCACACGCGCGAATCGGTTCGCCTGGCGGCGGCGGTGATGGAACGGCTGGGCGTGCCCCAGGCCGAGCGCGAGACCGTGGCCTTTCTGATCGAGCATCACCTGGATTTGTCCGGCATCATGAACTCGCGCGATCTCATCGATCCGGGCACGGCGCGCTACATCGCCGAGCGCATCGGGACGGTGGAGCGGCTGCGCATGCTCACCTTGCTCTCGTGGGCCGATATCAGCGCGGTGAACGCATCGGCCATGACGCCGTGGCGCCTGGAGCAGCTCTGGCTCACCTATCTGGCCGGGTACGACGAGTTCACGCGCGAGCTGCACACCTCGCGCATTCGCGAGCCGCGCGTGCCCGCCGAAGTCGCTCCCTTCCTCGAAGGCTTTCCGACGCGCTACCTGAACACGCACAGCGAAAGCGAGATTCGGGCGCATTACGATCTTTGGAACGCGAGCAGGACCGCGGGGCTGGCGATCTCCATCGACCGCTCGGAAGGAACCTGGCGGATGACCGTGATCACGCACGACCGCCCGTATCTTCTGGCGTCGCTTTCCGGCACGCTGGCGGCTTTCGGTCTGAACATCCTCAAAGCCGAGGCGTTTTCAAATTCGCAGGGGATCGTGCTCGACACCTTCGCCTTCGCCGATCCGCATCGCACGCTGGAGCTGAATGCATCCGAAGTGGACCGGCTGCGCGATACCGTGCGCCGCACCGTAACCGGCAAAGTGGATGTGAGGAAGCTGCTCGCCGGCCGCCGCAAGCCGGCCATCACCGACGGCGCGCAAATTCCGCCTTCCGTTGCCTTCAATAATGAGGCCTCCGAGACGTCTTCGCTGATCGAGATCGTCGCGGTGGACCGGCCGGGGCTGCTGTACGATCTCACGTCGGTGCTTTCGTCGGCGGGCTTGAACATCGAGGTAGTGCTGATCGACACCGAGGCGCACAAAGCTTTGGACGTATTCTACGTGACGCATCAGGGCGCGCGGGTGCCTCTGGCCATGCAACCGGAAATACGCAAAAAGCTGCTGGCGGCCTGCGCGTAGGGACCGCCGGCTTCACTTGCCCGAAAGCCGGTCCAGCAGCGCGCTCGCCTCGGCGGCCGGAACGGAGACTTTCGCTCGAACCCGCAACGCAAGCCGTCCGTTGCCGGCATCCGCGAAACTCGCTTCTTCAATGTTCGCCATGCCCCGAACCGCCGGCGGGATGGTCTGCCGGAGATTCAACTTTTCGAGCGCTTTGGTCAGCTTCTCGCGCAACTTCTCCGCGAAATCGGGCGAGCGGAGCAGCTCCGCGATGCTGCCATCCGCCTGAATGTCGCCGAGGGTGGTCTCGAGTCGCAGCGTATTGCCGTCGATCGCGCGCGGCGTCAGGCGCACCTGCACGGTTCCGTTGCCGCCCGCGAGTCTTTTCGCAAGGTCCTTGTGGAACGCCTTGACGCAGACCCATTTCTCGTAGTGAAGACTGGTAGTCAGGCTGCCGGATGAAGCAGCGGGCGCGAGCGTCGCCTGGCCGATGGCCAGCCGGTCGCCGCAGCGCTCATCGCGATTGAGTTCAGCGCGCAGGATGGGCGTGATGCGGTCCTGCAGATCGCCCAGATCCGCGCGAAGGTTCACCTCGAAGGCGCTCCGGCCCGGATCGGCGGGAATGCGATCCACCGAACCGGAAACGGCAATCGCCACGGTCTGATCGTCCACTTGTAGCGAAGTGCGCAACACCGGCAGCGTAATGGCGCGGTCCGCGGCGAACGCGCTCGTTAGAATGATGGGGAAAAGAAAGATCGCAGCACGCAAACTATCTCAACGCCCCTGCCCCACGCTATGTTTCCGTGCCGCTTGTAAGGATTGGTAAGCGGTTCACGGCCGCTTCAGCCAGGTGATGCTTCGCGGAGGCGTCCGCTCGCAGGCCATGCTGTCGGTGACGCCGGAAGCGATGAGCGCGCAGGCGTTGCCCGTGGCGGTGCGCAGCGCGAATTCTTCGCTGCTGCCCGACGCCGTGCGGCAGGAGGAACGTCCCTGAAAATCCATGCACACTTCCACTTTGTATTTCGCCAGCCCCAGCGTGGCGTGAATCAGCGCAAACACAATAACGCCGACGACGGCCAGCGAGAGCAGCACCCACCAGAGTTTCTTCAGGCCGCGCCTCCGGTGAAGAAACCACCCATGTGGCGGAATTTCGCGTAACGTTGCTCGATGCACTGTTCCGGGCCGAGGCCGGAAAGGTCCAGCAGCGCCTCGCGGAGCTGGTGGCGTACTGCCTCGGCGGCGGCGTCCCAGTCGTTCTGGGCCCCGCCCGGCGGTTCGGCGATGATGCCATCGATAAGCTCCAGCCCGAGCAGATCGGGCGCGGTGAGTTTCAGCGCCTCAGCCGCGCGGGGCGCTTTGCCCGCGTCGCGGTAAATGATGGCCGCGCAGCTCTCCGGCGAGATGACACTGTAGATGGCGTTCTCCAGCATGTATACGCGATTGCCCACCGCGATGGCCAGCGCGCCGCCGCTGCCGCCTTCGCCGATCACCACCACAATCACCGGCACGCCCAGCCGGGACATCTCGCGCAGGTTAACGGCGATGGCTTCCGCCTCGCCGCGCTCCTCGGCGTCGATGCCGGGATAAGCGCCGGGGGTGTCGACAATGCTGATCACCGGCCGGCCGAACTTCGCCGCGAGCTTCATCAACCGCAGCGCTTTGCGATAGCCCTCCGGCTTGGGCATGCCGAAATTGCGGTGCAGCTTCTGCTTCGTGTCGCGGCCCTTCTGCTGAGCCACTACCATCACTGGCCGGGCGTCGAGCCAGGCCATGCCGCCGACAATGGCCGGATCGTCGGCGTAACCGCGGTCGCCGTGCAATTCCTGAAAACCGGTGAAGATGCGCTGGATGTAATCGAGCGAGTGCGGACGCTTCGGATGCCGCGCCAGTTGCACTCGCTCCCACGACGGGTTCGTCGGAGGCGGCTGTGGCACGGCCTCGGGTTGTGGCTGATCGGCCATGGACCTTCCTATTCGTGCGCCGAGTACTGGCTTTGCGGCGGGTTGAGCTTGATCTCCACCGTCTTCTCCGGCTCGTCGATATCGAAGATCTGGCCGAAAGTCTGATAGTTGCTGGCGATCACCTGAATCTGGATTTTGCCCTGGGGAATCTGCGGGATCTTCACCAGGCCTTCCTGGGTGGTGTGCAGCTCCCAATGGGTGATGATCTTTTTGCCGAGCTTGAGCTTGGCGTGGCCAGAGACGAAATTGACCACGACCGAGGCCTGGTCGATGGGCCTGCCCGACAGGGTGGTGACCTTCACCGTGATGGCCGTCATGGGCGGTCCGGCCACGAGCGGCGCGCCGAGCCCAATCAACAGAGCAAGTGCCTTTCGGATCATGATTGCCTCGAAGACCCATTATGGCAGGCGGCTTACGGCGCCGGGCGGCGGGATGTCAGCCGGTTATCGCGGGACGCACCGCGCGCCCAGCGCCCGGCGTAGCGTCCAGCTATCTTTGCGCAGCGGCCGCGAGGGGTCCAGGAAGCGTAATCATACCGTCGGCGATTGTGCCGCGCCATTTATTGGGTCGTGCTCGCCCGGAAACTCCTGGTAATGGACCTCGTATCCCTTCGCGATCAGAACGTCCCGGAGGTGGCGATTCGGAGCGAGAATGTTGGCGCCCCGCCCAGTGAAGTCCAACTCATACAAGCCGGCATCCATGCAAAACCTGAGATTCAGTTTCGGCGCGTGCGCAAAAAGCCCGGCAAGCCAGTCCGGCGGCACGAATTCATCTTCGCTCGGGTTGTACCAGAATGCTCCCGCCTGGCTCAGAACCGTTCCGAACGTCTCCGGATGGCGAACGGCGGTGCAGGCTGCTGGTCGTCCGGATTGGCCAGAGCAAAGCGCCGCCAGTAAACCAGGACGCTTTTCGTTTCGGGGCGCCCTCGCCAGACGAACGTCACGAGGTTTACGTCGCTGGAACCTCATCCACCGTGGCGCCGCCTTCAAGGTTTGCGAAGAGAGCCGATACCGGCACACGAGTTCCTCGAAACACCCAGGCGCCGCTTACGCAATCGCGGCGCCGTTCGACTTGCGGGCAGGTGCTCCAGTCGATCATGGCGAATCCCCCAGTCATTATCGCCCCGGCTCGTTGCGAATGGCGCCAGTGCGAATAACTCACGCGTCCTTGACACGAGCTCCAGGTCTTCCTCATTCCGCGCGCCGGTCGGGAATACCATCCGGGCGCTCAATCTCGCGCGCCCGCCGTCTTCGGATTTGCGCACTTATCGCGTCTCTGAGTTCGCCGCTCTTGGTGTACCAGTAGAACGCGAAGACCCAGATGGCGGCGGCCTCCACCCAGAAAACCGACGACCCGAAAGGCCGTCTGAGTACGCCGGCGTTCAGCAGGACGGCAAGGATTGGAAACGCAACGAGCGCGATCCCGATCGTGGTGTATTTCAAACGGTAGGCCCGTTGTCTCTCCGGCGGCGCCAGGCCGAGGTTCAGAGAGTCGTCCTGGCAGAGCCAGCACGCCAGGGCGATCATGACGAAAAACGTCACCGCGAAGACGTCATGCGGCGAAACGTCCTTGCCCAGGAACCACCAGCTCGGGCGCCAACAGAACGGATTCACCGCCGTCAGCACGGCGAAAATCGCGGCGCCGTTGAGCAGGTAGTCTTCCCGGTCGCTGAGCCCCTTGTACGCAAACAGACAGGCGGCAACGCTGAACAGAACGCCGACAAACCAGTCCCGCATGCCGGTGGCGTAGTAGGCGCTCAGGGAATTCTGCAGCCCGACCTTATAGACCCAGCACCCGCCGATCCACAACAGCGGCGGGAATGCCACGGCAATTCCAACAATTGCCCAGCGCAGGGTGAAATAGGTCGCGGTAATTGTTTTGTCGAGATCGAACTCGCCAGTTACGGTTAGCCGAGTCATGGGGCATATTGTACATGACTCGCCCGGCGGAACGGCTCTACTTCTGCACGAACTGGTCGATGCGGGAAATGGCCGCCGGCGCGGTCTGCGCTTCGGCTGGGCGCAGCAGCGTCCAGCGGTGCGAGTTGCTGAATATGGCGCTGCGGTTTCCGAGATCCATCTGCCGCTCGCGCGGCATCTGGCGGAGGCGCTCGCGCACTTCGCCCATTCGCCGGGCGAAGAGCTTGCTTTCGGCCAGCTCCACCAGCAGGCTTTGATCGTCCCAGCGGAAGAGGCGGTTCGGCGAGGGCAGAAGCTGGGAGAGATCCTGCGCGAACGCCGAAACAAAGCGCTCCGCGGTGATGTGGTTGAAGCGCAACTTGATGGTGGGAATGAGATCCAGAACAATCACCGCCATGGCCGACTCGCCGTTGCTCACAGCCTCGGCAACGCTTTTCTCCGCCTCAGTGCGCGTGGCCATGCCGGTGCGGGCCAGCGCGAACCCTTCCTGCACTCGCTGGGCGCCGCTGCCCAGTTCGCTGATGCGGCGGGCGGCCTCCTGCTGCTCCTTTATTCTTTCCTCGCGCACGCACGCCATGCAGGAGTTGAGGCGAGTCTTCAGCGCTACGATATCGCTCAGAGCGGACGCGTGTTTCAGGTCGTTTTCCACCTGCTTCAGGCGGATGACCGAGCGTTCGCTGCCGCTGAACAGAACGCCGATGGTCTCATTCAGCATGGCCACCATCTTCTGAACTTCGGAAGCCTCGCTGTGCTGCACCTGATCGCGCACCTGCCGGAACTGCTTCAGCAGAGCGGCCGCGTCGTCCACGGTTTTGGAAATGTCGTCCGGCAGGGCGTCGCCTTCCAGACGATCGCGCAGTTTGCGGGTCTCCACGGCGAACGGCCGAAACGCGCTGTGCGGTTCGTTGAAGACCTGCTGTTCGAGGCCATCGAGCAACGCGGTGGTGAGTTGCGCGAGCGCGCCGCAGAATGCGTGGGCCGCGTCCGCGTCCCCGGAGGCGGCGGCAGATTCGCCGTACAGGTACTTCCTCAGGGTGATCATGCTTTGACATCTATCGGCAGATCACCCGTTTCTCTTGAGAGTGCAGGGCTTACCCCTTGCCGGCCGCCACCAGCTTCACGCCGGGCGCCTCGGTCCTGATGCGCACCGGTTGCAGTCCCGGCTTCCCTGAGCGGGCAAAGGTCAACCGGTACTGTTCATTGAGCCGGGCGCTCAGGTCGGCGAGGAATGGCTGAATGTCAACCGGATTCCACAGCCCTTCGTCCCAGGTCTTGCCGCCGGTCTGATCGGTCAGGCGAGTCAGATAGCCCTGCGACAACGTGGTGCTCCACGGGCCGCGGCCGATGCCATGCGCGTCGCCCCAGTAAATGGTGTACACAATCACGCCGGCGCGTTGCGCGTCTGCAACCGCGGCGTCCAGATACGGGTCGGCAAGGTCGGGCTCCCGGTAATACAGGTCCACGCCGCTGGTGATGAGGAGTATTTCACGCCGTCCCAGCGATGCCGGCCACTTCTTTTTGATCAGCTCGGAAATCGACATATACGGACTGGGCGACTGGCCTGGCGATGCCAGGGGCGTTCGGAACGCATGCGCGGCGCGATCGTGATCGGCCGTGGGTGTCTGGGTGATTTGCACCGTGCCATAGTTCAGGTAGCCGACGCCGATCTCGGTGGTCGCCGGCTGATTCGCGATGAACTGGCGAAGGTCGCCGAGCTGATTGGCGAAGCCCTGGCCCACTGCGTCATCGATCAGGATATAAAGCTGAAGCGCGGCCTGATCGCCCTTCAACGGAACCCAGTCAAGCACCTGGCGGCGCTGGTTATCCTGCCAAACCATGACCTCGTTTCGATCAACCGGCGACGCGGCCCCGCCGTGTTTCGGCTCCGCGGTGACCACCATGCTGACCTGGGCCGCCGCCAGCGAGGTGACCAAGGCGGCTCCAATAAGGAGTTTCATCACACACCTTCCCTGGAGCCTGTTGAAAGACGCTATTTCTGTACCACTCCCTAGCGGTCGTGGCTCGGTAAGGCAGCTCCCTCATTCTGAGCCGGGCGCTTTTCAACAAGCTCCTATTGAGTTGGATGTGCGGGAAGTGGGCGGGTTCCGTTGAGTAACAGCACAGCTGCGTGCGCGGGCACGCGGATTTCAATGGCGCCATCCGCAACCTCGACGGGCTGCGCCGCGTCCAGAATGTCGGTGAGTTGTGCGCCGTTGGACAGACCGGCGGCCGCCACGGGGATGCGCAGAGTCTCCGCGGACGATCCTTCGTGGAACACGGCGATCGCGCGGTCGTTCCCGGCAACGCGCGCGAAGGCATAAGCCTGATCGGTCTCCAGCAGGTTCAGCAAACGGCCTCGGCGCAGAGCGTCCGAATGCGCGCGGATCTCGGCGAGCCGCCGCAAGCGATCAAAGAGCCGGTTCTCGTCCGCGGTCCTGCCGGAGGCTTCGAACGCATTGCGCGGATCGCCCGGCCAGCCGCCCGGGAAATCGCGGCGGTTATCGGGATCGTCGCCGCCGGGCATCCCGATCTCATCGCCGTAATAGATCATCGGCGTGCCGCGAAACGTGAACAGGAACGTGAACGCGCGCGCCAGATCGTCCATGGTGGCGCCCGGCTCGTTCATGAATCGCGCCACATCGTGCGTACCCAGAATGGTCACCAGGCGGGCCGGGTCTGGATAAAGCGAATCGTGCGCCGCCATCTGCGCGAGCTGAACGGGAGAAGCATGATGCGCGAAGACCCGGCGCAGCGGGTAGAACATCGGGTAGTCGAAAACCGTGTCGATACCGGTATCGACGCCGTCGAAGCCCTTCCGCCCTCCCTGGTAGAAGGCCGCGAGCGAGGGATCGCCGTCCAGCACCTCCCCGACGATGCGCACCTTCGGGTAATCGCGATGGATCGCGCCGGTCCAGTCGCGCCAGAACGTGCGCGGGACATAAGGTACCGTGTCTTCGCGAATGCCATCGATGCCGGTTCGGCCGATCCACCACAGCGTGTTCTGGATGAGATAGCGCGCCGCCTCCGGATCGTTCTGATTGAGATCGGGCAGGATGTTCGCGAACCAGCCGTCGAGCGTCGAGCGGCGCAGTTCGGGCGTGGCGTGCGGGTCCAGCAGCGTCCAGGTTTGCCAGGTGTTGTTGAGGTGGTCTTTCTCGGTCCCGTGAAACCATGTGGGCGTGGGCGGATCGGAGACCCACGGATGATACGGCCCGGTGTGATTGGCCACTTCGTCCTGGATCACTTTGACGCCGATGCGGTGGGCGTCCTCGATGAGTTCGCGATACTCGGCCAGCGTGCCCAGATGCTCATCGACGCCGTAGAAGTCGATCGCGCCGTAACCGTGGTAGTCCGTGATCGGTTCGCCATGATCCCGCTCGCGCTCGTTCAGCCGGTTGGCGTTGTCGTAGATCGGCGTGAGCCAGATGGCGGTGACGCCGAGATTCTTAAGGTAAGGGAGCTTCTGGCGCACACCGGCCAGATCGCCCCCGTGATAATAGCGGGGCTTGCTGCGATCAAAGAGCCCGCGCGAAATCGCCGGGTCGTCGTTGGAAGGATCTCCATTAGCGAAGCGGTCCGGCATGATCAGATAGACGACGTCGTCGGGCGAGAAGCCCTGGCCACCGCCGGAAAGAGGCTTCGTGATGGCGAAGGGAGCTTGGGTGGCGCCCTCACTCGACCAAACGCGCAGCTCGCAAGGATCCGCGTGTGTTCCGGCCGGAATCGAGACATCCACGAACAGATAATCGCCGTTCGCGCTGGCCGCAGCCTTCCCGGCGCGCAGTGCAGAACACGCCCGCACCTGCGCCGCGCCGAGGTGGTGGCCGGTCAGCAGCAGCCGAATCGTGGTGGCGTGTCGCGGAGAGACCCAGTCCGGCGGCTCCACTTTCGAAACCACCGGCGGGGCCGCGTAACACACGGAGAGCGCGAGCGCGAACAGGAGTGCGCGTTTCATGATGGGCAAACGGGCGCGCCCGGGGTCTGTGGCCGCGCCCGTCTCCGCGGGTGGCGAATGCCCGCTAGAAGTATAACTTCGCCGCGAACTGGATTTGCCGTTCGGAGTCCAGTAACGTGTTGCTGATGGTGCCGAAGCCGGTCTGCGGATTGGTGTCCTGCAGATTCAGGTTCGGCTGCGCGTACTGCGGGTGGTTGGCGATGTTGAACGCCTCGGCGCGGAACTCCAGCTTGAACCGTTCGGTCAGCGCGAAGTCCTTGAACAACGACATGTCGATGCTGTCGATGCCGGGGCCGCTGAACACGTTGCGTCCGAGAGCGCCGGGCGCGATCATGACGTCGCTGGAGTTCAGCGGCACGGGCGCAAACGAGCTGATGCAGCAGATGTAGGGAGTGGTGCTCCCCGCATTGATGGTCACCGCTCCCGCCAGGTTCACGCGCCCGCCAGGCGAGCCGCTGGGCTGACCCACGCTGAACGGGAGACCACTCTGCAGCGTCCAGATGGTGTTGAACTGCCAGCCGCCGAGGACGGTGTCGGTTGCGCGATTGATGCTGTTGCCGTACTTCCTGCCCTTGCCGAACGGCAGTTCGTACACGCCGCTCAATACGAAGCGGTTGGCAAGGTCCTGATCGGCGCGGCCCCGGTCGGCTTCGAGGTCAAGGAAGTTCTGCGGACCCGCATTGCCGAACGCGCCGCCGCCATCGTCGATGGTCTTAGACCAAGTTTCCGATGCGGTGAATTGGAGCCCAGCGGCGAAGCGTCGCGTCAACTGCGTCTGCAGACCGTTATAAATGGAGTTGCCGCCGGCATCGGCCACCGTCACGCTGCCGAGGTTCGGGAAGAATTTCGTGCCTGCGGGCGTGTCGAACAGTTGATTGTTCACGCTGAGGTAGTCGATCAAATGGTGCCCGCCGGCGCCCACGTAGGCGACGCTGGCCACCATGTTGCCGGGCAATTCCTGCTGTACCTGGAGATTCCACTGCTCCATAGTGGAGGTCTTGTTATCCGGCAAAATCGCGAGAACGGAGACGTTCTGCGGATTGGTTAGGCTCAGGCCGTTGAAATTGCCCAGAGGCAGCGGGCCGGTGCACGTGGTCCAGTTCGGGATACCGGATTCAACCGGGCAGGCGCCCGATAAGGTGATGCGGTAACCGCTGGTGTAAGCGTACGAGGATTCGCCGCTGAAGGGCGGGTTCTGGGCCAACTGGTTGCTGACTCCGCCGCGGTCCAGGAAATAGAAAATCCCGTAACCGCCGCGAATGGCCGTTTTGCCGTTGCCGTTCACGTCATAAGCGAAGCCAATGCGCGGTCCGAAGTTGTGCCAGTTGTTGTTCACCAGAGGATCGTTGCCGCCGCTGGCGACATCGATGGCTCCGGTCGCAAGGTTGAAGTTCGACTCGCGCCCGTCCACTTCGGTCGGGTTGGAAAGGTAGTCCCAGCGCAGACCGAGATTCAGGGTCAGGCGGCGCGTGGCATGCCAGTCGTCCTGCGCGAACACGCTGTTTTCCCAGGTTCGCGTGCCCACCATGCCGTAAGGGGGACCGATCGAATAGCTGGAAACGAAGCCCGCCAGAAGGTCCGCCGTTTCGTAGCCGGTGGTTCCCGGGCCGGAATCGCCGTTTCCGTTCAGAAAGAAATAGCCCTTGCCCGCGATCGGCCGGAACAGGTTAACCTGACGCCGGATGAAATCGCCGCCGAACTTGAAGGTGTGGTTGCCTTTGACCCAGCTCATGGTCTCGGCCACCTGATACGTGTTTTCCGGAACGAGGTAGGGGCCATAGTCGCCGGTGTAGGTGATCTGACTCCCATAGCCTCCGATGAGCGCGCCGCCACCGAGCAGGGGGCTGGTGTTCGCATTGGGAATGCCGAGATTCGCCGAGAGCGGCACGTTGTCGTAGGGCGGCGTGTAGCCAAGGAACGTCCGCTGGAACCCGATGCGCAGATCGCTGAGCAGAGTCGGGCCGAAGGTATGCGTGTAGCCGAGGCCGGCGCCTCGAGCGTCGGTGAACTGCGAGCCCGTGCCGAAGCCCGCGGGCAGGCCGGGCAGCACCGTGGTGGTGGTTTCGGGGTCGTTCGCGAAGCTGAAGCGGACGAAGGCGATGTCCTTCTCCGTGGCCAGCCAGTCGGCGCGAATGTCGAAATCGTCGAAGTTCTGAATGTTCTGTTCCTGGATGGTGAAATTGTTCTCCACTCCGGCGTTGGGTACGTTCGGCAGCGGATAGGCGTTCAGGTATTTCAAGCCAACCGGATTCTGCAGGTTGGTCGGAATGATGTTGCCCGGGAACGGCTGGCCGGTGAGCAGGTTCACGATCTGAATCGGCGCGGAAAGGCCGGATTCCGCGGGATTCAACAACTCGGAGAAGTCGCCCGTGCGCATTGCCGGGGTGGGGACGCTGGAGTATTGGACGCCCGTGGGCGTCTCCTGACGGAGGCCCTGATAGTCGCCGAAGATGAACAGCTTGTTCTTCACGATGGGCGCGCCCACGGTGCCGCCGAATTGATTCCGGCGAAATGGATTCTGGACCGTTGCGTACGTTGGGATGGCGTCGAGTTGTGCGTTGCGCAGGTAATCGAAGGCGTCGCCGTGAATTTCGTTGGTACCCGATTTGATGGTGGTGTTGACCACGGCGCCACCCGCGCGGCCGAACTCGGCTTCGGTCATGCTGGTCTGTACCTTGAATTCCTGAATGGCGTCGGCGGGCGGAAAGAAGACGATGGTGTTCACCAGCGACTCATTGTTGTCCAGGCCATCCAGCATGAAGTTGTCAGCCTGTGGGCGAGCGCCGTTTACATCCAATGACGCGCCGCCGCTGCTGCTGTAGCGGAATGTCTCGGCGTTGTTCGCCTGGCCGGTGGCCACGTTGCCGGGCACGCCGCGAGTGACGCCCGGAATCAAAGTGGCCAGCTGCGTGAAGTTGCGTCCGTTCAGCGGCAGGTCCTCAATCTGTTTGGTTTGCACCGTGAGCCCCATGTCCGAACTGACGCTATCCACCAGCGCGGCTGCCGCTGTCACGGTTACTTCCTGGGTGACGTTTCCGGGTTGGAGCGTGAAATTCACATTCGCAACCTGGGCCACTTCCAATGTCACATCCTGTTTGATGGTCTGGAAGCCGGTCTTGCTGACTTCCAGAGTGTAATTGCCCGGAGGCAGAACGGGGAACGAATAAGCGCCGGTTCCCGAGTCGCTCGTGGTCTGCAGAACGCGATTGGTTGCTGCATTGGTCACCCTCACGGTAGCGTCGGGGACAATGGCACCCGTTGGATCTGTGACGACTCCCTGCAATCGCGCCGTATCGGATTGGGCGAAGGCGGGCAGGGCTCCGACGAGGAGAAGGGCTGCAACGCACAGAAGGGCGCCGAGCCGGACACGTCGTAGTGTGTTCATCTGGTTTTTCTCTCCCTGAATGCGAGACTGTCTGATGGACAGTTGACGCAAGCCAGTGTACGAACCTGCGGGCAATTACCACAAGTTCCTGCGGGTATGACGCCGTTACCGGCGTAAAACACTCCAAAATCAGACTCTTGCGCTGGTCGTTTCCTCGGTGTTACAAAGGTTTTGGGCCCCAGGAAACGGTTGAATGAAGACTGTTGGCCTTGATCGATCCCTCGTCGAAGAACAGGTGCACCGCCTGGCGGCAAGTCCGGGCCTGCAGCATGCCGAGTCCCTGTGTCAACTGCTTCGCTATCTGGTGGATCACGCTCTCGACAAGCCCCACGAGCACATCAAGGAATACCAGATCGCCGTAGACGTGTTTAACCGGGCCGAGTCCTTCGACCCGCGGCTGGATTCCACCATCCGGGTACAGACCAGCCGCCTGCGCAACAAGCTTGCCGAGTACTATGCGACTCTGGGCGCCAGCGACCCGGTGGTGATTGAGATCCCGCGGGGAAGTTACGCGCCTTTGTTCAATATCCGGACGGCAGCCGCGCCCGTGCCGGCTTTGCCACCCGGCACGCCGCTGCTCGAACTCGCGGAACCGCCCCGTGCCCGCCGCTGGAACTGGTCCGCGGGCGTCCTGGTGGGGCTGGCCATCGGCGCGCTCGTCGGTTGGCTGGTTGCCATCCGTCAGGCGCCCAGCCGCCCGGCCGAGGCCGCGTCCTCTTCCGACAAAGCCGAGTTGCACGCCTTCTGGAACAGCGTCCTGAAAAGTCCGGAGCCGCCGCTGGTGGTCTTCAGTAACGCCGAGTTTGTCGGCCGCCCGGAAACCGGATTGCGCTATTTCAACCCGAAGACGGACTCGCGCGATCACATCGAGGACCTTTACACCGGCGTGGGCGAGGTGCTGGCCATTGGCGAACTCTCCGGGTTGTTCCGCACGCTCAACCGGCAGATGGTGGTCAAGCGAGGCGGGCTGCTCACCTGGGACGATACCCGCAACCGCGACCTCATCTTCGTCGGCTCTCCCAACGAGAATCTGTCCCTGCGCGACTTGCCGCTGTCTCAGGAGTTCCGATTCCGTCCCATGAAAGAAGGCGAACCGCGGCCCGGCGATCTGGCGATCGTGAACGAGCACCCGCGCGGGGGTGGGCCCAGCCTGTTCTTCGCTACCGCGACCGTGCCGCTCAGCGAAGACTACGGTCTGGTGACCTTGCAGCCGGGGCCACAGGTGGGACAGAATACTCTGCTGCTGGCCGGAACCACCACCATGGGGACCGAGGCCGCCGCCGAGTTCGTCTGCCAGAACGCCAATGTCGCGCAGTTCCGAAAAGGGTTGGGCCTTACACCAGGCCGTCCTTATCCGCCGTTTGCCGCCGTCCTTCACGCTCGCGTAGCGCGGGGTGTGCCGGTGGAGACGGCCATCACCGTGATTCGCGCCCTGACGCGCTAGTCTCCCGTCCCCGTAGTTCGTGTCATGACTCTTCGCCGCGCGGAGTGGGGCGGGGTTTCATCCTGTCCCCATGCGGCTGCGGCCCACGACGCCCCGCTAACCAGGACCGAGTGTCCGCGTCCCCCAAAAGTGGATACGGGCGGGTGCGGACGGCGAATTGGAGGCGCGGTGAGGAATAGGAAGCTTTGGGCGCTGGCGCTGGTAGGTGGACTCGCTCTCCTGTTTGTGATCGGAGCGCACGGTGCCGGACTGGCCGGCCGCTATAAAGGCAGGTCGCTGGCGCCGGATCGGACGGCGCGCCGGCTCAACACGACGCGTTTCTGATTGGCACCGTGACAAGCAAGGGTGTGTCCTGCCTGGGCGTTCTTTGGTCGTTTGTACGACCCCTCTACGAAGCGATTGCGGCCACTGTCCCGGCGATTGCGTTCGATGTGCTCGCCTGGAACCGGGCCACAAGCACTGAACTTAGGTTCTTATCGCGCCCACCCGGGCGTAACTGAGCCCGCTTACCCTCGCAGCACCTCGCAGACCAGCTTATCGAAGAATCTGCTGGCGCGGGATTCCAGATCGCCGCCGGCGTCGAAATCCTGGTGGTGCAGGAACTCGGTCACGCCCTCGCGGATCAGGTACAGGTAGTAGGCTGACTCCAGTTGCGGCACCGCGTGGGCCGTGCAGAACCCGCTGACACTGGTGGTGCACGCCCGGACGTCGCGCTCCTTGCCGTTGATCCAGCGGCCCAGATGCACCAGGACGTCCGCGTTCAGTTCTTCCAGCTCCGCGTCACTGAGGTCGTGCACGCGGGTCAGGTTGCGATCCAGCCGTATGGACTGCGCCAGACTGCTCGACAGTCCTTTCCCGCCCAGGGCCTGGGCCATCTCACCAACGGGCACGCTTCACCTCCGTGCGCGGTCCTGCAAAGCGCAAGCGCTGGCGGTGCACGAACTGCACCAAAGGGAAGCCATTTATTAACAATGACTTACGCCCCGACCGCAGTGCCACCTGATGGGGGATATTCCCCACCCTGGGGCATCACCCCTTCTTCGGCTTAGGTGGAACACCCAGCATCGGCTCCAGGTACCGCAGAACGGTCTGGGCCACCAATGCGTATCCCTCGGCAGTGGGGTGGATGCCGTCCGCCTGAAACAAGTGGCGCTCGAACACCTCCGCCAGCAGGAAGGGAATCACCGGCACGTGGTACTTCACGCCAAGGTCGCGGTACATGGCCTGGAATGGCCGAATGTAGTCCTGGCCGTAGTTGGGCGGCAGGGTGATCCCGGCGAGCAGAATGCGGATATGCGCGGCCGCAAGCCGGGCCATCATCTGGTCGAGATTGGCGCGCGCGGCCTCGATGGGGATTCCCCGCAACCCGTCGTTCCCGCCGAACTCCAGAATCACGATGCGCGGCTTGCGGGCGATGACCGTCGCTACGCGCGCGAGCCCATCCGCCGTGGTCTCGCCGCTGATACCGAGGTTCTCGACATGGTAAGCGTAGCCCAGCCTGTCGAGGTCGCGCTGCAGATTGTCCGGATAGCTGCGGCCCGGATCGGCCCCGTACCCGGCGGTCAGGCTGTCGCCGAAAGCCACGATCACCGGCCGTGCGTCGTCGGCGTTGGCGCTCGCGCCCGAAAGGAACAGAATGCAACCCGCAATAATCGAGACCAGTCTCACTACCAGCCATAATAAAGGCAGTGGCCTTCCCTCAATGCCGACACGTCCCATAATCCAGGTCTCCGGCCTGACGAGGACGATCGACAGCGGTACTCACCAGGTCCACATCCTCCGCGGCATCGATTTCGAAATTCCCGCCGGCCAGTTCGTGGCCATCATGGGGGCATCGGGCAGCGGCAAGAGTACGCTGCTCGGTCTGCTCGCCGGCCTCGACAGCCCCACCACGGGGCGCATTGTGCTGGATGGCGAGGATATCACCAATCTTCGCGAAGATACTCTGGCGCGGCTGCGCGGGCGCAAGATCGGGTTCGTTTTCCAGTCCTGGCAGTTGCTGCCGACGCTGACCGCCGAGGAGAACGTGCTGCTGCCTTCCGAGCTCGCGGGGAGCCCCGACGGCATCACCCGCGCGCGTGAGCTGCTGGATCGCGTGGGCCTCGCCGATCGCCGCGATCATTACCCGGTGCAGCTCTCCGGGGGCGAGCAACAGCGGGTCGCTCTCGCCCGCGCGTTCATGGTGCGTCCACCCATTCTGATGGCCGACGAGCCCACCGGCAACCTCGATTCCAGCAACGGCGAGATGGTGCTGAACCTTCTGATCGACCTCAACCGGCGCGAAGGCGCTACGCTGCTGCTGGTCACGCACGATCACGACCTCGCCGCTCACGCCGACCGCATCCTCACGCTGCGCGACGGCCTCATCGTCTCCGACGAGCTGCGAGGCCAGCGTGTCTGACCGCCGCCCGGCCTTCTCCGAAACCGCCCTGCGCATTGCCTGGCGCGAGTTGCGCGCTTCGCCGGCGAAGTTCATTTTCGTCGTGCTGGCCGTGGCCGCCGGCGTTGGCTCGCTCACCGGCGTGCGCGGCTTCAGCGAATCCTTCCGCGCCATGCTTCTCTCGAAGGCGCGCACCCTCATGGCCGCCGACATCACCGCCGGCGCGATCGGCAGCCCGAGCGCCGAACAACTCGCCGCGCTCGGCCGTCTGGAGGCGCGCGGGCTGCGCATGACGCGCATCACTCAGGTGCTCACCATGGGCACGTCGGCGAAGCAGTTTGCGCCGGTGATGATGTCGCTTAAGTGCGTGGACCCCGCCGTCTACCCGTTTTACGGCACGGTGAAGCTCTCGCCCGATCTGCCGCTGGCCCAGGCGCTCAACGACTACACGGTGATCGCCGGCGACGACGTCCTCATCCGCACGCGCACCAGCGTCGGCGACACGCTGCGCATCGGCGGCCAGGATTTCCGCATCGCCGCCGTGGCCGTTTCCGAACCGGACCGCATCGCCGCCAGCGGCTTCAACCTTGGACTGCGGGTGATGATCACGCACGGCGGACTCGCTCGCACCGGCCTGATCCAGCCCGGCAGCCGCGCCACGGAGCGCTACCTGTTTCGCCTCCCGCCACGGGGCCTCACCGTCGAAACGGTCAAGCAGGAACTGAAGAAGATCTTCCCGGATTCGACGATCGCCGACTATCGCGAAACCAACCCCACCATCACCCGCGGCCTGGACGACTCCACCACATTCGTCAGCATCGTCAGCCTGATCGCGCTGATCGTGGGCGCGCTCGGCGTGGGCATGGCCATGAACGCGCACCTGCAGCAGCACCTCGACGGCATCGCCATCATGAAGTCCATGGGCGCGCGCTCGTCGCAGGTGATCCGCATCTACGCGTTCGAGACGGCCATTCTCGGCTCGGCCGGCGCGGTGCTTGGCATCATTGGCGGATACGGCGTTGAGACCATGTTCCCGCACCTGATCGACCGTTACTTCAAGCTGCATGTCGATCTGATTTTCGGCTGGACCACCATTCTGCAGGGCTTCGCCATCGGCCTGCTCACCACCATGCTGTTCACACTGCCGCCGCTGCTGCGGATTCGCCGCGTGCGGCCGAGCGTGATTCTGCGCCGCAACATGATGGAAGGGCGGCCGTCGTGGTGGAAGCGATTGAAGGAATCGGCGGGAGCGCTGGCCGTGGGCCTGGTGATCATCGCCGGCATCGGCGCAATCGCCGCGTGGCTGGGCAATGCGCCCCGCGTCGGTTTGGATTTTGCGGGCGCGCTCGTTGCCGGTTTGCTCTCGCTTTCGGCGGTGGCGTGGGTTCTGCTGAAGAGTCTTCGCTTCTTCCAGCGCACCGCCTCGCTGCATCTGCCCGGACCGGTGCGCCACGGCATCGCCAATCTCTATCGGCCAGGCAATCAGGCGCAATCGGTGCTGGTCGCTCTCGGGGTCGGCGTGATGTTCATTGCATCGGTGTACTTGGTGCAGCACTCCGTGGTGGAGAAGATCATGGAGAATGCGCCGCCGGGCATGCCCAACGTCTTTCTTCTCGATATTCAGCCCGCGCAGCAGGCCGCCGTCAACGATATTCTCCACCGCCTGCCGGGCATGCCCGCTAAGCTGGACATCATTCCCATTGTTCAGGTGCACCTCACCGCGGTGAACGGCGGCGGGCTTGAGCGGTTTAAGTTCCAGGGTTTCGAGCGCCGCTTCACGCGGGCGCGTGGCGTCACGTCGGCCGACGCGTTGCCCACTGGAGTGCAGGTGCTGAAGGGCGCGTGGTGGAAGCAAGGCAGCACCGAGCCGCTGGTGGCCATCGAGGAAGAAGCCGCGCGAGCGCTGAAAGTCGGCCCCGGTTCCACGCTCGATTTCGATTCCTTCGGGCAGACGCTGCACGTGCGCGTCGCCGCAGTCTACCGAACCGAAAAGTTCCGCATGGGCGGCATGACCGAGTTCACTTTTACGCCGGCCGCGCTCTCCGGGTTACCGGCAATCTATTACGGCGGCCTGAAAGTGAACCCCTCCGATGTGGGCCGCCTGCAGCGCGCTCTCTACGACCGCTATCCGACCATCAGCGTGATCAGCGTGGCCGAGGCGCTCAGCGTGGTGCAGGAAATTGTCGATCAGGTGGCGCTGGTGATGCGGTTTCTGTCGGTGTTTGCGATTCTGGCCGGCGTGATCATTCTGGCATCGAGCGTGGCGGGCACGCGCTTCCGCCGCATCCGCGAGGTGGTGATCCTGAAGACTCTGGGCGGCACGCGCCGGAAAATCGCCAGCGTGTTTACAGTGGAATTCCTGATTATCGGATCGGTGGCCGGATTCATGGGCGGCCTGCTTGCAAACGGCTTCGCTAATATCGTGCTGAGCCGCCGCTTTACCGAGGTGCACATCAGCTTTCACCCGTGGATCGTCGTGCTGGCGATGATCGCGACCGCGCTGGTCGCCGACGCCACCGGCTGGCTGGCGAGCTGGCGGATTCTGGGTCAGAAGCCGCTGGAAGTGCTGCGGGAAGAGTAACCGTCAATCCACGTAGTCGACGCCGGAAAGATCCAGTCTCACTCCGCCACAATCATCGGGTTCTGTCCTGGTCAGTGTGAGTGAGTCGCCTGCTGCCGAAGGGCTAAGCCTGATCAGGAAGTCGGAAGCGTCGTAACTGCGGCCGGTTGAGCCACCTTCTACGTGGAGAACGTAAGTGCCTTTCGGTATCTGATCGAACGCGAACGCGCCGTCCGGATCCGATATAGTCTGAAACGTGTCGCCGTTGACTGGGTTCTGTAGCTTCAGGCTCGCTCCACGGATCCGGACTTCGACTCGATGGGCCATATTCCAGAGCGGGGTGCCCCCCTTGCCGGGCTCCGAGTCTACCAGTCTCCCGGCGATTCGCCTTGTCGCAGGAGCCGAGTTACCCCATTCGTACGTTTTTCTTCCCTTGGCGTGCCCCGATCTCTGTTGGGCAATGTGAAAGCACTCGTAGGCCGCCGTGATTCCGAATAAGTTAGCGTTGAGCCAGTAGTCGCCAGCGGGCAGGCTCGCCCGCACGGTCCCATCAAGGTCGGTCACGCCGGAGAAGCGCGACTTCGTCACGCCTCCAACGGTGCTGGTGATCTGAACATTGACTCCTTTGAGAGGCCTTCCGTCGTGCTTGATCGTGATCACAAAGTCCCGTCGCATCTCGAAACCGTGGCCGGTACAGCCCACCAGCGAGCACGTCCATGCCAAGCGAGGAAACAGGCATGGCAATAACGTGAGGAGGGCAATACTCGCGCAGGGTCTCGAATTGACCGTCATCGACTACCAGCGTATGCCTTTTTAGCGGATCGGCCCAATTCCAAGCTCCTGGCAGATCTTTCGCGCCAGGCGGATTGTCGATTTCATTGTGGCGCGGCACTGGAGCCTTCGTACCGTTAGCGGGATTGGTGTAGAGCGTGTGCCGAGTGCCCTCGCGATCCAGCCGACAGCCCTGCTCCTTCAAATGATCGATTAGCTCGTGCCGCTTTAAGCTCGCGTCGCCCCAACATGGACCGACAACGGCACCAGCTCGATCAGGTCGGCTTCGTCCCGGTCGCGGTGGGATTCGGCGTCGGCAGCGGCTTGCCTTCCTCAAGCAGTGATTGAGCCAGATCTTCCATGGCACTGGCGATCATCAACCGCGCATCAGCCAGATCGAAACCCTGGGTGACGGCTCCCGGAAAATCGAGCGCCTCCGCAACCACCATTTCTCCGGCACGCCGTGGAAGGTGGAAGGCAATGTGGTAGCGGAGCATACCCCATCATACCCGCACTCAATAGCCTGGATAAGCCGCGCCCCCGAAGAACGGTTTCCCGGTGAGCCGTTCGAGCACGCCGACCGCCTCCTCCACGGGACAGCGGGGCATTGCCAGGTCGTTCTCCAGCGCCGCCCGCAACTCCGCCATGTTCCGCAGCGTCCGCTGGCTGCTCTCCGCGCCGCGATACCTCGACAGCACGGCGTTCTTCAATTCCACCGCGCCGTCGTCGAAGAACCGGGTGATCCGCAGGCACGTCAGAAACGTCTGCCCGGGCCGAAATGAATCCATCACGATGGGATTGAAATACTCGCGCGACCGCGCCGGAGGGTGCACCACATATCCATGCACGGGCTCCGCGCCGGCGAAGACGCTCATCGCGTAGGCGCCCTCGCTGCCGCCGCGATCGAAGACGTACCGCCACGGCCCGAGCACCGTCTCCCATGGCAACTCGCTCAGACTGATCGGTCGAAAGAAGGGAGCCGCGTAGCCCACATCCACGTGATACATTCCCTCAAACCGCGCACAACGAACGCGGCCGACGTCCGGTTTCAGGCTTTCAGGGAGGACGCCGCCGCGTTCTGTGCGCTCGTCTCCATCCAGGCGAACGCGAATGGACGTATGCACGTCCGGCTTCGACATGTCCGCGCCCAGCAGGTCCGCGGCGTAGCCCAGCTCCCGCAGCAACCACGCCAGAAAGGGATTGCACGAATAGCACGTTCCGCCAAGATCGTAATGCTCGATGCCATCCAGGAATTCAGCGAGCGCGAGCGGCCGTCCCCCGCCTTCCCGGCCCACCAGCAGGAGCTTCGAGACGTTCTCGAATGGCGCCCGGCACAGATGACGATGGACAATTTCCCGGAGACCGGCCAGTCCCGCGGGCGGCTCTGCCACGCCCAGCAGCCGCAGGTATCGCTCTACCAGAACCACGTGGCCAGAATTCGCGGCGGCCCGGTGCTCAGCTCGATCACCTTGGTGCCGATCACCGCCTCGAAGTTTTTGCGTCCCCAGTTTGCCGGAGCACGCGCCGCCATGTCCCTCATATATTTCTCGTTGCTGAGGAACTCACCGGCGGCCATGGTGCCATATTGCCCAATTCCGGCGGCGACCACGGTCATTCGCTCCGTGTTCGGATTGAAAAACCGCGCGACGATCGCGTAATCCTCGGTGAGCTTGGTGTAGGGCAGGCCCATGTCGGTTTCCCAGTCCAGACGCTTTGGGTTCTGGTGGTCCTCAATCCAGTACCGCCCTGTTTCCTTGCTCATCTCGAAGGTGAAACGCAACTGACGCGTGCTGCGCAGAGTCCAGGCGTTGTTAAACGCGCCAATCAGCACGGTGGGCATGGCCCGCAGGTCGGAAAGCGTGGTCGCGTCGTCGCTTTGAATCCGATAATTCTTCCCGCGGGAAGTAACGACGATGGCCACTCGCGCCAGCGTGCTCGCATCCTGCAGGGCGAGGTCGTGAATGGAGAGCAAATCCTGCAGCGACGGCGGAGCATCAGCCGCGCGCGACTCCCGGAGCGCTTCCACACGCAGCTTGTCGGCCGGTCCTACGCAAATCAGGGTCGTTGCCCCCGAATCCACCACCGGAGTCCAGAATCGTTCCAGCGGACTGGGAATCAGCCACGGCCGCAGGAGCACCGCGGCCAGCGCGATCGCCGCTCCCGAAGCCGCCGCAATCGCTAGCGGCTTCCACCACTGGCGGAGCCGATTGGTCCACCCGCGTGCAGGCAACTCGCCAGCCGCCGGGAGCCGGAATTCGGGAATGTAGGAGCCCGAGGGCAGATCGATCCGTATCTCCTGATCGTGTCCAGGCTCGTGATAATACTGGGCGATGCGCTTGCGGATGTCGCCGGCCGTGGCGCGCACGATCGGATCGAGACTCGTGTCGTAATCGGCGGACCTGCCGAAAACATCGATGCCCAGCGTGCGCTCCCGCAACTCGGCGCGTCCATTCAGAGCGTTTTCGACCAGATGACGAAGAAGTACAGGACAGCGCTTGCTGTTCCGGAAGCGCGTATCCGCCAGCAGGCGTTCCAGTTGTTCGAGAATCGCGCGGCGTCCGGCGTCCGTTTCAGGCGACCAGGGATCGGCCTCCGACACACGCCCCGCGGCTTTGCCCCGTGACATACACCAAGACCCCCAAGCGTTGGACTGATTGTATCACCGTTGGGGGTACGCCGTTGTTGTGTCGGCGTTTAACTCACCCCGTACTTACGGAACCACGCCAGCATGTGCGCCCAGGCGTCTTTAGCCGCCGCTTCGTTGTAGCTCGGCCGGTAATCGGCGTTGAAACCGTGTCCGGCGTCCGGATAAACAATGATTTCCGCCGTTTTGTTCGCCGCCTTCAACGCCGCGCGCATCTGCTCCACCTGGTCCACGGGGATGCCCTGATCCTTCGCGCCGTAGAGCCCCAGCACCGGAGCCTTCATTTCCGGCGCCAGCTCCAGCACGGTTTTCGGACGTATCAAGCTTGCTTCGCCCTTGATCTGCCCATACCACGCCGCGCCCGCCTTCAGCCTGGAGCTGTGCGCCGCGTACAGCCACACCACGCGCCCGCCCCAGCAGAAGCCGGTGATACCCAGCCGTGCGGTGTCGGCTTGTCCGCTCTTCTCGGCCCAGGCGACGGTGTCATCGAGATCGGCCATTACCTGGGAGTCCGGCACCTTCGAGACGACTTTCGAAATAATGTCCTGAATGTTCTGGATTTGCGAGACATCGCCCTGGCGCGCGTACATTTCCGGCGCGACGGCGAAATAGCCGAGTTTGGCCAGCCGCCGGCAGAGATCGCGGATGTGCTCGTGCACGCCGAAGATCTCCTGCACCACCAGCACCACCGGAAACGGCCCGGGAAATCCCCCGCCGCCTGGCATGGCGCGATAGCCCGGAATCTCGCCGTCGCGCACGACGATTTTCACCTCGCTGGCGGTGAGTCCTTCGCTGTCGGTGTGGATCGCCTCGGCGGCGATCGGGCAAACCGCGGCGGCAAAGCCGACGGCGAGTTTTGTTACAAGGAATTGCCGCCGGTTCTCCTCGAGCGGCGGAATGAAGCTGAGCGCATGATCCTGCATGTTGGGCTATTGTAGCGAATGGCGTGCCCGCACCCCGCCAGCTCCTCCAGCGGCCCGGCGGCGTTGTAAAACGGCGCGAGACGAATCCCGTGATGCGCCGCAATCCCCTCCATCTCCTCCACCCGCCGCGGCGTGATGAAACCTCTTCCTCGGGAGAAAGGTTCGAAGCGGCCTTCCAGCGCCAGAGCCATGCCCTCGAGCAGGCATCCATGCGCCACGTCGGGAAATGGATGGCGATTCAGAACGCCGCGAAAATCGGGCGAGAACGCCATTCCGCCGGCGACCTGTCCGAGACCTCCGAAAAAAACAGTGGCTTCGGGCATCCGCTCGCCGGGGGCGAGATTCTTCGGGTACCCGGCATCGCAGATCAACGCGTCAGGCGCGATGCGGCCGAGCAGAAGCGAAGGCGATGCCAGACTCGCCGCGCAGATCGCGATATCGGCCCGGGAATGAAACCGCTGCAGATCCGTCGCGATCTCCACCTCGACGCTTTCCGCTTCCAGCTCGGCTGCGAGCCTCCGCAGCCGCTCCACGTTGCGCGCATAAAGAAGGACACGCCTAACTTCCCGCGCCAGACAACGGGCACACCCGGAACCCACATCGCCCGTCGCTCCGACGAGGAGCAGCGTCGAGCGGCGCAGATCCCGGCCCTCCAGAGCGCACATTCCGCGAATGCCCCGAACGATGAAAGCGACGGTCAGCGTGTTGCCCGTCGTAAACACTGTCGCTCGCCGCTCCGGGAGCTGGTCGAAGTTGCCCTCCATCAGGATGGAGCTGAACCCGCCGAGGCTGACAATCCCCGCGCCTGCCTGGATCGCGCACTCTGCCGCCGCTCGAACGCGCGCGAGGTTGTCGTGAGTCCACGCGGCGTCAAGACGGCCCGGAGGGATAAACGAATCGACATAGATGCCGTGCGCCTTCGCGCCACTGATCGATCGCACTTCCACGCGACAGACCACCCGCGGCGGAATCCACGGCAGGATGTCTCTGATCTCGTCGTCCGGCAGAGGGGCGCGTTCCGGCCCGCGCAGCACCGCGAGCACATCGGCGGCCGCGCGCCAGCTCTCCTGATGCCCAATCAACGCGAAATCTACACCGGCAACCGCGCCACCCATTGCAGCGTTACCTCGCCAGGCAGCCCCAGCCGGTCGAGCGTCTTCAGATATTGCTGAAGCGAGGCCCCGCGAAGCTCGGCCGCGCTCAGGCTGATGTCGAACAGCGCCGGCTTGACGCAGTCGCCGTGGCAAACTTCGCAATGTCCGTCGCGGCATTCCCTGGCCAGCATCTTCGCCAGCGTGGTCATCACGTCCAGATGCAGCCGGTGCATCTTCTCATCGAAGCGCTGTCGATCGCGGGCCCGCTCGGCGCGGAGGATGTCCATGGCATGATCGACATGTTCCCCCTCTTCGGCGGCAATCGCGGCAAAAGTCCGTCCCATGCTTCCCGGAGCCACCTTTCCCACGCGCGCATAGCTGGCCACCGCGAACGATTCCAGCATGATCTCCTGCACGATCAGGCACCCGATGAAATCGCGCTCCGCGATGCGGCGCATAAAGGCCTCGCGCAGGCGCTTCCAGTGCATTGCATCGGTGTTGTCGATGACCTCCACTCCAATGGCCCGGCCCTCGGCGGCGAATGCGGCGGCATGTCCGCGCTCGATTTCCGCATGCTCCAGCGCTTCGGAAACTTCTTCGGGGTCTTCGCAAACCTCCGCCAGGGCACTGTAGTTCATCGCCGCCACCAGCTCGCCGGTGACCGCCTGCGCGAGCACATCCTGCCAGATCGGCGCCGTCGGCAGTGGAGCGGTACACTCTCGCGCCGATGCGCAGCCCGGACCAATCACGGTTTCCATGCGTCCTCCTGCGCATCGGTACGCAAACCGCGGGCGCATCGGTTCCATGTTTTTTGTGAAATACTCCGCTTACAATATCCGAGCCCCTGATTCGTCTACAACGATAGGTGAAGGGCAGTGAGCCTGGAAACAATGGCGCTCGAACAGGATGGGCGGATCTTCGAAGCGGCGGGGCGGGAACGAACCCGGCTCCTCGGCTTCATCCGCCGGCGCGTGCCCGACCCGCGCGACGCCGAGGATATCCTGCAGGACGTCTTCTGCGAGCTGGTGGAGGCCAACCGGATGCTGATGCCGATCGACCACGTCACTGGCTGGCTGTTCCGGGTGGCGCGGAATCGCATTACGGACCTGTTCCGCAGGAAGAAGCCGGAGAGCTTCAGCGATGCCGCCGTCGCCGATGCGGATGACGAGTTGTTGCGGCTGGAGGATCTGCTCCCCTCGCCCGACGCCGGACCTGATGCGCTGTTTGCGCGCCAGGCGCTGCTCGAGGAACTCGAGCTGGCGGTGGCGGAGCTGCCTCCGGAACAGCGCGAAGTGTTCGTCGCGCACGAGCTGGAAGGGCGCAGCTTTAAGGAGTTGGCCGCCGAGAGCGGCTTGAGCATCAACACGCTGCTTTCGCGCAAACGATATGCGGTACTGCATCTGCGCGAGCGGCTGAGGAGCATTCACGACGACGCGCGAACAGGGCGCGGCGGTGTCCGGCATGAAGACCGGTAATCGGACGCCGTCCGCGCCCGTTGTGAGCGCTCTCCTAAGTAACCCCCGGCACAACGGAGCGGACCGCCGGCTTTACTCGGCTCGCACTGTGGGCGGCTCCGCCCTGTGCCGACTAGCGACGAATTGACGAAATGAGGAGCGGAACATGAAAAAGAAATGGATCTGGATCGCGCCGGCGGCAATCGCCGGACTTGCGCTGTTTATCTTTCTGGGCGGCGTGATCGTGGAGCAGTTGTGGAACTGGCTGCTGCCGTCGTTGTTCGGCTGGCATCAGATCACCTTCTGGCAGGGGCTCGGACTTCTCGCCCTGTGCAGGATTCTTTTCGGCGGGTGGGGAAGTCACGGCGGATCCGGCCCCGGCTGGCGCCGCCGCAAGGGCGAACGCCACGAGCACATGACCCCCGAGGAGCGCGAGCACCTCCGCCAGCGCATGCGTGAGCGGTGCGGTTTCGAGCCGCCCGCCAGCGAGAGCACCGGCCAGGCATAGATTTTTACAACTTTCCCCTTGCTTACCGAGAGGAGTTGTCTTATCCTATCTCGGTAAGCGAGAGGAGAGGCCCCCATGAGCCGACCGTCCGATCTTGTCCAGGGAACTCTGGACCTGCTTCTTCTAAAGATTCTGGCGCTCGAGCCGCTGAACGGCTGGGCCATCAGCCAGCGCCTGAAACAGGTTTCCGGCGATATTCTGCAGGTGAGCGACGGTTCGCTCTATCCCGCGCTGCACAAGCTGGAGCAGGAAGGCTGGATTACCGCCGAGTGGAAAGCCAGCGAGAACAACCGGCGCGCGAAGTTCTACTCGCTGACGCGGCTGGGCCGCCGGCAACTTCAGCAGGAAGCGGCGAACTGGACCCGACTCTCCGATGCCATCACTCACGTGGTACGGCTCGACGAGGCATGAACATGCGGATCGATCACTGGTTTTACATGCTGCCCCTTCGCCTGCGGTCTTTGTTCAGCCGCCGAAGTGTCGAGCAGGATCTCGATGACGAGCTTCAGTATCACCTCGCACAAAGAACCGAGGAATTCATCGCCAAAGGAATGTCCCCCGATGACGCGCGCTACGCCGCCCTGCGGGAGATGGACGGCCTGACTCAACGCAAGGAAGAATGCCGCGACGCGCGCGGCGTGAACTTCATCGACAACACGCTTCGCGACGTCCGCTACGCGTGGCGGATTCTGAAGAAGTCTCCCGGCTTCGCGCTGGTCGCGATATTGACGCTCACGCTGGCCATCGGCGCCAACGCCGTGGTCTTCGGCATCCTGAACGGCCTCATCCTGCGTCCCCTGAACGCGCCTCACGCCGAGAATCTCTACGGAACCGAGTACGGGGACGATTCCGGCTGGGGCTCTTATCCCAACTATCTCGACCTGCGCGATCGCAACCGCTGCTTCGAAAGCCTCGCTGCCTGGGAATTCGTCTTCGCGGGCCTGGACACGGGCAACGATCCCGTCCGTTCCACCGGATATTCGGTAACCGGAAATTACTTCGATGTCCTGGGGGTTCAACCGTATCTCGGCCGCCTCTTTCACGCCGCCGATGAGCGGGGCTACGGCAGCGCTCCGTATCTGGTGCTCACCTACGCCTACTGGCACGCCCATTTCCAGGACGACCGCAACGTGGTGGGCCGAACGGTCCGTCTCAACAAGCATCCATTTACCATCATTGGCGTGGCGCCTGAAGACTTCCGTGGGACTCTGCTGTTTGGGTCCCCGGATTTCTTCATCCCTATCGTCAATCTGGATCAGGTGAATGGTGGCGCCGAACTAAACGCGCGAGGCAGCAACCGCGGCATCTTCCAGGCCCTTGGACATCTTAAGCCGGGCGTGACGCTGGCCCAGGCCATCACCGACGTGAACTCAGTGGGCGCCTGGCTGCGGAAGATGTATCCCAGGGAGACCGGCCGTAACCAGGCCTCCCTTTCGCACCCCGGTCTGAGTGGATTAACCCAGCCCGTACAGGCCTTCGTCGCGGCGCTCATGCTGCTGGCCGGATTGATCCTGCTGGCCGCCTGCGCGAACCTCGGCGGCCTTTTCGCGGCTCACGCCTCCGACCGCTCTCGGGAGATTGCCCTGCGGCTCGCTTTGGGTTCGAGCCGCCGCCGCATCCTGCAAGGACTCTTTGTCGAAGCCACGCTGATTTCCCTCGCCGGTGGCGCCGCGGGACTCCTTCTCAGCGTCGCGCTATTGCGCCGCCTCAGCGTCTGGCAGCCTTTCCCCGGCACCGGTCTGTACATTCCGGTGACGCCCGACACCCGGGTCTACCTCATCGCCCTCGCGCTGGCATTGGTGAGCGGGCTCCTGTTCGGCATCGTTCCCGTCCGTCAGGTGCTGCGCACCGATCCTTACCAGATCGTCAAGGCGGGATCGGCCGGTCGCGTCGGCCGTCGCATCACCGTGCGCGACCTGCTTCTCGCGGCACAGATCGCCATCTGCGCCCTTCTGGTCACCGCATCGATGGTGGCCGTACGCGGACTCGTGCGCTCCCTGTACGGCAGGGTCGGTTTTGAGCCCCGCAACGTCATGCTCGCCGGTGTCAACCTGGCCATGGGAGGCTACAGCGGCGAGAGCGTGCCGGCAATGCAGAAGCGCATGATCGATGCGATGGAGACGATCCCCGGCGTGGAGCGCGTGGGGCTGGTGAACAACTATCCTCCGCTGGGTTACGCCGCGGGCAGCCGGATAAATATTTTCAAAGACGAAACCAGAGACCTGAATCCGTCCAACGCCGCAGCCATGCCTTACCACTATGAAGTGTCTGACGGGTACTTCGGCGCGGCGGAAACACGCCTGCTCGCGGGCCGGGACTTCACGCCCCACGACAACGCCAACGCGCCGCTCGTCGCCGTGGCGAATCGCGCATTTGCGGCCAGGATGTTCGGCTCAATGGCCGGCGCGATCGGTGGATATTGCCGGATGCAGGATGGAAACCGCGTTCAGATCGTCGGCGTCGTCGAAGATGGCAAATACCTGAGTCTCACAGAAGACCAGCAACCGGCCATCTTCCTGCCGTTCCTGCAATCGCCGATGAGCCAGGTGTGGCTGGTGGTGCGCTCGAGCCGCGACCCTCAGCAGCTTGCCGCAGCCATCAGGAACAGGATTCACGTCCTGGATGCGGGCTTGCCCGTCGATACCCAGACGTGGAACACGATGCTGAACGTCGTCATGTTCCCGGCGCGAGTGGCCACCGTCGCGCTCGGTGTGCTGGGCACCATGGGCGCGATATTGTCCATCACCGGAATCTTCGGAATGGCCGCGTACTCGGTGAGCCGGCGCCTGAAAGAACTCGGAATTCGCGTCGCTCTGGGTGCGCAGCGGACCGAAGTGTTGCGGGCCGCACTTGGCCGCGCGTTCAAACTGCTGGCGCTCGGATCAGCGGCGGGCCTGGCGCTCGGAATTCTGGCCAGCCAGGTGCTGGCTTCCATCGTCTATCAGGCGACCCCGCGCGATCCTCTGGTCCTGATTGGCGTGGTTCTGTCCATGGCCGTGGTCGGTCTGCTGGCCACGTGGATTCCCGCCCACCGCGCGATGTCCCTCGATCCGCTGAGCCTGCTGCGCGAGGAGTAGCGCACAGGACTTGGCGGCGTCCTTCCTGAAAGCCTCAAACCGGACGCCGGCCACGTCCGTTGTGCGCGGTTTCATGGAAAACGCACAGGACTTGGCGGCGTCCTCCCTGAAAGCCTGAAACCGGACGCCGACACGTCCGTTGTGCGCGGTTTCATGGAAAATCCGGCTCTCCTCGGACGCGCCGATCCGTGCGTGCGGGCGACTGGTATCTATGGTACTTTCGTACCAGGCCTTATAGAGGGCCGAAGTCTGGCGTGCGCAGCCCTGGAACGGTTTCCGTAAGGGGCCGTGATTCGTTCAACTTAGTACGATCTAAGAGGTTTCCGGTGGGGTTTCTGAGCATTACCTCAAATTGAACCCGTACTGGTACTTCAATAGAATCGAAGCCGGGACTGGTCGATACGGAAAGTATGAACGAGAGTATAGTTGCACCCAATTCCGACGAGAACCGCGTCGCCGAGACCCGGAAACCCGTGATCCGCATTCTGATTGCGGACGACCATCCGATCGTGCGCGACGGCCTGCGCAAACTGCTCTCGCTCGAGGACGATTTCGAAATTGTCGGCGAAGCCAATGACGGCCGCGAGGTGCTGGACCTGATTCAGGACGTGGAGCCGGATGTGCTCCTGCTGGATCTGCGCATGCCCAACCTGGACGGCCTGTCCACTCTGCAGGCGATGCAGCAGACCGGCAAGCGCACCAAGGTCATCATCCTGACCGCTTCCGAGGATAAGAACGAGTTCGTGCAGGCCATGAAGCTGGGCTGCTCGGGCATCGTCCTGAAGCAGACCGCGCCGGAGCTGATCGTGAAAAGCATCCGCAAGGTGCATGCGGGCGAGATCTGGCTCGATTCGCACACGACTGCGGCAGTGATGCGCCAGTTCGCGACCGCCACCGAAGCGGCTGCTGCGAACGGGTCCGGCAAGTCGCGGGAGCGCTCGCCCCTCAGCACGCGCGAGCGGGAAATCGTGCAACTGGTGGCCCAGGGCTACAAGAACAAGGAAATGGCCGAGAAGATGTTCATCAGCGAACAGACCGTGAAGAACCATCTGCACAACATCTTCGACAAGCTCGGCGTTTCCGACCGCCTGGAACTCGCCCTTTACGCGATTCACAAGGGCCTCCACCTGAATCCGGACCGCCAGTAAGCGGCGCATTCGAGTCGACACGCCCGCCTATACTCAAAGCAGATGTTGTGTCTGCTGCTGGCCGTGAGCGCTTCCGTCCATTCCGCAAACGTCGTGATCAATGTGCCGGTGGCGAGCATGTATTCGCGCGCCTCGGCCAATGCCGACGTGGTTTCGCAGGCGATCTACGGCGCCAATGCCGGCGTTCTGGCGCGGCGTACCGGCTGGCTGCGCATCAGGACCGCCGATGGGTATGCGGGCTGGATCGTCGCTGCACAGGCGCTGCGCCACGCGCCCTACGCGCAAACGGGTACGTTCGTGCAAGTCGAATCTCTGTTTGCAAACCTGTATCGCGAGGCCGACGTCACGAAGCATCGGCCGCTGCTTACCCTGCCTTTTGAAGCACGCCTGGAAGTTCTGGTGGATCGCAGGGACGATCTCCGCTGGCTGCAGGTGCGCCTCTCCAGCGGCCGCAAAGCCTGGGTGCAGCGCGGCGACGTCTCGGCCGATTTGAACCCGCGCAGCCTCGCCGAGGTTCTCCAGTTCAGCCGGCGATTCCTCGGGCTGCCCTACCTGTGGGGCGGCGCCTCCACCTACGGTTACGATTGCTCCGGCTTCACCCAGATGCTCCTCCGCCGGCGCGGCGTTCTGCTTCCGCGCGATGCCGGCCAGCAGGCGGCCTGGTCCGGGGCGGTGGCGGCGCCGAAAGACAAGCTGCAACCCGGCGATCTGCTCTATTTCGGCGACAGTCCCGACAAAATCACTCACACCGGCATGTACCTCGGCAACGAGGAATTCATCGACGCCACGCCATGGCAGCATCCGGTGGTTCAGATCGATAGGCTGGACGACGCGCACTGGGCGCCGCTGTTCGTCGCGGCCCGGCGCATACCATAGACTGAGATCATGAATCGCCGCGATCTTCTTCGCGCCGCCGCCGTGGCGACCGCCGCGGTTCCGGCCGGTGCGGTCACCAGCGACACCAGACTCGACCTCGACGCCGTCCGCCTCTACCTGCGTCACAAATGGACCACGGTGATGTCCTCCAGCGAGTATCGCGATGTGATCTCCGTCGCCTACACGCACGACGGCCTCACCGGTCGTGGCGAAGGAGCGCCGATCGTCCGCTACAAAGAGGATGCATGGTCGGGTCTGCTGGCGCTGGAAAAAGAGCGCGCGCTCATTACCTTTTCCGATCCGTGGGAGTTTGAAAAGCTCATGGCGCAGCTTTTCAGAGAGATCCCGGAGGCATACGCCGCCAAATCGGCGGTGGACATCGCGCTGATGGACTGGATCGGGCAGAAGCTGGGTATACCGCTGTACCGCTACTTCGGTCTCAATCCGAAGGCCACGCCGGTGACGACATTCTCGATCGGCATCGACGATCCGGCAAAAACGCGCGACAAGGTCCGCGAAGCCGCGCCTTATCCCGTGCTGAAGATCAAAGTGGGTCTCGACAGCGACGAAGCCACAATCGCCGCGGTGCGCAGCGTGACCAGGAAGCCGCTGCGCGTCGATGCGAACGAGGGCTGGACCGACAAGGAAGTGGCGCTGCGCAGGATTCAATGGCTGGCAACGCAGGGCGTCGAGTTTGTGGAGCAGCCCATGCCCGCCGACCGGCTGGACGACATGCGCTGGATCCACGAGCGCTCGCCGCTGCCGCTGATCGCCGACGAGGCGGTGCGGCATCCCTCGGACATTCCGAAGCTGCTGGGCGCGTTCGACGGCGTCAACGTGAAGCTGGACAAGTGCGGCGGCATCATGGAGGCGTATCGCGAGATTCAGATCGCCAAGGCGATGGGGCTGAAAACGATGCTCGGCTGCATGATCTCCAGCTCCTGCACGGTGACCGCCGCGGCGCATCTTTCGCCTTTGGTGGATTACGCCGATCTCGACGGAAACCTGCTGGTCGCCAACGATCCCTGGCGCGGCGTCACCGTGGACAAGTACGGGAAGCTCATTCTGCCGGACCGGCCGGGTCTTGGACTCCTCCGTTCCTGAGTGAAAACCCCGGTGGGGCAGCCTCTCAGGCCGCGCGGGGCTCTCAGCTCCGCCTCAATGTTGCCGCGCACGACCCACGGGCGGACTGGGAGCCCCGGCCCAGAGGGCACCCAGGCAGAGTGCCTGCCCCACTGAACCTATTTCCCGCCGTACAGCATCCGGTACACGTCGGCGTTTCGCATCACGTTCTGCACGTAATCGCGGGTTTCGGGAATGGGAATGCTCTCCACGAACTCGGCCGGCTCGGCGTATTGCGCGCCCGTGAGCCATGCCACCACCCGCGCCTTGCCGGCATTGTAGGACGCCAGCGTCTCTTCCCACTGGCCCTGTAGTTCGTCCAGCAGCAGGCGCAGATAGAACGTGCCGATGCGCAGGTTCACGTCCGGCACGTACAGCATGGCCGTGCGGAAGCCGCGGATATTTATCTTTCGGCTGAGCAGGCGGCCGGTGCCCGGCATGATCTGAGCCAGGCCCAGCGCGCGCGCCCGCGAGATCGCATGGGGATTGAACTCCGATTCCTGGCGGATCAGCCCAGCCACCAGAAACGGGTCGAGCGCGCTGAGGCGCGCGTTCTTCTCCAGCGCATCGCGAAAGGGGATGGGAAAGGCCAGCTTCCACAGCGGCTCGGTGACGTTGTTCACCGGCAGTCCCAGATATCCGGGCGCGTAATGCCTGATAAAGCGGATGCCGCGCTCGGGTTCCTGTTCGTGATCGGCCAGTTCGGCGAGGGCCAGGGCGATCACCTGCGGCTGCGCCGCGTTCCTGCCGGCGAAACGCAATTCTTCCTCGGCCAGATCGTAAAGAGCCGCTTCCGTCAACAGGCCAGCGCGGTCGAGGCGCGCCTGCGTGGCTGGGGTTGCCGTCAGGTCGGCTTTCCCGCGATGGTCCGACAGATGCAGCCCGCCGAGCTGCGCTGTCACGGTGGCCGACGGCCCGGCCGACGACACGCCGCTTTCCCTGAGCCGCTGGCGCGCCAGCCCGGTGTAGTATTGGTTCGGAAACAGCGCGTCGATTTCCTGGTAATAAGCTCTCGCGGCGGCGAAATCCCGGTTATTCTGCGCGATTCTGCCGAGAAAATACAGAGCCGCCGGGGCGTGTTCGGAATCGGGGAATCGCCGGAGATGTTCCAGCAGCGCATCGCGCGCGCCGGCGTGCGCATCGCGATAACCCTGCCACACGAACCTCCAGTGACAACCCGCCGCCTGCGGGTCCTGGGGGAACGATTCATAGCAGGCGCGATACAGGGGCTGCGCCGCCGCGGGCTGGCCATCGAGGGCGTAGCGCCCGGCCATCGCCAGCAAAGCCTGCAGGCGCCACGACGATTTTGGATGCCAGCGTTCCAGCCGCTCCAGCGCGTCCCCGGCTTCGCTGTAGCGGCGCGCGCGGATCGCGCTTATTACGACGTAATAGAGTCTCTCCGCGTCGGCGTCGGGATCGGTGAGTCGCAGGGACCGCAGGTAGTCGCAGGCCCCGGCATCGCGACGCCGGTACCGGATGGCCCCCAGCAGCACGCGCGCGCGTTCCTGATCGGCGGCGACCATGCGCGGCATCGAGCCCTGCAGCTCTTTCGCCGCTCGCAGGTAATCGCGGCCGTCCACCAGCTTGCCGGCGCGCGTCAGCAGCAGCTCCGACGTCTCCTTTGGATACGCCGCGTGACCGCGCAGGCGTACCAGTGCGGATTCGGCGGCCGCGGCTTCGCTCGACTGCGGATATTCGGACCACACCCACTGATACCGTCCGGCGGCTTCTCCAATCCTGCCGAGCGCCTCGAGCGCCTCGGCGCGCGCCAGCTCCGCCGAAGGGTCCGAGATCTCCGAGCGATGAGCGTCGATGGTCTCCAGGGCGCGCGCCGGCTGATGCAGTTCTAGCAGGCACTTCGATGCCAGCAGCGCGGCCTGTCCGGTGAGCGGCGACGCCGGCGACGCTTTCCATACCGTTTCGAACAGCGCCAGCGCCTCGCCCGGCCGGTTCAGTTTCGCGAGTGCGGAGCCGCGCAGGAAGGCCGAATAGTCGTCCAGCGAGGTCAGCCTCGGGCGCGCCGATTCCAGATGCCTTGCCGCGTCGGCGAACTGGTTCTTCTCCAGCTCCGTCGCGCCCAGAGCGAGCAGAGCGAGAGCGCCATCCCGGTCCTTTGGATGCGCGTTGGCGAACTGAACCAGAGCGGCTCGGCTGGCCGGCGTGGGATTCTTCCGGTACGCGCTCGCGACTGTTTCCAGCGTCCCGGCCCGCAGGCAAACACCACACATGGCGATGCATAACCAGAGAGCGGCGGTGGCGCGCCTGGCAGCTTGCTGAAAAGCGCCCGGAACCGCTTGCTGGCGCGCGCGGCTCAGCTTTGTCGGCTCGTCATTGCAGGCAATTACCGAGCCACGACCGCGCGGGAGTGGTACGGAAGTGGCGCTTTTCGACAAGCGCCTACGCCAGCGGTCCAGGATAGTCCTTCCCAAGCAGCTCCGCCTCCTCATTCGCCAAAGTGCGAACAAGCTCCAGATGAAAATAATCGACCATCGTCGGCGTTGCCGTTAGGTAGTCCCGCTGGAATAGTTCCCGGGTGCTGTCGATATCCGCCTTCAGCAGACTGTAGAGATCGCGCTTCGCCCGGCCTTCTTTGACGGCATCGGACTTGTAAAGCCGCATCTCCGCCACCTGCACGCGGGCAAAACGCTGCGCCCTGAGATGCAGCTCCTGGTCGGCGCGGCTGAGCTGGAACCACGCGCCGATACCGGCGCCGCGTCTCTCGCTGGCGGCGATGCGCACCAGATCGTCTCGCGCGGACGGCCGGCCGGACAGACTGTCCAGGACGATTCCGGCGACACCGCACAGCAGCTCCAGGGCGCTCGCCTCCACCAAAACCGCCGCGTCCGCGTAGAGGACGGCCGCGACGCGCTCGCGCGTGGCGATCGGAAACAGGTGGAATCGCAGCGCCGGGTCCTCGCCGAACACGGCCGCCAACTGAGGCGACATCTCGCTGGCTGTACGCAGCGCCACCATGGTGTCCGCGGTGGCAATGGCCGAAGCAAAAGCGGGCGCCACGGAAAGGGGAACGTCCTCGAGATCTCCAGGCGGTCCCATGCCGCGAACCGCCGCCAGATGAAGATTCAGGCCATTGAGCGTGAACAGCGCCGTGCGGTCGCAAAAAGACTCGGTGGCATCGAGTACCGCGGCCGCCCACTGCGCATCGCTCTCGAACACTCGCAGACGGCGCAGCGCCTGATTGATTTTCTCCGCGAACTCGCGCCGGATGTCGCCCCGGGCCTCCAGCAGCGCCGCCGTCACCCGATCGCCGATGGTGCTGCGATAGTATTCCTCGAGCCGCGTCTGCAGTCCGCGAAAACGTTCCTCGAAGATCCACTCGACGCGCTCCGGCCAGCCGACGGCAAGCTGCTCCTGCAGTTGCTCGATGTGGAGCTGCCACGCCGCCACCATCTGATCGCGCGCGGTGTCGCGCAGTTCCTGCATGAACTCACGCAGCGATGCGGCGGCGGTCTGGGCGGAGTCGGACATCGGATAAAACGCGGTCCGTCTCAATTGTACCAGGCGGTGTGCGCGCGCTACTGTGCCGCGGGCGCGGCCACCGGCCTCCGCACGGTCGATATTCGGGAGCGAGCGGGAGAATCCGCGACTATCGCGCGGCCGGACGTATCGAAGCAGAAACGGTCGCTGTCGCCGCAGCCTCTTTCCGCGCCTCTGCGATCAGTTCGCGAAGCTTCTCCGCGTTCTCGACGCTCTGCAGGCGATGGCCGTTGATGAACAGCGTGGGAGTTCCGTTGATATTGTTGTTCTCCGCGAGATTTATGTCCTTTAGCACGAGACCGACGGACATCGCGCTGTCCATGCATTTCTGAAAAGCCGCCCCGTCCAGGCCTTTTGTGCTTTTCGCCAGTGCCGTCAGCTTCTCCCTGGCGTTGTCAGCGGTGATCTCGTTCTGGCTCTGAAAGATACTGTCGTGAAGCGACCAGAAGGCGTCGTTGCTCTGGAGCTGAGCGCAACCGGCCGTCTCCGCCGCCGCTCGCGCCCATGGGTGCCGGCAGGCTCCGCCCAGTGGGGCGACAGAAGCGACCCATCATTGCGACCCCGCAAGGTGAAACTCTATGACCCTGCTCATGCCCAGCAGCGAATTGCGCTCCTGTTCGACAAACGCCGCCCAGGACGAGGGATCGGAATTCCGGCGAAACGCGTCCGCCAGGTGCGCAAGAAAATGCGCGTATGCATCGCCCGCGGCGTTCGCATCCGAAGCCTTCTGGCCCAGCGTAACGGCGTCCCCATAACTGGAGAACCCCTCCAGAATCGACAGTTGCTCTTTGACCGTAACCAAATTTCTGCGGCGCGCCTCGAGCAGCATCGATATATCGCGCGGGGAGCCCGCCGCCGACCTGTCCACGAAAAGCGCCGCGGCGGCGGAAACGGACGCCGATTCGAGCACGACCGAGCTTGCCTGCTTTATGGTCAGAGTGGCGCCGGCGCGAAGGATATCGCCAAGGCGGCGGTCTGGAAGCTGAGGCAGGCTCAAGAGAGTGACCCGGTCCTGACCATGCCCCTGGTGCCGCGCGCCCTGAGCATCCCGGTAGACGATCTTCCACGCCGTGATGTCTTTGCCGCAGTTGTTCGTCAGCTTCACGTCAATAAACTCGTCGGGATTGAGTTGCGCATCGTGAACGTAGGGCAATGCCTGCACCTGAAGGCACGGAAGCCCCTCAGACGAGGCTGAGACGTCCTGCGCACGGCCCATCGGTGCAATGGCCGCCACGAGAGCCGGCAGGAACAAGACTGCAGATCGACGGATCCTCATTACTGTACCCCGAATAACCAATCAGGAATTCAACGTCACCGCGTTACCGTTGCATTTCGGCCACAACCGAGAGATCGCCCGCGCGGCCCTCCCATCAACACTTGGTGGATATTAATCATTGTCTGGGGGGGAGCCAAGAATAATATCTGTTAACGCGCGACATATTCCATGGTGTGGGGTCGCTTACGTGCCCTTCCTGACGTTCGGCGGTTAAAAAAGGAAAGCGCGACACCGCATAACCCTGATGATTCCCGCACAGCGTGGCATGAGTTACTGTGCCGCGGGCTTCTCGAGATCTTCGATGCGCTGCCGGACGGCGGGGACCTCGTCGCCCTTCGGCGCGAGCGCCAGATAGGCGTTGAGGTGCTTCAGCGCTTCCTTTTTATCGCCCTTGTCGGCCAGGATCATCCCCAGCAGCGATTCCGCCTGCGGATACTGATGCGCGCTGTCCAGTTCAACCGCGCGCCGCGCGGTCTGCTCCGCGACGTCGAGATGTTTCAGTTCGTAATTGGCCTTCGCGTCGTAATAGAAGATTCCGGTGAATTCCACCGGATTCAGCTTCATGGCCCGCTCCCCGAGCGCGGCCGCGTCCTCGAAACGCTTCTCATTCACCGCCATGCGCATGAGCTGCAGATACGGCCGAATGTACTTCGGGTCGGCTTTGATTGCGTGCTCGCAGGCGGCCACCGCTTCTTTGATCCGCGACTCCTGCTCCAGCGCTTCCCCGAGGCTGCTCCACGCCTGCGCGTAATCGGGATAAGCCGCCACCGCCTGCTCGAACTGCTTCTGCGCGGCCGGCAGCTTTTCGTCGGCCAGCGCGGCAACTCCCTTGTCGTAGGCTTTGGCGGCGGCTTTGGGAACATGCAGCGCGGTCGCCGAGATGGTGGAGCCTTCCGGATCGCCCATCTGCTGCAGCACCACTACCGCGCCATCGTGCAGGGTGACGGTGGTTTTCCGATAGCCCTTCACCCAGATGGTGATCCGGCATTTGTCGTCGAAGTGGCGGGACATGCGATCTTCGCTGGGATCCATAATCACTGGGACCACGTAGGTGATCACACCGTTGGCGAACACGGACACGTCGCGGCACGGCGGCAGATCCGAACCGGCCGGGGGAGGAACGATGAGTGGCGCAGAGGGCAGCGCCGCGCCGTTTTCCAGCACAACTTTCGCGCGATAACTCTGGTTGCCGACCTGCCCGGCGCCAGCCGCTGCCAGCGCGCACGCGACGATGATCGCTCGTTTCATGGCATGCTCATGGTAGCGCTTTTGCCGACCTGTGAGCGAACGCATCCCCTATTTCGCCACCGAGGCCGCCGTCTCATACGACGGCATCGCGCGGCTGCCCGTTGCGGTGGTGCTGGATAATGTCCGCAGTCTTTATAACGTGGGCGCGTTCTTCCGCACCATGGATGCCGCCGCCTGCGAGAGGCTGATTCTGTGCGGCATCACCGGCTACCCGCCGAAGCGGGCCATCACGAAGACCGCCCTGGGGGCTGAAGAGACCGTGCGCTGGAGCCGCGCTGCCGATGCGCTCGCCGCGGTTCGGGAAATGCAGCAGGCCGGCCATGAGATCGCGGCGATTGAAACCAGCATGCGCGCCGTCGATGTGTTCGACTGGATGCCCGCATTTCCCGTGTGCCTGATTTTCGGCCACGAAGTGGACGGCGTTCGCCCGGAATTACTGGAAATGTGCGACACGCACGTGCGCATTCCCATGCTCGGCCGCAAGCATTCGCTCAACGTGGCCACCGCCGGCGGCGTAGTGATCTTCGAGCTGCTGCGCAAATATCGGCGGCTACTTCAGCTTTAGCACCGCGTGATCGCCCTCCGGCCCGGTCCACTCCAGTTCCAGCGATTTGATCTTCGTCGCTTTGATGTCGGACGCGAAAAACAGACAGCCTTTGAGCGGCCGGCCCGTAATCGCATCCGGCAAGGCAGCCATTTCCACCTGCCGTTCAGGCTGGTCTTCATCCGACTGCACCGAGCCGTTCGGACCGTTCCCGACGCGCGGATCACCGGGGAAGCGGCCCACCGGCGCCGGCGAGGTGGACACGGTGGCGTTCGGTCCGCCAGGGATTCCCATCGTTCCCGAGAGGCCGCGCTGGCCATTCCAGTCGGGATACTTCAATGACGCGGCCACGGCTCCTGGCGATTGCGCCATCAGTCCATTGCCACCGTTCAGCCGCAGGGAGAACTGCCCGCTGGACACAGCCAAGTGGATGCCAGGCCTCGGAAAAACGCCGACATCCACCACGAGATACTCCTTCGCGAAGTAGTATCCACCGGAAGCGGGGATGCTGTGCACCAGGAATTCCGCGCCCAGATCCTCGCGGAGGAGGCCGGCGCTCACCGGATAGTCGCCGGCCTTTTGACGATCCCCGGTTGCGCTTTGGCAGAGCGCAACCGCCGCGCAGGCGATCAGAGCGGTCAGAAACCTCACGATGCCAGTGTACGCCGCGCACGCTAAATTGGTTTCATGCGGATTCCTATCTATCAGGTGGACGCTTTCAGCGGCCGCGTATTCGCCGGCAACCCCGCGGCGATCTGCCCGCTGGATGCGTGGCTCTCCGACGAGCAGATGCAGGCCATCGCCCGCGAGAACAATCTCTCGGAGACCGCCTTCTTCGTGCCCGAGGGCGACGGCTACCGGCTGCGCTGGTTCACGCCCGGGGTCGAAGTGGATCTCTGCGGCCACGCCACGCTGGCCACGGCGTTCGTCATTTTCCGATACATTGCGCCTGAACTGAGCAGTGTGTCCTTCCAGACGCGCTCCGGCCAGCTCGTCGTGACGCGCAATGGCGATCGTCTGACGATGGATTTCCCTTCGCGGCCGCCCGGGCCCGTCAACGTGCATCCGCAGCTTGTGCCGGCGCTCGGCGCGGAGCCATGGCAGGTGCTGGGCGCGAGCGATTATCTGGTGGTTTACGAAACCGAAAACCAGGTGCGCGCTCTGAAACCGGATATGGCCAGGCTAATGGAAGTCGATCTGTTCGCCGTGATCGTGACCGCGCCCGGCCGCGACTGCGATTTCGTCTCACGGTTCTTCGCGCCGTCGAAAGGCGTACCGGAGGATCCGGTCACGGGCCGGGCCCATTGCACGCTCACTCCCTATTGGTCGCAACGGCTGGGGAAGAAGAAGCTGTTCGCCCGCCAGGTCTCGCCGCGCGGAGGCGAGCTGTGGTGCGAGGACCTCGGTGATCGCGTGCACATATCCGGCGAGGCGGCGGAGTTCCTGCAGGGCACCATTACTTTGTAGGCAGGATTGTATCCTGGGCGCCCTCCGGGCCGGGCTTTTCAAGCCGCTTTTGGGCTCGATTGAAAATCGGCCGCAGGTTGCAAACCTGCCCTGCAGGGTGAAGCTCATTTTGTCGTGAGCGTCCCCAGATAATTGCCGTAACCGACAATCACCGTCGAGGAAATCAGCACAAAAAGGCTCAGGAACAACCACGTCCACGTGCGCCGGCTCGCGCCGCGCCATTCATGCAGGCCGATTCCCCACAGGCTGCTGAAGATGATGATGCTGGCCATGTGCAAAGTCCAGCTCGAGAACCGGTAGCGGCCCATCTGCGTCTCGCCCATCGTATAGAAGAAGAACTGGAAATACCAGGTGGTGCCGGCCAGCGCGGAAAAGAAATAGTTCCACAGCATCGGCGCCTGCGCTGCGGTGGGCGTGAAATACTCGCGCCCGCTGCGGTTCCGGAAATTCAGGAACACGCACCACACGAAGTTCGTGGTGAACCCGCCCAGCAGCAGGACTACGAGTATCGGCAGCCCCTGCCAGAGCGGCGATGTGCCGTTTTGCAAAGTCAGCCTCCGGATGGGCACGCCGGCGTCGAGTCCGAAGGCGAAGCACGCGCTCATTACACCCGAGAACGTGGCCACCAGAAGGCCCTTCCTCAGGTTGAACTCGCGAATCGCCTCTTTCTTCTGCGATTCGGACATTTCGCGTTCCTTCGATGTCCCCGCTTTCCCGGCGCACGCGATGCCGGCCAGACAAACGGCGATTCCGAAGACGATGACCTTGCCCGATTGCGAGGGCAACACGCTCGACAGAAACACTCCGTGGAAAATGGGCGGGATCAGCGTGCCAAACGCGGCGCAGTATCCCAGAGCCACGGCCATTCCCAGGGACATGCCCAGATAGCGCATGGTGAGCCCGAAGGTAAGTCCACCGAACCCCCAAAGCACGCCGAAGAAGTAGACCCAGAACAGCGTGTCCGCCGGTGTCGCGTGCAGCGTGGCCGCGAGGCGATTCGTCATGATCGACGCGAGGAACCACGGAACGATGATCCAGCTAAAGAACCCGCCGACCAGCCAGTAGGTTTCCCACGACCAGCGCTTCACCGCGCGATACGGAACATAGAAACTGCCCGAGGCGAGTCCGCCGAGCCAGTGATAGACGACACCAACGAAGGGATTCGGGGTCACGAATCCTGCCAGAGGCGCGAAGTTTGCCAGAGGCCCGAAGTCTCCCAGAGGATCGTTCGATCGATCACGGCGATGCCCGGCCGCCCCAACAAGCCCATCGCCATCTCCAGCTCGGTACGCAGGATCTCGACAACTCGCGCCACGCCCGCGGGACCAGCCACCGCCAGGCCGTAGATCCACGGCCGCCCGACCGCGACCGCCGTCGCTCCCAGGGCCAGCGCCTTGACTATGTCCGTACCGCGGCGAATGCCGCCATCGTACAACAGCGGCCGCGCACCGGCAACGCGATCGGCAATGCGCGGCAAGGCTTCCAGGGCAGACGGCACGGTGTCCAGACTCCGTCCGCCGTGGTTGGAAACGTAGATCGCGTCCGCCCCGTGCTCCACGGCCAAACGCGCATCGTCGGGATGCAGTATCCCTTTCACCGCCACCGGCAGCCGCGTTCCGGTCTTAAGTAACTCCAGATCCTTCCAGCTCACATCCGGCGCTCTCACCGCCGAGTAAATATCGCGTCCCTTCGGCCGGTGCGCATCGCTTACCGCCGACCTACCCAGGGGCTCGAGATTCACACGCTCCACACCGGCGGGTAGCGCAAAGCCACCGCGCAGCTCGCGGTAACGCGGGCCATTCACCGGAACATCCGCGGTAACTACCAGCGCCTCATATCCCGCCGCCTCCGTCCGCGCCACTAAGTCGCGAGTAAATTCCCGGTCGGGATGAATGTAAAGCTGGAACCACAATGGCTGTCGGCTCGCCGCCGCGGTATCTTCCAGGCTCACACTGGCGAACGTCGCGGTAATAAATGTTGCGCCCGCCAGATTTGCGCCCGCCACCACCGCTAACTCGCCGTCGGGATGAGTCAGTTTCTGGTAACTGCACGGAGCCAGCAAAATCGGAAAATCGTGCCGCCGCCCGAAAAGCGTGACACTGGTGTCCATCCGGCTGACATCCACGAACACGCGAGGCACGAGCCGCAGCCGTTCGAACGCCGCCCGATTCTCGCGCAGCGTGGCCTCGTCCGCGACGCCCGCGACGGCGTACTCCATCGCCATGCGCGACAGCCGCTCGCGCGCCAGTTCCTCGAATTCGTCCACGCACAGGAGGGCAGCGAGATCGACTTCCGCGCTGTTACGCGATGTCGATGTCGCCATGATCGGTCTCGAGATCCACCACCGGCCCGCCGCCGCGAATCCTCCCATTCACTTCCTTCGACGTTGGCGCATCGCGCACTTCCATGCTCGGAACCGTGATCGTGCCGTGATCGGTGCGCACGCTCACGCTGTACCCCGCTTCCGGTGCGAGCTTCACGCTGATGCCGCCATGATCGGACTCGGCGCGAATCGGCGCTGCCATCGTCTGCGACAGCCTCATCTCGCCATGATCCGTGCTCGCTTCGATCGGCCCCGCGATTTCCAGCGCCTCGATCTCGCCGTGATCGGTGCTGACGCGCACGCGGCCCCTGATGCGGCGGATCCTGACCGCCCCCGAATCCGTGGACGCGCTGACATCCGAGGCGATCCCGGACACCTCGATTTCGCCCGAACCCGTTTCGCAGGTCACCGGCCCGTCAATGCCTTCCACGCGAATGTCGCCGGAATCGCCGAGCGCCCGAATCGTGGTCGGCGCGGGCACGGCGATCTCCAGAAACAACGAGACGCCCCGCAGCAGCCAGCGGTCGGCTGCGTCGCCAACCCGGATGCAGTTCCCCTGCTGGTCCACCGGCGGCTGGGCCTCGAGCTGGCGGATTCGCTCTTCGGCGTTGCCCCAGTCGAACAACCACCGTCGGGCCCGCAGGATGCCCCGCACCTGCACCGTCCCCGATTCGCCCGCCCGCACCCGCACAAACCCCGAATCCACCGAAACATCCAGCGTGACCGGGCCGTCCACCCGGCAGACCCGCTCGAAACTCCCCTCCGTCGGTTCGCCGCCCATCGTTCCAGTCTCCCACTGTCCGGCCCACATTTTGCAACTGGCGGAGCGGCGGCAGCGTAATATCGGTCAGAAGCGGCCGGAAGGAACGGGCCTGAGGCAGACAGCTCCCTTCGGTCGCGGCTCGGTAAGATGTTGCAAACTGAGATCGAGTTTCCGAGCCGCGCGCATAGCAAGCGGTTTTTCGGACGGGGAGGTTATTTGGCGAGCGTGACAATCGAACTGGTGGGGGTGCTGCTGGACCGGTCGGTTCAGGGTGACGCCTCCGCCTTCGCCGGCATCGTGAGAGCGAACCAGTCGATGGTCTACAGCGTGGCCTGGTCGTTCCTGCGCGACGCCGCCCTCGCTGAAGAGCTGGCCCAGGATGTGTTCCTGGAGTTGTACCGGAATCTGCGGCAGATCGAGTCCGGCGCGCACCTGGTTTCGTGGCTGCGCCGCGTGACCGTGAATCGTTGCATCGATCGCGTCCGCAAACGGAAGCGCGAGGCGCTGATCGCGCTGGACGATGCTCCGGAGCCGTCCACGCCGGCCGGAAACGCCGATCCGTTCGCCTCGGAGCAGTTGCGGCGCATGGTGGCGTCACTGCCCGAAAAGCAACGGGCGATTGTGATTTTGCGGTACCAGGAAGACATGGACCCGACCGAAATCGCGTCGGTCCTGAAAATGCCGGTGAATACGGTGAAAAGCAAACTGCACCGGGCGCTGGCTTTATTGCGCGGGAAGCTGGAGCGCCGCGAAGAGAAGGAATCATGAACGAGCTGGACGATCTGTTGAGAGACGCATTGCAACGGAGGGAACCGCCGCCCGGTTTCGCCGAGCGCGTGATGGCGCGAGTGCCGCGCCGGCCGCCGGTGTTCGTGTGGTGGCGGCAGATGGCGGCGATTGCCGCGCTGCTGGTGGTGACGGTTTCTTCGGCCATGTATGAGCGTCATCGCGAGATGGAACGCCGGCGCGCCGAACAGGCCAGCCACGAGTTGATCTTCGCATTGCGGTTCACAGCGGCCAGGCTCGAGCACGTGCGGTATCGCGTGGAGAAGTCGTCGCCTGTGGTGAAAGTGGAGCGGGACGAGGTGAAGGGGAACTTATGAAAACGGGATGGATGGCGGGAGCAATCATACTGGCCGCCGCAACGGGGACGGCGTGGGGGCAACAGAGAACGGGCGCTTTGGATTTGACGAGCCTGGACAAGCTGGAGGACAAGGCAAAAGAGGTCAACGTCGTCACGCTCGATCAGAATCTGTTGCGCCTGGCGGGCGTAGTACTGGACGACAAGGACAAAGACCAGGCGACCGCGAAAGCGCTGCTCAGCGGAATCAGGGCTGTCTACGTGCGGAACTTCGAGTTTTCGTCGAAAGACCAGTATTCGATGGCCGACGTCGAGCCCATCCGCAAACAGATCCAGGCGCTGGGCTGGTCGAAGATCGTCGAATCGAGAGAGAAGAATGATGACGGGACGCTGAAGGAGATCGACGAAGTCTACATCAACACCGGCGCCGGCGGCGGCCTCGCGGTCATCAGCGCCGAGCCGAAAGAACTGAGCGTGGTCTACATCGATGGCGTCGTGAAGGTGGAGGATCTCAAGAAGCTGCGCGGAATCGGCGTGCCCGACCTCGATATCGAGGACACGCACCACTCCCCCCAGGGCAAGGACGGAGACAAAGAGAAGGACAAGAAGTAATCATTCCGGCCGATCACTGCGGCGCGAGCGTGGCCAGCCTGCGCTGCCGTCACTCCGGGCGCCAGGGGCGGCGGCAGACCTCAATGAGTTCGGGGAAGGACCGGGCGTTTCCGATGCGTCGCGTCGCGTTGGCCTTTCCGTCCGCGCCGAGCAGTTCCTCCGGCTTCGTCGCGGATTCGAGGACAATCGGCTTGGCCTTCTCCAGACTGATTTTGCCTTTGGCTTTCATTTTGAGGAACACGCGGAACGGCGATGTGCCCATGTCGCGCCATGCGGGTTTCCGGCCGAACTCGGCGACACCAATTACCTCATACTCCATTCCCGCGGAATCGATGTAAACGAACTCGGGATAGTACTTTCCGGTGGCGACGGAAGTGGTGGTGAGGCTCTCCTCATCGTCGTAAACGAACAGCCTCCGGTCAGCGGCGAGCACCACCGGGTACGCGAGAGGAATCGATGTTCCCGGACCGGCCGGCGGCGGCTCCAGCGCGGCCGTCGATTCCGGCTTCGGTTTCGGCTTCTCGCCGCACCCGGTCAGAAACGAGATGATCGCGCTCAGCATGGCGATCCTGACAACAGCGTACCGGCAAGTCGTGGGGCGCCTCCTCCTATCACGGTTCTGCGATTCTAACACCGGCCGACCACGCCTCTTCATTCCCGTTGCAGTACGGCGAGCACCGCATCCCGCTTCATCTTCCTGGCCCACGCCCTCGGTGTTGCCCAGGGCTCCGCATCGGGTTCATCGATGGGAGAGCCGCGGGCGATGAGAAACCGCACCAGGCTCACGCGGCCCCAGCGGCATGCCCATCCCAGCGGCGTTGACCGGAGCAGTTCATCCCTCAGGTCGAGCCGGGCGCCGTGGTCGAGCAGGAGCGAGGCAAACCTCGGACGATCTTCTTCCGGCAGGCCGTGGCGTGCCGCCAGAAAATGCAGCGCAGTCTGGCCGAACCGCCGAACGTTGGGATCGATGCCGTGGTCCAGCAGAATGGCCATGCTCCGGAAGTGGCCTTCGTTTCCGGACGAAGCGCCCGTCGCGCCCCGGATCGGCTGAATCAACACCCAATGCCATCGCGGGTCGCTGGCGGGCCAATGGAGATGCGGTAGCGCGAGTTCCACGATCGCCGGACACCCGTGATCGGCCGCCGACCAAACCAGCTCACTCGCCAGTTCCTCGGTTGGATCCGCCGCCAACAGCCGCCTGGCCTCGTCGATATCGTGGGCCTCGGCGATCATATAAGGTTGGGGTTTGGCGCCGCGTTCCAGCAGCAGCCGCTTTGTGGAATCGTTCTGATGGTTCCAGGCATTGCGAAGCGGCCACCCCGACGCGTAGACATTGGCATTGGGATCGGCGCCGCGATCGAGGAGCAACCGGGAGATCTCGACGTGCCCCGCCAGCGCTGCATGCCAAAGCGGCATACCCCAGCTTGGCGTCGGCTCCTCCAGTTCTTCAAGCACGATGCGCTCATCGACGTCGGCGCCGAGATCGAGCAGCGTTCTGACGATTTCGACCTGTCCATGATTGACAGCCAGCGTCAGCAGCCCGCCGCCCGGTCCGATCTGCCGCAACAATGCGGGGTTGGCATTCACCAGGTCGCGGACACGCGTCGCGTCGCCCAGGGCAACCGCGGCATGAATCGTCATTTCCGCCCCGCGCTCCAGCAGCAATCGGGCGATGGCCGGAAACTGCTTCGCATTTTCATTGCGGGGATGGGCGGCCAGCGCTGCGCGATCGAGCGGAGTCAGCCCGCGTGCGTCCCGCTTACGCGGGTTTGCGCCCCGTGCCAGCAACCATACCACGAGTTCGGCATTGTTCTCCTCCGCGGCAATGTGCAGCGGCGTTGCGCCAGCGCGATCGCAGGCATGTATCAGAGATGGGTCCGCTTCGAGCAGACGCATCGCAGCAGCGGCGTCGCCGTGCGAAATCGCCGCCCCGATCTGGTCCTGAACCGGTGAGATGGTGGCATTGGGGCAGCTCGCCCGTTGGCCGCGGCGCCCTTCCTCTTCTTCGATGATGGCGGCAATCTCGTCGAACTCACGCTCGCGAGCGAGACGCAGAGCCGAAGTAGCATCGCGGTGCGGCCAGATGCCCTTGCGCGCGTCGGATCCGGCCTCCATGAGCAGCCGGACCATGGCGGTATCGCGGCCGAGCACCGCATAGTGAATGCCGCGATGTTCGTCACTCTCGCTGACATCCATATGGATCAGCTCGGGACGAGCGGACAGCATGGCTCGAACCTGGGCGATGTCGCCGGCTCTGACCGCATCGATGAATCTGGCGACGTTCACTCCATCGACGAATGCCTTCAGACGGGGCCAGCTCTCATAGCCGTAAGCACGGGCCAACACTCGTTGCGCGTCGTTCAGTGCGAATGTCGAAGGGTCGGGCCTGCGCTCAAACTGTTGTACTTCGGCAACGGCGGCCGGCTCACCGGCCTGATATTGCGTCCGCAACTCTTTGGCTTGCTTTCGCAGTTGGTTTAGGTGAGGATGCGCGGGCAGCCGGCGCGATGGTGCGGGACGAGTCGGGGGCATGACGATCTCCTTTCACGTTGCCCGCTGTCCGCGTGCCGGGCGCAAAAGAAGATTCGTCTTCAGGTTCCGAGGTGAGGTTCACCGGTGGGCTCAGCCCTGCCCGCGGACACGGAGGCATCCGGCACGCCTCGTCAAGTATAACGCGGGGGGGCAGCCTGATCGAGTAAACTGAGTTACTCATATGCCGAGCACGCCCGTGGAAATCGGACATGTCGAGGCGATTTTCCGGTATCCCGTGAAGTCCATGGCCGGCGAGCAGCTCGAGGCCGGCAACCTCGGCTGGCATGGCCTGGAGGGTGACCGCCGGCTGGCATTCCGGCGGATAAATGACCGGGGCGGGTTCCCGTGGCTCACAGCGAGCAAGCTTCCCGACCTGATCCGCTTCACTCCGTGCCGCCATGCAGACGGTGATCAGCCAGACCTTCCCACGCATGTCCGCGCGCCGGAGGGTGAAGAGATGGCTGTCTTCGGAGAGGCCCTGGCTGCGGAGGTCGAACGCCGCTACGGGGCTCCCGTCCAGATGATGCACCTGAAGCACGGCATCTTCGATGACGCCTGCGTCTCAGTGATCGCCCTCGAGACGATCCACGAAATCTCACGGCTCGCGGGGGTGAGCCCGGACGTGCGGCGATTTCGCCCGAATGTGGTGGTCCGCTTGTTGCGATCGGGTCCCTTCCAGGAGGACGAGTGGGTGGGCGGTGTGCTGTCATTCGGCGCGGGGGATAACACCCCGGCCATCGCCGTCACCATGCGCGACGTTCGCTGCGCGATGCTGAACCTTGACCCCGACTCGGCAAAGCCTGCTCCGGAAGTGATGAAGGCGGTGGTTCATGCGAACCAGAACAACGCAGGAATCTACGGCGCGGTCACTCGCATCGGCCGTCTGGCGGCCGGACAGCCCGTATTCCTCCATGCGCCGCGTTCCTAATTCGGTGACGTACACCTCATTTCCGAAATTGCTTTGGCTGTAAGCTGTTGACATTACGTCGAGCCGCGCCAGTGGAAATTCGGAAATGAGGTGTACGTCACCGATTAGGAGGGCCGAACGCAATCACTCGAAGGAGAGCGGTTTGGCGGGCACAGGTCCGGTGAATCTGGTTTTGCCGTTGACGATCAGCGTTATCGTGCCGGAGAGATTCAGTCCGGTTGGCCCCGGATCGACGTCGAGCCTGGTCGCGTTCGCGGTCTGAATGCGCACCGTGGCGCCCTCAATCCAGCATTCGAAGCTCGCGCGCGGCTCGGCGTTGCCGTAAGCGTCCGGATATTTCCGCGGAATCGAAATCCCCCGGATCCCGCGGTGCGTCGGCGTGTCGATGACGAAAGTGAAATGCGCCGGCCGATGGCGTACCTGTTCCAGCAGCCAGCTCTCGAGCGCGGCCGCGTCCTGCGGACGGGGATTGTGAGCCACCCCGTGCGCCACAACGAGCTTCGCGGGATCGCCCACCTCCGCCAGAGCATCGCGAAAATACTCGAACGCCGGCCGGCGATTCGGAATCGGATCCTGATCGCCCACCCAGAGGTAGAACGGGACGCAGCGTACATTCGGCACCAGCCCGAGTTCTTTGGGAGCGGAACCCGGGTGGCCGGACATGATACCGGCGGCGGCCCACAGGTCGGGCGTTCGTTGCACGATCGACCAGACGTCGTCGCCGCCCCACGAATGACCGGAAATGTACCAGCGGTCGGGATCGAGCCGGGCATAGCTTTTTACGTCGTCGATGGCTTCCCAGATGTCCGGCTCAGAACCGTTCTCGTCGCGCCAAGTGCCGTTGCCTCGCAGCCAGGGGACGATGGAGATGGCGGGACCGTTAATCGGCTCGTCCTCCTCGTGCGGCAGATAAGTGAAATTCACCCAGGCGAGCGCGAGGTCCGGCCCTCTGCCGTGCAGCCGCACGTAGAGAGGATAAGTTTTGGCGGGATCCCAGTGCACCGGCAGACTCACGGTGTAGAACTGGAGTGTGCGGTCGCTGCGGGATACCCGCGCGACGGTGAGTGCGCGTCTGCCTTCGACGAGATACGTTTCGGCTCGGCCGCCATCGTCGTTCAGGCCGGCTTCGATGACCTTCAGGTAGCCGAGCAGCTCTGTTGCCTGCTCGTCGTGTTGCGCGGCGGCGAACCGCAACTTGAGGACATCGTCTTCGCACAACGCCAGTACGGACCGGAGGTGACGGGCAAACAGCTCCGGCTGGGGCTTGTTCAACAGCGTTTCGATGCGAACCCGGATGCGCGAGAGCGCGGCCAGAGGTGAGTCCGTCTGAGGACCGGCAGCGGAGGGCGCACCGTACGCGTAACCGGCGGACCCGGCCACGAGGGCGACGGCGCAGATCCAGAATGTGAGTCTGTTCATATAGTGAACTACAGAGGAAGGTGGCGGAGGTTACCGCATTCGGCTACCATCGGCAGGCAACCCATTATCCGAGATCGGGAGGTTCCCATGATTCCTCAGGAGAAGACCGCCGCAGTGACTCGGGGCCTGCGCGAGGCGTTCGGTGTCACCGCTTTCGAAGACATCCGCATCATGCCGCAGGGACTCACCTCGGCCCTTGTCTTCCGCATCGTCGTGCAGGGGGCGTCGTACCTGTTGCGAATCATTACCCGCACCGATGCGTTCGGCGACCCCACGCGCCAGTTCACGTGCATGAAGGCAGCCGCCGAAGCAGGTCTCGCGCCGCATGTCCGATACGCCAGCATTGAGGATCGGATCTCGATCACTGACTTTGTGGACGCGGCGCCGTTTTCGGAAGGCGAGGCCCTTGCGCGAATGCCCGGCGTGCTGCGAACGCTCCATGCGCTGCCGCCATTTCCCCAAGAGCTGAACTACGTCACCGTGGACCGAACCATTCGGAAGCTCCAGGCTTCGAACATCCTCCCGAAGAGCGAGATCGACGAGATCTTCAACCGGTACGCACAATTGAGCGCGGTCTACCCGCGTCAGGATTCAGACATGGCGTCGTGCCACTGTGACCTGAAGCCCGAAAACATCCTTTTCGATGGGCGCCGCGTGTGGCTGGTGGACTGGGAGGCGGCCCACGTGAACGATCGGTACTTCGACCCGGCAATCGTTGCGAACTTCGTGGTCACCGACGGCGCAGAGGAAAGGGCCTGGCTTCAGGAGTATTTCGGGCAACCACCCGATGAGTACCAACTGGCTCGGTTCTTTCTCATGCGTCAGGTGCTGCACATGATGTACGCTGCGTTTTTTCTGTTGCTGGGCACATCGGGCAACCCCGTAGACCAAAGCGAGACGCTGCCCTCATTCAGAGATCTTCATCGGCGCGTCTGGGCGGGCGAGGTCGATCTGGCGGATAACGATATGAAAACCGTCTACGGCAGGGTTCACTGGGAACAGCTCTTAGAGAACACGCGCCGGCCCCGATTTGATGAGGCATTGCGGATGGTCTCAGAGCGGGACGCGAACGTAAAAGGCCGGCTTTTGCCGGTCACCCCAGTCGTTCCCGCTCCGCATTGAATTCGCAGCCGAGCAACGCGATCAACGCCAGCAGATACATCCACACCAACAGCACGATGCCCGCGGCCACGCTCCCGTAGAGCACGTTGTAGTTGGCCAGGTGCCCCACGTACCAGCCGAAGCCGACCGTCGCGGGCAGCCACAGCACCGTCGCCAGAATCGCGCCGGGCCACACGTTGCGCCACCTCATCGGCCGGTTCGGCCCGAAATAGTAGAGCATGGAAGTCACTACCACCGTCGCGCTCAGCGCGATAACGTAGCGTATGGTGCGACTGACCACCACAACCCAAACGCGCAACTGCTCGCCTGCCGGAAGCAGGTGCAGCGACTGGATGATGGCGCGCTCGGTGCGCGTGCCGAACAGCATCAGGCCCGAAGCGCCCAGCGCGGGAATCGCCGCGGCAAACACCAGCAACACGGCCACCCCTCGCTGCTTCAGGATGGACCGTCCCGTGGGCAGCTTGTACGCTGCCTGGAACCCCTCCATCAGGCTGAGAATGGCCCCGGTCGCGGCCCAGATCGACAGGAACGAGCTGGCCACCAGCAGCCATATCGGGCGCTGCCCGCGCTCGTTGAAGACGAAGTGCACCAGATCCTGCGAGCCCGGCGGCGCTGGCGGAGTCGGCACAACTTCGAACAAAAAGCGGGAGATGGTTCGCGACACCGCATCGGCCTGCACCTGCGCCAGAATCGCCGCCAGCGAGGCCATCACGGGAAAAAACGCCAGCAGACCGGAGTAGGCCACACCCTTGGCGGTACCGAAACACCCGTCGTTCAACGCGCCGAGGAAAGCTCTTTTCAGCAGGTTCAGGAATCGCACCCACCGGCCCGCGGGGACGATGATTACTTCCGGCTTCACAACGGCCATTCGTGAACAGGCTATCGCAAATCGGGTCAGCCCGAGAGACGGGCCTCCAGCTCGGCCCAGCGCTCGTACAACTGGTCCACGCGCTGCTGGGCCGCCTGCAATGCTTCGTAGCGCGACATCACCACAGCCGCCTCGGCGCTTCCCTCGGGATTCTGCATCTCCGTCTGAGCCCGCTCGAGCTCCTGCTCGGCTTCGAGAATGCGCGCCTCCATCTGCTCCCACTCGCGATTCTCGAGATACGAGAGCTTCTTCTTCGGCGCGGCGGGCGCGGGTTTCTCAACAGCCGGAGCGGACGGCTCACGTTCGCGCCGTCGCGCGGCGGCGATCTCCTGCTCCCATTGCGCGCACTCCGCGTACACACCGGCCCCGCCCTCGCCATCGAGCCCGACAATCGTGCTGGAGACGCGATCCAGCAGGTATCGATCGTGCGTCACCAGCCCGATCGCGCCCGGGAACTCCATCAGGCTGTCTTCCAGCACCTCCAGCGTGGGAATGTCCAGATTGTTCGTCGGCTCGTCGAGCAGCAGGACATCGGCGGGTTCCAGCATCATGCGCGCAATCAGCACGCGTGCCTGCTCGCCACCGGAAAGCCGGCCCACGGGCAGTTCGAGCTGATCGTTGCGGAAGAGGAACCGGCTGGCCCACCCGGCCACGTGAATCACGCGCTCGCGATAGATTACCGAATCGCCTTCCGGGGCCAGCGCGCGGCGCAGCGTCACTTCCGGGTCCAGCTTCTCCCGATTCTGATCGAAGTAAACGATGCGCACGTTTTCGGCGCGCGCGATCTCGCCGGCGTCCGGCTCCAGCTCTCCGGTAAGCAATCGCAGCAGCGTCGTCTTGCCGCTGCCGTTCGGACCGAGCAATCCCAGCCGCATGCCCGGCGACAGCACGAACGAAAGGTCATGGAACAGCGCACGCCCACCGAGCGTCTTGCTCACGTGCCGCACCTCGATCAGTCGCTTCGTCCGCCGATCGGTCCCGCTGAAATCGATGGAGACCGTACGCGTCGCCGTGCGTGCGTTCAAATCGCTCAGCTCCTCCATCAGCCGGCCGGCCGCGTCGATGCGTGCTTTCGACTTCGTGGTGCGCGCCTTCGCCCCGCGCCGCAGCCACTCGATCTCGCGCTTCACCTTGGTCTCCAGTGCTTCCTGCCGCCGCGCCTGCGCCTCGAGGAACTCCTCCTTCTTCACCAGAAACTCGCTGTAGTTGCCGACCACGCGCAGCAGGCCGTCGGGGTAAACGCGGTCCAGCTCCATCATCACCGTGGCGGTGTTTTCGAGGAAGTAGCGGTCGTGGCTGATGGTGAGCGAGGCGAACTGCGCCGAGCGTAGCAGCTTTTCCAGCCACAGAATGCCTTCCAGATCCAGATGGTTCGTGGGTTCATCGAGCAGCAGCAGCTCGGGCTCCCGCACCAACTCCAGCGCGATGGCCAGGCGCTTCTTCCACCCGCCGGAGAGCGTGCCCGCGCGAGCGCCGGCATTGGTGAACCCGGCGCGGCCCAGTGTTTGATGAATGCGCGCGGCGCGTTCGGCCTCGTCGAGATGCCGTTCAAGCGGGACCGCGCCGATCAGCTCGCCCACCTTGGCCTCGGCCGGAAACGAGGAGTCCTGCGCGACGTAGCCGACCCGCAGCATCTTCCGCGGCGCCACCACGCCGGCGTCGGGCGGGACCAGTCCGGCGAGAATCTGCAGCAGCGTGGACTTGCCCGAGCCGTTCGGCCCGATCAGCCCGGTGCGGTCCCCCTCGAAGATGCCGAACGAGAGATTGTCGAACAGCGCGCGCGAATCCCACGCCTTGGCAACGCTCTGGCAACTGAGGAGCAGGGACATGCGCTGAAACGATGATAGCGATGCGTGAAATGCGCGCCTGCGGGGGCGCCATGTTAACCTGAAGAGAGTCGCGCCTTCCCTGCAGTCCCCATCGTCTAGAGGCCCAGGACATCGCCCTTTCACGGCGGTAACGCGGGTTCGAATCCCGCTGGGGACGCCAACCAGCTCAAGAGCTTACGAGAAACATCTTCGGGGTCGCCTTTTGGCGGTGACGCTATGGTGACGATACGGGGTCTGTCTTGACCCGTGCGCCAAGGAAGGCGCAAGCGCCGCCGCGCGGCGATAATGATTGCATCACCCCTCATGTCCTTGTTCAAATACCTCGATCCCGACCGCACTGACGTGCTGCGGGATGCGAAGATTAGATTCTCCTCTCCTGTGGTCCTGAACGATCCTTTCGAGTTGCAACCTCATATTGCTGGTTTCGCCCCACCGGAATGGATCGACACGCAGTTAACTCGGAGTCTGCCGGAAGTTGTCGAGGAGAGCTACTCGAAGGTTCCACCCGAGCTTCGGCCCGTTCTCACCAAGGAGGCGTTGACCACTTTCTGCGAAGGTCTCGTACCAATCGCGAGGCGGCTCGCAGGGGAACGCCTACAGTTGATCGTTCCGGCGGTCCGTGACTTGCTGAAGCAGAAATTCGATCAGTTGATCGGCATCCTCTGCCTGACCGAGTCGCCGACTGACCTCCTGATGTAGGCCCACTACGCGAGGGCGCATCAGGGTTTTGTAGTGGAGTTCAATCCTGCGTCGCCATTCTTCAACCAGCGGCGGGGCCCAGATGACGAGTTCGGGTATCTGCGCCACGTTATCTATCAGGAAGACCGTCCCGCAGTGGTTCTGACCGGGCTAGATGATTTCTCTCCCTTCCTTACGAAAAGCAGCGCTTGGAGCTACGAGACCGAGTGGAGAATGATGATGCCCCTGTCATCTGCATCGACGGTAGTCGGCGTGGGTGCAACAGCGGTACATCTCTTCGAGTTTCCACGGACAGCGATTAGACGAGTGATTCTGGGATGCCGAACTGTGGAGAAGACGGCGGTTGAGATTCGCCACATCCTCCGAGCGAGCCGAGAATACGAAGGCGTGGCCTGCGTCCAAGTACGACTCGACGACGCGCACTATCGCATTCTCATTGATCCCGCTTGGTAGGTCGAAGCTCCCGGCTGGCTAGCTTTGCCGTGAGGTCCGATTCGGATTTGGCGCAGCCCCAACCGAGATTTAAGCATTGTGCTGATCGGCGGCTGGTACAGTCGCCGCTGGGTCGGTCCGTGTTGCTCCGGAGGCATCATCCGGCAGCGCAACCCGCAGACAGTAGTATCCGAATCGAGTACTGAGATGCTGCAGGTGAGGAGACTGCAGGAATGCTCTTCGCCTAGCCCCTTGTGCTAGGTAGCCATAGAGTTCGTCCGTCAGAACTGAGAAGATCCGTTTGAAGTCAGCGATCAGCTCGGGCAATCCTTCACCCGCTAGATCTTCGGTCAGCGATATCGCCGGAAGGCAGTGGTACCGCTCGTCTTGGTTGCCTCGGACCCTCTTGAAGATGTCGCCGCCCGCGATTCGTGGCCTCAGGGCATCCGAGGTGAACAAGTCACACAGAAGCACATTCGGGACCAGCTTCGCTTGGCACTTGTTGTCGCCGCGCCGATCTTCAGGGTACTCAGCTCGTGCCTTGAAATCCCAATCCAGATCACAGTCTTGGGTCAGAACCAGCGCATAGGGGTGCGTTTCTGCCTCGATGGCATATTCGCCATCATCCTGATAAAGCCTTGCATTTCGCACATGGAAGGTTATTACGTCCGTTAGGATTTCACCCTGACGGAGCACTCCTGGAACGGGCGACGGAGCAAATACGCCCAAGTCCTCACTCCTCGATGGCGTATGTCGGGCGGTTGTAGCGGCGCACGACTTTGCCCTTACCCTTCCGAATCCTAGCGGTCTCCTGGAATTCGGCGCGGACAGGTTGATAGAACATCCATGCGCTGTTTAGCGACGTTAGAACTTCGGTCAAGGCGGCATCAGGCAGTTGATCGAGAGTAAGGTGCGCAAGCAATCGCATGCAAATTGGCGCGAGGACAGGGGCGCTCAACGGCTCGGCAAATGTGAATGAGAATCGATGACTTAGATCGCCTTCCGAGGCTTCCCTGCTCCATTGCAGCGTCAGCATCGGAAAGCCTCCGACTGTCTCAAGCCGCGGCTGTGACAGGTTGAGGCTCCATGGCCTGCTGGAGGCGTTCCTCGATGCACCAACGAAAGAGCCTCCCAGACTGCTTGTTAAAGTAGGCAAGGATTCTGTCAACATCGTCCGTTCTTGTCCTCTCTTCGCTGTAGTAGTCGCCGTCAATGAGGAAGCACTTCTCTGGGACGTTCGCCGCCTCCACGATTCCGTAGTTCATTCTGACCCTGCCGCCATATTGCGGGAGTGAGATCAGCACTTGTCCCAAGGACTCCTCTATCGAGCCTTCGAGTGCGGGTGCCCCGTGGACGCCCGCGATGGGCGGCCTAATCAGCTCTGACCACTTAGTGGTCAGAGGCAATCCAAGAGCCGATCTCCGAATCAGATCCTGGTAGCGGAGCCCCACACGCGTGAAGAATGCCGGAGCGTAAAACGCGATCAGGGCTTGTAGCGGGCCTTCGAGATGTTCGCGGAAGTGCTCCCACCGCGTATACTCTGCGGTGGAGAGCGAGAGAAAATCACGTGTCAGAGTGACTTTCCACTTCTCGTCCGACGAACTGAATCCGTATCCGATGATCTTCCCTTTAGTCAGTGTTCCTTTGAGCAGATCGGCAACCGCAGGCGGCATTTCGGGCGGCACCTGAATATTGATTTCAGGGATTTGCTCGCTCAACAAGGGGTACTCAGCCCTGATCCGCTCCTGGAACTCCATCGGGGGCACTGCGGCAATTCGAAGGATTGGAGGGAAACGAAGCTGGCAGATCACCTCGATGAGCGGGTTGCGCCTGTACACCACCCTTTCCGAATCTGGGAAAGGCGGCAGGGTCGTCGGGCTGTCCGGCATCGCGTGCTTTTCGTTAGCAGACTCAGTTTTGATCATAGCAGTCAACAAGGTTAGGCGGCGCCACCACATTTTCGCGCAGCCCAGACACCGGACATGCCCTCGGGCTGAGACCGTCTCAGACCGTCCTCACGCTTCGGCCTGCAGAGCAGCGCCAGCCGGACTTGAGGACGGAGCAAGAACCCCAGCAAAGACCGTGTCCAACCGTCCCACCGCGCCGGCCATGTACTGCGGCGAGAGGTGAGCGTATCGCTGCGTCATGCGCGGCGTTCGGTGTCCGAGTAGCTGCCCTACCGCGTACAGGTCCACGCCCTGCATCACGAGCCAACTCGCCGCGGTGTGCCTGAGCGAGTGGAAGGACGCATCCGCGATCCCAAGGCTCGCGAACAGCCTTCGCGTATAGACGCTGAGCTTCTGAGCGTCAGTGCCTGGGAGCACCGCGTCCCCCGCTGCGCCCGGCGGCAGGCTCTCCAGCACGGTCACTGCCAGGCTGTTCAATGCCAGCACTCGTAGAGACCCGTTCTTCGTCTCTCGCAGATAGGCCCTCCGGCCCGCGAGATCCACATCCATCCACCGAAGCCCTAACAATTCGCCCCGACGCATCCCGGTGAACGCGGCCAAGGCAATCGGCGCGCGCATCCACTCAGGGGCAGCTTCGAGCACGGACTTCAGCTCGCCTGGGGAGAGGTACCGCGTTCGACCTTCGGGCAACTTCGGCAGCTTTGCGCCCTGGGCCGGGTTGCTGTTCAGCAGCTCCCATTCGACCGCGAGCCTGAGGGCGTGCTTGAGCACTGTGATTTCCTTCTGAACGGTTCCGGGCGCGACTTCTTCGGACCTGGCCGAGATGTACTCGGCAACCGTCTTACGGCTGATCTCCCTCGCACGCTCGGGTAGACGGGTCTTCAGGGTCTCCAGAATCCCGTCCAGGCGCTCGAAGGTAGTAGCGCGGAGCCTTGTCTTCTGGTGGCGCTTGTATCGCGCCAGCAAGTCCTCCGTCGTGATCTCTGAGGCTTCCTTGACGCCCAGCACTCTGTCGCGCTCCGCCTTCAGCATAAGGCCCGCACGCGCGGCAACGGCCTGTGGCCGGGTGTGCGCGGTCACAGCTTCTCGCTGGCGGCGGCCGGCAGCGTCGGTGTACGACACCCACCAAGACCCGCGGTCCTTCCGGTAGTAGACACCATCCCGCTCTCTAGCCTTTGGCATTGCTTGTTCCTTTCGCTGCTTCCTCAATTGCGTCTCTGTTCTTCGCCCACGACAGCCACTTCGAGGTGATCCCGTGCGGATAAGCGGTGTTGAGGTTATCGGACGCCTTGATCCTGCTGTTTAGAAAATCGATTAGCTTCGTCCTGAACGTAGGATCATCCTGCCAGGATGGTCCCTTCACTAGCCTGCTCCTGAATCGCCGTGCGGCTAGCCGATACAGCTTCTTCTCTGCAACGTCGCGAGCGTCTGCCGTGCTGCGTACCGCGCTTGCGAGGCTGCGTCCGCGCCTGCACTCAGGGCACAGGATTCCCCTCTTGTAGGCTCGATTCCAATGCTTCAGCTCGAAGTAGAGGCCGCACCCCGGCCACCTGCACTTCGCGAGTCTCACTCGCCAGTCGCAAAGGAGGAACAGGCAAAAAAGCCGATTCGCAACCACGATCGGCAACTCGGCAATGGAGTCCTGCTTTGGGCCCGACTCCGTCGGAAGCACAAAGACGACTCCTTCGCGCACGGGCCACAACAGCAACTGCGTTCTTGCAGTGAAGACACGAACCGCTGCACATGCGTTCGGAGCCCTCGTGAGGTCTCGGGTGGCCGGCACCTCCACCCCATCGCCGCTAACTCCCGTATTCAGCCACTCATCAACGTAAAGACGCAACTGCGCGTTCACTGAAATGACTGCACTGCACGAACGGACAATATCTCCCAGTGACTTCACAGAACTCAAGTCGAAAGTGGCCTGCTGGCCGTCCCGGTCTCCGTTTAGTACGGCGAAGAAGTGCTCACGATTCAGACCACCCTCGAAGCCCACGGGTCTGGGCGGGTCGATCAGTATGGGATCGAAGATCTCAGCAGCCCAGTCAAACACTCTGCCATCCTCAAGCGGCTTACTTTGTTCCACATTATTATTGATAGCACATTTGTGTACGAACAGCTACCAAAAATCAATTGCAGACCTAAAGAACACCGACGAGACTGGACTTGCGGAGGTTTGGAATGAAGGTCGCAGCTCAGAGCGGGTCAGACGTGATCCGGGTTCGTGAATTTGCGCAGCAGCTTCGAATCTCGATCTGGACTGCGCGGCAATGGGCGTACAGCGGCAAGATCGCGAGTTGCAAAGCAGGAAAGCACTTGTTGATTCCCGCCAGCGAGGTTTCACGGCTGATTACCGAAAACACGCGTCCGAGGTTGGACCCGAAGGCGCAGTGAAGCAGTGACCAGGTTCGATGGGGTGCAATGAGACCGGGTCCCGTCAGTCGGCACCACGCGCGAATGGCCCGCCCCGCCATCCCAGGGAAGGGCGGTTAAAAAATGACCGCGGCTGAAATCACACATCACCTTCACGGCCGGAGGATGCCCTCTGGCCTCGTGGCCTGCTGCCCGGCTCACGATGACCGCAACCCTTCGCTTAGCCTGAAGGACGCGGATGACGGGCGCGTGCTGGTGCATTGTCACGCCGGCTGTGATCAGGCCCGCGTACTTGCTGCGCTAAAGGCCCGCGGCCTGTGGCCCGAACGCGAAGGCGCGAGTGATCGGCCCGTCATCGTGGCCGAATACGACTACCGCAGCGAAGCCGGCGAGCTTTTGTACCAGATCGTGCGTCTCGCGCCAAAGTCCTTCCGCCAGCGTTATCCGGACGGTTGCGGCGGCTGGGTCTGGAAGAAACACCCGCGACAGGTTCTTTATCGCCTTCGCGAAGTGCTGGAGAATCCAATTATCTTCATTGTCGAGGGCGAAAAGGACGTGGAAACGCTTCGAAGCTATGGATTTGTCGCGACAACGCACGCTGGCGGCGCTCCGGCTCCGTGGCTACCCGAGTTCACGGTCGCACTATCGGGCCACGAGTGTATTCTGCTTCCCGACAATGATCCACCTGGCCGCGCTCGTGTGGCAAGGATTGCTCGCGCACTCTTTGGGAAAGTCGCGCGGCTGGTGATTCTGGAACTCGAAGGAGCGAAGGACGTAACTGACTGGTTCAGTCAGGGCCATTCAGAGCTGGAATTGATCGGGCAGGTGGACGGCAGCGAGGTATCGCGGTGAAGCATGAGTTAACCGTGGAGTCGGATCTCGAAGCGCTCGCCGCCTGGGATGCAGCGCGTCCGAAATCGGCGAGTGCAGGTCCACTCTCTACAAGGTGTCTGGCGGATGTCGAAGCGAGGCCCGTTCAGTGGCTTTGGCCCGGCCGGATCGCACGCGGGAAGCTGACGATCATTGCTGGCAATCCGGGCCTTGGCAAAAGCCAAATCACTGCCAGCATCGCCGCGGTCATAACGACTGGGGGACGGTGGCCAGTAGACCGCCAGCATTGCGATCCCGGCCACGTCCTCTTCCTGACTGCCGAAGACGATCCAGCGGATACATTGCGACCGCGCCTGGACGCTGCCGACGCAGACCTCAGCCGGATTCACATCGTGGATGGTGTGACGGCTGGATACGCAAGCGATGGAACTCGCGTTACCAGGACGTTCTCCTTGGAGGCGGATGTCCAGGCCCTGGGCGCGAAGTTAGCGGAGGCGGGAGACGTGGCTGCAGTCGTGATCGACCCGATTTCGGCCTATTTGGGCAACACCGATTCCCACAAGAACGCCGATGTTCGGGGGCTCCTCGCGCCGCTGAGCGAATTGGCCGCACGCCACAAAACAGCCATCATCGGCGTCTCGCATCTGAGCAAGGCTCCAGGTGCGCAAGCTCTCATGCGGGTTTCTGGTTCATTGGCCTTTGTGGCCGCGGCGCGCGCGGTGTACCTCGTGACGGCCGATCAGCGGGACAAGGCAAGGCGGCTGTTCCTGCCAATGAAGAACAACATCGGGCCAGACACAACGGGCCTGGCGTTTCGGATCGAAGGGACCACCATCGCTACGGCCGCCGGGCCGTTAGCGACCTCCCGTGTGTTGTGGGAGTCGGAACCAGTCCCCATCACCGCCGATGAGGCTATGCAGGCTGAGAGCGCATTTGGGAGCACTTCCGCGCTTGACGAGGCCAGCGAATGGCTGCGGGAAGTCCTGGCGGATGGATCTCTGCCGGCCGCAGATGTACTGGATCGGGCAAAGGCGGAAGGCATCGCAGGGAAGACCCTGCAACGGGCATCGAAAGCGCTTAGAGTGCAGAAGACCAAACAGGCGATGGCGGCTGGATGGTTGTGGTCTCTTCCGCCGAAGATGGCCAAATCCGACAAAGATGCCCACGTTTTCGGATGTGGCCACCTTCGGGAAGATTGGCCATCTTCAGGAAACCCGTAGCGGCGCGCCGAAGCTAGGGCTGGATGGCTGCCAAGGGCCGGGTGTTCCTTAGTTTCCAACGCAGTACGCGCGCGCGCGGGACTGAAGGGTTGTCACGAACGCTCTAAGAATAGAAAGAGATAGAATGTCCGCCTCCGCACTGGCCCGCAGTCAATCCGAATTGCGACAAGGAATCGCCATGCTCCGAAACCAAGTACAATAACCCACGGTATGTGGTACCCGAGCAGGACCCAATGGGTGATCTGGATCACCGTCATCTTGGGCTTCGTCGTGCTTGCCGTGGTTGGGCCAGCGGGTGGTCTATTCGTCGGTGTGGTGGGCCTGCTGCTCGTGTGGAGTCTGGCCAGGCCGAACAGAGACGCGGCTCGGGCCCCATCGCAGGCCAACGCCGGTGATCTCCAGGACCAGAGTGCGGCGGCGCACGGAAGCCCGACTACAAAAAGCGAACCGGTTCCCCGAACACGTCACAAATCGTCCAAAGTACTACGGTTTCTTGACGCACCTGGGGATGCTCTCTCCGAGCTGACCAGCGTACCGGGGGCACCAAGGTTTTGGTGGGGAGTTGCGGTGGCGTTGACACTAGCTGACTGGTTCTTCAACTGGCATATCGTGAACAGCGCTGTCGCCTCCGTTTGCGCTCCCTGCGCGCAGTACGCGCGCGCGCGAGGCTGGGACTTCGTTGTTGTAGCTATGGCTATTTGGCTTGTGTGCTTGCTGGCAGATGCGCATCGCAGGCTGAAGCACACAGAGGGTTCCATGCGCGAAATGCAGGAACGTCATCTGCGCGAGATGCGCGAGATGCGCGAATTGCAGGAAGCTTGCGACAGGAAGGGCCAGCGGGCACTTGCTGCGATCCTGGAAGTGTCAGTCGAGTTCGCTGACGTGCAACGTAGACTCGCAGGTAGAGAGGCTTCGCTGCGCAAAGCGCCCGGCTCGTCTGATGGCAGGCCGGACGGTTGATCTAGGCAACCTTAGTTCGATTTCGGACAGGTACGCGCGCGCGTGACTGATCACGACCCATCGAGGCACCAACCCATCGTGACTTCAGCAGGCCAAGTCTAAAGTAGAGTAGATGGCCACCGGGCGCAAAGCGCTGCCGCCTGCTGGGGCCTAGTTTGGTTCATTGACCACCCCAATACACTGAAACCCGCCTCAAGTAACATCGAAACTGGGTTGCCTGCTCTGGGATGTTCCCCATCGGCACCTTGTCGAAGCTTCGTTTCTTTCCGGCGGGCAGGAGCTCATACAAGGTCTGTGACGACGTTCCTATGACGGTGCCGCTGGGGCCTTTCATTTCGCAAGTAACCTCTGGGTCCTTAAGGTCTAGAAGCGACTGATTGTCCAGCTCGAAATGGTCCACAACCAATTCGGTGTCGGTTCCACCCACACGGACCGAATTCATCTTAACGTCCATCTCTGGCCAGATAACGTGCGGAAGTGTGAGGAGAACGAGCGCTACCAGGATCCAAAAGCCGATTTTTTTCAGGTCGCCCAGCACCCCGGAGCCGATCTTCTTGAGTTCGCCCAAGCTCGGCACCCCCAGGATCGTCGAAGGGATCTTTTTCGCCTTCTGGGCCCAAGTCCGCATCGCTGATCAACTATATCGCAACACCCCGAAGACCCGGTGACGCCATGGTGACGATACGGCCGGCAAACAGCACCAAAGTGCTCTCAAGCACTCACAAGGCGAAATCGGTCTAATCCACGCTCTTACGCGGACTTGTGCCAGTTCTGCCTACGCACGGCAAAATGCTCCAAGCCCAATCGAACCCTCTTTCACGGCGGTAACGCGGGTTCGAATCCCGCTGGGGACGCCAAACCAGATCACCGCTCAATTTGCGTCGTATGATCGCGGCGGCAGCAAGAACTGCAGCCCGAAATACCCGATGAAGTACGACTGGCTGGACCCGCTGCGCTCCAGTGACCGGCCCGCCATGATCAGCAGGATCACCGGCCGGTGAATCCTGTATCGCCCGCCCAGCCCGACGGTCGGCTGGTCGCTCGCAATATGGAACGGGCCCTGGTTGTAAAACTCCACTTCGCCCTCCAGCTTCTTCGTGAAGTCGTGCCCAATCACCAGCCCGGTGATGAATCCGTTCGGCCCCTTCCACACCACCGAGTAGCCCGTCTCCAGGTTCACCTCCACCGGGCCAAACGGCTTCGAGAACTCCACCGGCAACAGAAGCGACTCCGCGGCCGGTGTGATCCCCCGCCGCACCGCATCCCCTCCGTTGTTCAGGAAGAGCTGGGGGAAGATGGAAATCTTCAGCCCATCCTCGCCCTTGTCGTAGAACCGCCACTTCACCCCGGGATTCGATTGCCCCTCGCCGAACTTCGACGGCCCCGGCGGACTCTGCGCCCGCAGCCACGCGCTCTCGTAGGTGAGCTGGATCCGCTCGCCCAGGCCGAAATTAATATCGACATCGGGCACGTGAGAGACGGAATTATTGCCGTAATAAAACGGCATGTACCCGAGATTAATTTCCCAGTTGAAATTGCCGGGTGTACCCGGATCGTTCGTGTAGAACGGCGGGCCGCCCTGGGCCAGCATGGCCGGCGAAGCAACAAGGGCGCCTACAGCCAAAATGGCGGTGCGCAGGCAGAAGACGATGTCTCTCACAAGCGACCTTGGGAGACGCTGCGCCCCCGAGTATATGCCGCCACATGATGCACGGCAACGCGTATTGAAGCGGCAGCGCGTGTTGAAGCGGACCTGGAGGTCACTGGGGCCTGATCCGCACTTCGGTGTGGAGTTATCCAAATTCTGAGGACTCGCGACAAATGTACCAAACGCCCTCGAAACCTGTTTCACGGCGGTAACGCGGGTTTGAATCCCGCTGGGGACGCCAAACCTCACTTCAGCAGCAGGTAAGTCGAGCCCACAAGAACGAATACGCTGCCGATCCATCCGGCGATGAACATCCACGGAGGCCGGTGTTCGTACCCACGTTCCGGATGCGGATCGTTGCTGGAGATGTCGGCGTAGGACCCGCTCCCTCCTCGCTTGCCATCGGCGCCAACACCGTTGCGCCGATCCCGCCGGGGACGCCACTCCCCGGAACATTCCCACGCCGTGCGGTGTCTTAACCACCATGCACGACATCGCGCTGGCCATCCGTCTGCTCCGAAAATCGCCCGCCTTCACCTTCCTGGCGCTGCTCTGCCTCGCGCTCGGCATCGGCGTGAACGCCTCTATCTTCAGCCTGCTGGACACCATCTATCTCCGCCCTCTGCCCGTGGGCCACGCGGACCGTGTGACAGTGCTCAGCCGTGGAGGCAGTTCCGGGTTTTCGTACCGCGAATACCGCGCCCTCCGCGACCGCAACCAGTCGCTCGAGGGGCTGGCCATCTCGCAGCCGGAAGAGTCCGACCTCAGCTTCGAAGGCAACGCCATGCTGATCGGGGCCGAGCCGGTTTCGGGAAATTATGCCGCGGTGCTCGGCGCTCGCACCGTCATGGGCCGATGGTTCACGCGCGAGGATGAGCCGGCGGCGGTCATCAGCTACCACGCGTGGCAGCAACTGCTTCACGGCGACCCAGGCGTGCTCGGTAAGACGGTCCGCTCGGAGTCGCACTCATACACGGTGATCGGGGTCGCGCCGCCGGAGTTCGCCGGCATTTACGCGCCGCTGCGCATCGATCTTTGGGTGCCATTCCGCTACTGGGCCGGCAGCAACGCCGACAACCACCGCGGCATGCTGTTCGGATGCCTGAAGCACGGCGTTGGAGTGTCGCAGGCCGCCGCCGAGCTGAATGCCGTCGCCACACTCATCCACCGCGAGAATCCGGACCTGGCGAAGGAGCCCACCGCGCCCGTGCTGCTCGAACTGGTGCGCGGCATTCCCAATCCAGAGGGCCGCCGCCTGGCCATGCCGGTGGTGATTCTGCTGATGATCGTGGTGGGGCTGGTGCTCTTCATCGCCTGCATGAACGTCGGGAATCTGCTGGTGGCTCGCGGCATGGGGCGGCAGCGGGAAATCGCCGTACGCTTCGCGCTGGGCGCCGGCCGGGCGCGCGTGCTGCGCCAGTTGATGACCGAGAATCTGGCGTTGGGCGTTCTCGGCGGTGCAGCGGGCGTGTGCGCCGGGTACGCCGCCAACCGGCTTCTGATGGCGGCGCTACCCACGCTGCCCTTCGGTGAAATGCTCCGCGTCGATCTGGCGCTCGATTTTCGCGTGCTCCTGTACACGGGCGCCATCGCCCTCTCGACCGCGCTGTTGTTCGGACTCCTGCCCGCCCTGCAATCGAGCCGCGGCGACCTGGCGCCCGTGCTCCAGCGCGCCAACGTGGCCGGCGGACGGCAGCGGCTGCGCCTCGCCATGCTCACGGGCCAGATCGCTCTTTCGCTGGTGCTGCTGCTGACGGCCGGCCTCTTCGCGCGTCTCATCGTCCGCTTCCACAATCTCGACCCGGGTTTCGCCAGCGTGAATCGTCTGTACGCGCCAGCTTTCCTGCCGGCCCCGCAGTTCACGCCGGCGTCGGGCCGCGTGTTCTACGATCGGACACTCGCACGGCTGCGCGCACTCCCCGGCGTTCGCAGCGCGGCGCTCACCACACGGATGCCACTGTACGCCGCGGGCATTGCGGGCACGTGCGTGGCGCGCGAAGGCGACCATCCCGCGCCCGCTACCTCCATGACCATCGATCGAGGTTTTCTCGATACGCTGCGAATTCCCGTGCTCGAAGGGCGCGACTTCGCGATCACCGACAAACCGGATGGGCTGCCGGTCGCTATCGTAAATCAGACGATGGCCCGGCGGCTGTGGCCTGGCCAGCCGGCCGTCGGCCGGACGTTTCAGCTCGGCTGCGATCACCCCCGCACTCTCCAGGTGGTGGGCTTGTCGCGCGATTCCCGGATTCGTTCCATGAACGAGGTCACGCTGCCGCACGTCTACCTGCCGTTCTCGCAGGCCTGGGACGGAGGCATCGTGTTCCTGGTGGTGGAAACGGCCGGCGACTCCAGTCTGCTGGTGGACCGTATCCGCCAGACGCTGGTCTCCGCCGATCCGGACTTCCGCACTTACGGGGTCCTCCGTGTGAGTGACTCGCTCGACGCGTCGTTCTGGCAGGCGCGCTTCGAGTTGTGGCTCCTCGGGATTCTCGGCGCGCTCGCGCTGGTGCTCGCGGCGGTCGGAATGTACGGCGTGCTGGCGTATCACGTGACGGCGCGCACGCGCGAGATCGGCATCCGTGTGGCTCTCGGCGCGCGTCCGCGCGAGGTGGTCCGGCTGGTGATCGGGCAGGGTCTCCGCGTGACGGCGGCGGGAATTGCCATCGGCCTGCTCATTTCCGCGCTGGCGTCGCGCCTGCTCGCGAGCCTTTTACGGGGCGTCAGCCCGACCGACGCGGTCACCTGGTCATCGGCGGTAATCGTGTGGATCGCAGTGGCGCTTCTGGCATGCTGGCTGCCCGCGCGCCGCGCAGCCCGTGTCGAGCCGGTTGTGGCGTTGAGAGAGGAATGAGCCGCCGCGTTACTCCGTCGTGCCTTTGAGACTCTTGCAGCGATGGCGGTTCCGCTGATTAGCGGAGCACCCGCTTTGGGTGTGGCCTCCGCGGCCGCCCGGCTTATGCGACTTTGCCGACCTTCGGTGCGAGTAGTGCTGGTGCGAGTGATAGTGTGAGTGCGAACTGTGGCTACTGTGGCTCCCGCCATGGCCGCCATGGCTCCCGCGAGCGCACAGGCTGACCGGCATCAGGAACAGGGCAATCGCCAGAACAACGACAGCGAGCCGTTTCATTTGGGACCAATTGAACGTAACATCACTTCAGCGGCCGCGTCAATGCCGGCGCTGTTCCTAATTCCCCAGGTCCCACATCGCCGCCAGATCGCGCTGGCTGTACGCCTGAAATGCGATCAGCGTCGTAGTGGAGGCGATGCCGGGAATCTTCTGGACCTTCCCGGCCACCAGGTCAGCCAGTTCGTCGTGCTGGCGTACGCGCGCTATCGCAACCAGATCGTACGGCCCGGCCACCGAATACGCCTCGGCAACGCCGGACAACTCGATCAGCGCCTGCGCCACTTCCGCTTCGCGCCCTTGCTCCGTCTTGATGAGTACGATGGCCGTGATCATGGGCTCCTCCGTTTCGCGCGATCAGACTCGCCCCTACCGGCAGTGCAGCGTGAAGCCGATCCGGTTGACCACCGGCGTGGGCGATTCGATATTCAGCTCCACCCAGCCGTGGAAGTCGGCAAACCGCGGCGTGTTCGCCCCCAGACGCCAATGATCCACAATGGGCACGGATCGGCCGGCCTGCAGGTACGCCGTGCTTGCGTTCCCCGCCCGCCCGCCATCGCTCCGCGAAAACCAGTAGGTCGCCGGCGTGTTGACTGCGCCAATCACGCCCCAGTCAAACGTCAGATCCACCGGGCAGTAGCCGGTGTACTCGTGAGCGCGGTCGAGCTGGCCATTCACGGAAAAGGCGGACCCGCCCACGCGGACCATCGGCGCGCCGCCACCCATCTCCCCGCCCATGCCGCCGCAATGCAGCGTGAAGCTGATGCGATGCGTCACCGGGTTGGGCGACTCGATGTGCAGCTCCATCCAGCCGTGGTAATCGGCGAACGTGGGATTATCCGCTCCCAGGCGCCACTCTTCGACGATCGGCACGGACCGGCCGGGAGGCAGATTCACGTAGCGCACATTCGAGGAGTGCCCCCCGTCGTTTCTGGTGATGGTATAGGCGACGCTCGCCGGCTCGGTACTGATCACACCCCAATCGAATTTCAGTTGCACCGGGCAGGGACCCGAATACTGAAAGTCGCGCGCCAGTTGCCCGTTGGCGGAGAAAGCCCAGCCGCCGATGCGGACGGAAGCACTTGCGTCTACCGCCGTGGCCGGCACCATGGCCATCAGCAGCATGGAAGCAGAACACAACAGGCCGAACTTGTTTCGAGTTTTCATTATGGCTTCAATCCCCCATGCGATTGTACACGCTCGGGCGATTCCCCAGCCGGCGTCTCCTGCCCGCGCTGCCTGTCGTCTGTCGGCGCAACAAAACCGAACATTTGATATATTCGGTTCCAGTTTCGGGGCATTTATGAGAAGAAAAGTTGCATTGCTCCTGTTGTGCGCGGGCGCGATGTCCCCGGCTCAGGATTCCGCGCGGCCGCGCGGATGGGTAGTTATTCCGGTTACCGAATATCGCGATCTGCGGGCGCGTGCCTTTCCAGCTCCCGCCGAGCCTCAGGTTCCCGCGGTCGACGCGACGCTCACCCGCGTGGATTACGATTTGCGCGTGAACGGCGACCTGGCTGCCGGCCGTGCCAGCATCACGGTTGACGTTTTCAGGGACGGATGGGTGCGGGCGCCGATTCCCGAGGGCCTGCTGGTTCGTGAGGCGACGCTGGAGGGCAAGCCCGTTTCGCTCGTCCCCGGCCCGGCGGGAAACCGCTCCCTGTTCGTTCTTCTGTCGAAGCGCGGACGAACCGTGCTCACGATGGACGTCGCTGTTCCGGTGTCGTCTGCCTCCGGTGAGGAGACGCTCGCGCTGCCCGCGGGGGCGGCGGGCGTTACCCGTGCGTCGGTCACTTTGCCGCGTCGCGAGGTCGAGGTCAGAATCGCGGACGGATTGCTTGCCGAGAAATCCGAGACCGGCACGGATACAAAATGGGTGGCGTATGGTCAGGGCAATGGGCCGCTGAGACTCACCTGGCGTCAGAAGATGGAGGATCATCACGCCAGCCAGCCACTGCGGTTCCGCGGTGCGCTGACCGAACTCCTCGGGTTGGGCGAGGATTCCACTGCGGTCTCTGCGGTGGTGGACGTGGAAATCATGCAGGGCGTGGCGCGCGAGGTCCGCATCGAAACGCCGCAAAGCGTCACGATCAATCAGGTCGCGGGCGCGTCTGTGGGCGATTGGGAAGTGAAAGCGGGTGAGCTGCTCGTCACGTTGATCGAGCCCGAGGAGAAGACCACCCGATTCGTCATCACCGGCGAGACTCGCCTTGCCCGCGAGGGTGGCCTTGACCTTCCCATCCTCCAACTCGCCGGAGCCGAACGCGAATCCGGCGGCGTCGCAGTGGAAGTGCTGGGAGCCGGCGAAATCAAAGACGCGAAATTGGAGGGGCTGGAGCGAACCGACGCGGCGCAAATGGATGCGCTTGTCTCCAGCCGGCAATCGCCATCGCTGGAAGCATTTCGTTTCCGGCCCGGAGCGGCTCGATCGCTGCATGTGGACGTGGCGCGGTACGCGCAGCAGGCCGTGCTGACAGCCAATGTCGAGGAGGCTCGTTATCGGGTGCTGATGAGCCAGGACGGAAAGACGCTGGTGCAGGCGCGCTACGCCGTCCGCAACAATCAGCGCAATTTCGTGCGCATTGCCCTGCCCGCCGGCGCGTCCGTTTGGGGCTGTTCGCTCAACGGCAAGCCCGCGCGGCCCGGCCAGGCGTCCGATGGCAGCCTGTTGTTTCCGCTCCTGAAAACACGTGCGAGCGAAGAAGCGCCGGCGTTTCCCGTCGAGGTGCTGTACCTCAACCGGGCAACTGCCTGGGCCGACAAAGGGCAGGCGCGGGTGACTCTGCCAGCGCTCGATCTGCCGGTCTCGAGGACGGGTCTGGTGTTGTACTATCCCCCGTTGTTCGAAGCGAGCGTCGCACAAGGCCCATTCCGAAAAGAGGAATTCGCGGGGCCGGTTTCCGCGGCGCTGAAGCCGGGAGCGGTGCAGATACCCGAGGCGGGGGCTCCGCCAGAGGCAATGACGCAGGCGAAGCAGCAATCCGTGGAAGCGCAGGCCGCCACGCAGAAGCTTGTCGATCTTTACAAAGCGAAACCAGGCGGGCGAGCGAGCGCCACAGCGGCCCCGGCGCCGGCGTTGTTCCCCGCGGTGGGCCCATCGTTGTTCCTGGTCTCGGAGCTGACCGCCGAGAATCAGGCGCAGACGCTGACGCTGGATTACCAGCGCGAAAAGAAAGGACGCGGGAAATGAAAGCTCATCTGTTGTTGTTCCTGCTCCTGTCCGCGCCGCTCGGCATCTTCGCTCAGGACAGTGTCGCTCCCCCGCTGCCCAATTCCGGGAACGTCTCGCTGCCGCTGGAGGAATACAATAAGCTGCTCGAACTTGCCGCCAGACCGCCGAAAAAGCCCGAGGCGCCGCCGGTCAACTGGGCGCTGCAGCATGCCGACATCAAACTCCAGGTGGCCGGCGAGCTGGCCTCGGGCACCGTCGCACTTCAGGGGGAGGTTTTCGCCGATGGTGCGACACGCGTGCCGCTGATATCGGGCATGGCTGTTCTGGGCGCGCAGCAGAAGGGCGAGGAACTCCCGCAGGAGAACGACCGCGGCGCGCACGTGGCCGTGCTGAATGGCCCCGGACCATTTTCAATTACAGTGAATGCGGCTGTGCCGCTGAACATCGAAGCGGGACGAGCCACTCTCAACCTGCCTACTCCAGCCGCCGGAACCGTGCTGTTGACATTGACGATTCCGGGCGACCACACCGACGTGCATCTGAACCACGGACTCATTACCAGCCAGACATCGAGCGCGGGACAGACCGCAGTGGAAGCGACGCTTTCGCCCGGCCAGCCTGTCAACATCTGGTGGGGCACTCGTGAAGCTGCGCTCGCGACTCCGCGCGAGGTGCGCTTCCTGTCCGACATGAAGACGCTCGTTTCGGTTAGCGAATCGACGCTGGCGGTGACCGCGCTGGCCGACGTCACCGTTCTGCAGGGGGAGCCTTCGCAGTTCCAGATCGACGTGCCGAACGGCTTCGAGGTCACGGAAGTCGCCGGCACATCGCTCGAATCGAACGACGTTCAATCCGGCGTGCTAACCCTGAAACTCGCCAGGGCCGCGATCCGCAACCATCAGTTCCTGATTATGATGGAGCGCGCGATTGGCAGCGCAAAAGCCGATGTGCCATTCCTGACGCTGAAGGGAACCCAGCGCGAGACGGGTGAGATCCTGGTTGAAGGCGAAGGCGCCATGGAGCTGACCGCCACCGAGAGCGGCGGATTGAAGCGAATGGACCTCAGAGAGACCAGCCCCTGGCTGCGTTCGATGGCCCGCGACTCGCTGCAGGCGGCGTTCCGGTTTCATCGCCAGCCTGCGGACCAGCTCGGCTTGTCACTCGACTGGGTGCGCTTCCCCGACAGCAATGTACTGGCGGCCGTTGCCCAGAAGGCCGACGTAACCACGCTGGTGACTTCCGAGGGCAGGTCGCTGACCGAGGTGAAGCTGGTGCTGCAGAACCAGTCGCAGCCATTTTTGAAAGTGGCGCTGCCGGCGGGCGCGAGCATTGTTTCCGCCGATGTCGCGGGGGAAAAGGTGAAACCGGTACTCGGCGCCGACGGCAACCGCGTTCCGCTCCTGCGAACAGGATTTCGCGCAACCGGATCGTACGAGGTCTCCTTCGTGTTCATGCACGCCGGCGCGCCCTTCGCGAAGAAGGGTGGGGCCGAGCTGGCCTTGCCGAGGATGGACCTGCCCATCGGCCTTCTGCAGTGGGAGATCTTCCTGCCCGACCAATATAAGGTGAAGGACTTCGGCGGAGACGCGATTGCAGCGAATCTCATGCCGGTGGCGCCCGGCGAGAGCGGGGCAGTGCCTCTTGCCGGCCGGGATATGGCGGAACTGATCAACGTCGCGCCCGGGTTCGTGAATCTGGATTCACTGTCCACGGGACAATTAGGCGGTTACGTGCTTGATCCGAGCGGTGCGGCGGTCCCCGGAGCGGTGGTCGTGGTCACTTCTTCCAACGGACAGGAATTGACCACGCGCACCGACCCGGCGGGCCGCTGGCTGGTGTCCGACCTGCCATCCGGGCATGTTAAGGTCACCATCCAGTCGCCCGGTTTCAATCCTTTCGTCGGTCAATTCGAATATGACGCGCGGCGGCCCTTACGGCAGACTGCTACGCTGCAGGTCGGGAGCACCAGGGAAGCTGTGGAGGTCACTGCGGCGAAGGAGACGAGGGAGGAAAAGCGGGCATACAAAGACCTTGAGCGCCAGGCCCGAGAGCAGGCCGCGACCATTGAAAATAAGGCTTCTGCCAACGTGCAGAACCTGCAGCAGCGCGTCGCCGGCGTACTGCCGATCGCCGTGGAGGTCCCGCGCACAGGCGCTTCATACAAATTCGTACGGCCACTCGTCGTCGACGAGGAGACGAAGGTGACGTTCACTTACAAAACAAAGTAACCCGCTGCGCCGAGTTACTGCTCAATGATAATGATGGGGTCTTCGCTGTGCGCCGCGCCGTTGTCGGTCAGGGTCACGCTGTACTTGTAGCGCGCCGAATTTTCCCCATCGCGCAGCTTGCGAAGATGGCGCGGGATAAAGACCTTTCCCGTGCCCTTCGGCGACTCGCCGGTAACGAAAGGCGAGTCCGAGTTGCTCGTGAAGTCGAACACCAGCGTCTGACTGTTTGCATGCTCCGGCTGCCATTCGATCGACTTCATGTGCTTCACGTGCAGCTCGGTTGCGACCGATCCCGACTTACTTTCCTTGTAAGTGAGTTTGTTGTTTTGCGCATCCCATCCGACAACCACGACGTAGTCGGAGGAGCCGGGAGCATTCTTTGCGTCCGCGGTCCCCACGGCGAGGAGCGCCAGGCCTGAAATCAGAGCAAGTGAGATTCTCATGGTAAGTGCGGGCTATCATAGCACGCGGGCGGTATCTCAGGGAAGCAGTTTCTTCAGCCGCGGATTCGTGCGCAGCTCGGCCAGGTCGGGATCGCGGCGAACCAGATCGGCCTGGTAACCGCATCGCAGCGCCGCTTGTAAAGCATCCACGGCTTTGTCCGGCCTTCCCGCCAGCGCGTTCGCCAGAGCCGCGCTGTACTGGACGTCAGGGTTCGCCGGCGCGAGCCGTTGCGCAGCGGCGATGTCGCCCAGCGCCTCCTCCGTTTGCCCCAGGCGCGCGCGATATACGCCTACCCGGCTGCGCGTGACCGCGTCGCGCGGATTGGTGAGCAGCATAGCCTCGGCCATGTCGATCGCCTTCTGGTATTGCTGCGGCGCCCGATTGCGATATTCAGGAGTCAGGCGATAACAATCGGCCAGATTCGCCGCCACTCGATAGTCGGAATTCTTCAGTTGCAGGGCCTTTTCGAACATTGCCGTGGCCTGCAGGTACTGCCCCGCGGCCTGCAGCACGCTCCCCAGATTGGAGTACGCGGAGCCGGAAGGATGTATGGCGATGGACTTCTGAAACGCCTGCCGGGCTTCTCCATAGCGGCCGAGATCGTAGTAGACTCCGCCCAGGTTGTTCCACGCCTTGTAGTTGTCGGGCGCAATCTCGGTGGCCCGGCGGAACTGGCCAGCCGCGTTTTCCAGTTGGCCCGTGTGAAAGAAGAACGCAGCAAGGTCGTTGACCGCGAACCAGTCATCCGGACTGAGGCGCACGGCCTGCCTGTAAGTGGCCTCGGCATCCTGGCGGCGGCCGAGCTGCTCCCAGGCAGCGCCGAGTCCGCGAAACGCCGGCGCGTTGACAGGATCGATGCGCAGCGCGGTCTGGAATGCTTCCACCGCCTGCTCATAGTGTCCGGTGGCCCGGTAGATCTGCCCCTGACTGATGTAACCGCGCGGCAATTGCGAGTTCAGTTCCACGGCGCGCGAGGCGCTCTGTTGCGCGTGCGTCAGCCATTGCGGGTCTTTGGTGTCCTCGTACCGCCTGAACCACGCGTCGCTCAGGCCGGCCCACGCCAGTGCATAGCGATCGTCGAGCTTTGTAGCCTTCTCGAACAGCGCGATCGCGCGATCCAGATTGCCCTCTTTGTCCGGGCGCTGCAAAAGACCATTGGCTTCGGTATAGGCTTCATAGGCGCCGGGAACGCTGGTCCGATTGGCTGCCAGCGCCGTGCGCGCTTCCGGCTGCAGCTCCAGTCCCAGCAGCGACACCAGTTCCGCTTCCACGCCGTTCTGCAGCTCCTCGATGTCCCGATAACTCCGGGAGACGGAACGGCCGGGAAGTGTGAAGCCGGTGTTTGCGTCCACCAGGTTCAGGGTGAGACGAATCGGATTGGACATCCGCTGTACGCCTCCCGTCACCACCAGGTTGACGCCGAACGCCTGGCGGACCGCCGCGACGCCGCCTTCCTTCAAACGCAGCACCTCGCTGAACGGCACCACCAGCAGCGTCTGCTGGAACTGGCGCAGCCGGGAGAGCGCGCTGGTGAGATTTTCGGTCAGTCCTTCGCAGAAGGCTTCGTTCGAGGCCCGCTGCGCCGGATCGTCCTCAATGTGCGCCAGCGGCATCACGGCGATTCTTTTCTGCGCGGGCACGCCGGCGGGAAAGAACGAAAAAGCGTAGCGGCGCGCGCGCGGAATCACCGCCACTCCCACCAGAGCGGCCGCGACACATGCCGGAATGCCCCACGCCAGCATACGCCGCCGCGAGGTCGGCGCGCCGCGCCGGGGCAGGGGAGCCGCGAAGGAAACTGTGGGATGAGCGTCCGATTCGCGCTCAGCGATTCGAATGTCCAGCAGGACGTCTTCGGCGCGCTGATATCGCCGGGCCGGATCCTTCTCCAGAAGCCGCATGACCATGCCGCGGATGCGCGGCGAGAGATCCGGCCGAAGATTTTCCAGCGGCTCCGGCGTGGCCTGCACGATCTTCAGCAGCGTCGCCGCTTCGGTCGGCGCGCGAAAAGCGGAGACGCCGGTCAGCATTTCATAAGCGACGATGCCCGCTGAAAACAGATCGGACCGCGCATCGAGCGCCCCGCCCTCGGCCTGCTCCGGAGACATGTACATCAGCGTTCCCACACGGGTGTCGGCGCGCGTATGCGAGGGACCGTCGATCAGCTTGGCCAGACCGAAGTCCGTGATCTTCATCAGCCCTTCGGCGTTGTACATCAGATTGGCCGGCTTGATGTCGCGGTGCAGGATACCGTTGCGGTGCGCGTGGCCGAGGCCGTCGAACAGCGCCTCCGCCGTGCGCAGCGCCTCGGCCGTATTCAGCGAACCTCCCGCCGCCTCCAGCCGCGAGTGCAGCGTGCCGCCGGAAAGATACTCCAGCGCCAGAAATGGCTCGCCCGCTTCGTCGCCAATCTCGTAGATCACCGCGATGTTGGGATGGCTGAGGGCGGAAATGACCCGCGCTTCATGGTAGAAGCGGGTGCGCGCCGATTCGGAGTTGAGCAGGTGTCCGGCCAGAAACTTCAGGGCCACGAACCGGTTGAGCGAAGTGTCGCGAGCGCGGTAAACAACCCCCATTCCTCCCGCGCCCAGCTGCTCGACGATTTCGTAGCGTCCGATGGTTCGACCGACCATGAATCAGCTCACGGCTTTTCCGCCCACGGCTTTTCTGCTCACGGCTTTTCTGTATGATACGCCGCGGAGCCACCCCGCGTGCGCCTGCTGCTGTATCATCTCCCCAAGGGGATCCGTGCAATGACTGTTCCGCTGGCCGTGCTCAATACCTATGAGAGGTGGAAAAACGCTCAGCCACCAAACGACGATGCGCCATTTCGCGATCTGGTCTCGGCGTGTATCGCAAACCGCCAACGGCTTTATCGGCTTTTCCCGCCTGCCAGAATCACCAACGTGGTCGGTGAGGCCGCCGGGAACAAAGCCCTGGGTCAGCTTGCCGGCTTCTGCTGGACGATCTTCGAAGGCACCAACCCGGACAACAACGGCGTGAATCTCGCGGTTTCGTGGTTCAAGCACGTGCTGCCCGATGTAAATCGCCGCCGCGCCATCCTGATCACGTCGTTTGAGAAGCTGCGGCAGGGGCAGACTTTCGGCGACTGAAGCCGCCGCGATCGAAAAACCGGCTCAGCACCTCCACGGCCTTCCGAAGGCCATCTTCGGCGGCGATTCGTTCCCTCATCTCTCCCAGCCGGGCACGCATCGCGCGGTCGCCGAGGGCGCGCTCCAGGGCCTTGCGCAGCGTGTCCACGGTGAGCCGCCGCGAAGATATCGGATAGGGCCCGAGCCTCTTCTCCGCCAGCCATCGGCCCCAGAAAGTCTGGTCGAAGAAGAAGGGCAGGATCAGGGAAGGAACTCCCGCACGCAGCGCGGCCGCCGTCGTGCCCGCGCCGCCATGGCTCACCACCGCGGCGACGCGCGAAAAGAGCCAGTCGTGCGGGATCGATTCGGCCACGCATACGTTCGACGCGTGCGGCGAAACGCCCGACCAGCCGCTGAGGACCATGGCGCGCAGTCCCATCGCTCGCAGGGCTTCCAGCGCGATGGGGAGGATTCCTGCGATCCTCGGATCGCGCATGCTGCCAAATCCGATACACACCGGCGGATCGCCGCGTCCGAGGAATTCCGCGACGTGCGCCGGCGGAGTCCACGAAGGATCCGGCGGGAGACGCCAGTATCCGGTGACGTGCATCGAAGCCAGCCAGTCGCGCGGCTTCGGCGCCAGCGCCGGGCTGTAGGCGAAGAACGCAGGCCGCCCGCTTCCGTAGAGATCCGCGAAGTACCCGCCCAGTGTGATCTTTCGTTTGGCCTTCATCAGCGGCCGGAAGAGCTGCCAGAAAACCTGCTCCTGCAGGAAATAGGTGAGTCGGTTCACCAAGCCCGGCGTGCGCGCGCCGAGCGGAAACACGGGCGATGGATACGTCCATGTGCGGCCGAGCGGCTGCAGATGCGTGGGGAAGCAGGGAATGCCCAGATCGCGCGCCGAGTAGAACGCGGGGAATGCCAGGGGAGAGAAACACGCGGCGTCGGCGTCCTGGCAGGCGGCGTCGATGTCGTCGATGATCCGCCGCGCGATCGGCACGGCGATCCGCTGCAGCTTCACCAGGAACTGAATCGACTTCCCGCTGGCGAGCAGGTCCCTGGCAGCCGGGGTGTCGTAGAGCGTGCGAAAACTCACCTGGATGGGATGAAACTCGACGCTCTCCTCGGCCTGCTGCTGGAAGTCGAGCGGCGCAGTGAGGCGCACCTGATAGCCGGCGGCCCGGAGCCCTTGTGCGAGCGCGAGGTGCGGCTCGAAGTCTCCGCGCGTACCGACGGCGGCGACGACGATTCTCACGCGCAGCCCCTGGCGTCTCGCTCCCCTTGGTTGCGGCTCAGTAACATCTTCTCCGAGCCGCGCGCGCAGCTAGCGGTTTTGGCGCCCTGCCTACTGCCCCGCTGCTTTGAGCAGCACGCCCTCCAGATGCAGGCGGAATGCTCCCACAAAAACAGGTCCACGGTCGCGATTGTAGCCGGGATTCCATACGCGCTGCAGGTCAATCGACATATTCACGCCGTGCCAGACGTGCGCGGTGTAGTAACTCTCCAGGATGTTCTCGCGGCCGTAGTTCAGCGCGCCGTCGCCCAGCAGGAATCCGAGGCCTCCGAGCGCCAGGTATCCGCGGTGATCCCCGGAAATCGCGTCGGACACAAACGCCGCGCCGACTTTATCGTCTTTGCGATGCCAGCGGTCCCCGCGCAGATCCATTCCGCCCGAGAAAGACTGGTCCACTTCGGTGTACGCGAACGATTCGGTCCTGCCGTTGTTCCAGCCGAATCGGCCGTACGCTCGCAGCGTGTGCGTCAGCTCCTGCTCCAGGTTCAGACCGAATCCGTACTTGACGCGCCCCTGCTCGCGCGTCGCCGTGATATCGGGCGCCGCCACCTGCCCACTTTCGTACTCGTGAATCGCTTCGCGGTAGCTGCCCATGTCGGCGTGATTCACAAAGGCCAGCGGCCGGATGATGGTGAGGCGCTTCGGCAGCACCTCGCGATGGAGTTCCAGCTCGTAATTCTCTGCGCGGGCGCGCGCGATGTCGGCGTCAAGATGAATGCCGTTGGCGATTTTCGGCATCAGCGCTTCGGCATAACGGAAGGCCCAGGAACGGTCGGTGTATTCCAGCTCCAGCGCGTATGTGTAGCCGCGCGTATCGGCCGCGTAATCGTACGCGGGATTGTTGTCGATGGCCCAGTTCAGGAACTGAAAATGGCTGTCGCTGCCGATGGCGTTCACGTCGAACCAGTCCACTATGCTCATCTTGCCCGCCCGGATATCGAGACGGCGCACCGGAACGGTGGACTCAAGCTGCAGCGGGCCGACATCGGCTTCGGTTGTTTCCGCACTCAGCGGAATCATCTCGTGGATCATCGCCCGGGCCACGTAAGGAGCCTGACCGAGGTAGGGATTGCGCACCACATCGAGATTGGGGAAACCGGCCACGCCGAGCGCGTCGCCGATGCCGCGCCCACCAGTCTCTTCGAGATCGAGAAAGAAATCGGTCGTGTTGGTGATGCGGAATCCGGTGTAAAGGGTAATGACGCGCGAGGTGACCGCATGGCCGATGCCGGGAAGACTGTTCGGGCCCGCGTATGGCGAGTTGAAGCTCGCGTCTCCCTGGGTGATGAAGTTGGCCTGTCCGGAAAGCCAGATGCGGCTGGCCCAGTCGGCGTCGCCCTGCGCGAAGCCGGGAAATTGTGACAAATTGATGAATACAAAGAGGATACTGGCTGATCGGAACAAGCTCTCATCTTGCGATAATGGCGGGGTTGATAGCAATCCCTGTTTTGACTGCAGCGCTTCTGCTGGCGCAGGCGCCGACCCGCCTCTACGTCGAGCCATTCGACGGAGCGCTGCACGATCAGCTCGTCGAGCAGTTGAAAAAGGACTCGCGCGTGGCCGTTGTGGATTCCGCCGCGGACGCGCAGATGCTGGTCGCCGGTTCGGGACAGACGTGGATCAAGGGCTATCTCAGCGCGAACCCGCGCGTGCGCTATCGCAACAGCGACGCGCAGCCGGTTTACACGGGCTACCTGTCCGTTGAACTGAAGGACAAGAGACGGCAAACCGTCTGGTCCTGGCTGGCGACTCCGGGGCGCTTCGACCCGCACGATATCAACCGCAATCTTGCCGAGCGCGTGGCCCCGAGGCTGGTGGCGGCGGTTGCCGCGCATTCGACCGATGGAGCGGGGAGCGCGTTGAGTTCGCGCGGAGGCGCGGCGCTCACCGCGGCGGGCGCGACGTTTCCATATCCGCTCTACCAGAAGTGGTTCGATTCGTTCGGCGCGGACATTCGCTATTCGGCGGTCGGGTCGAGCGCGGGCATCGAAGCGCTGCGTAAAGGCGCGGTGGATTTCGCGGCGTCGGATATGCCGCTCTCCGACGAGTTGCTCGCTTCCATGCCGTTCAAGGTGCGGCACGTGCCGACGGCCATCGGCGGGGTCGTGCCCATTTACAATGTCGCGGGCCTCGCTCAGGATCTGCGGTTTACTCCGGAAGCGCTGGCGGGCATTTTCCTCGGACGCATTCATCGCTGGGACGATCCGGTTCTAAAGACGGCCAATCCGCGCGCAGCGCTTCCCGCGCGCGAGATTACGGCGGTGCACCGCGCAGATGGAAGCGGCACGACGTTCATCTGGACCGGTTATCTTTCGGCGGTGAGCGACGCATGGAAGTCCGGCCCGGGTCACGGGCTGACGGTGCAGTGGCCGGTGGGCAACTCCGCGCAGGGCAACGAAGGCGTGGCCGAGCTGGTGCGCAAAACGCCGGATTCCATCGGCTATGTCGAGTACATCTACGCGCTGCAGAATCAGCTCAACTACGGTTCGGTGCGCAACCGCGCGGGGCGGTTCGTGCAGGCCAGTCTGGAAACGCTGACCGCGGCGGCGGCTTCGATGCCCGGCGATGTTCGTGCGCCGATCGTGAACGCGCCGGGAGCGAATGCGTATCCCATTGCCTCATTCACGTACCTGCTGATCCCGGAGAGGCCCGCGGACACACCCCAGCGGAAAATGCTGGACGAGTTTCTGCGCTGGATGCTGACCAGTGGGCAAAAGGAGTGCGCCGCGCTGGGGTATGCGAGTCTTCCGGCGGCGGTGGCGCACAAGGCGATGCAATAAAACCGCTCCCGGTGGTCGCGGCTCCGTAGGCCGTTTACTGCACTTCTTCGCCGAACTTGATGGTGGCGTCCACTTTATAGACCTTGACGGTGGTTCCGGCCGGCCGGAGCATCTGCAGCACGATCGCTTCGCCGCGCGTGGTCAGCAGAAAATGCGAGTTGCCGCCGCGCAGGACGGGGAACTGCCGGGTGCCGAACGGCGGCACCATCTCCTGAACGGTGTCCGAACATACCGGCGTCAGATCGGCCGCGGGGCGTCTCGCGTCCGGCACCGAATAGAGCACGCCGAACGAGTAACAGGCGCGCACCAGCGCGGGGCGCTCGGACGTGTTGATCATGGCGAGAATGCCATCGTCCTCATCTTTAACGTCGCCGGAGTACCACGGGTTTCGCGCCGGCCAGGCCACGTCCCGCGTGGTAGTCTGCAGTTCATTCCCGGAGAGGCACTCTGTGGCGCCACTCACGGCCAGTACCGGGGTCAACTGCGGCGAGGGGACGTGTTCGCGCACTCGCACCCATGCCCCGGTGGTCTCTTCGGAGAGTTGCAGCTTGTACTCACCACGCTCGCCCGGCGCCAGCCGCACTTCGATTCCCGATCTGCCCGTCAGCGGCGTCAGCGCGCCACTGCTCTTGTGCGCCTCCACCTCGGCTGCGACCTCGCGGCTCCCCAGGTTCTGCACTTCCACCACCGACGAGCATGAAGAGTTGAACGCCAGCCACGGGATAATGCTCTCGACCACGCGCGGGTGCGAATCGGCGGCAGAGGGGCCGGTTCCGGCGAAGAGCATGCCCGCGAGCAGGCAGGCAAGCAGGCTCGGGAGCGGCTTCATGATCCACTGTTCGGCAGTCCGCGGCTGCTCGAATAGGGTGATATTGTTGGCAAGGATACATGCGAAATCTCACAGTGCAGGCGCTTTTCTGTCTGGGCGGTCCGCTGGCTCTGGCCCTGACCATTCCCGGAACCATCGAGAACGGCGGCCGTGCCGTCAAACCGGGGGACTCGCTGGCCTTTCCGGTAACCGTGCAAACCGGCGGCATGTACACGGTCACGGTGCGGGTGGCCCATCCGCAGGGCTTCGATCCGGAGATCCGGATTCTGTGCGACGGCCAGGATGTCACCGGATCCATGACCGTGCCCTATACGGGTGGCGCCGACAAATGGACCACCATCGGCAGACCGGGAGTGAACCTCACGGCAGGTGCGCACGAGTTGCAGCTCAGGGCCGGCGGCGGCAGCGTCTTCTATCTGGACCAGATCGCAGTGACGCCGGGAACGTTGCCCGCGCCGGGACCGAAGCCCGATCCGGCCGCGTGGGAGCTGGTATGGGGCGACGAATTCCAATACACCGGCCGTCCCGATCCGGCGAAGTGGGCCTACGACATCGGCGGCAACGGCTGGGGCAACAAGGAGCTGGAATACTACACGGACCGTCCGGAGAACGCCCGCGTCGAGAATGGCCGCCTGATCGTCGAAGCGCGGCGCGAGGAATACAAGGGCAATCACTACACGTCGGCGCGCCTGGTGACGCGGGGGACGCACGAGTTTCGCTACGGTCGAATCGAGGTGATGGCAAAGCTTCCGGCGGGAGCGGGCACGTGGCCGGCGATCTGGCTGCTGGGACAATCGCGGCCGGAAGGTTGGCCGGCGTCGGGCGAACTGGACATCATGGAGCACATCGGACGCAACGCCGGATGGATTCACGGCTCCGCGCATTCGCTGAAGTACTACTGGGTGACGGGCAATCAGAAGACCGCCGTCACCTGGCTTCCCAATGCCGAGACCGCGTTCCACGAATACGCGCTGGAATGGTACCCGGATCGCCTCGAGTACTTCGTGGATAACAACAAGTACCTTACCGTGCCGAAGGAGAGCGACGACTGGCGCGCGTGGCCGTTCGACATGCCCGAGTACCTGATCCTGAACGTGGCGCTGGGCGGCGGCTGGGGTGGAACCGTGGATGACTCCGCGCTTCCCACGCGCATGGAAATCAAGTACGTACGCGTGTATCGCCACCGCTGAGTTCGGCTTCCCTCCAATACTGTTCACCTATACTCTTCACCTGGCACTTCTTCCGCCATGGGACACGCGGCCTAAGCCGCGTTTTCCCCCGGACACCGAATAGACGCGGCTGTCGCCGCCTGTCCCTGCCCGACAAAGTGAACAGTATTCGGCTTCCCTCACAATCGCGGTCCCTTCGCCGATGAGACCAGCGATGGATGGCACAAGCCAGATCGAGGCGGTCGGCCCGGTTCCTGAGCTGGACGACTGCACCCGGTTTCGCCAGATGGTGCGCTCGCACAGCTTGTTCGTGCAGGGAACCGGCGGCGCACGGGCGAGAGTGGAAGGGCTGACCGTGCACGATCTCACCATGCACGATGCGGTTCTCAGGGACATTCACATGGTCCGTGCCACCCTGATGGAGTGCGATTTCACGGGCGCGGTTTTCGAGGGCGCCGAACTGGAGGCCTGCGTCTTCGAACGGACCGGCCTGGGCGCGACGGACTTCACGGCGGCGGCGATCACGGATTCGCAGTTCCTGGTCGCCTGGCTCTCCAACTCCTGCCTCGCCGAGGCCCGGCTGAATGGCGTGAGCTTCCCGGAGGGGCAGCTCAGTCAATCGCGGCTGCACGACATGATCGCGCAGGGCTGCTCGTTTTGCGGAGCCGACCTCACCGAGGCGATGTTCCACCACGCGCATCTGAACGAGTGCGATCTCTCCGGGGCGGAAGTGACGCGCGCGCAGTTCTATCAATCGCGGCTTGCGTTCTGCAAGCTGCGCGAAATCCGCGGAGACAACGCGAACTTCAGCGGCGCGCGACTGACGCATTGCGAGTTCGACGGCGCCGAGTTGTTCGCAGCGAAGTTTCAGAAGGCGGACCTGCAGCAGTCGTCGCTGGTTCGTGCGGTTCTCGGGGAAGCGGATTTCCGGGACGCGAATCTGAACGGTGCGAAGTTCGGGGCCGCGGATCTCGTGCGCGCCAAGTTCGGCGGAGCGCGGATGCTTTCCGCGGATCTGCGCGAAGCGAACCTGGACGGCGCGCGCGAATTGACCATGGCGCAGCTTTCCCAGGCGCTCACCGACAAGACAACCATCCTGCCCAACGGCCGACACGGGCCCTACATGCGTTACTCGGGAGCGGAGAAGCCGCGCATCCAGGACGAGGTCGTTCCGCGGCGAAGAAAAGCTGAAGACGAGTAAGCGGGATCTCGCCCGTTTGGTGTGGGCACACCGCGGCGTCGGGTGAGACACCGCGGTCTGGTACCATGCCAGGCAATGGACGCAGTACAAATCCTGAACGTGACCCGAACCTTCGGGGCGGTTACCGCCGTTGACGACCTGTCGCTGGCCGTGCCCGCGGGCTCGATTTATGGCTTCATCGGGCCGAATGGCTCCGGCAAGACCACCACGATGCGGATGATCGTGAACATTTTCTATCCGGACCGTGGCGAGATCCGCATTTTTGGCGATGGCCGGCCCGAAACCAGCAGCGACCTGATCGGGTACCTGCCCGAAGAGCGCGGGCTTTATCAGAAAATGACCGTTCGGGGAGTCCTGGAGTTCTACGGCGAGCTGCGGTCGGGCCGGAGCACGAAAGCCGAAGTCGCGCAGTGGCTGGAGCGGCTCGACCTCGCCAGACGCGCTTCCGACAAAGTGGAGACGCTCAGCAAGGGCATGAGCCAGAAAGTGCAGTTCATCGCCGCGGTGATTCCCGAGCCGAGGTTACTGATTCTGGACGAGCCGTTCAGCGGCCTCGATCCGGTGAGTGCGGAGTCGATACGGTCGGCCATTCTCGATCTTCGCCGCCGTGGGGTGACGGTGATCCTCAGCACGCACGACATGGGTCTGGCGGAGAGCCTGTGCGATTGCATCTTTATGATCTTCCGCGGGAGAAAAGTGCTGGATGGCACGCTGGCGTCGATTCAGGATCGATATGGCGACGACACGATCCGGGTGACGGCCAGTGGCGGGTTCGGAGCGGTCGGTCAGTTGCCCGGAGTGGAGCAGATCCGCGATCTGGGGCAGGTGCAGGAATTACGGCTGATGCGTGGCGCAGATCCGCAGGAGGTTCTGCGCGCTCTGGTGGCGCGGGCTCGCGTGACCAGCTTCTCGCTGATGAAGCCTTCGCTGCGCGACATCTTCATGCGCATTGCCGGCCCGGCGGCCGAGGAGTCAAATCATGCGACTGCATAAAGTCATCACCATCGCCAAACGAGACTACATTGCCACGGTTCGAACGAAAGCGTTCATTTTTGGTCTGGTGCTGGCGCCCGTCCTGTTCGGCGGCGGGTCCATCGCCATGTCCTTCCTGAACGGCAGGCCGGAGTTGAAGGACCGGCACGTGGCGATCGTCGATCATACGGGCATTGTGGCCGGCTTGCTGGTGAGCGCGGCAAAGGAAAAGAACGACCGCGAGATGTTCGAGAAGAAAACGCATCTGCAGATCCAGCCGCGGTACGTTTTCGAGAACGTCGCGCCGGCCGCCGATACGAAGAATCAGTTGCTGGCGCTTTCCGACCGCGTGCGCCGCGGGGAGCTGGCGGCGTTTCTGGAAATCGGCGGGGATGTTCTGAAGGCGCCGGCGGCCGGCGATGACGCCGGCGAGGAGAAGACCGATCCCAACAGGAGCGTGTCGTACTACGCCAACGTCGGCGGCATCGACGAGATGCGAATGTGGCTTATTGGTCCGATCAACGACGGCGTGCGCCTGGCGCGGCTGGAGCAGGCCGGCATCGACGTGAACCGCGTGAGGGGCCTTTCGGCGGGAGTTCCGATTGAAGGGCTCAGCCTGGTGGAGCGCGACGAGAAAACGGGCGAAGTGCGCGCGGCGCGAAGGCGGCGTGAGCTGGAGGGTTTCTTTGTGCCGTTCGGCGTGGCCATGATCCTCGCCATGATCGTGATGGTGGGCTCGGCGCCGATGCTGCAAAGCGTGACCCAGGACAAGAGCCAGCGAATCGTGGAAACACTGCTGGGGGCGGTCAGCCCGCTGGAGCTGATGACCGGTAAGGTGCTCGGTTCGGTGGGAGTCTCGGTGACCAGCTCGATGCTGTATGTGGTGGCCGGCGTGATCGCGGTGAACGCCCTTGGGCTGGTGGGGCTGCTGCCGATGAGCATCATTCCCTGGTTCTACGTTTATCTGCTCACCGACGTGATCATGCTCTGCTCGCTCGCGGCGGCCCTGGGCTCCTGCTGCAGCACGCCGCAGGACGCGCAGAACCTCGCCATCGTGTTGCTGATGCCGTGCATGATTCCCATGTTCATGCTGGTGGCGGTGTTGCGGAGCGCGAATGGCCCGCTGGCCACGGTGATGTCGCTGATTCCGCCGTTCACGCCAATCCTGATGCTGCTGCGGCAGGCCACGCCCGGCGGAGTCCCCGCCTGGCAGCCGTGGGTGGGGCTGCTCGGCATCGCGGTTTTCGCGACCGCGACGGTGTGGGCGGCGTCTCGTATTTTCCGCGTGGCCATCCTGATGCAGGGTAAGCCGCCGAAGCTCGGGCAAATGGCGCGCTGGGCGATCAGGGGCTGAACACTGCCTCCTGGCGCGTTCGATCAGGCCTCGGGCCCGCGCCCACCACCGGATCCTGTCGTCCCGCCCCACTTTACCGTCGCGGATGCGAATTACGCGCGGGCGTGCATGGCAATGTCGTTCTCATGGGTCACCAGCACGATGGTCTTTCCGCTGCGCAGGACTGTCGGCGGACACAAGCGCGTTTCCAGGGTAATCGAGCACCGTGGGCATCTGACACAAGGAGTACGACTCGATCCGTGGTATATCTCCGTCGCAAAAGCCCGCTATCATGAACCTCAGTATGCCGGATTGGCTGAGTATCCATAAACCGGTCCTCGTCAACACCGTCGGGCATTGTGCGGGAGCTGTCGTCTTCGGCATGTTGCTCTGCCTGTTCATCGCCAATCGCACCCGTGCGCGCGAGTACCGGATGACGCTTCCAGCCATCGCCTCCGCTTTGGCCATGCTCTGGAATCTCGGCTCTTTGCTCGCGCTGGGAGCGGGCCCCGGTGGCGGACGGGCAGTGGACATCGCCGTGGCGGGAAGCTTCGCCGCGCTGAGCCTTCTCCCCGCCGTGTTGCTGCACATCTATCTGCGGCCCAATCGGCGGCCGCTGTGGATTGCCGGCTACGTCGTAAGCGGAGCGGCGGTTGCGCTGCACATCGCGGATCTGGCCGCCCGCTCGCCGCGGCTCCATTCCGTCGCCCTGAACACCGTAATCTTCGGCTTTGCCGTTCTCACGTCCATATCCGTTCTCCTCGAATTGCGCCAGCGCAATCGAGCCGCGGGCTCGCGTCTCGCCGCGGCGATGGGTTTGTTTCTGCTGGCCGTTTCCTTCGCCCATTTCGGCTCCGAAAGCTCCGGCGAGGAGTGGTGGAGGGAAGTCGTTTTCCATCACGCCGGCCTGCCGCTGGCTTTGCTGGTGCTGCTGCAGGATTATCGTTTTCTCCTGCTCGACGCCTTTCTTCGTTTCGTCCTGAACGCCTCGCTCGCGGCCGGTGGCGTTTTGCTGGCCATCCGGGTGCTTGACTGGCCGGCTCTGGGTCACGCGATGCGGGACCCGTTCCGCGCGGGCGTCCTGTTTGTCTGCGCCTGCCTGATGCTCGTGCTATTCGTATTCCTTCGTAACCGGCTGCAGTCTTTCCTGACTCGCGTAATATTCCTCCGCTCGAACGTGGATCCGGTTCTTCTTGAATTGAGTCAATCCGCCCGAGGCGCGCAGGGCGAGAAGGAATACATCGGCCATGCGGCGGAAGTCATCGGCCGCTTCCTGCGGGCCTCCAGATGCGAGGTCGCTGACGATCGCTCCCCGGCCGACTGGGTCAGGGCCGTCCTTCCATTCCGCTTCTCGGCCGGCGACGGCAAATTCCTGTTGTTGGGCGCTCGCCAGGGTGGGCGCCGGTACTTAAGCGAGGACTTTGCCGTCATGGCCCGGCTTGCAGCGGCCGTCACGGAGCAGGTCGAGCGCCTGCGCAGCCTGCAGATGCAGAGCCTGGTCTCCCAGGCCGAGCTGAAGGCGCTGCAGGCCCAGATCAATCCCCACTTTCTTTTCAACTCGCTCAACACGCTGTATGGAACCATCCATCGCGACAACGCCGACGCCAGGCGGCTGGTTCTCGACCTCGCAAATGTCTTCCGCTATCTCCTCGCCTCCGACCGCACCTTCATCGAGCTCGGAGAAGAGCTCAGGATCGTCCGCTCTTATCTGGAGATTGAAACCATGCGGCTTGGTCCAAGGCTCCAGACCGCCATCGAGGCCGACGATGCCGCGCTTCAGGCGCCCATTCCCATGCTCTCCATTCAGCCGCTGGTGGAGAACGCGGTAAAGCACGGCGTGGCCACCCACCGGGGCAATGGGTTCGTCCGCCTGGCGGTGCGCGCCTCCGGCGATACCGTTGTTGTGGAGGTCTCCAACTCAGGGGAGTGTGAGGTTCAGAAGCTGTTGCAGCCCACCGGCGGAATCGGTCTGGCCAACGTCCGCCGGCGGCTGGCGCTCTGTTACGGTGCGCGGGCGCTGTTTCAGGCCTCCGCCGACCATGGAGTAACACGAGTTGGGTTTTCGCTGCCCACGCAATCGTCCGACGCGCTTGTGGCGGCGGCCGCGAGATAGGGCATCATCATGTCCGCCTGCCATACCAATCCGTCCGTTCATCCCCCTGCCAATCCCGCTGGTCTGAACCTCCTGCGCCAAACCGGAAAAGTCCCGCACAATGAATCCAGGACACTGGGCTCGGCCATGCGCCTCAGGACGCTGATCGTAGACGATGAACCCGTAGCCCGCAGGGTTCTGCGCGAGGAACTGGAGTCCATCCCGGACGTGGAAATCATTGGGGATGCGGACACCGGCGCCAACGCGCTTGAGCGTATCGCCCAGGACCGCCCGGACCTTGTGCTGCTGGATCTTCAGATGCCAGAGATGAGCGGCCTCGATGTCGTCCGCAACCTCAAAGGCGGCAACTATATGCCGGCCATCGTCGTGGTGACCGCATATGACAGCTATGCGTTGCAGGCCTTCGATGCCGGCGCCATTGACTACCTGCTCAAACCGGTTGGTCAGGAGCGTCTTCGTGAGGCTATTCAGCGTGCCGCACGTCTTTCGAAAAAAGAGGCCTTCGAACGTGCCGTACATCTTCAGGAAATCGCCGAACCCGGCGGTGCGCCGCGCGCGCGAAAGATCGTCGGCCGGATCGGTGAGGAGTACTTCCTGCTCAACACCGATGAGATCTTCGCGTTTCAGGCCGAGGGCGACCTGGTCTGGATCGTCACCGCAAAGCGAAAATACCTGGCAACCCAGACCTTGAAAGCTTTGCAGGAACGGCTTCGCAATACGAGTTTCCAGCGAATCCATCGAAATTCTCTGGTAAACGTCGATCACGTCCGTAAAATGAGTGCGCTCAGCAGCCAGCGCTGGCTGATTACCCTGAGTAACGACCAGCAGTTCGTCGCCAGCAAGCGGCAGGCGCATAGCGTTCGCCAGCTCCTCAACTGGTGACGATTCGGGGCGCTTCAGCGCGGCGAGAAGTATTTCGCGATAAAGTCTCTGCCCACCTGCATCGCATCGGCGTCCGAGAGGGCGTAAAGCGGCCTTTGACCTTCGGGATCGCCGGGCGACATTCGAAAACTCCCGCATGCCCATGTCAGGCTTTCACGAGCAAAGCGAATCCTTCGGCCGTTGCCGAGCCGAACCGCGATCATCTGATCGCCGAACCGGTGCGCCGGGTGCAGAAGGTTCCCGGTTTCGGGCAAAAGGACAAACTCGTTCGTAAAGTCGCCGTCGCGGACCACCTGCTCGCCCGCCGCCATATAACCGAGCGCGCAATCCGCGGCTCCTGCAGCCATTCGTGGGTCGGAACTGAGACCGGACGAATGGTCTCTCAGCAAAGCCGGCCAGTCAAGAATCTTCTTCCCTTCAGCCGTCGACTTCACCGAAGCAAGGTCGGAGAGATCCGGCCCCATGCGGCTGCCAACGATTGCCAGCGCCGCGGCCAGAGCCGGCACGAGCACGATGGCCACGACCAGGAAAAGTGTTCTTCGCTCCTGTCTGCGCGAAAGCGAACGCTTCCTTCCTGCCCGGACTCCCATCAAACAAAACTAAGTGCGCACGGCCGTCTCATCAATCGTTTTTCGACCGGCGGGCGGGCGCCAGCGGCCGATGGACTGGTTGCGACCGTCGGCGGAAACAAGACCGCCAGACCGCGGTGTTCGCGGCGCAACAGTCCGCTGACCGGGCAGACCAGGTCATTCACCGTCCTCATCGCGCCGCTGATCAGATATCCCTGGGGCGGACCCGCGATGCCGCTGAGAATCGAGAAATGAAATGGATTCGCGGGTTACGATATGTTGCGTCCTCCGGCTTACTGTTGCTGCTCTCGGCGACGCTGGCACGAGCGCAATCCGTCGGAAACGCAGGAACGATTCGTGGTTCCGTTCTCGATCCATCGGCAGCCGCGGTCAAAGGCGCCACCGTGCAGATTCAGAATCCCGTCTCCCACTACGTACGAACTATCGCAAGCGACGGCCAGGGGAACTTCGAGTTCGATAACGTTCCCTACAACAACTACCATCTGACGGTGTTAGCCTCCGGGTTTCAGTCCGCCACCCAGGACGTGGATGTGCGCTCGCCGATTGCACTGAACGTGAAAATCGGCCTCATCATCGGTGCGGAAAACACGGAGGTTACGGTTACCGATTCGGCGGATCTCCTCGAAACCGATCCCACCGCTCACACCGACGTGGACCGAGGGCTTTTCGATAAGCTCCCGCTTGAAAGCGAGTCGTCTTCGCTCAGTTCGCTGGTCACTCTTGCGTCGCCTGGCGTTTCCGCCGACTCCAACGGCCTCTTTCACGGCCTGGGCGATCACGCTTCGAACTCCTTCTCCGTGGACGGACAGCCCATCACCGACCAGCAGAGCAAGGTGTTCTCGAATCAGATTCCCGTGGACGCGGTCGAATCCATGGAGGTCATCGATGGCGCTCCACCCGCCGAATACGGAGGGAAGACCAGCCTGGTCATCGACGTGACCACGCGTTCGGGCCTAGGCGAAACGACGCCCCACGGTCAGGTGACGGAGTCGTATGGAACGTTCGGAACCTCGAATGAAGAGTTCAATCTCGGCTACGGCGGCAAAACGTGGGGCAACTTCATTTCCGCGAACGTGCTGGACACCGGTCGCTTCCTCGATCCGCCCGAATTCACGGTCATGCACGACAAGGGCAACGAAGAGAATCTTTTTGACCGAATCGATTACCAGATTTCCAACGCCGACTCGCTTCACCTGAATCTGGATTTAACCCGCTCCTGGTTCCAGACCCCCAACTCGTACGATCAGGAGTATCATCCCGGCCTCACCAACCCGGTGACTGGGGCGCCTCTGGGGCCTTCGGATCAGCGTTCGCAAATCAAGTCCTTCGACGTTGCCCCGACGTGGACCCACATTCTCAGCCCCGCGGCGGTGTTCGCGATTGGCGCCTGGTGGCGCCAGGATCAGTACAACTACTATCCCAGCGCCAACCCGTTCGACGATTTTTCACCGGATCTCCTGAGTGAGAGCATCACGCAGTCGCGGAGGCTCGCCAATATAGGCGGACGGGCGAATTTCACGTACGTAAAGGGCATCCACAACCTGAAAATCGGAGTGCAGTATGAGCACACCTTCCTGACCGAAGGCGACAGCATCGGCATCGTCGATCCCGGAGTGGTCCCGTCATTCAACTGCCAGAATCCGAATGGCAGTCCGATACCCGGCACTCCGTGCGCGATTCTGGCGCCATACGACCTGACGGAGGGAGGAGTTCCTTATCTGTTCCACGGGCACACCGACGTGAAGGAGCTCGGCATGTATGTCCAGGACACCATCACAAAGGGGAACTGGTCCTTCAACCTCGGTATCCGTGGCGATTTGTACAACGGGCTCGCCATCGCCCGGCAGGCGGAGCCTCGCGTTGGAATAGCCTACAACGTCAAGCAGACGAATACCGTTCTTCGGGTCTCGTATGCGCGGACCATGGAAAGCCCGTTTAACGAGAACCTCGTGATTGGAAGCGAAGGTTGCAACTATCCGTTCCTCGCCATTCTGATCCCGCCGCCCGGTGTCGCATGTACTCTCGGCGCCATACAGCCGGGCCATCGGAATGAGTTTCATGCCGGTTTTCAGCAGGCCCTCGGACGCTATCTGGTGGTGGATGGCGAATATATCTGGAAATACACACACGACGGATATGATTTCGGCGTAGTCGGCAGCACGCCCATCACATTCCCGATTGAGTGGAGCGCCAACAAGATTCCCGGATACACCCTGCGCGTCAGTGTGCCGAACTTCCACGGCCTGACCGCGCAGGTGGTCATGTCCAGCGTGGCCGCGCGGTTCTTTGCCCCGCAGGTCGCCGGCGTGCCCATCATCCCGCCGGTCACGGGTGTTTTCCGCATCGACCATGACGAGCTTTACAACCAGACCACGCACCTGCAGTATCAGCCATGGAAGAAAGGGCCGTGGTTCTCATTCAACTGGAGATATGACAGCGGCCTGGTGGCCGGCGCGACGCCATGCGTAGCGCTCACCGCGACGTGCTTCTCGTCCACACCGATTGCCGACGGTGGAGGCGCCAATATCCCATCCGGCGAAGTCGCCCTCGTAAACACCGTCAACGGGGCGCCTCTCACCGCCGATCAGGAGTATCAGGCGGGTCTCACCTGCGATGGCAAACTGGCCGCTCCCAATCCGCTGGGTCCGGCTTTGGCCACCTGCGACGCAGCCGGCCTCGGTTCCATCTACTTGCAGGTGCCGAAACCAGGAACGGAGAATGACGACCACAATCCTCAGCGCGTCGCGCCGCGCAACTTGTTCGACGTGGCTCTCGGACACGACAACCTCTTCCATGGCGACAGGTACAAGGTGAGCGCCCGGGTGCAGGTAGTGAACCTGACCGACAAAGTTGCGCTCTACAACTTCCTGTCAACGTTCAGCGGAACGCACTACGTGACGCCCCGCGCCGTAACCGGGACGATTGGGTTCAATTTCTGAGGCGAGGCCTGATGAAGTCGATATACCGGGCAATCCGCCGCCCGCCTCCCTACCGAATCTTGTCGTCTCTTTCGACTTTGCCGTCGCGCGTGAATCACCGCAGGCGTGCATGGCGATGTCGTTCTCGTGGGTCACCAGCACGATGGTGTTTCCGCTGCGCAGGACTGTCGGCGAACACAAGGGCGTCTGGATACTAATCCGAATCTACCGCCGGGCGGGCTCGTCTGCGATGAGTACATTGGAATTTGAGGTGTCTCATGGCCCAACCTGACGGCGGCATCGGCAATGTCACGACGAACACCGGGCTCGTCGAGATGGCCATGGCGTATTCCCGTAGCCGCGTGCTTTGCGCGGCCGCACGTCTCGGCGTTGCCGATGCGCTTGGAGACGAGGTGCGCAGCGTTGCCTTCCTGGCCGAAAAGTGTCAGGCGGATGCCAATGCGCTGTACCGCCTGCTTCGCGCTCTTGCCAGCATCGGCGTTACGGAAGAGACTACGCCCGAACACTTTCGGCTGACTCCTTTTGGCAAACCGCTGCGCAGGGATGTGCCTCAGTCCGTCTGGTCAGCCGTCGTCTTCTGGGCGGATCTGCTTGCCGACGACTGGTCCCTGCTCACTGACTGTGTTCGGACCGGTAAGCGGGCCTCTCAGGTTCGCGATCCCCAGATACCGTCCCGGTGGTCGCAGGATCCCGAAGCTGGTGCTGTTTTTCGCGCGGTGATGGGTACGGCTCCGGCAGAAGACTACGCGCCTATCGCCAGGGCCTGGGATTTTTCCCGCGCGAAGGTGGTCGCCGACCTCGGCGGCGGCGGTGGGTCGCTCATTCTTGCCGTGCTTGCACTCAACCCACATCTGCGAGGCATGCTGGTGGACCTCGAACCCAGCGTGGATGCCGCAAGGGCTCGCTTCGCGGAGGAAGATCCTTCCTCCCGGTGCGAACTGATTGCCGCAGATCTGACGCAATCGGTCCCGGCGGGCGCCGATGTATACGTGCTCAAACACGTACTGCACGGGCGTCAGGACGCGGATGCGATCACCATTCTCAGGAACTGCCGCGCGGTAATTCCGCGGAACGGCAGTTTGTTGATTGTTGAATTCATCCTCCCTCCGCTCGTCTCGCATGCAGACCCACAACTGGAAGGCCACCTGATGAGCGACCTCAACATGCTTGCCGTCACCGGGGGCAAGGAGCGTAGCGAGCGCGAATGGAGAACGCTTCTTGAGGCGGCGGGCTTCATCCTGAGCGGCGTATACCCGGTTGGAGGCGACAATCTGATGGTTCGGAACGTCGGGATCGTCGAAGCAAAGCCGGCTTAGGGATGTAATCGGCGCTCCGCAGCCCGCCGACCTACCTGATGTTGTCGTCTCTTTCGACTTTGCCGTCGCGGATGTGAACCACGCGCCAGGCGTGCATGGCGATGTCGTTCTCGTGGGTCACCAGCACCATGGTGTTTCCGCGCTGGTCAGTTGGAAGTTGCCGATAAGCCAACCGCCAGATCACATCACATCTTTGTCCTCGAGGAATGCCGATGGAACTCTCTTTCGGCTGCCGATCGGGACGAATTGCGGAGCGTAATGACGAGGTGACGTAAGGCCTTAATGGCCCCGGTTCGCTATCGGGGGCTTCGCGGCTTTTGCCGAAAAGGACGCGACGGATTCACTGACGTAGTGTCCCTCGTCATATCCAGGGGCAGTGCGGGCCCGGGAGGCTGTCCGAAACAATTGAGCCGGCGCTTCCGATGCCTCGTAAGGGGTCAACCCTGGCGAAATGAGAGGGAAGTACGATTGATTGGTTGCGATCTCAGAATAACGATTGCAGTAGGAGAGTAAAGCGCCGCACAACGGGCCGCCTGATTGGTCACATAAAAATCCCGGCGCGGCGGCATGACAATAGCAAACACAATGCCGGGTTTCGAGGGCAGTTAGAAGAAAAAAGGTTGCCGAGGTCCCAATGAAATTATCCAGCGGATGTTTTTCTGCAAAGATCGTAGCCGGTCTGCTGGCAAGCGGTTTCCTGGTTTTCTCGCAGATCGCGCAGGCCACACAGGCGAGCGAAGACCGTATACGGGATATCAACCAGCTACTCAACGTGGAGCGTAACGACGACGTGGCCAGGGGCCTGTTGGTGGAACGCGCTCATCTGCTTTCCCGCCTGATGGAACAGAATCCACGCGCGGCGCTCGAGTTGGCGCTGCCCGCAGCGTTGCGGCAGGACCTGGCCAACCGGGTTCAGGATGACGGAACCCTGCTGGAGGAACAGGGCGAATGGACAGGGCCGCTGGTGACCAGCGTGGCGGACGACTTCGCCCACGGCCGCAGCTGGCTGTTGCGGGTGATCCGCCTCAAGGGCCAAACCGTCAGCCTGTACTGGGATTCGCCTCCGGTTGACAGTTGCGCCCCGTCCGCCACGGTGCGCGGGATCCGGCTCGGCCGCCGCATTGCCGTGGCTTCGGGAGAGGTCGCCGCGGACCTCGCTTCTCCCTGCACCACCACTGGCGACCAGAAAACCGCTGTGCTGCTGATCAACTATCCATCGACTCCCCTCACTTCCGGCTACACCACGTCGTATGTCAACAGTGTTTTCTTCGGTCCGGCGCCCTCGGTCACGGACTACTGGCGCGAGGCGTCCTATGGAACCACCAGCGCCTCCGGCCAGGTGTTCGGTCCCTTCACCCTGGACGCCGACTACACCTGCGACCAGCAGGACGATATTCTCCAGGCCGCTATTAACGCCGCCGATTCAACCGTGGATTTCACGGCTTACCAGCGCATCTTTCTGATATTGCCCGTCACCGTTGCCGGCGGCTGTGCGTACGACGGCATGGCGCAACTGGGGTGTTCGGTGATGCAATCCCCCAGCAAAGGGAGCTTCACGGCATCCGCTACGTGGATCGAGTCGATCACGATTCTGCCGAATATTTATGGCGCGCTCGGTGGCCTGCTGCAGACGGCAATCCACGAAGGCGGCCACAACTTTGGGCTCAGGCACGCCAGCTCTCTCGATTACGATACGGTTCCGGCCGGTCCGCCCGGCACCGATGGAACCCACTCCGAGTACGGCGATCCCTTTTCTTCCATGGGTACAAATCCGGGACATTTCGCGGCGCCTCACAAGAACATGCTGGGCTGGCTGAGCGAGGGTTCCGGCTGGCTGGAAGTGGAATCGGGCGGGACCTGGACGGTTGCGCCCCTCTCTTCCCAGTCGTCCGCCGGCCCGTATGCATTGCGGGTCCAGCGCGGCACTGGCAATTCGCAGTGGCTGTGGGTGGAGTACCGCCAGCCCATCGGCAGTTACGAACCGTCAATTCTGGACAACGGGGCGACCCGCAATTTCAGCGGGGCGCTGATTCACTTCGAGGATCCCAGCCAGAGCACCTGGACCGCCTACACCGAACTCCTCGACTTTCAACCGGTGCGTCTCCCAAACGACTTCAACACCGCCATCCTGCCGGCCGGCAGCACCTGGTCCGATCCGTACTCGAATCTCACCCTCACCGCCGGCAGCGCCACGCCGACTGGCCTTCCGGTGACGGTCTCCTATGACAACGGTTGCGCCACGATTTCGCCGGGATCGCAGTCATTTGGACCGGCTGCCGGTACGGGCCAGATCAGCGTGTCGGCCCCTCCCTCATGTTCCTGGAAGGCGGTTGCCGCCGCCGAATGGATCACCTTCACCGGGGCAACGTCCGGCGCCGGCCCGGGCACGGTCAGCTACTCGGTGGCCTCAAATACAAACATTGGGGCGCGCACGTCGATTATCAGTATTTCGCACCAGACATTCACCGTTACCCAGACCGCGCAACCGCAGGGCGGTTCGGTATCCGTCACACCGTCCAGCGGGACCGGCTCGAGCCAGACCTTTTCCTTCGTGTTCGGCGACCCGGCATCCTGGACCAACCTCGCCTGGGGCGAGGTCCTCATCAACCCGGCGCAGGTTACCAGCAACGCCTGTTACATTCACTGGGACGCCGCAAGCAATTCACTCTCGCTTCGAGACGATGCCGGCGACGCGTGGCTGGGCCCTGTCACGGTTGGCGCGAGCGCCACGCTGGGGAATAGCCAGTGTGTGTTGTCTCCTGGAAGCGCCTCTCTGAAGGGCGCGGGGGCAAGCGCCACGCTGAGTCTCACGGTGGACTTCACGAACCGGTACGCCGGCGGCTCAAAGAACGTCTATATGCAGGCGCAGAGCACCAGCACCGCGGTCGGATGGCAGCAGGCCGGAACCTGGACCGTGAGCTTCCCGTTCTCCCCGGTTTCAGTCAGCCCGAGCGCGGGTATCGGCGACGGCCAGGTGTTCACGTTTACCATGGCCGGTGTTTACAGCGGCGATGAAATCGACCTCAGTTTTTCCACGTCGACGGCGCTCGGGACTTTGCAGTTCTACGATCACGGGTGCGCGCTGGTTTATGGTTCCGTACCTTCCATGATCTTCCTGTACGGCGACCTCGCCAGCAGCGGCACCGGAACAAACGGCACTCTCGGCGTTGGGCCGGCATTACAGAACTCGCAATGCACCGTCAACGTCGCAGCCGCATCGGCGGTGCTGTCGGGTTCCACCCTCACGGTGCAGGTTCCGATCAGTTTCAGCGCCGCATTCCAGGGCCGGAAGAATGTGTACATCTTCGGGCCGGGAACAGGATGGCCGAGCGGCGCCCCATATACCCCCGTGGGCACTTTCACCGTAACCGCGCCACCCGTGCTGAATCTCATCTCGTCCGCCAATTCGGTCGCCTACGGCGCGCCGGTGACTCTGACCGCCACCATGACCGGCGGCTGCGTCACGCCCACCGGAACGGTGAGCTTTCTCGATGGCACGGCGCCGTTGGGAACAATCGCGCTGAACGGCAGCGGTGCGGCCGCCTACACCACAAGCGCGCTCACGGCCGGCTCGCATTCCATCACGGCAAGCTATGCCGGCAGCAGCACCTGCGGCCCGGCCACCGCTACTGCGGTTAACGTTACGGTGACGCGGGCCGCGCAGACCATCGGCTTCGCGCCGCTGTCTTCGGCTCTGACATATGGGGCAAGTCCGCTCACCTTGTCGGCGAGTGCCAGCTCCGCTCTGCCGGTGACCTTCAGCGCCACGGGTCCGGCAACGGTCAACGGTACCTCGCTGACTATAACGGGCGCGGGTTCCGTGGTGGTGACCGCCAATCAGGCTGGCAACGCCAACTATGCGGCCGCTGCGCCGGTGTCTCAGACCATCGCGGTCGCAAAAGCCACTCCGGCGATCGGCCTGACATCGTCCGCCAGCGGCGCGGCTGTCACCCTGACGGTAACGGCGGCCGGCGGAGGCGTCAAGCCCACCGGCCAGGTGACTTTCCTGAACGGCGCAACGCAACTGGGCACGAGCACATTGAACAGTGGCGGCGCGGCCAGCCTGGCAGTCACGCTTCCAGTTGGCCAGAACAGCGTCACGGCGAGTTACGCTGGCGACGGCAACTATGTCGCGGCGACCTCGGCCGCGGTCAGCGTCACCGTGAAAAAGACGCAGCAGACCATCACGTTCGAGCAGCTCTCCACGCCGGTGACGTATGGGGCAAGTCCGCTCACGTTGTCGGCGAGCGCGAGTTCCGGTCTGCCGGTGACCTTCAGCGCGACAGGTCCGGCAACGGTCAACGGTACCTCGCTGACTATAACCGGCGCGGGTTCCGTGGTGGTGACCGCCATTCAGTCCGGCAACGCCAACTATGCGGCCGCTTCGCCGGTATCGCAGACCATCGTGGTCGCCAGGGCCACTCCGACAGTCGGACTGACCTCTTCCTCCAGCGGCGCGGCCGTCACCCTGACGGCAACGGCCACCGGCAGCGGCGTCAAGCCCACCGGCCAGGTGACTTTCCTGAACGGCGCAGCACAACTGGGCACCAGCACGTTGAGCAGTGGCGGCGCGGCCAGCCTGACAGTCACGCTTCCAGTGGGCAAGAACAGTGTTACGGCAAGTTACGCCGGCGACAGTAACTATGTGGCGGCGAACTCGGCCGCGGTCAGCGTCACAGTCAACAAGACGCAGCAGACCATCGCCTTCAGGCAGCTCTCCTCGCCGCTGACGTATGGGGCCAGTCCGCTCACGTTGTCGGCGAGCGCGACTTCCGGTCTGCCGGTGACCTTCAGCGCGACAGGTCCGGCAACGGTCAACGGCACGACGCTCACTATAACCGGCGCGGGTTCCGTGGTGGTGACCGCCAATCAGGCTGGCAACGGCAACTATGCGGCCGCTTCGCCGGTAGCGCAGACCATCGCCGTGGCAAAAGCGACATTGACGGTGATCGCGACGAATGTTTCGGTCGCCTACAACGCTCCGATACCAAAGCTGGCCTGCACCACGACTGGATACGTGGATGGGGACAGTTCCGCGGTGCTTAGCGGTTCGCCCGTGGAGACGACAACAGCCAAAGAGGGTTCGGCGCCCGGAGGCTATCCGATCACGGTAGCTCAGGGGACCCTGGCGGCAATCAACTATAACTTCCAGTTCAACAGCGGCACTCTCACGGTGACGCCCCTGGGAACAACGGCTACGCCAACCTTCACTCCCTTGCCGGGCACGTACACCTCTTCGCAGTCCGTAACCATCAGGGACGCGACGCAGGGCGCAACCATCTACTACACCACCAACGGAACGCCGCCGACCACCTCCTCAATGGTGTATCGGGCGGCGATCAAGGTATCGGCTACGGAGAAGATAGAGGCCATTGCGGTAGCCACTGGCTATTCGCAGTCGGCGGTGAGCGCGGCAGCTTACACCATCAAGTAAGAAGCTCCGCCTCGCGCGAATATCGAAAGCGGCGGCGCGGGTTTGCTAACCGCGCCGGTCTGGAATCTGTCGCGAGCCGGCGGCCGTGCGGGACTGCCGGCGGGCCCCGTCCTCGACGCCACGCAGACCGACCCTTCGGAAACTCCGCGGCTGGAGATTGAGTCGATGGCTGCGAATCGTGACCCAGGGCGGTATCCGGTCAGGAACAGGATGCGACTTGTAATCGACGCTCCGCAACCCCCCGCCGACCCTACCGAATCTTGTCGTCCCGCTCCACTTTGCCGTCGCGAATATGAATCACCCGCCAGGCGTGCATGGCAATGTCGTTCTCGTGGGTCACCAGCACGATGGTGTTGCCCCGCTGGTGCAGCTTCTCGAACAGGGCCATGATTTCGTTGCCCGTCGCGGTGTCCAGAGCGCCGGTGGGCTCGTCGGCCAGAAGAATGGACGGACTGTTCACCAGCGCGCGGGCCACCGCCACCCTCTGCCGCTGGCCGCCGGAGAGCTCATTCGGCTTGTGCATCATGCGGTCCACCAGATCCACTTCGCGCAGCGCCTGCTTCGCTTTTTCCTGGCGAACCGCCGCGGGCAGCCCGGAATAGATCAGCGGCAGCTCCACGTTGTGCAGCGCCGTCGCGCGCGGCAGAAGATTGAAGGTCTGGAAGACGAAGCCGATTTCCTTGTTGCGGATGCGCGCCAGCTCGTCGTCGGTCATCTCGCTGACCAGCGTGCCGTTCAGGTAGTACAGGCCCTTCGTCGGCGAGTCGAGGCAGCCCACCAGATTCATCAGCGTGGATTTGCCGGAGCCCGACGGGCCCATGATGGCCACATACTCTCCGCGTTTGATCTGGATGTCCACGCCGGAGACCGCGTGGATCTGCTGGTCTCCCATGACGTAGGTCTTCCAAAGATCGTAGGTGCGGATGACCACGCCGTCGCGGCGCAGGTCCTCGCCGCGGTCGATTAGTTCCTGCGATGCGGTGGCCATGGGTCAGGACGCCGTCTCCGCGACTTCCTTCGGCTTGCTGTTGTCCACCTTCACCTTCGCGTCGTTGCGAATGGTGCGGATGGTCTTGTAGCTGCCGGTGACGATCTCCTGGCCCGGCTGCAGCCCGCTCAGCACTTCGATGTCGGTTGCGCCGGTGACGCCGGTGTCCACCTTCTGAAACACGGCGCGCCCGGCCTTCACGACGAACACGCCCTGAAGCTCTTCCTTCTTTTCCTTTTCGACTTTGGGATCCACCGTGCCGGCCGCCTGGACCGCGTTGCCGCCGCCCACCTTGACCTTTTCCAGATCGCCCTTCTGGCGAATGGTGAGCGCCTGCAGCGGAATGGTGACCGCGTCATGACGCGTGGCGGTGGTGATCTTCGCCGTGCAGGAAAGACCTGGCCGCATCTCCTCGGGCGGATTGTCCAGGGCGATCTTCACCTTGAAATCCTTCGCCTCCTGGCTCGACGTGCTGCTGGACGACGAAGCCACGCCCGTGGAGCGCAGAATCGCCGTTTCACCGATCTCGATCACGTGCCCCTTGAAGATCTTGTTGGGAACCGCGTCAACCGTGATCTCGGCGTTCTGGCCGAGGCTGACGTTCACGATGTCGGTTTCGTCCACCTGCACTTCGGCGATGATCACCGACATGTCCGCTACCGTCATCACCGTGCTGGCCGCCGAGTTCTGGATGCCCGGCACTACGGTCTCGCCCACTTTCACCGGGAGATCGGTCACCACGCCGTCCAGCGGCGCCGTCACCGAATACTTCTCCAGCACGTCGCTCATGTGCGCAAGCTGTGCCTGCGCCTGAGCCACGCGCCGCTGGCTGGAGGTCACCTGCTGCCTCGCCTGGGCCATCTGCGACCGCGACTGCTCGACGCGCGTCTGCGCCTCGGACAGGCCGGCCAGGGCCGTGTCGTAGTCGGCCTTCTTCTGGTCGTAATCCTGCTTGGCGATCAGCTTGTCCTTATAGAGCTCGCTGGCTCGCTCCAGATTGAGCTTTGCCACCTCCAGTGTGGCCTTCGACTTTTCGAGTGTCGCCTGGGCATTGGCGATGGCGTCGTTCATCGATTTTTCATTTGCCTGGGCCGCTGCGGTATCCGCCAGCGCGCTCTGGATGGCCGCCTGCTGCGCGTCGACATCCGCTTTCGCCTGAGTGGCCTCAATCTGGGCGACCACCTGGCCCTTGCGCACATGGTCGCCTTCCTTCACGAAAATGGCCGTGAGCGGACCCATGGCGTTGGCGTCCAAATTGATGTAATTGCGCGGTTTAATCTCGCCCGAAGCGGTCACGGTGGACACCAGATCCTGGCGCACCACCTTCCCCGTCTGCACGGTGACGATGCCCTTCTGGCTGTATTGAATGCTGGCGACAACGGCGCCCGCTCCCACCACGATGATGGCAACGGCGAGGATGATCTTCCATTTCGTCTTCACGAGAACACGTCTCCAGGAGGATAAGACGTTGAACGGCTTGTCCGAGTTCGATGAATCCAGCTTAGCATGACGTTTTTCGGTTTCCCGCGACGGCTACAATGAGTGCGGAAGGCTCACTGGGCTGGTGTCCGGCACGGTCTTCAAAACCGTCGAGCGGCCCTGGCGCCGCTGGTGTGTTCGATTCGCACAGCCTTCCGCCAGACATCTTATTATAAAAACACGACTTACTATAAGATAAATCGCCATGTACAAGATTCGTGTACACTGCAGCCGCGCTCTCGCCCTATCGTCGGCGCCTTGAATCCTGTCCGCATTGAGCCAAAGGACAACCCCCACGCTCTGCGCATGTCCGATCTGGGCGTAGGGGCGGCTCAACGGATCGATAGCCCGGCGGAACCTCGGAACTAACCACTGGCAGCGTGCACGGCAGCGCATCGACAACTGGGAGTGTGGAACGGAAGCTTCTCCCGAGATGCTCGCTTCGGTTCCCACGCTTGCCGTGGCGACGGAGGAGTTCCTCAAGGACGCGGCCTCGGGGAATCTCCCAACAGAGCACGCTCGCCAGCTATCGGTTCACGTTCAGGCCGCTGCTTGCGTGGTTCGGCGAATCGCGGCGCTTACGGCCTGGCGCAGCGCTCGCAAGGTGAAGCCGCGAACTGCGCGAGAGGAAATCGCCAGCCTTCGCGCGTTCTTCAGGTGGTGTCACGAGCGGCCTTGGCTGTGGCCACGCTGAGACGCTGTCAACGAACACACAAGGCATCCGACAATGCGAACAACGAAGACCGGGGTCCCGGTTAGTGTGCGGCTGTTCGCTGATACGGCGGACGCGCTCGCGGCTTTACCGACGCTCAACCCCGAAGACTTTTTCCGGAGTGGCCACGGGAACCCAGGACTTGTATCGAGAACATGCGACGTACAATCCACGGGCCCGGAAAGATCGCCGCCGTTCGCGCACATCCGCACCGCAGCGCGCCGACGTTCGGACCGTACAGCAATTGCTCGGCTACGACTCGGTGCGAACAACCGAGAAACACTCCGCGCATTTCGTGGCGGCCCATCAGGCTGTTCTCGATTCGGCGATCGCCGCTTTTCTCGCGCTCTCCCTCTCGACCAGCATGAAGTCGCGCTTGATCTACCGGTCGAGTCTACAGTCTTCCCCGCGCGTGGGGTATATCTCCCCCTGGCAGTCCGCCGCCGACACTAATCTCTACCGCAGACGTCGGCAAGTCGACGGCGCCCAGCGTGAACCTCACCTGACGGCTCTCGCCGGCGCGCAAGTGAATCCGCTGAAAACCACGCAGACTTCGTATCGGCGCGTCCTCTCCAGAGCCGCCAATGTATAGCTGAACCACTTCGTCGCCTTCGCGGGAAGAAGTATTCTTCACAGTCGCGCTGATCTCGGCGCCCTTCGACGTCCGCTTCGCGCGCAGACCGGAGTACGCAAAGCTCGAGTAGCTCAGCCCGAATCCGAACGGGTACAGGGGATCGCCCTTGAAGTAGCGATAAGTGCGGCCTTTCATGGCGTAGTCGGTGAACGGCGGCAGTTGATCCACACTCCTGTAGAAAGTCACGGGGAGGCGGCCCGCCGGATTGTTGACGCCGGCCAGCGTCTCCGCGATGGCCGTGCCCGCTTCCTCGCCGCCGTACCATGCCGCCAGCACGGCTTTGGCGCGTTGCGCCGCGAAATTCAACGCGACGGCGCTGCCACTGGTCAATACGACAACCACCGGCTTGCCTGTCGCGATCGCGGCTTCCACCAGCTTCTCCTGCGGCTCCGGCAGATCCAGACTGGTGCGATCTCCGCCCAGAAAACCAGGCATGTTCACGCCGCGCATCTCCTCGCCTTCCAGCTCGGAACTCAGCCCGACGAAGACAATGGCCACGTCGGAGTTTTTCACCAGCGTCTCGGCCTCGGCCAGGGCGGAGTCAGCCGGCGGAATCCAGGCAAACTGGAGGGAACCGCCGGAACCCGATTGCCGGTATTCAACACGCAAGGTGTACTTCCGTCCACCGTCCAATTGCACACGCGCGCGCACACCCCGCCGGAGTCCCGGGGAATTTTGCGTCGAGGTCATTTGCGTGGAAGGACCCGTACTGAAGGTGAGTTCCTTGTCGTCGAGGAACAGTCGGGCCCTGCCGGTGAAGTTCCACATGCCGGTCCTCACGGTTAGGTCGTATTCGCCCGTGGAGGGCGCCATCAGCGTGCCCGTCCAGCGCACCGAGTACTTCTGCTGACCAACCGCGGCGATCACGGCAGGGTCTTCCATGGCCATGTCGAAATACCCTCGTGGCTCGACCCGCTTGAGCTTCGGTTGTCCCTGCAGGTCCGGATTGTCGAAGTATTCAGCCAGCAACCCGTGCCCGCCGCCTTCCGGCGCGGTCAGAAAAGTCGAAGGAACCAGCGCGTGAGTCATGGCCGTATAGGTGGCGCCGAGAGCGTACTGCACCTGCGCGGCCGGGAACTGCCGCTCGATTCCGTCCAGCGGAGTCACCTGCTTCGACGAGATGCCGTTATAGCTCCCCAGCACTCCAACCGGGTCCGCGGCCGAGGGGCCGACGACGGCGATTCTGTGCACCGACTGGCCGAGGGGCAGTATCCCTCCCTCGTTCTTCAGCAGCACGATCGCCTCCCGCTCCGCTTCCCGCGCCGCCTCGCGGTGGGCCCTCGAATCGTTCTCGGAGATGGGAATCTTCGAGTACGGGACCCGCTCCGGAGGATCGAACATGCCCAGACGAAATCGCGCCACAAAGAGCCGTCCCACGGATCGGTCGATCTCGGCCTCCGTAATGTGTCCGGCCTTCACCTCGTCCACCAGGGTTAGATATTCGGTGCCGCAGGTGAGGTCCGTTCCCGCCTTGACCGCCGCCACGGCCGCGCCGCCCAGCGTGGACGTGTATTTGTGATTCCGGTAGATGTTGCCCACCGCGTCGCAATCGCTCACCACGTAGCCCTGGAAGCCCCACTGCTCCCGTAGCCGCTTCTGAAGCAGATCCGCGCTGGCGCAATCGGGCACGCCGTTCACGGAGTTGTAGGCGCACATGATCGAATCGGCCTTGCCCTCGGTGACGGCGGCCCGGAATGCCGCCAGATAGGTGTTCACAAGGTCGTATTCGCTCACCCTGGCGTCGAAGCCATGCCGTTGCGGCTCGGGGCCGCTGTGCACCGCGTAGTGCTTCGGCGTGGAGACGACTTTCAGGTAGCGAGGATCGTTCCCCTGCATTCCCGTGACGAACGCCACCGCCATGCGCCCGGTCAGATAAGGATCTTCTCCGTAGGTCTCCTGCCCACGCCCCCACCGGGGATCCCGGAAGATGTTCACGTTCGGCGACCAGTAGGTCAGCCCCGCCGTGCGTCCGGGAAGGATTGCCGTCGTTGTCTCGGCGGGATGAATCAGAGCGTCGTTATACTTGGCGCGTGCTTCGGTGGAGATGATGTCGGCTACCCGATTCATCAGCCCGGTATCCCAGGTGGCGGCAAGACCGATGGCCTGCGGGAAGACGGTGGCCCGGCCCGTCGCCACGCCGTGCAACGCCTCGTTCCACCAGACGTAGGCGGGTACGCCGAGGCGCGGAATCGCCGGAGCGGTGCTCTGCATCTGCAGCACTTTTTCCTCCAGCGTCATGCGGGAGACGAGATCCGCGGCGCGCTGTTCGGGCGGCAGATCCGGATTCAGGTATGGCACGTTGCCCGGTTGTTGTCCGAATGACGCCAGACTGGCCAGACTAAGTAACACAATCGCGAACCGAATTGGCTTCAATTGGGGATCTCCTTCGAAAATCATTCAGGCTGCTCGCGCCAAGGATACCGTAAGCCCGAGCCTTTGCAGTCGTTTTGCGAAATACCGCTGGAGCCGGTCTTTGTCGATCTGCTCCAGATAGGTTCCGCCGAGTTCGTGGTAACTCCGGCCGGTCTTCAGCATGGCGTAGCCGATGACAGTATCGCCTTAGCCGATTCGGTCAGGCCGCCACCGTGCCGCTGGTTCACAAGGTCGTCGTGGGTGGCCGAATCGCCGGCCGGTTGCGCGCACGCGAGGCCCCCGGCGCAGAGTATCGGCAGAGTGGTTTGTCCGATCATGGTTCCAGCCCTGTTCCGGTTACTTGAAGAGCAAAGGCGCGAACTCCTTCAGGCACCGGCGCCACGTCAGCCACTCGTGGGCCGTGCCGGGAGACTCGAAATACACGTTGTGGATGCCGGCCGCGGTGAGCTGTTCACTGAAGCTCTTCGTCCGCGGACCTTCCACCGAGCCGATCCCCAGGAACAGCACCTTCACCTTCTTGTTGAACGCCGCGGCATCGGCGAACGCGCCTCCATCGGAAGTCTTCGGATCGAACGGGCCGCTGAACCCGCCGGTGCTGCCGCTGAAGCCGCCAATGTAGGCGAACTGGTCCAGATGCGCGAGCGTCGTGCGGAACGTCTGAAAGCCTCCCATGGACAACCCGGCCATGGCCCGGTTCTCGCGGCCGGGCAGCGCGCGGTAGGTCTTCTCGATCATGGGGATCAGATCCGTCAACATCGTCTCCGTGAAGGTCGCGCCGGTGAAGCTGGCCAGGCCATTGCGCGCCGGCGGCGGAGGAGTTGCCGGCGCTCCGGGCGCCGCTGGAGCGGCCGGTCTTGGCGGGGGACGCAGCCCGCGGGAAGTGAAGATGGTCCCGTCTTCGCCCGGCTTGACGGCGTTCAGGTTGTCCATGACGATAATCATCGGCCGGGCCTTCTTCGCCGCAATCAGGTTGTCCAGGATGAAATCCACGTGACCCTGTGTGTGCCAGCCCTGCTCGTTCTCTCCCCAGCCGTGCAGCAGATAGAGAACGGGATAGCGCGTCTTGCCGGAATCGTAGTCGGGCGGAGTGTAGACGTAGCATCGCCGCCACTGCCCGGTGACCTTCGAGAAGTACCAGCGCTGGCTCACCTGGCCGTGCGGAACATCCTGCGGCCGGTAGTAGTCTCCCTCCGCTCCCTCCGGAATCTCGATCCCGCTGTTGTCCCAGCCCGAGCCGAAGAAGGTCCGGGTGTCGGGGTCGGCGACCACGGCGCCGTCCACCGCGACCGAGTAGTAGTGGAAGCCCACCACCAGCGGAGCTGTCGTGACGGTCCACGCCCCGTCGTCGCCCTTGACCATGTCGTAGTTCTTGCCGACGCGGAGCTGCACCTGGTGGGCGTCCGGCGCCATGACGCGGAACGTCGCCCGGCCGTCCGCATAGACACACGGGTACTTCGCACCGGGAATATTCAGTGTTGAAGGCTTGCATTCGTCTGCAACCTGTCCGCAGCACAATCCGCAACCGAGCAGCGCCACCGTAAGAATCCTCATGAGCTCTCCTTGAAATACTGCGCCCTACGGCGAATACGGCGTTATGTGCGACGAATCTGGCAATACACCGTGTAGGCCTGATCCGTGATGCTATTCAACGGCACGAAACGAAGATTGGAACTCTGGTCCACGGTGCGATATCCGCCCAGCCAGCTTGCCCACTCGCGTTCATTGTCGGCAACCAGGAGTTCGTCCGGCTTCGCGGCATCTCCCGCCAGTGTGACCGCGCCGTCGGTCAGCGCGGCCAGGAGCACCGGCCCGTCGAGGAATGCCACCGTGTCCGGGCGGTCGGGAAGCG